>Ga0209322_10002070_pt1 | contig 11508 bp, 10 predicted proteins | sample Rifsed19ft1_FD_184013 | JGI IMG/M metagenome (GOLD analysis project Ga0209322, IMG submission 184013) | Soil microbial communities from Rifle, Colorado, USA - sediment 19ft 1 (version 2) | ecosystem: Environmental > Terrestrial > Deep subsurface > Rock core/Sediment | place: Rifle, Colorado...
CCCTCGATGTCCTTGGCCTTGCCGGCGCCCTCGACGAGCGTCGTGTTGTCCTTGTCGATGGTGATCTTCTTGGCCTTGCCGAGGTCGTCGAGCTTGATGTTCTCGAGCTTGATGCCGAGGTCCTCGGTGATGGCCTTGCCGCCGGTGAGGATCGCGATGTCCTCGAGCATGGCCTTCCTCCGGTCACCGTAGCCCGGCGCTTTCACCGCGGCCACGCTGAGCGTCCCGCGGAGCTTGTTCACGACCAGGGTGGCCAGGGCTTCACCTTCCAGGTCCTCGGCGACGATGAGCAGCGGCTGGCCGAGCTTCGCGACCTGCTCCAGAACGGGGAGGAGATCCTTCATGCTCGAGATCTTCTTCTCGTGGATCAGCACGAGGGCGTTCTCGAGCACGCACTCCATCCGCTCGGGGTCGGTCACGAAATAGGGGGAGAGGTAGCCGCGGTCGAACTGCATGCCCTCCACGACCTCGAGCGAGGTCTCCATCGATTTCGCTTCCTCTACGGTGATGACGCCGTCCTTCCCGACCTTCTCCATGGCCTCGGCGATGATGTTCCCGATGGTCTCGTCGGTGTTCGCCGAGATGGTGCCCACCTGGGCGATCATCTTGCCCTTGACAGGCCGGCTGAGCTTCTTCAGCTCCTCGGTCACGGCCGCCACGGCCTTCTCGATGCCGCGCTTCAGGGCCATCGGGTTGGCGCCGGCGGTCACGTTCTTGCTCCCCTCGCGGTAGATCGCCTGGGCGAGCACCGTCGCGGTCGTGGTGCCGTCACCGGCCACGTCGGAGGTCTTGCTCGCGACCTCGCGGACCATCTGCGCCCCCATGTTCTCGAGGGGCTCCTTCAGCTCGATCTCTTTCGCCACCGTGACCCCATCCTTGGTGATGACGGGGGAGCCGAACTTCTTGTCGAGGACGACGTTGCGGCCCTTGGGGCCGAGGGTCACCTTGACCGCGTCAGCCATGCGGTTGACGCCGCGGAGGATCGACTGCCGGGACTCGTCGCCGTACGTGATCTGCTTTGCCATGTTCTTGCCTACTTCCTCAGTGTGTTCTTGGGACGACTACGCCAGCACGGCTAGGACTTCGTCTTCGCGGAGGATCAGGACCTCCTCGCCGTCGATCTTGATGTCGGTCCCGGTGTACTTCCCGAAGAGGATCTTGTCGCCCACCTTGACATCGAGCGCGATCTTGGTGCCGTTGTCGAGGATCTTGCCGTTGCCCACGGCCAGGACCTCGCCCTCCTGGGGCTTCTCCTTGGCCGTGTCGGGGATGATGATCCCTCCCTTGGCCGTCTCCTTCTCTTCGATGCGGCGAACCAGCAGGCGGTCGTGAAGCGGACGCACTTTCATCATGGTCTGTCTCCTTACAATCAGAGGACGGCGCCGGAGAACTGGGGGGGCGGATGGGTCCGCCCCCTCAGAACGGAAAGGCTTACTGGCTCGGGGGTGTTACGGCAGCGGGGATCTTGTGGAAGGTCGAGTTGGAAACCTCATACGTTTCGACCCGAGGAGTTCCCTCGACGACCGTGGCCAGGAGCTTCGCGACTTGTGGATAGGTTCCACGGTTGTAGGCTTCCGCATCCTCCGTCCGGTCCCACAAACTGATGGCGAAGGCATCGGTGCCGGCGGTGGTGATGAAGTTGATCTCGTCCTGAAACCCCTTCTGCTTTCGAAGCATGGGAATGATCTCCTTCTCGAGCCGCCGCGTGAGCTCAGCAGCGCTATTGGGCTTCAGATGCATCGAGACTTTGCGTGCAAACATTGGGACCTCCTTGGTTGTCGTGGCCAAGGGACACTCCAGATAACCATGCTGACTTAAGATGATCCGAAAGACCCCTCAGACAGTTAACTACTATAGTAAACTTAAGTTGGTCGTGTCAATCGAAATCGCGATCGTCCACGCGACTTAATTAGACTTGGTTTAATACAGTGTGGGGGCCTGCTTACGAACCGAATGCACGGGGCGCCACCGCGGGACCGGAGGCCCCATGCATCCCCCGCCCTCAGTACCGGATGGGTGGTTCGGTGCTCTCGGCGTTGAAAGTCACCGTGTGCGAATGCACACCGCCGCCGGTCGCTGCGTCCGTGCTCGTCGAGTCGACCGCCGGGCCGATTGCGGCGATCGCCCCACGCGACGTAGAGATCGCCCCCGGGGCCTATGGACATTCGCGGGCCCTCTTTGGAGGACATCGTGGGGTCGCCGTCAAGGCGAATTGGGGGAGTGAAGTCTCGAGCTCCGCCCGTGGACCGGGAGTACATCACCCGAAAACCGGAAGTCTGGGTCGCGATGTCGCCGTCGAGCCAGACAGCATGGAGGTCGCCATCCGGGTCCACCTCCAAACGAATCGCTCTGGGCAACTCCGCGCCGAGCAGGGCCCCGAGACTGAACGGGGAATCGAAGGCGAAGCCGTTGTCGCGCAGGGTCGCGGCAAACACCCCGAAAGGAAATGCCAAGCTCTCAAACCCGACTACTACCGATCCATCAGGAAACACCCCAAGGTCGGGTAGGATCTCCATTATGGAGATTGCGTTTGGGCTGACCGACATCGGGATCGGCGGTCGAGCCTGGAATGTAACCAGAGAGTACAACACTGAGGAAACCTCCGAACCCGATCTGGTCCAGACAACGTGGGCCTCTCCTCCGTTAAGTTTCAAGCGCGGATGACCCTTCGATTCATTCGCACTGTCATCCACGAGCTGCTGAATCTCGGGGAGGAACGTTTCCATCGAGAGCCGAGCCACGAAGAGCCGATGGGCCGGCATGAACGTGTCAATCCAGACGATGAATGCTCCGAATTCGTCTGCATCGACGTCGAATTCCTCCGCCAAAGGCTCTTGAATGATGGTGAAAGGACCTCGCCAACTTCCATCGGGCAAGTGGACCGCGCCCCTGAGACCTTCACCAAGGGCACGCCAAACTACCAGAATGCGTCCATCGGGCAGGGCGGCGCCTTGAACGTCGCGGACGATTGTGTCAATCATTTCCCACGGGGGCAGAAGGGTCTGATAGTCCGATCGACCATCTGCTGAGACTGCATACGCCCATTGGCGGGAAATCCCATCCGCACCATAGCCGTGCCATGTTATCCACACATCCCCACAAGACGGGATGGGCTCGGGGGCAAACACCCCAATCGGCCCGAGTCCTTTGTCAATGGACGTTTCCACCCCGAAGGATACGACCGCTCCGGATACATGCGGGACTCCATTCAGGACAAAATTGGTCCCGAGAACTAGTGCAAGAGACCACACGAGGGCACCGACTCCTCCGTTCGCGCATCCGCCAAGCTTAGTCAGCATGGTTCGAGGCGCTCAAGCGCCACGCCCTGCACCGTTCATGAGCGAAACCTCTGACAATCAGGATGTGGGGCGCGAATGATGAAGCTTTCGGCGATCTTGGGTGGAGGGGCCCAAGAACCAGAAACTAGCGAGGACCCGACCGACTCGAAATCCAATCGAGGCCATCCTTCGCAATGCTACCCTCGCTCTGGTTCCCCGCCTCCCCTCCGTGCGACATCTCATGAGCTGCGATGACGTCCTCGACGGAGTTCCTCGCGATTTCCTTCCCGATCACCTCCAAGGGCAGGTCCTCGAGCCTTCGAAAGCGTACACACGACTTGCCCATGTCCAACCACTTCCCCGACGCCCTCCACTCCTTCACGAACAAGTCCAGAGTCCTCTTGTCGGCGTAGACGTTCATGATATACACCGCCATGTAGTTCTTCTGAGACGCCAGAGCCGCGATCCCCAATGGCTGCCCGTTGTACGTATTCGGGAACCTCTCGAGGGGGATCGCGTAGCCGATCATCCCGTACGCATCAGCTCGACGAATCCATTCGGGAGGTTCGCAAGGATGACCTTCCGAACGGCCTCGATTGCCCTTCTCCGCTCCGGGGGCAGGCTCTTCAGATAGGCGTCCACCGTTTTCGCCTTGTTCTGCACCACACCGTCACGCGCCTTCGGTCCTCATCGGGACCGCACAGCCCCCGGAAGCTCTTAAGGGCCCCCGCGAGGAGCCGCGCGTGGGCCACCCAAGCCATGGAATACCGCGCACGCTTCCCGGTCTCCAAGGGGAGTCGCATGTCTTCGCACACCAAGACGCCGGCGGCAATCTCGGACGACGTTTGTGAACACCTTGAACGTGCCGGCGGGCGGGAAAGGTGCGGCAGTCGAACTGGGGTAGGGCGGTCGTCTCCTCGAAGACAATCGGGTCCGACGGAGGCTCGCGGACCAGCCTGGAATCCCCGATGCTCCGAATCGCCAGGTTGGTCTGAACTCGCCGTCAAGTGGTCGGAGGGAAGTTCGTCGAGGATATCGGTATCGGCATGTTTTCCTTCCACCCGATACGGGCGCACACGTATATCGGTATCAGGGCGGACACCGCTGACCAGTATGGCGACCTAGTCCTGACGGACGGGAACTCCCGCACGTTCACGCTGCATCGAGACCGAAGACCCCTTGGAGTCCGTCGGCAAACCTTATCCGCCGGCATCTGTACGGACCGTCGATGGACCAGCACCCTACCTTCGAGCAGCTCGGCCTGGACCCGGTGCTCCTCCGCGCAGTTCACGGGCTGGGCTACGAATCGCCGACGCCGATCCAGAGAGAAGGGATTCCTCCGATTCTCGCGGGGCGGGATGTCCTCGGGACCGCGCAGACAGGGTCGGGGAAGACCGCGGCCTTTCTCCTGCCGATCCTCCAGCGGCTTCACCGCCAGCCCGCGGGGCGGACCCGAGTGCTCGTCCTCACGCCGACGCGGGAGCTCGCCGCGCAGATCGAGGATGCGTTGCACGGTCTCGCACGGGGCGGCCGAGTCCGTGGGAAGGCTGTGTACGGTGGCGTCGGCATGGCACCTCAAGAGGACGCGCTCCGTCGCGGCGTCGACGTCGTGGTCGCCACGCCGGGACGCCTGCTCGACCACATGGGCCGCCGCAACGTGGACTTCCGCGGCCTCCAGGTCCTCGTGCTCGACGAGGCAGACCGCATGCTAGACATGGGCTTCCTGCCCGACGTGCGGCGGATCGTCGACACGCTCCCGCGAGAGAGGCAGACGCTCCTGTTCTCCGCGACGATGCCCCCCGAGGTCGAGGGACTCGCGCGGACCATCCAGCGGAATCCCGTCCGGATATCCGTCTCCCCGCCGCACCGGCCCCCCGCCGGAATTAGGCACGAGGCGTACCCCGTGCCGCAGCACCTGAAGACTTCCATGCTCGAGCGGCTCCTCGGGCGGGAGGACATGATGTCCGTGCTGGTGTTCGTCCGGACGAAGCGTCGCGCGGACCGCGTCGCGCGCCAGGTGGAGCAGTCCGGGTTCCCCGTCGCACGAATCCACGGGGACCGGAGCCAGAGTCAGCGGGAGGACGCGCTCCACGGATTCCGAGAGGGCCGCCACCAGATCCTCATCGCCACGGATGTCGCGGCGAGAGGCATCGACGTCCTCGGGATCACGCACGTGATCAATTACGATGTCTCCGCCGTGCCCACGGACTACGTGCACCGGGTGGGGCGGACCGCCAGAATGGAGGCCGAGGGCGAAGCGATCACGTTCGTTTCCCCTGAGGAGGAGAATGATTTCCGGGGCATCGAGCGAATCCTGGGACGGTCCATCCCAAGGATCACGCTTCCCGACTTCGACTACCGGGCACCCCCGCCGCCAAAGACGCGAGGCGGTGGAGGTCGGCCGGGCGGGCGTTTCGCCGGGCCTCGGAGGGGCGGCGGTCGTGGGCCTTCACGGCCGCACGGCCCGTTCCGGCGGGACCGACGCTGAGGCGAGAGGGGTTTCTGAGGGGACCAGCCTCACAGTGCGACAGCGTCCCGCGAGGGTCATGTGCTTGACCCGCCGGCGTGCTTGCATTCGCGTTTCTACGAGTCGCCCCAGGCCGGCGCGGCCCTACGTCTCCCGCCGAATCCCGGCCCGGTGCGCGAGCTTGATCTTGCGTTGCGTCTGATCCTTGAGCTGCGCACGAATGCGGCGGACGAGGGGCTTGCCGCCCTCCTTGTCGAATAGGGTCGTCCACTCCACGATGTACCCTGCTTCGATCGCCCCTTCGAAGACGGACAGCCCTCCTTCCGTGCGGACGACGACGGTCGTGAACCCGGGATCGGACCCGACGGCGCCAACGGAGAGGTCTGCGAACCAGTTCGTGAAGTCCATGCAACGAAGGCAGTTCGGTCCGGCGAGGAGCGACGCCGTGTCGAGGTCGACATGCCGCATCCCTCCGTCCTTCATCGTGACGACGAGCTCCTCGCCTAGGTGGACCTTTTCGATTTCGCCCACGCGCAGGCCCGTTGCCTCCTCGAACCGCTGCCACTCCCTTTTGTTCAACGGGAGCGCTTCGTAGCAGAACAGGCCGAGCACCGTCGTGACGCGCGGTGCAGGAGCGACCCCGGTCTGTTGAAGCCTTCGGAGCGCATAGGCCTGACAGGGGCTGGCGACGATCGCCAACCGTTCCCGGCTGTCGGGATCTTCCTTGTGGAGGCTGCGCAGGAACGCAATCAGGTCAAGGTTCGTGATCACGCCGAGTCCCGTCGCCAGCGATGCGCCGCGCGACGCACGAGTGCCGCTTGCCGCAAGCACCTCGTCGCGCGTCCGCGCGACGAACAGGTTCGGCCCCACGAGCCCGTCGCCTCGCGATAGGATGGCCCCGTCGATTCGGCCCGTGTCGAGGAGGTACCACAACAGGGACGTGGCCACGCCCCCGTCCGCGGTCCGCGCCTTCACGACCGCACTCCGAGTCGCCGCGCTCGTAATCTTCCGGTCGTGCCCGATGTCACTCTTGTCCAGATCGTAGTCGTCCCTTAGATCATCCCACGCCCAAGGGACCTCGGGACACACGGCGTAGCACAGGCCGCACTCCGTGCACTCGTCCGCGCGGAATGTGAAGGCTCCGTGGTCGAGCTCCAGCGCGCCCGGTCCATCCGCCGCGCAGAGATCCACGCACGCCCGGCATTCGGAGCACCGACCTGTTCTGACAACTTCCGCTTCGAGTTCGCCGAATCCCTTCGTGGCGCTCTCCGGGGCTCGGGCGAAGTGCCCCTCCGGGCCCGCGGTCATCGCGTCGCCTCGGCGGCCTTGTTCCTCGTGACCCTCACGGTCTCCCTTGGAGAGAAGGGACAGTAGGGATTCAATCATCCCTTGGTATTCTGCGTAAGTATCCGCACAGATACGTACGAGGCCGGATTTTCTGGGGATCTCGCCAATATAACGGCGTGTTGTTCCACGTAGAGCATATGCCAAAGATTATCGAACACGTATCCGTACGCATCCCCGTGGATATCGAGCCCCGCAAAGTGCAGCGGCTCGGATACTCCAGCCTCGGGGTCTCCCTTCCGAAGGACTGGGCGAAGAGCAGCGGCGTGGAACCCGGAATGACGATCCTCCTGGTGAGGGAAGACGACGGAACCCTGCGGATCCGGACGGGCGCGACCGCGGCGCCGCCGGCCGCCGCCGAGGAGTGTGTTCTCGACGCGGACACGTGCACGCGGCCCGCCGCGCTCCGCCGCCTCTTGGTCGGATCGTACGTCGTCGGTCGGAACTCGATCCGCGTCAAGTCGCGCACGGGCCTGTCGGCTGAGCACATCCGGGAGATCCAGGAGGCGACGAAGTCCCTCACGGGACTGACGATCGTGAACCAGGGGGCGAAGTTCGTCCTCCTCGAGAATTTCGCGGAGCCCACGCGCTTTCCCATCGACGGGCTTTTGCGGCGGCTCCACTACCTCACGGCGCGGATGGGCCACCTGAGCCTTCAACCGCTCCGGGGCCGCGGCGGCCACGAGGTCGCGGAGGTCCACCGCCTGGAGGACGAGGCGGACCGCCTGTATTGGCTCGTGACGCGCCAGCTCCTCTTGGCGGCGCGCGACCGTGCCGTGGCGGCGAAGATCGGCGTGACCGAGCCGCGGCACCTCCTCGGGGATCGCGTGGCGGCGATCGTCCTCGAAACGGTGGCGGACCTGTGGGACGAGGTCGCCCGAGGGGCCGAGTCGCTCGTGCACGCCGGGTTCCGTCCTTCATCGGGGTTCGCGGAGACCGCCACGAAGCTCGACGAGTCCCTCTCCCGCCTCGGAGAGGCCACCATGACCGCGTTCTTCGCGACGAGTCTGTCGGACGCAAACGCGGCCCTCGATCTCGTACCCTCCGTCTCGGACCACGTCGACGCGCTCCGGGCGCAGGCGCCCTCCCAGAAGTGCGACCGTGGGCTCGACGCGTGCACGAGCTGCCTCCTCGTCAGCGAGGTCGTCCGCCCGATCGGTCAGGTCGTTCGCCAGTACGCGGCGGTCGCGCAGGTCACGATGAACCGGGCGCTTGAGCGAGAACCGCCGGCGTTTGGGCTTGGGTGATCCGTCCAGGATCCCGACAATCCTCTTCCGCGGTCTCCGCGTCCGCGGACCTCCATACGGGTGCCGTGGGATCACAGGCCGAAGGCGCTGCCGACGAACCGGGCCTCCGTCGCCGGATCGAGCAGGTGGGGGCAGAACACGTTCGCCGGGTCGTACCCGGCCTTGAGGCGCCGGAGCATCTCGTGGCGACTCGGGGGGCCGTCGCGGAACAGCGCAAGCCCGAGGCCGTGCTCCCGTCGGTCCTCCGTCGTGAGCTCCGGGGCCAGCACCGCCTCGCGAAGGCGCTGGTTCAGGGCCCACGCCTCCTCGATCGCCGCCCGCGAGATCTTCGCCTGCGGACGGTAGTGCACGACGACGCCCTCCGGGTAGTGATGGCCCACGGGTCGACCTTCCGCCCCCGCGACCACGGCGAACATCGCCGCCAAGACCTTCCCGAACAGGGCCGGGTCCTGCACGATGAAGTCCTCGCATCCCGGCACGTTCATTCGGGCGACGGACTTCCCCGTCGCCGCCGTCCGGACGCGCATCATCGTCTGGAACTGGGAGTACGAGACCTCGCGGAACGCGACCTCGGGGAACTCCTTCGCGACCTCGGGCAGCGCCGCCATCGCGTCCGTCCGCCCGCGATACAGGAGGACGATGCGCCGGACTCCGGAGGTGGGCGCAAAGTATGCGCCGAGGACGCGGTCGTTGCGGACCGGGTCGTCCGGCCGCACGATCCCTCCGTCGATGAACAGGAACTCCCCCGCGTAGTACCGGCACGACGAGGCGATGCGTTTCATGAGCGCGCCCGTCGTCGCCCCGATGTGCTCCGCGTCCGGCGACTCCATGGAGAGGATCGCACACAGCATGTCCTCCGCCCGGAGGATCGGCGCGATGCGCACGTCGAGTTCCGTGACGAGCCCGCACAGGCCGTGGTGGCCCGCCAGCGCGCGGATCTCGTCCCGGTCCGTCACCTCGAGGACCCGGGCGCCCTCGGGGGACGACGCGACGATCCGGATGCGGTTCACCGCCTCTCCGAACGGACCGTACGCGGGCGTCCCGCTCCCGCGCGCGTTCGTCGCGAAGTTTCCTCCGAACGTGCTGTAGCCGCTGCTCGGGGTCACGGCGACCGTCCACCCGAGGGGACGGAGCGCCCTGTTCGTCTCATCGCTCGTCCGCCCGGCACCGACGCGGACGTACAGCTCGTCCTCCGGCGAGGCCTTCGTCAGGTCCGCAGGCTCTCCCCCGGCATTCACGACGTTCGGCACGAACAGGCCCCTGCGGTGGCCCCGGGGATCGCAGGCACCCACCCGCTCCATGTCCACGAGCACCGCCTCTGGCGGCGCGACCGCCTGCCCTGCGGTCGAGGACCCCGTGCCGCGCGGCACCAGGGGGATCCCGTGCTTCACGGCGACGTCCACGAGCGCAATGCACTCCGCCTCGTCCTTCGGGAAGACCACGAGGCTCGGGACGCCGAGGGTCAAGAAGGAGGCATCCGAGGCGTACCCCCGGAGCTCCCCTCGATCGAGGACGATGCCGCGCGCCGCCAAAATGCGCTCCATCGCGACGTGCCCCACCTCCGCGACCGCCATCGCCTCACCCCAACGCTTGCGCGGCCAGCACGGTCAGGTCCACGATCTTCAGCGGGGGCAGCGGTTCCACCGGCTTCCCGTCCAAGTAGCAGGAGAAGTGGATGCGGCAGTGCGGGCAGGCGGTGACGAGGTGGTCGGCCTTCGACGCTGCCTCCTCGAGCCTCTCCTGCTGCATGAACTTCGTGAACGCGTCGCAGGTCGAGTACGCGCCGACGCCGCAGCACATCGCGTTCTCCCTCACGCGGTCCATCTCCACGAACGTGACGCCGGGGATCGCCTTCAGGACGGAGCGCGGGGCCTCGTACTCCTTCGCGTGGCGGCCGAGCCGGCACGGGTCCTGGTACGTGACCTGCACCGCCACCGGGCGGGTGAACTTCACCTTCCCCTCCCCGACGAGCTGCCCAATCAGCTCGGACATGTGGAGGACTTCGAGGCCGTCCCACGGGCCGACGACCTTCGGGTACTCGTACTTCAGCATGGAGTAGCACTCCGCGCACGTCGTCACGAGGCGCTTCGCCCCGCTTCCGCGAATCCAGGACGCGTTTGCCTTCGCGAGGGTCTCGAACGTGGCCTGCTTCCCGTTCCACAGGGCGTCGTGGCCGCAGCACCGCTCCGCGTTCGCGACGACAGGGACGATCCCCGCCGCGTTCATGATCCGGATCGCGGCCCGGCCGATCTCCGCGCTGTCGCAGTAGGAGAAGATGCCGTCGAGGTACGGCATGCAGCCCGTGAAGTAGATCGTGTCGCCAGAATCTGCGACCTTGAGCCCGTCTGTGATCCACTGGCGGCGGTCCTGCTTCAGGTTCGGCCTCGCCATGATCTCCGCGACGATGTCCTTGAACCCGCCGTGTTTGCACGGGGCGCCGCGCTCCGTCGCGTCGCGCAGGTCAACCCGCTTCGCGCGGATGAACGCGGGATAGGGGACCTGCGTGGGGCACGCCGCCTGGCACTCCCCGCACGTGAGGCACGCCCACAGGTCCCGCTCGCTCACGGCGTCCGCGCCGCCGAGGTACGCCTGCAGGATCACCTTCCGCGGGGAGAAGAGGACGTCCACGCGATGGACGGGGCACGCGAAGGTGCACTTGTTGCACTGGATGCACCCCTCTTGCGCGAGGATTCTCAGGGCGGCATCCGGGGAGGGCGCCTCCTGCGAAATCGGATCGGCGAGGACCGGCACGGCGTTCGTCATCGCGCCACGACCTCCCGGAGCGGGTTCGGGCCGAGCTTGCGGAGCTTCTCTGAAAACGACCTGGCGGAGTCCGCAAACACGTTCCCTTCGGCGGCGCTGGCGGCGGTCATCGTCAGGCGTCCGTCCAAGCCCAGCGCGCGCACGATTTGCTCTACGCGCTCGACCTGCTCCCTCGCCTGCACGTTCCCGCTCTTGTAGTGGCACGACCCGACGTGGCATCCGACGACGAGGACGCCGTCGAACCCACGCTCGAACGCGCGAAGGACGTAGTACGGGTCCATCATCCCCGTGCACAGGAGCCGGACGATCTTCACCCCCGACGAGTACTCCATCTTCGCGGCGCCCGCCTGGTCCGCGGCGGAGTACCCACACCAGTTGCAGCAGAACGCGAGGATCTGCGGCTCGAACG
>Ga0209322_10002072_pt1 | contig 11505 bp, 6 predicted proteins | sample Rifsed19ft1_FD_184013 | JGI IMG/M metagenome (GOLD analysis project Ga0209322, IMG submission 184013) | Soil microbial communities from Rifle, Colorado, USA - sediment 19ft 1 (version 2) | ecosystem: Environmental > Terrestrial > Deep subsurface > Rock core/Sediment | place: Rifle, Colorado...
TGTACCCGCCGAACGTCGCGACGCCGATGATCATCATGTCCGGCTTCCGGGGGAGCCTCGCGAGCGCGTCCTTGAGGTCGCGGAAGATCGGGATCCCCGCGGGCCGCCCGTCCAGCACCTCGCCCGCGTCCCGCCCCGCCTTCGTGCTGTCCAGGACCCCGACGATCGCGTAGCGCGTCGAGTACCGCACGAGGCCGTTCGCGGTCTTCCCGGTGCTCGCGCCGAAGTACCCCTCGCAGAGGACGACCGCAGTCTCCATCGAAATCACTTTCACCCCTGATAATCGTCGGCGAACTTGCTTAAAGGTTCATAAAGGTGCGCGACCCCGAATGCTCGACCGTCTCAGGCGACTAGCCAGGGCACCCTTTGCCCTTTCGAAGGCGCAGCGGGCCCGGCGGGAGGTCGCCCGGGGCAACCACCTGCTCCGCCGCGGGGAGCTCGCGGCCGCGCTGAAGGCCTTCAACCTCGCGGTCGAGATCGACCCGGACAACGAGGTCGCGTGGAACCACCGCGGGGTGATCCTCGAGAACCTCGGGCGCGCGGAGGAGGCCCTCAGGTCCCACAACCGCGCGATCAAGATCCGCCCGACGTACCTCGAGGCCTGGTGCAACAAGGGCGTCGCCCTCATGCACCTGGGCCGGGAATCCCGGGCCCTCGAGTGCTTCGACACGGTCCTGAAGGCGGCCCCCCGCCAGGCGGTCGCCCTGATGAACAAGGGCGTCCTGCTCGCTCGGCGGGGCGACCACGAGCGGGCGATCGGGCTCTTCGACCGGGCCCTCCAGGCGGACCCGTCCTGCGCGCTCGCGGCCGCAAACCGCGGGTCGTCCCTCCTCGCGCTGGGCGAGGCCGTGAAGGCGATCGAGGCGTACAACCTCGCGCTGCGCCGGCGGCCGGACCTACCCGACGCCTGGTTCCACAAGGGCCGCGCCCTCCTCGAGGCGGGGGAGCCGAAGGCCGCGGCGATGTGCGTGAAGAAGGCCCTCGACCTCCGGCCCGACTTCCCGGAGGCGACGATCCTCCTCGAGCGGGCCCGCGCGGAGGAGGCGGGGGCGTGACCCTCAAGGTCGCGGACCTCCGCCCCTGCCCGAACTGCGCTTCGAAGCTCGAACCGGTCTCGCTGTGCACGACGTGCGGCAGCGTGTCCGTTCGGTCCGACCTGAAGGAGGTGGACCGGCGGACCCCGTGCGCGGAGTGCCGGGCCTCGAACCCCACGGTCTTCGTGTGCGAGAAGTGCAACGGCCGCTTCCTGTTCGAGGAGGTCACCGCGCCGGAGAAGGAGAAGTTCGCGTGCGCCCTGTGTGGCACCTTCGTCGAGCCGGACGCGAAGGACTGCCCCGCGTGCGGGGCGGAGTTCACGGAGGAAAAGCCGCTAAGGATCGCGCCGCGACCGCCGCGCCCGAAGCGTCGCGTGCGGAGCGAGTACTCCGACGCGGACCTCGACGACATCGCCCGCATCCCGGGGGTCGGGCGGGAGAAGGCGGAGGCCCTGTGCCGCGCGGGCTTCAACGCGCTGTGGAAGATCAAGCGCGCGGCGGAGGCGGACCTCGCCCGCGTTGCGGGCATCGGCCCCCGCGGCGCGCGGACCGTGAAGGACTCCCTCCGGTTCATCCTCCTCCTCCCGCGGCGGAAGACGAAGGAGGAGGTCCTCGAGGAGGAGTACGCGTGCCCGCTCTGCGGCGCGGTCACCTCCCTGTTCTCGCGAGAGTGCCGGGACTGCGGGGCCCGGTTCGACGAGGAGGAGCTCGAGGAGGACCTCCGCAAGGAGGTGGACCGGGAGGTCGACAAGGGCCTCCTCGCGTTCTACGACGTCCACCTGGAGGAGACGCCGAAGGACCCCGACCTCCTGTACGCGCGGGCCCTCCTCCTGTACGACATGGGGAAACTCGAGGAGGCGCAACGGTCGATCGACGCCGCGTGCGCCTCGGACCCCGCGTCCCGCCGCGCGCTCCTCGTCCGGTCCCGCATCCTCGCCTCGTTCTTCGACTTCCCGCAGGCCGCGGCGGGCCTGAAGGGGGTCCTCTCGACCCTGCTCCCCGGGGGCGAGGCGCGCCCTGCGGCCTCGGAGGAGGAGGCGAAGGCGGCGAGCGCCGCCCTCGAGGCACTGACCTCCCTCCAGGAGCGGGAGTGCCCCACGTGCGGGGAGCTGGTGCTCCCCGACGCGCAGGTCTGCCCCGCCTGCGGACACCGGCTCGAACCGGAGGCCCGCCCCGCGCCCGCCCCGGAGGGACCCGCCGCGGACCTCGAGGCCCCGCCCCCGGAGGCCCCGTCGGGGTTCGCGGCGCTGGAGGAGCTCGAGCGGCTCATGGACATCCCGCCGCCCGCGACCCCGCCCGAACCCGAGGCGAAGCCCGAACCGGAGGCGGAGACGCGGCCATCCGCCGCGCCCAAGGCCCGGCCCCCGTCGCGGCCCGCGGGCCCGTCGGAGGAGACGCGCCGGCGCGGGATGACGAACGGCCTCGGCCGCGTCGACGTGCGGTCCCCGTCCGTCCGCTTCCGCCGCGGGCTGATCAACGGCCACGGGCTCATCAACGGCAGCGGCCGCGTGAACGGCCTGATCAACGGGACCGGGTTCGTCGACGCGAGCGTCCTCACGGAGTTCCGCCTCACCCGCCAGCCGTTCCTGATGCGGTACGCCCTCGTCGCGGGCTCGATGCTCATGGCGTTCGTCCTCGCGGCGTCCCTCCTGTCCCCGGGCCCCGGGCCGCCGTCCGGGATTGCAATCGACGGGAACCCGGGTGACTGGGCGGGCGTCCCGACGTACGCGGACCCCTCACCCGCCTCCGACCCGAACGTCGCGATCGCCCGGTACGGCGTCGCCCTCGAGGGGACCCGCCTCTCCATCCTCGTCCAGGTCTCCGGCCAGGCCCTCGGCGACGCGGCCGGGTACGACGCGTTCTACGCGTTCATCGACGCGGACGGCTCCGCCGCCACCGGCTACGGGGCCGGCGGCCTCGGCGCGGACTACGTCGCGGAGGTGTACGGCGGGTCCGGGCAGGTCGCCTCCGGCCGCCTGTACGAGTTCCCCGCGAACTCGGAGCTGAACTGGAGCCGCCGCACCGCGATTGGCGGGGTGCAGGCGGCAGCCTCGGGCGCGACCCTCGAGCTCCGGGTCGACACGGACCTCTTCGCGTCCTTCTCCCCGACCGCGACGACGATCCTCGTAGCCTCGGACGACTTCGAAGGGTCCTCTGCGCGCGCGGGCATCGCGGTCGCCGCGACCCACGGCGCGATCCGAATCCGCCAGGTGCCCCTCCTCTCCGTTCTCCCCTCCGGCACGACGGCCGCCCTCCGGCTCGACGTCGCGGCCGTGGGCGAGCTCGGCCCGCAGGACTCGTGGACCGTGGGGTCGTTCGTCCTCGGTTCCACCGCCGGAGTCACCGCGTCCCCGTCCCCCGCACAGGTCACCCTCACGCAGGCCGTGCGGTCCGCGTCCGTGACCGTGTCCGTGAGCGCCTCGGGCCTCTCCGCGGGCACGCCGGTCCAGGTCTCGCTCCAGTCCGCGCAGGCCCCGCGGACCGTCACCGTGGCGGGCGAGGGGCTCGCCGCGTACTTCGCCTCCATCCCCCCGGCGATCCGGATTGACGGCCTGTTCGTGGACTGGGCCGCTCGCGCGGTGCGGGATTCCGATCCCACCGCCATCCCGCGCGCGAGCCTCGACATCGACGAATACGGCGGGGCCGCGAACGCGTCCGGCACGTTCTTTCATCTCCGCCTCTCGGGCCGCGCGCTCGAGGGCTCCCTCGTCCCGCAGAAGATCCCCCGACTCCCGCCCGGGGGCGGGGGAGGCGGGGGACCGCCCGCCGCACCCCCGCCTAGGGCGACGGGCGAGGACGTCGCGCGGGTGTACATCGACGCGAACGGGTCCGCGAACACGGGTCTGCAGGTGGCGGGGCTGTACGCGGACTACATGGTCGAGGTGCGCGGGTCGAACGGACGGATCGCCCGCCAGGACGCATACCGGTGGCAGAGCGGCTGGGTCCCCGACGTGGGCTTGGGCCTCCAGGTCGCGAAGAACGCCACCGCCCTCGAGGGCTCCTTGGGCCTGAACCCCGCGGAGCTGAACGGGACCCTGATGGCCTTCGAGACGAGCGACTGGGGCGGGCAGGGCGACGCGACCGCGGTCCTCTCGACGCGCGGCGGTGCCCCCCGCGGCACGCGCAGCGATTCGAACCCTCCGGGGTTGCCCTTGCACGGCGCTAGCGGGCAGACGGCGATTGCGAAACCTCTCAGCGGCTTCCCCGCGGTCGACGGAGACTGCTCAGATACCGTATACGCGGACGCGGGGACGTTCAGCAGCAATGGCATCGACGGAAGAGTCGGGACGTACAACTTCTTCGTCTACGTCTGCGTCGAGGCAACGCTTGATACGTCCTCTAACGGGTCCGCGGACTTCGCGAGGATATATTTCGACCGGGACCACGACGGGGGCTCAGGGCCGACTCCGGGGGACCGTCGCTTCGCAGTAGCGTCCGGGTCCGCCGTCAACGAGTCGATGCGGGGGAACAACCAGGCGACTGCATGGGAGACTTGCCCCGCCAACTCGAATCCCACGGGGATTCAGTGCCATGCAGACAACCAAGGGATCGGCGCGTTCTCAACGCACCAGTTCTATGAGTTCAAGGTGGAGTATCGCGATGTCTGGAACACGACGACCCCTTCACCCAGCAGCCCATCGGGCTTTGCCATCATCGTCACGGATGGCAACGCCACCAATCCAGCGACCTACAGATGGGGGAGCAGCAGTCCGCCGGGGGATCTCACGCCAGACACCTGGGGTCATCTCGAGATCCCAGAGTTCCGGGACATCGTCGTCCCGACGGTGGGACTCATCGTCCTGCTTGTGACGCTCCGGCGTCGACGAGTTCGAGGTGTTCCCGCCTCTACGAGATTGTCGCCGTGAAGATGTCCTGGTCCCGGGGCGCGTCCGGCGAGACATTCCGGTTGTCCGTCCAAATCGCGTGGACGCCCGCAGAGTTCGAGGCGATCCCGTTGTAGTCCCCGATGAACGCACCGCCGCCGGCGGTGATCCCCAGGTTTGGGTCGAACGCCGAGTCCGTCACCCGCACATTCCGCAGGAACGTGACGCCGTCGTCGTCCGACTGCGCGTAGTACACATCGAGGAGCTTCCCTTCTGGGTCGTTCCGGCTGTCGTAGAACGCGACGTCCACCCGGCCTGAGAATGTCGTGATTGCGGGGAAGATCTGATGGTTCATCGCGACATCGTTCACGCGTGCGGGGACGGAGAACGCCTGCCCGCGGTCCGTTGACCGGACGAGGACGACGTCCGCGTTGCCGCTCCCGTAGTCGGCCCACGCGACGAACACGGTCCCGGTCGTCTGGCTCACCGCCATCCGCGGGAAGCTGTCGAGGCGGTACCGGCTTCCCGGGAGGGGTTCCGGGACGGGTGTGATGGACGCGATTGCGCGCTCCGGCTCGAACGTCGCGCCGCAGTCGAAGGACCGCGTGAAGAGCTGCCTGTCCTTGCGGAAGTCCTCCCACGCGACGTACACCTCGCCCCGCGGACCGACCGCGACGGTCGTGCCCTGGTTCTGGCTGTTCGGCGGGTGGCTCAGGTGGATGATCGGGGTCCACGAACGGCCCCCATCCGTAGATCGCTGGAACACGATGGGGACCGATCCACCGGCGCTCTCGAAGAGCGCCCACGGCATGTACAGGTACCCGTCGCACGCGCCGCCCGTGTCGTCCACCGCAATCCACTCCTTGTCCGTGACCCGCGAGTTCCCGGGGCCGCCGAGCTTGTCGCTCGGGGTGTCGTGCCCGACGTACACGACGGACGTGAAGTCGTACGTGGCCCCGAAGTCTGAGTACCGCGTGAGGACGACCCAGCCCGCGAACTCCGTCGTGCGCGGGCCGAAGGCGAGCCATGCGAGGTACACGCGCCCCTCGCGGTCCGCCGTGATCACGGGGTCGCTGCCGATCGACCAGCCGGCGTCGTGCACGGGCGAGGAGACCCCCTCGGGCGACGTGTCCCCGGGGAACCCGGGGACGAGCGCGTTCGTCCACGTCGCTCCGCCGTCCGTGGACCGGTAGTACCCGGCCCATGAGAACCCGCTCGCCTGGCGGGTGTCCCGCGCGGTCGCGACGAGCACGTTCCGATTGTTCGGGAACGCGGCGATCGTGACCTCGTTCTGCGACCGCTGCTCCGGGTCCACCGTCACGAGCACGTTCGGATGCTCCACGTGCGTCAGGGCGCGCGCCGCCTCCGCGGAGAACGGGGCGGTCACGAGCAGCGCGAGGCCCAAGGACGCGACGAGAGCCAGCAACACGATTCGACGCATGTTCAACTCCCCCAATCGAGATGAGGCCTCCGGCATCGGACGGATTCCTATAAAACGGTGTCGCGGCTGCGTCGGGACCCCACGCGCAAACCGTATAAGGACGGAGCGTCGCCGGCCCCCGCCCAGTTACTTACTTGTGGTCGCGCCCCATTCGACGCGCCGTGGAACTCGGGGTCGTCGGCAAGCCGAACGTGGGGAAGTCCACGTTCTTCTCCGCGGCCACGCTCGCGCCCGCCCAGATCGCGAACTACCCGTTCACGACAATCGAGCCGAACCGCGGGGTCGCGTTCATCCGGACCGCGTGTCCGCACGCGGCCCTCGGGAAGCCCTGCAACCCCTTCCACGGCACGTGCCAGGACGGGCGGCGGTTCGTCCCCGTGGACATCCTCGACGTCGCGGGGCTCGTCCCGAAGGCCCACGAGGGCCGCGGGCTCGGGAACAAGTTCCTCGACGACCTCCGCCAGGCGGCCGCGTTCGTCCACGTCGTGGACGCGAGCGGCGGGACGGACTTCGAGGGGAACGCCGTGAAGCCCGGGACGCACGACCCGCTGGAGGACGTGCGCTTCCTCGAGGAGGAGCTCGCGCACTGGGTGCGGGGGATCCTATCGAGGGACTTCGACAAGGTCGCCCGCCGCGCGGAGCTCGAGGAGACCCCCATGGAGCGCGTGCTCCACGAGCGATTGGCGGGCCTCGGTCTCTCGGAGAACGTGATCCACGCCGCGCTCGGGGAGGCGGGGATGGACGCCCGCCCCTCGAAGTGGGGCCAAGAGGACCTGCTCCGGCTCACGGGTCGGATCCTGAAGCGGGGGAAGCCGATGATGATCGCCGCGAACAAGGCGGACCTCGCCCCGCCTGAGGCGATTGAGCGTCTGACGGAGGAGGCGGGGACGATCGTCGTGCCCACCGCCTCGGAGTACGAGCTCGCCCTCCGGCGGGCCGCGAAGGCGGGACTCGTCGCGTACGAGCCCGGGGCCTCGTCGTTCACAGTCCCCGACCCCTCCAAGCTCACCGCCGCCCAGCTCGCAGGCCTGAGGAAGATCGAGGCGTTCCTGGCCGCCCACAAGACGACCGGGGTGCAGCCGTGCGTCGAGGACGCCGTGCGGAAGCTTCTGAACTTGGTCGTCGCGTACCCGGTCGAGGACGAGACGCACTGGACGGACAAGAAGGGGAACGTCCTCCCGGACGCGTTCCTCGTCCCGAAGGGGTCCACGGCGAAGGATTTAGCGTTCCGCGTGCATACGGACCTCGGAAAAGGGTTCATCCGCGCCATCAACGCCCGGACGAAGATGGTCGTCGGGCACGACTACGCTCTCCAGGATGGCGACGTGATCAAGATTGTGGCGAGGGCATGACGGAATCTTGGGACATTCGCATCCTGACGGCGTCGTACCGGCGGGAGGGGCCGCAGGAGGAGCCCGTGATCGAGCTCTTCGGCCGCACGCGGGAGGGCAAGTCGATCACCGTGGAGCACTGGGGCTTCAAGCCGTACTTCTACGCGGTCCGGCCCTCCCAGGTCCTCCTGAATTACTTCCAGCGGGACTCCGAGGTCCTCAAGGTCGAGCCCGTCGAGCTCGAGGTCCAGGGCCGCAAGACGCCGTGCGCGAAGGTCACCCTCCAGCACCCCTGGAAGACGCCCGAGTACCGGGAGCGGGCCCGCAAGCACGGTTCCGAGGTGCTCGCGGCGGACATCCCGTTCGCCCACCGGTTCATCTACGACATGGACCTCGGCGCGTGCGTCCGCGTCCACGGCGTCCCGGCGAAGGGGCACTACACCACGGAACTCGTGGTGAAGGCGGAGCGGTTCGAGCCCTGCGAGGCCTTCACTCCGAAGCTGAAGGTGGTCTCGTTTGACATCGAGAACACGATCAAGGACCCCACGATCCTCTGCCTCGGCCTCGCGTGGCGGGAGAACGGCGCAATCAAGACCGACATCCTCGCCGGGGACGAGAAGGAGATCATCCGGGGGTTCATCGACTTCGTCACGAAGACGGACCCGGACGTGATCACCGGGTACAACATCGACGGCTACGACCTCCCGATCCTGGAGCAGCGGGCCCGGGTCCACGGCATCACGTACCTCCCGCTTTCCCGGGACGGCCAGGGGATTAGCAACATCGGGGAGCGGTTCTGGCGGGCCCATGGCCGCATCATCGCGGACGCGTGGTGGGCGGTGAAGCTCGAGCTCCGCCCGAAGCAGGAGACCCTCGACGCGGTGAGCCGGTTGCTCCTCGGGGAAGGGAAGCACGACGTGGACCGCGTCCACATGGAGGAGGAGTGGGCCCGGAACCGGGAGAAGGTCCTGGAGTACTGCATGAAGGACGCGGAGCTCGCCCTGCGGGTCCTCGAGAAGGTGAACCGCCTCGACAAGGCGATGGCCCTCGGGGTCGTGTCGAAGCTCCCCGTGGACGACACGTTCAACAGCCGGACCTCGACGATGATCGACTCGATCCTGATCCGGGCCGCGGACCGGAAGGGCGTCGGCGTCCCGATGACCCGCGCGGGCTCCGGCGGGAAGTCCATCGAGGGCGGGTACGTCCACAGCCTCGAGCCCGGGCTGTACGAGTGGGTGATCGCCCTCGACTTCTCCTCGATGTACCCGTCGATCATCATCGAGAAGAACATCTGCTTCACGACCCTGAGCGACGCGGGAACCGTCGAGAGCCCGATCGGCGTGCGGTTCCTGAACGCGCAGCAGCGGGTCGGCCTCCTCCCGCTCATCCTCGGCGACCTGATGAGGCAGCGGCGCGAGGTAAAAGCGAAGATGAAAGCGGAGACGGACCCGGAGCGCAAGGAGTACTACCGCCGCCTCCAGGACGCGGTGAAGGTCCTGATGAACGCGTTCTACGGCGTCCTCGCGTCCTCCTTCTACCGCTTCACGAACCCGCAGATCGGCGCAAGCATCACCGCGTTCGCCCGGGAGAACATCAAGTCCGTGATCAGCCAGCTCGAGGCGGACGGCGTCCGCGTAATCTACAGCGACACGGACTCGATCTTCCTGGAGTCCCCGCACAAGGACAAGGACGGCTCCGTCGAGTTCGGCCGGAAGGTCGCGGAGCGGTTCAGCACGGCGAACGTGAACATGGAGCTCGAGCGGGTCTTCCGCACGTTCTTCAGCCATGGGAAGAAGAAGCGGTACGCCGCGAAGACCGCGTGGCCCGTGGAGGGCGAGCTCATCGTGCGGGGCTACGAGATCCGGCGGACGGACGCGTTCGACCTCCAGAGCGAGGCCCAGAAGCTCGTCTTCGACCTCGTGCTCGACAACAATATCGACCCGGCCGTGAAGCTCGCGAAGGAGGTCGTCGCCACGATCAAGTCCGGGCGCATCCCCCAGGAGATCCTCCCGGACGAGGGGGACCCGCTCGAGCCGCTCGTGATCTCCCGCACGGTCGAAGAGGACAGCCGGTACGTGAACCCGGACTCGATGTCGAACGTCCTCGCGGCCCGTAAGCTGAAGGAGCTCGGGTACGAGGTCGTCCACGGGATGAAGGTCTCCTGGATCGTGGTCGACGCGAGGAAGTCCCCGATGCACGTGGAGCCGTACGTCTCCGGGCGGCCCTTCCAGTTCAAGCCCGACTGGGAGTACTACGCGCGGCGGGTCGCGCAGACCCTGGCGTACGTCACGGAGGTGTACGGCTGGGACGAGAAGTCCCTGATCCTCGGGAACGTGCAGGCGGACCTGTTCGCGGAGGACTTCGCGGGGGAGTCGGCCCCGAAGCGCGTCGAGCTGAAGAAGACGGAGAAGAAGCTGACCCTGGAGGACTTCTTCTGACGTCCGTCCACGACGCGGTGTGCCGGTACTGCGGGTGGGAGGGGCCGGACCCGACCCGCGACGCGCACGGCTCGATCTTCTGCCCGCGGTGCGGGCGGCCCGCGGACTACAAGATCGTCGTCGAGGAGCTGAAGAAGCAGGGCCTGTGGCGGGAGTGACCCCCGTGCCCCGGTTCGACGCCCTCGCGGTCGGGGATGCGATTCTTGACATCGTGACGCCTCCGCTCCCGCCAAGCGGGACGGGAGACCGCCAGTCTCGCGTGGGACGGTTCTCGTACCTTCCGGGCGGGAACGCGACGAACTTCGCCCTGGCCTTCGCGGGCCTCGGAGGCCGCGCGGGCTTCGTGGGCAGCGTGGGACGGGACTGGGCGGGCGATCTCCTGAGGCGAGCGTACCGGAGGGGGCGCGTCGACGCCCGGCTCCGCGTCTCCCCCGCCAAGGCGTCGGGAACGACCCTGGCCGTGACGTTCTCCGACGGCACCCGCCATCTCATCACCGCCCTGGGCGCGAACGCGGACCTGAGGCTCTCCGACGTCCCCGCCGCATGGATCGCGGGCCCGCGCCACGTCCACCGGTCGGGCTACTGGTGGGCCACGGGTCTGATTGGCCCGCCCTCCGCGAAGCTCCTCGCGCGGGCACGGAAGGCCGGGGCGACGACATCCCTCGACACCGCCACGGATCCGGAGGGATGGCCCGAGTCCCGGAGGAGGGCCGTGCTCTCCGTGCTCCCGCACGTGGACATGTACTTCGGGAACGAGGAGGAGGTCTGCCGCCTCGCGGACGATTCCTCCATAGAGGCCGCGGCCTGGAGCCTCCTCGATACGGGGGTGGGGGAGGTTGTCGTCCATCAGGGGGACCGCGGCGCGACGGTCTTCACGCGCACCGGCGTCGCCACCGCCCGCGCCCTCTCCGCGGCGCCCGTGAACCCGACGGGGTGCGGGGACGTGTTCAACGCCGCGTACGTGTTCGCGTCGTTGGCGGGCGCGGACGCAATGGGACGCCTCCGGTTCGCGAACGCGGCGGCCGCGTGGCACATCGAGAACCTCGCGAGACCGTACCCGACGCGGAGAGGCCTGCGCGCACGGTTCAGCGTTCGTCTCCCGGAGGGTCCGTCGCAGAGACCTTGACCGCCTCCAGCCGAGCACGACCCCAGCCCGAGATCCGCCTCGAATTCGCGACGTAAATCCCCGCCAGCGTCACCGCCGCGCCCCCGAGGATCAGCGGGTCGAGCAGCTCCTCCCCCACCGCGACGCCGAGGAGCACGGCCACGATGGGCGTGACGAACGCGATGTACGACATCGTGGTCGCCTCGAGGCGCTTCAGGAGCCAGACCCACGTCACGAACGTCACCACGGAGCCCGCAATCGCGAGGTACACGATCGCTCCGATGCCCGCGGGCCACGAGGGCACCGTCCACGGCTCGCCCGCCGCGAGGGAG
>Ga0209322_10002076_pt1 | contig 11496 bp, 13 predicted proteins | sample Rifsed19ft1_FD_184013 | JGI IMG/M metagenome (GOLD analysis project Ga0209322, IMG submission 184013) | Soil microbial communities from Rifle, Colorado, USA - sediment 19ft 1 (version 2) | ecosystem: Environmental > Terrestrial > Deep subsurface > Rock core/Sediment | place: Rifle, Colorado...
ACTCACTTGCCCCCGCAGCGAAGCGGAGTGGGGTTAGTCGGCATTTTGACCGGCTGAAGCCGGTGCCCCCGCCTTTTCAGACAGGCTCTCAGTGCGACTTGACGACGCCGCCGGGCACGGCGACCCTGGCGAGCAAATCACGCAGCAGGCTTTCGGCGGTGACGTCCTTGATGCGCGCCGATGGGCTGACGATCAGCCGGTGCGCCAGCGCGAACGGCGCGAGGTACTTCACATCGTCGGGAATCGCGTAGGCCCGGCCTTCCATCGCGGCGCGCGCCTGCGCCCCGCGATGCAGCGTCAACGATCCGCGCGGGCTTGCACCCAGATACACGTCGTCATGGCGGCGCGTCTGGTTGACCAGATCGACGATGTACCGCTTGACCAGATCGTCGACGTACACCTCGCGCACGCCGGTCTGCGCCGCGAGCAGCTCGTCCACACCGATGACCTGGCCGATCGTGTCGAGCGGATGCCGCGTGCGCTGATCGTCGAGGATGGAAACTTCGGATTGGGGGTCGGGATAACCGATGCGAATGCGGAGCAAGAAGCGGTCGCGTTGCGCTTCGGGCAGGGGGAAAGTGCCTTCGTACTCGATCGGATTCTGCGTGGCGATGACCATAAACGGCGGCTCCAGGTAGTGCGTCTCGCCATCGATCGTCACCTGCCGCTCCTCCATCGCCTCCAGCAGCGCCGATTGCGTCTTGGGGGTGGCGCGGTTGATTTCGTCGGCCAGGATGATCTGGGCCATAATCGGGCCGGGCTGAAAAACAAATTCGCGCGTCTTCTGATCGAAGATGCGCACGCCGGTCACGTCGCTGGGCAGCATATCGGGTGTAAACTGAATCCGCCGGAAGACACAGCCGATCGATTTGGCGATGGTCTTCGCCAGCATTGTTTTGCCCACGCCGGGCACGTCTTCGATTAACAGGTGGCCCTGGCATAACAGGCCGATGGTCGCCAACGCGACCGTGTCGTGTTTACCGACGATCACTTTCTCGATGTTGTCGATCAACTTCTGCCCAATTGCCTGAACGGAACTCATGATCCTCTCCTTGATCAAATTGGCGCTGCGTAGTATACACTGGACTGGGTTTTAAGGTTCAATCGGGTGCAGGGTCAGGCCCTGTCTGAAAAGTTGCGCGAAGCCCGCGTCTCGCGGGCGTCCACTCCGCGAACAGCGCGCGGAGCGCAAGCAGCCGCGAGGACGCGGTGGGCAGAGCCGCCATATTTTGAGGTTTTCAGACTCAGACAGCCTCTCAGGCCCGGCGAGGCTATGCTATAATACCCACGAACCCTATGCCGCAGGTCTCAATCGACGGTCTCCGTCTTCACTATCAGACAGTGGGCCAGGGTCCGGCTGTGCTGTTGATTCACGGTTGGGCTTCGTCGTGGCGGATGTGGGCGCGCAGCATGAGCCGCCTGGCGCGCGTAGGCTACCAGGCCTGGGCCATCGACCTGATCGGCTTCGGCGAGTCGGATAAACCGGCCAACGGCTGGTACACGCTGGAGCGTTTTACGGCGACGGTGGGCGCGTTTTGCGATCAGATGAGCATTGCGCGGCCCGTGCTGGTCGGTCATTCGCTGGGCGGCACGATCGCGCTCAGTTTGGCCCTGACCCGCCAGGTGCGCTCGTTGATCGTCGCCTGCCCGGTGGTGAACGGCGAGCTCAGTTTATCGCTCCATTTGCTGCTCCGGTCGCCGCTGGCGCGGCGCTTGTTCAGTTGGATGCGCAAACAGGCCTTCTTCTCGATGCTGGGCGATATGCGGCTGATCGCCGCGCCGGGACTGGCGCGCGACCCGGTGCGCCGTCGCAATCAGCAAGACCTGCGCGCGACGACGGTCAATGCTGCCGTCGGCGCGCTGCGCACGGTGGTCAGTTCCAACCTGGAATCCCGGCTGGCCGATCTGCGTGTGCCGACGCTCGTGGTGGTGGGCGAGCGCGACATGGTCGTCCCCCCGGCGCAGGGACGCCAGGCGGCTCAACTGATTCCGGATGCGCGGCTGGTCGCCTGGCCCGACGCAGGCCACCAGTTGATCGACGATCGCGGTGACGATTTCGACAGGCTGATGTTGGAGCACATCGGCCGGCCGCCTGTCTCGCCCGAGCGGCCCGGCGCCATTCCAACCGAGTTCTCATCCACGTCATGAATGCGATCCGCGCCTTCATCGCCATCGAGCTGCCCAAGGTCACGCGCGACGCCCTGGCCGATGTGCAAGCGCGCCTCAGCCAGCAAGCGCCGTCGGGCAGTGTGCGCTGGGTGAAGCCGGATAACGTTCATCTCACGCTCAAGTTCCTCGGCCAGGTTCCCGTCGCTCAACTGGATACGATCACCTTGGCGTTGCGACGTGCCATCGGCGGTATCCGGGTGTTCCCGTTCGATGTCATGAATGCCGGATGCTTCCCCGATTCCATCCGGCCCCGTGTGATCTGGGTCGGTGTGGACGAACCGACCGGCGCACTGCACGCCTTAGAACGCGCAATCGAGGCGGCGACGGCTCCCCTCGGCTATCCGACCGAATCGCGCACCTTTCAGCCACATCTCACGCTGGGCCGCACGGCGCGCGACGTGAAGCCGGGAGACCTGCATCGGTTGGGCGAGGTGGTGAAACACATGAAGGTGGGTCTGCTGGGACACGTGCACGCCGATGAGATCGTGCTCTTCCAGAGTGAGCTTGGGTCGGGGGGATCGGTGTACACGTCGCTGGCCCGCCTCCCTCTGGCGCGGTGAAGGATGGCACACAGGATTCACCGCAAAGAACGCAGAGATCGCGGAGATGTTCGAATCGCTCTGCGCGCCTCTGGCGTCTGCGCGCTCTGCGGTGAGACCCGGCGCTGTTCTGCACGCGGCGATTGATGCCCTCGTGAGGCGGGATATGCGCTTCGTCGATCGAGTTGATGCCGGGCAGCAACTGGCCGCCAGGTTGGCCGACCTGCGCGGGACGCCGAATCTCTTGGTTCTGGGAATCCCGCGCGGCGGCGTTGTCGTAGCCTATGCAGTGGCACTCGCGCTGCATGCGGCGCTGGATGTTGCACTCTCGCGTAAACTCGGCGCGCCGCATAACGAAGAGCTGGCAATCGGCGCACTGGCCGAAGACGGCAGCCGCACGCTCGACGAACGGCTGATCGATTACCTGGGTGTGCCACGCAACTACATCGATCGCGTCACCCAGCAGGCGCAGCACGAGCTCGAGCGCCGCGCCGCGCTGTATCGGGGGCAGCGTCGCCCGCTCGCCGTGCGCGATCGGGTGGCCCTCGTGGTCGACGACGGCGTCGCCACCGGCGCGACGATATGCGCGGCACTACAATCGCTGCGCACGCAGAAGGCGAAGTCGTTGATTGCCGCCGCGCCGGTCATGGCCGGCGAATCGATCCCACGCCTGGAGCAGCTGGCCGATCGTATCGTGCACGTGCTCGCGCCGGGCTTCTTCGACTCGGTCGGCGGTTTCTACGAGAACTTCAATCAGGTGAGCGATTCCGAGGTGCGCGAACTGCTGGCCGATCTGGCCGAGGCGCGATCGGGCTGAAGATTTCTGGCTCACCCAAGCCTGGCGGGAAATTCTTCACCGCGAAGACGGGTAGTCTCCCCCCAGAGTGTTGGTCTTACCGCAGAGCACGCAGAGATCGCAGAGATTCTTGAGTCGCTCGGCGCTCTCCGCGTTCTCAGCGGTGAGAAACAAGGCCGGTTTGCTTGCCAACACTGAAGAGGGAGACTATCCGAAGAGGCGACCTCGCAAAAAGACGCGGGGCCGGCGAGCGCAAAGCCCTTGAAAACCTTGGCGTCCGCTTGCCCCGCGCGCTGTGTGCGGGGTTGCGGTTCAATCGGCGGGTCTCCCGCGAGCTTTCGTGATGAGCGAGAGTGGGAACAACGTCACGGCGGAGACGATGCTCGCGAAGAGGGCGAGCGCGAAGAGTGCGGCGGCCTGCGCGCTGAATTGGCCGGGATCGTTCGCCAGCAAGCCCCGCACGCCGCTCGCGAGCGCGGCGCCGTTCCAGCCTTTCCCGAACGCGCCATCGGCGAAGAGGCCGATAGCCAACACGTCCCATGCGCCCGCCATGCCGAATGCGGCTATCACCCCGATGCGGTCAGCCAATCCCCATGGAGGCAATGCGCGCCACGCGATCGGCACGCTCGGTGAGCGTGACGATGGGGATCAGGCCAGTCGTGATCGCTAGCGGCAGGCGATGCAGCGCAAGTGTCTCGACAAGCACCAGGCTGGCCGGGGAACCTTGCGCGTCGAAGAAGAAGCCTTCAAGCCCGAAGAGCGACCATCGCCCTGTGCCCGATGCGAAAGGCGACCATGCCCTGTCGAGGCCGCGCAGACCCGCTGGCGCCGCGCTGCTCAGGCCCACGCCGCCAAACTGGAGTGCGAATCCGAATCCGTAGTAGGCGACGGCGCTGGCGATGATCGTGACAATAGCGGCGGGTACGGCCTCGCGCCAGCGGGTCGGCGGCGCAAGGCTCCACGCGACAAGTAGCAGGCCGAGCGGGAGCAGGTAGGCGAAGGGAAGCAGCCAGGTGTCCATGCCAATTGCGTATGGCGTGCCTCGTGCAGATCACGCACCATAAGATGATACCAGAGCAATGAGCGATGAGCAAAGCAACGCCCCACGCCTGATTGCGGATGTGATGCTGGGGCGATTGGCGAAGTGGCTGCGCCTGCTGGGTTACGACACACGCTACGACAACTCGGCCAGGGACCTCGCCCTGCTGCGGATCGCGCAGGCGGAGAATCGTATTCTGCTGACGCGCGATTGGGCTTTGTCGCGCCAGCGCGGCGTGCGAGCAATCTGGATCGAGTCGCAAGACCTGGCGGCGCAGATCGAGCAAGTGCAGGCGGCCGTTGGCCCACCGCTCGCGGGCCGGTTCACGCGCTGCCCGGTATGCAATGGGCGGCTGGAGTCGATCGACAAGGCGGACGTAGAGGGGCGCGTGCCGCCCTACGTGTTCCAGACGCAGGATGAATTTCGCCGCTGCCCAGAGTGTGGGCGCATTTATTGGGCCGCGACGCACGTTGAACAAATACGGGGAATGCTAGACACCTGGAAAGAAGGAGACACGTGAGATGGATCGCCCGGTCAAATTGGACCCCAAGTATATCAGCCCAAAGGTGATCTTACCCTATGGGCTTACCGTCGATGAAGTTGCGCGGGCTGTCGCGGAGACCTATCGCCTCTTTCATGGACTTAACGACTTCTTGGAAGGCAGTGGGTTTCACCCACTTGAGCAACTGCTGTTAGGGAACTCATTATCCGGCATCGTCTCGGAGTTTTTGGTGAAGAACATAGCGCGGGCAGCAAAGACCCTCGAAGTGAATCTCAAAATCGGCGGCCACCCAGACCTGCTACTGAAGGGGCACTACACGTCAAACTTCGTTTTGAAGGGTGACGAGGGCATCGAGGTGAAGGCTTCGATCCACAAAGGCGGCTGGCAGGGCCATAATCCTGAGGACGTGTGGCTAATGATCTTCCGGTATAGGGTGGGCGAACAGGCTGGGAGTGAGAGTGTGCCGCTTACATTCGTTGAGATACTGTGCGCGCGACTCGCGAAATCGGATTGATCATTCTCCGGTCGCAAGGGCGCTTCGCGACGAACACCGACAGCTTCCATCACTGCTGCTGGTGTTGCAAAACTACGCGGTAATTTCCTCTATAGACTGCCGGGCGTGGGTGTGGGGAAGCACCGTTTGACACTGGCAGAAGAATGATGCTTGTTGGGGCTACACGTCGAACAGTCTTTGCTGAACCGTACCCGTCTCTGATCGTTCAAGCGCAATACCGTTGCCGTTCTCATTGAGGATCAGAGCGGCAAGCTGGGGGATGGCCTGAACGGCTATTCGGTAGAACTCCGGGTCGGATTCGATGCCGGTACTCTGATAGCCGAGAGCGGCGGCCGCAGCAATCGTTGAGCCTCCGCCCATGAAGGGATCAAGCACAATACCCTGGCCCAGTGGGAGGGCCGCGCGAACGATCTGGCGCATGAAGGCTTGGGGCTTTAGCGACGGGTGTGGTGCAATCTCGCGCTCAAGGCTGCGCGTGGGCGCGCTCTTAATCACGTCGCTGAAGGGCTGCTCTGCCGAGAGGCGGCGTAAGCCGCCGGTCTTCCACTTGCGAAGGTTATCCTGCACCCGGCCCTCGCATGGCTTTCTGAAGAGTCCCCAGGGTTCCCAGCTCGATCGGGGCATCACCGTTACCATGTCGAACTCTGTGTGAGCATTCTTGGGCCTGTCACCACCCCGCAGAGTTTGCACGAGCCGGATGATCTCGCCGCGCTTCTCGAACCCTGCCTCTTCCAGAGCCACGTAGACGAGGTGTGATACAAGTGGATTAGTCGCAATAAAGATGTGCCCGCCGGGCACAAGCACCCGAATGACCTTTTGGGCCCACTTTGCAATGAAATGCCTCAGGTTGGCTTTGTCGCTATCCGTAAGAACGGTAAATCGCGGTAAGGGATTCCGTGTGTGTCCATCAAAGGACGGCGGGATTCGCCAGACGCCACCCCGTCCACCGCGAAGTTTTTCTTTCTCTGCCAGCGTGTACTCCTTGAGTCCATACGGCGGATCGGTAACCACAGCCTGAATGCTATTCGGCGCGCGTTGATCGAGCCAGTCGAGGCAGTCGGCGCATATCGTCTCATAAGGGCCTAGCCTTGCGGATTTGGCATTCTGCGTGCCGGTTTTGCTCTCTCGTCTGTTGCTATGCGTGGAGTCGTACTCGCCGAAGGTCTCGCGGAGAATGGCAGGCGCTTTCAAAGGATGCTCATACAATATCTGTTCCACATCGGCGGGAAGATACCCTGCAAGGATATGCAGCGGATCGGGGTCAATGTGAAGAATCTTCGCGATGCGTTCGACCATTTTCGCGGCAGGTATAGCCTGGCCGCTCTCCAGGCGCGACAGGTAACCCTTTGTTGCCTTCAACTTCTCGGACAGCGCGGTCAAGGATAAGCCGGCCGATATTCGCTCTGATCGCAGGCGCTGTCCAAAGTCTTTTAGGTCGAGCGTTTGTAGTCCCTTGCGCTTGAAGCCGGTTTTTTTCATGGCGCAAGCCTAGCATGGTTTACTAGGTTAGTCAACCGGCTGTGTCTGCCCACTCTGAGCGGCGGCAACCCTGTCAGCCGCTTGGGTTTTCCGATTGTGAGTTTACACTCGGCTAACATTGTCCTATTGTCCGCTTCACGCCAGGCAGTATATAATGCCCGCAGCGGGGGAAGAAAGGAAGGCGTATGTCGTTCATCGTCGGTGAAACGGTCGGCCCGTATCGCATTACCGAACAGTTGGGCAGCGGCGGTATGGCGACGGTTTTCAAGGCGTACCACGCCGCGCTCGATCGCTACGTCGCCATCAAAGTGCTGCACCCGGCCTTCAAAGAAGACCCTAGCTTCCTCGGTCGTTTCCAGCGCGAAGCCCGCGTCGTCGCCAAACTCGAGCACCCCAACATTGTTCCGGTGTACGACTTCAGCGATCACAACGGGCAGCCCTATCTCGTCATGCGTTACATCGAGGGCGAGACGCTGAAGGCGCGCCTGGGGCACGGCCCGCTGTCGATCGACGAGATGCTGAAGGTGGTTCACTCGGTCGGCGCGGCGCTGATCTATGCGCATGGACAGGGCGTGCTGCACCGTGACATCAAGCCGAGCAACGTGATGCTCACGCCGAAGGGCGACGTATTCCTGACCGACTTCGGTCTGGCACGCATCGCACAGGCCGGCGAATCGACGCTGTCGCAGGATTCGATCCTGGGCACGCCGCAGTACATCTCGCCGGAGCAGGCGAAAGCCGAGCGCGACCTCGACGCGCGCACGGATATCTACTCGCTCGGCGTGGTGATCTACGAACTGCTCGTCGGGCGCGTGCCGTACCAGGCCGATACACCGTTCGCCGTGGTGCACGATCACATCTTCACGCCGCTGCCGATGCCGCGCACGATCAACCCGAATCTGCCCGAACCTTTCGAGCGCTTCTTGCTCAAGGCGCTGGCGAAGGATCGCGCCGATCGTTTCCCGATGGTCGAGGAAATGATGACTGCGCTGAATCGAGCGGTGGATGAGTCGGGAATCAAGTTGGCCTCATCGCCGTCGACCATTCTCACGACGCCCGCCGCGCCGACCGTCGCAGCCGCTCCGAAGCCGGCTGCGCCCACGGTCGCTGTGCATGCGCCGGCGCGGAAGCCGATCAGCCCACTGATCTGGATCGGGCTAAGCGGGTTGATCGTGGTTGTGATCGTGGGTATCTTGCTGGCGACACGCTCCCCGATCGAGACGAATCCACCTCCGGTCGAGGCGACTAAGCCGCCGCAGGCCGGGCCGGAAGTGAAAGAGTTGCGTGATAATGCTGCATCGCTATTCCGTAAAGCCAACGATCTGGTTTTGGAGGCTCGACCACGCGATGCACGCGCCACGTTCCGCGACGCAGCCCAGACAGCCGAAGACGCCTTGCAACGGGCTCCGGCTGACGCGCCGGAAGCACAGGAGCTGCGTCTGCTCGCTGCCGAAGCGTGGCTGGCAGGCGGCGAGCCGGCCCGTGCCGACGCACACTTGAAGTGGCTGTCGGAAAAGCAGCCCGATAATCCCTTCATCTATACGGGAATCGGGGCGTCGCTGTTGCTGCAGAATCGAATCGACGAAGCGCTGGCTGCGACGGAAAAAGCGTTAGGATTACAACCCGACTTTGCCCCGGCCCATGCGGTAAAGGGCTGCGCCCACTTGAAGAAAGGCGAGCCGCTCATCGCCAGCCGCGAGTTCCGGCAGGCTAAGGCGAACTCCGAAGGGCTATCTGCCATCCCGCCATGGATCGCTTTGGTGATGACCGATCTGGATTGCAGGCTCGACCGATAACGGTGACCGGCGCTCGAAGCGCCGGTCGCTTGTTGTATAATCCGGCTATACTGCGCGCGGTCACACGTTGCGCTTTTTGCCGCTCAAAGCCCGCGTCCACGCGGGCGTGTATCCTGATCGACCGCGAGGACGCGGTCGGTGAGCAAGACCGCAGATTGTTCCCGCGTCGAGTATATCTTATGCGGAGGAATCCATAATGCGCGTGCCGATTCTGGCCGGTAACTGGAAGATGAACAAGGCGGTGGCTGAGGCCGTCGATCTCGTGCGCGAGTTGCGCCGTTTGTTGCTGGACGTCGAGGGCGTGCAGGTTGTCGTGTGCCCGTCGTTTGTGGCATTGATCAGCGTGGCCGATGCGCTGAAGGGGACGAAGATCAAAGTCGGCGCGCAGGACATGCACTGGGAAGACAAGGGGGCGTTCACGGGCGAGGTCTCGCCGCTGATGCTGAAGGGTGTGTGCGACTATGTGATCATCGGCCACAGCGAGCGGCGACAGTTCTTCGGCGAGACGGATGAGACGGTCAATCGCAAGGTGAAAGCAGCGTTGGCGCACGGCCTGACGCCGATCATGGCTGTCGGCGAAAACCTCCAGCAGAACGAGGCGGGCCAAACCGCCGAGGTCGTCAGTGCACAGGTTCGCAGGGGCCTGGCCGGTCTCACGGCCGAACAGGCGCGGAAGATCGTGATTGCCTACGAGCCGGTGTGGGCCATCGGCACCGGCAAGGCGGCGACGGCTTCGGGCGCGAACAGCGTGGCCGCCCTGTCGATTCGCGGGCCGCTTGCCGAGATGTATGGCGAAGAAGTCGCGCAGGCTATTCCGGTGCAGTATGGCGGCAGCGTCACACCGGCTAATATCGCGGAATTCATGACAATGCCCGATCTCGACGGCGGACTCGTCGGCGGCGCATCACTGAAGGCTAACGACTTTGCCGAAATCGTAAAGGCAACAGCGAAAGTGAAACGTGAGAAGTGATGCGTGAGGCGTGACGAGTGAGACGATGGCCCTCACGTTTCACTCGTCACGTTTTACACCAGAGGGTAACGACGGCTCGTGGATGCATTGCTTTGGTTCGTTGCTTCGCTCGTCGCGCTCGTGTCCGTCGTGCGATGGATTCATCGACATCTGCACGGCGTTGCGTATCTGTTGACCGGCAACCCGGAGATGGCGTTGCTGTTGTATTCTCTGCCGTTGTTACCCGGCGTGGTCTTGCACGAGCTGAGCCACGTGGCGATGGCAATCCTGCTGCGGGTCAAGACGAGCGGGTTTTCCGTTGTGCCCCGGCGTGATCCGCGCGGTCACGCGGCGCTTGGCTCGGTGATGGTCGAGCGAGTAGACCCGATACGCGCGAGCCTGATCGGCATCGCGCCGCTGCTGGCCGGGTGCGGGATGGTGCTGCTGATCGGCGAGCGCGTCTTCGGCCTGTCGGATTTGGGTCGCGTGCTGTTGTCAGGGCAGGGGCCTGCGATCGGTGAGGCGCTGAGCCGGCTGGTTCAGGCCCCCGATGCGTGGCTCTGGTTGTACCTGATTTTCGCCATCAGCAACGCGATGCTGCCGAGCGAAAGCGATCGCGAAACGTGGCCGCCAGTGATTCTGTTCATCGCCGGCGTGCTGCTACTGGCGGTGGTCGCCGATCAGGGTGCGCTCCTGCAGGCGCTGGCCGATCCGGTTTACGCCGCCATGACCTGGCTCGCAGCCGCGTTCATCTTCACGCTGGCGATCAACATTCCGGTGCTGCTGCTAATCGCCGTGGTGGAGCGCAGCACCGAAACGGTCAGCCACCGGAAAATCGAATATCGAAAGCCGGATGAGGGTGGGTCGAAGCGGAGAAGGTGAGAGGTGAATCCGTACTACAAGATTATCCCCAGGCGCTTCAAGGCATCATTCGCCGCGGCCTGCGCGGCTGCTTGCTTGCTTGCCCCTGCACCCCGACCCACCACTTCATCGCCGATGCGCACTTCGACGGTGAATAACTTGGCGTGATCTGGCCCTTCTTCGGCAATGGTGCGATAGCGTGGCGTGATGCTGCGCTCGGCCTGACTCCATTCTTGCAGTGTGCTCTTCGCGTCGCGATCGGCCTCGGAGGCCAGGATGCGATCGACTTCCTCCGGCAGCAGTTGCGCCAGATACGCCTGCACGGCGGCCAGTCCCTGATCGAGATACAGCGCGCCGAGGACGGCCTCGAACGCATCGGCCAGCATCGACATCCGGCCGCGCCCGCCCGTTTCCGCTTCGCCTCTGCCCAGCCGTAAGTGCTCGTTCACGCCGGCCTGTTGAGCGAACCGGGCCAATGTCTCCGTCTTGACCAGCGCCGCGCGCAACGAGGTCAGCCGGCCTTCCTGCAGCTCGGGGAAGCGATTGTACAGCCACGCACCCGTCACAAAATCGAGCACCGCGTCACCCAGGAACTCCAGGCGCTCATTGTCCTCCAGCGCCAGCTCGGGGTGCTCGTTCAAGTACGAGCGGTGCGTCAGCGCGCGTTCGAGCAGAGAGGGATCGCGGAAGTCGGGTAGGGATGGCATCGTGACACTGATCACTGCCCACTGATCACTGTTCAGCCCACAGTGAACAGTGATCAGTGATCAGCGGGTTCTTAAGGGCTTGTCAAGAAATAACTCCGCAGATTGTCATGCTGAGCGCAGCGAAGAATCTCTGCCCGACAAGCCG
>Ga0209322_10002089_pt1 | contig 11465 bp, 10 predicted proteins | sample Rifsed19ft1_FD_184013 | JGI IMG/M metagenome (GOLD analysis project Ga0209322, IMG submission 184013) | Soil microbial communities from Rifle, Colorado, USA - sediment 19ft 1 (version 2) | ecosystem: Environmental > Terrestrial > Deep subsurface > Rock core/Sediment | place: Rifle, Colorado...
TGGCTTGTGTAACTAGTTTTTCTTTCGCTCAGTCGCAAAGACTTACGCTACTAGAAGAATTTACTCAGGCTTCGTGTGGCCCTTGTGCTTCACAAAATCCAGCGCTTAACACCCTTTTGAATGCTAACACTACAAAGGCTATTTCTATTAAATATCAAACCAGCTGGCCTGGTGTTGACCCAATGAATGCTCAGACACAAGCTGAAGTTGGACCGCGCGTAACAGTAAGCATTTATCCTAACCCGGTTAGCGATAATGCAACTATTGGTATCAGCCTTAACCAGACACAGAATGTAAGTGTTGCTGTTTACAACATGCTTGGTGAAGTTGTTTATACTTCTAATCAGGGACAACTTTCTGTTGGTGAGCACACAGTACAGTTTAGCGCAGCAAACCTTAACAACGGAGTTTACTTTGTTAAAGTTACTGCAGGTGAAAATGTCATAACCAAGAAAATCACTATCAATAAATAAGTTTTAGTTCAATATTTAAAAAAGGAAGTCCCGCTCAAAGCGGGACTTCCTTTTTTTGCGAAAACCGATTCCTATTTTAAACGATATTTTAGCTTAGGATTTTTCGGAATAATCTGCTAAGTTTGTAATCAAATTAAAAACAAACAACATGAAAAAAATTACTACTCTCTTAACATTAGCTTTAGTAACAAGTTTTTCTTTTGGTCAGTCGCAAAGACTTACACTTTTAGAAGAATTTACGCAAGCTTCATGCGGTCCGTGTGCATCGCAAAACCCCGCATTAAATTCGCTTTTGAATGCTAACACTTCAAAAGTTATTTCTATTAAATATCAAACTAGTTGGCCAGGAGTTGACCCGATGAATGCTCAAACTCAAAGTGAAGTTGGTCCGCGTGTAACTTATTATGGAGTTACAGGTGTTCCGAACATCCGCTATGATGGTAATGTTACTACAGGTGCTCCTTCTGCTCTTACTCAAACAATTATTAATAATGAGTACGCTGTTGTATCACCATTTACTTTGGCTATGACTCATACTTTTAACCCTAACTACGATTCTATTTTTATTTCTGCTGTTATAACATGCACACAAGCGACTACTATGACTACTCCAAGATTTCGTTGTGCAATGGTAGAAGAGGTAATTAGCTTCACAACACCTCCTGGTTCGAACGGAGAATTGGTTTTCTATAGCGTAATGCGTAAAATGTATCCTAACGCTACAGGAACAACAATTGCTACGACATGGACTGTTGGACAAACACAGACAATTACTTTCGCAGCACCAATACCTACTTACATTTATGACATTAACCAAATCGGAGTTGTTGGTTTCATTCAGGATGACGTAAACAGAAATGTGAAACAGGCAGGATATAGCGTCCCTCAGCCAATAGCTTTAAACTCTACTGTAACTGCACTCACAAATATTCCTTTCGTTACTTGTGCAAATACATTTACACCTTCAGCTACCATTAAAAATTTAGGGGCATCAACAATGACTTCGTGCACTATTAACATGCAATTGGATGCAAATACTCCAACTACTCAGGCATGGACTGGCTCTTTAACAACAGGACAGAGCCAAGTAGTTGTACTTCCTGCACAAACAATTTCGGCAGGTGCGCATACGTTCAAGGTTTGGACATCTGACCCTAACGGCACACCTACTCCTATTACTTTAACACCATCACACTCTAAAACTGCAAGTATTGTAAATGCAAGTACTGCAATTGCCGCTCCTATTATTGAAGGTATGGAAAACCCAACATTTGCTCCTACAGGATGGGCAGTTAGCAATTCAGACAACGCAGCTACCTGGGCTCGTGCAACAAACTGCAGTGGATTCGGAAACTCAACGGCTTGTACAAAAATGGATTTTTTCACTAGCCCTGGATCAATGATTGACGAATTTTTAGCACCTGCTGTTAACATGAGCACCGTTACATCAGCATTTTTGAACTTTAATGTTGCCTATTGCCAAAAGACAAATCAGAACGACAGATTACAAGTTAGAGTTTCTACTGACTGTGGTGTTTCGTGGACTGTCATTTTTAACAAAGCAGGATCTACCTTATCAACCAGAACTCCTATGACAGGAGTATTTACTCCAACAGCAACACAGTGGAGAGCAGAAAGTGTTAGCATGGCTTCATATATTGGTCAGGCAAATGTGCTGGTTAAGTTTACAGCTACATCGGCAGCAGGTAACAACCTTTATGTTGATGATATTAATATTGCAGGACCTTCAGGAGTTATTGATTTGGATAATAATATTTCATTGAATATTTATCCTAATCCTGCAAGTGGAAATGCAACCATCAGCATCAGCTTGAATGAAGCGCAGAATGTAAGTGTTGAAATTTACAACACGATTGGCGAAAAAGTTTATTCTTTTGAACAAGGACAGCTTTCTGCTGATGAACACAATATTACTTTCAGCACTTCTAATTTAACCAACGGAGTTTACTTCGTAAAAGTAAAAGCAGGCGAAAATATGATTGCCAAAAAAATAATCGTGAACAACTAAATTTTTGGCTTTGATTTTGATAGATGAATCCCGACCAAAAGCGGGATTCATCTTTTTTAAAAACCAGAATATGAAAAACACTAGAATTTTTATCGGAGCAACAATTGTTTTTGTAGCGCTAACGGCTTTCGTTCAAACACAAACCCGTAAGCTACCTTCAATAGATGTAAAAAACACTGAGGGAAAAACAATTAACACTTCCACATTTGCAAACGATGGAAAACCAATGGTTATTAGTTTTTGGGCAACATGGTGCACACCTTGTAAAAAAGAGCTGAATGAAATTGCAGAAGTGTACAGCGATTGGCAAAAAGCAACTGGAGTAAAAGTTATTGCCATTTCCATTGACGATTCGAAAACATCGGTAAAAGTAAAACCTTATATAGATGCCAAAGCATGGGAGTACGAAGTGTATCTGGATGTAAATTCCGATTTAAAACGTGCCATGAATGTGATAAACGTGCCTCACACGTTCGTGATAAACGGAAGCGGTGAAATTGTTTGGGAAACCAACGTATACACCGAAGGAGGAATACACAAACTCGACAGCGTTATACAGGCAGTTGCCAAAACAGAAAAGGACCCAACGAAAGAAGGGAAATAATTTTAAAACAAATTTTTTGTGAGAAGGAAGATAGCCCTCATTGCCACACTATCAATTTTTATTTTTCAAAACAGTTCTGCCCAGAACAACAACACAAATTCCCTTGGCGAGATTCACGGAAATTTTGAAGTGAATGCGCAATATTATTTAGACGATACACTTATAGGGACCACAACTGCTCAAGAAGAAATGCTGAGCAATGCGTGGTCGAATATTGTTTACACGCGCGGAAATTTTACTGCAGGTTTTCGTTTCGAAAGTTACCTGAACGCACTTCAATCTATTGACCCAAAATATAAAGGCACGGGAATTCCTTACAGATTTGTTACTTATAAAGTAGAAGACCTTGAAATAACTGCTGGCAATTTTTACGAGCAGTTCGGAAGCGGATTGGTGCTTCGTGCTTACGAAGAAAAAGGACTGGGAATTGATAATTGTTTTGACGGAGTGCGTTTAAAGATGAATCCTTTTCGCGGAATTTTTCTGAAAGCTTTTGTTGGCACGCAACGAAATTATTTTGCCAAAGCGGGTTTGGTGCGAGGATTTGATGGAGAAATTAACCTGAACGAATTCTTTAAAAATTTAGCTGAGAAAAAAACAAAACTGATTTTAGGCGGAAGTTTTGTAAGCAAGTTTCAGGCTGATAACGACCCCACTCTTATTCTTCCGCAAAATGTTGGAACTTGGGCAAGCCGTTTTAATTTAACCAGAGGGAACTTTAGCTTGTACGGAGAATACGCTTACAAGATTAACGACCCATCGTACGATAACGGTTATATATATAAACATGGCGATGCCATTTTATTACAGGCTACCTATTCGAAAAAAGGAATGGGAATTATAGTTGCTGCTAAGCGCATTGATAACATGAGTTATCGTTCAGACAGGGATGCAACACTTACAGAGCTTACAATTAATTACAATCCTATAATTTCAAAGCAACATACATATTCAACTCTTGCACTGCATCCTTACACCAGCCAAAATAAAGGAGAGTATTGTTTCAGTGCCGATTTCTTTTACAAATTGAAAAAAGAAACTTTGCTTGGCGGAAAATACGGAACCGATTTAGCGCTTAATTATTCCAACGCTTATTCGCTCGATACAACAAACTTAACAGGTGATGATACTTTAGGACTGAAAGGTTATACCACCGATTACACCAAAATTGGCGATCAACTTTATTTTCAGGATATAAATATTGAAGTGAATAAAAAATTCAGTAAGAAATGGAAAGGAACTTTTATTTACGCTTACCAAACGTATAACATTGCAATAATTCGCGTAAAGCCAGGCTACGCAAACATCGAAGCGCACATTGTGGTTGCCGATATTACCAAATCATACGAAAACGATGCCACACTCCGTTTTCAATTCGAACATTTATATACCGAGCAGCACGATGACAACGGTGATGAAAGCTTTGCTTCCCTTTTAGTGGAGTGGACTCCGAATGAAAAGTGGTTTATTGCCGCTCAGGATTTATACAGCTACGCAAACATTGATAGCAAAAGAAGTGTGCATTACGGATTTTTTCAGGTAGGTTATTTAAAAGGAACAAATAGAATTGTGTTAGGTTACGGAAAACAGAAAGCAGGAATTTTTTGCGCAGGCGGAGTTTGCCGCTATGTAGCCGCATCAAACGGAATTACGTTAACTGTATCAAGTAGTTTTTAATTTTTTGTAATGCTGAATTTGTTTCAGCATCTTTTTTTCACTACATTTGTTATGATGAACAAAAAAATAATTTTCTCTGCAGTCCTATTGGTATTTATTGCTTCTTGCGATTACATAGCAATTCCTAAAGAAGATTATATTCCTATTGCAAACCCTGCCGATACTGTAAAAAGAAAAGTGATGTTGGAAGATTTTACCGGACACACTTGCCCAAATTGTCCTCCGGCAAGCACAGAAGCAATTGCACTCAAGCAGATATACGGAGAGCAGTTAGTTGTAATAGGTGTTCATGCCGGAATTTTATCTGATCCTAATCCTCCAAATTATCCAGCAAACTACCAAACAACAGCCGGTGATGCGTACGAAGTATTTTTTTTCATCACAGGTTATCCAACCGGAATGATAAACAGAAAGCGCTATCCGTCAAACGGGCATAAAATTGGGGCTTACCAAAGTTGGGATACACATATTGACAGTGTTCTTTCAAGACCAGTAGAAGCCGATATTGAAGTAAGTAATTTATTAAACGGAAACCAGCTTACTGTTACAGCAAAAACTAAAATGATTGTGAACAAAACCGGTAATTACCGAATTGTCGCATTAATTACAGAAGACAATATTGTGAGCCCGCAATTAAACGGGACAATTTATGTGCCCAACTACACTCACCGCCATGTTTTGCGTGGAAGTATTCCAGACGGAAATTTTTGGGGCGACCCATTATTTAACGGAAGTGTTTTGGCAGGCGATTCGATAATGACAACATTTCCTCCCTACACACTTGGCGGAACATGGAACGTAAATAACCTTCATGTGGTAGTTTATATTTATGATAACGATAGCGGTTCGGAAACCTACAAAGAGATTTTGCAGGTTGAAGAGCGGAAACTGAATTAAGCGCCTTTTTTGCAGTTTTCCGTAAAACCACACCTTTTGATCCATTTTGCCTAAAAAACACCCCAAAAATGCCTTGTTTTTGTTAATTGGCTGAAAACCAGCATTAGTTGTCTGAAAACTAATACGAGGGAATGAAAAACTATTAAGAGTTTCTGAAGGAATAAGCTTAGTTTCTCAAGGAATAAGACTATTCTTTGAAGGAATAAGCTTATTCTTTGGAAGAATAATATCAGCGAATGAAGGAATAAGCTTAGTTTTTGAAGGACTAATACCAGCGAATGAAAGAATAAGCTTAGCGAATGAAAGAAAAACGTTCCCCCTAAAACCCTAACTTTGCCTAATATGTTTCTCAAGAAGCTTTTCATACTCGGTTTTTTCATTATTCCGCTTTCTGTTTTTTCGCAAAACGCTTTTAAAGCAGGTTTGATTGCCGGCATAAGCACCAGCCAATACGATGGCGATAGTTATTACGGTTATCATAAATTAGGATTTACGGCAGGCGGTTTTGTAAAAACAAACGTGAACGATAAATGGGCTTTCCAATTCGAAATTGCTTACGTGCAAAAAGGTGCGCGCAAAAATATTAAGCTCAATAGTTCGAGCGAGTATCGTCTTTTTCTCAACTATATCGAAGTTCCGCTTATCGCGAAATTAAATTTCAAATCTTTTATTCTGGAAGCTAATCTTGGTTTCGGTGCACTTATTTACGCTAAAGAAATTAGCAACGGACTTGATATAACAGGCATGCGCAAATTCGATAATACAGAAGTTACTTTCGGTTTGGGAATAAGTTATGCCATTAATAAACGCATTGATGTAAACTGGCGTTTCACTTATTCGCTGCTGCCCGTTCGTCCGTACGCCAGTGGTGCAACTTATCGTTTCCGCCAAGGCGAGTGTAACAATGTGTTTGCATACAGCTTGCGTTTTAATTTGGGGAAAAATGAGTGAGAAGAAAAATAAAATAGTGGTGGCAATAACCGGTGCAAGCGGTGCGCTTTACGCGAAAGTACTGTTACAGAAGTTAGAAAAACTTTCAGCACAAATAGAAACAGTTGGCGTGGTGATGAGCGATAATGCCAAAGAAGTTTGGAAATTTGAGTTAGGGAATTCTGATTACGAAAAAATACCTTTTACAATTTTTGCGAAGAATGATTTTTATGCTCCCTTTGCAAGTGGCTCGGCAAAATATAATACCATGATTATTTGTCCCTGCTCGATGGGCACATTGGGAAGAATAGCTGCAGGATTATCAAACGATTTAACTTCGCGCGCAGCAGATGTTATTTTGAAAGAGCGCAGAAAATTAATTCTCATCACAAGAGATACTCCGCTTTCGCTCATTCATATTAATAATATGAAAACGGTGACCGAAGCAGGAGGCATAATTTTGCCCGCCTCGCCTTCGTTTTACTCAAAACCCACCAATTTTGAGGAATTAGCATCAACTGTCATTGATAGGGCACTTGATATTTCGGGCTTGGAAATCAGCAGTTTCCGCTGGAACGATGAAAAATAGTTTTCAACAGCCTGTTAGTTTCGTAAAATATCTCTTGACTTTTCGCGTTTACATATCTACTTTAGCTATCCCAAACTAAAACCAGGACTCACATGTTTGAACTCAGCAAGCAAATTCTCCAGAAAGTAAGTTTCGATAAAATCTTGTTTAGAAAAGAATTAACCAAGGCTGTAAAATGGCTGAAGCCCGATGAGAGGATGTTACTTTACGCATGGGCGCTTTCCACTTTCGGTCACATGTATAAAGATGTGATAATGGATGCGTACAAAACCGTTGTCAAGGCTTAATAAATTCCAAATTACGTTTTAATCCCTCAAATTTTGTTCGTTGCAATGGCGAATCTTTAAATGTTTTACTAAAAACATCTTCCGTAATTTCTTCCCATTCTTTTTTTGTCATTGAAATAATTTTTTCGTTTGCCGAAAAATGTTTTTCCTTATGCGGTTTCGAAAAACTATTCCACGGACAAACATCCTGGCAAATATCGCATCCGAAAGCCCAGTTGTCGAACTTGCCTTTCATCTCAGCAGGAATATTTTCTTTCAGCTCAATAGTGAAATACGAAATGCATTTGCTACCATCAACCACATAGGGTTCAGCAATTGCATCGGTCGGACAAGCATCAATGCAGGCAGTGCAGGTACCGCAATAATCTTCAATGGCATTATCGTATTCTAATTTTAAATCGACAATAAGTTCGGCTATAAAATAAAACGAGCCTGTTTCTTTATTTATCAGATTTGAATTTTTTCCAACCCAACCCAATCCGCTTTTTTTTGCCCACACTTTATCCATTACGGGTGCCGAATCTACAAACGCTCGTCCGTTAACTTCACCAATTTTCTGTTGAATCGAAAAAATAAATTCTTTTAGTTTTTCTTTAATTACAAAATGATAATCTGTTCCAAAAGCATATTTCGAAATTTTAGGTGCCTCTTCATTTTGTTTTTCGGAAGGAAAGTAATTCAGCAAAAGAGAAATTACCGATTTCGAATCGGGCACAAGCAATCGCGGATCTAATCGCTTATCGAAATAATTTTCCATGTACTGCATTTTGCCATGCATGTTTTTATTCAGCCATTTTTCTAATCGCGGTGCTTCTTGTTCTAAAAATTCAGCTTTTGAAATTCCACAGAAATCAAAACCTAAACGTTTTGCTTCCTCTTTAATAAACTTAGTGTGATGAGAAATCATTCTCCGAATAAAGTACCTTTATCCTTGCCGGGAATTTTTCCGAGATGCTTGTACGCTTTATCGGTTGCTTCGCGTCCTCGTGGAGTGCGAGCTAAATAACCTTCCTGAATTAAAAACGGTTCGTACACTTCTTCAATAGTACCTGCCTCCTCACCTACTGCTGTAGAAATTGTAGTAATGCCTACAGGTCCGCCTTTAAATTTTTCAATTATAGTTGAAAGAATTCTATTATCCATTTCATCCAATCCGTGCTTGTCTACATTCAATGCGTTCAGTGCGTATTGAGCAATTTCCAAATCAATATTTCCGTTTCCTTTTATCTGCGCGAAATCACGCACTCTTCGTAACAGTGCATTTGCGATACGCGGAGTTCCTCTGCTTCGTCTTGCAATTTCATTTGCGGCTTTATCATCAATAGTAATTTTTAAAATATCTGCCGAGCGAACTACAATTTTATTCAGCAATTCGGAATTGTAATATCCTAGGCGAGAATTTATTCCGAAACGTGCGCGCAAAGGCGAAGTAAGCAAACCCGAACGTGTTGTTGCACCAATTAAAGTAAACGGATTTAATTTTATCTGAACCGTTCTTGCATTCGGACCTGTATCAATCATGATGTCAATCTTATAATCTTCCATTGCCGAATAAAGATATTCTTCAACGATTGGCGAGAGCCGATGAATTTCATCGATAAATAAAACATCAAAATTTTCGAGATTGGTGAGCAGTCCTGCTAAATCTCCGGGTTTATCCAACACTGGACCGGAAGTTACTCTTATGTTCACACCAAGTTCAGAAGAAATAATGTTGGCAAGTGTTGTTTTTCCTAAGCCCGGAGGCCCGTGAAGCAAAACATGGTCGAGTGCTTCGCCTCTTTGTTTTGCTGCTTTTACAAATATTTTTAGATTTTCTACAACGGCTTCCTGTCCTGTAAAATCAGCAAATTCGTTTGGTCGTAAAACTTTTTCTAATTCTTTTTCTTCAGGACTTAATTCCTCTCCGTCTGCATTAAGGTTTTCATTCATCTTGGCAGTATCAGTCTCACTGTTTTATAATCTGTTTTACTGCAGTTCCGTTTTCAGTTACAATTTTTAGCATGTAAATTCCTTTAGGCAAAAGAGAGAAATCTATTTTAGAATTTTCAGAACTCAATTTTTCGGTTGAAATTAATTTTCCTGTTACATCCGTAATTTCGTAATGTGATTTGTTTGTGAAAAATTCTTCGCTCACATTCACGTTGATAACAGATGAAGATGGATTTGGGTAAACTGTAACATAGATGTTGTTTGCTTCAATATCGTTCACGCTCAAAGGGTTTGTAATTTTCACAACGAAAACCTCATCGTAAACATTGGCTGTAAGCTGTGTTCCGAAAAACGCCTGTGTACGGAAATAACCTGCGATGTATAAATTTTCACTTGCGTCAATTCCTATTCCATGACTAACATCTTCATCTTCTGCACCACCCGGCATTGCCCAAATGTTAGTACCATTCGCGGGGTCGTATTTGGCAGTAAAAACATCTGAAAATCCTTGTGCTGAAATTGTGTTGCTTCCGAAAACTCCTATTAATTCAAACGAACCGGAAACATATAACCCACCTTGGTTGTCGCGGCAAATTCCGAATGCCTTATCGTTTCCGTTGCCGCCATCACCAATAGCCCATCCTAAGTTTCCACTCGCATCATATTTCGCAACAAAAATATCAACAGATCCGCTGGTGTTATTTATTGTTGTAGTATTAAAAGTTGAAGTACCTGCTATGTAACCAGTGATAAAAACATTTCCTGCTCCATCAACAACTACCGCTCTTCCGGCATCAGTCATTGTGCTTCCTCCTTTTTTTGCCCAAAGAAAATTTCCAGCTGCGTCAAGTTTTGCAACAAATACATCTTCCAAACCACCACTGGTAAGAGTTCCTATACTTCCAAATGTTGCTGTATTTCTAAAAAAACCCGTGATATAGAAATTTCCTCCTCCGTCCAATTCTATTCCATAGCTTACATCGTTTCCGCTTCCACCAGCTTTTACAGCCCAAATATTATTTCCGTTTGTTACATCAAACTTGGCAACATAAATATCGCCCCATCCTGAACTGCTAAGTGTTTGAGTTCCGAAGTTACATGAGCCTTCAAAACTTCCCGTTAAATAAACTCCACCAATATTATCAGCAACCAAATCGTAACCGTAATCGTTTGCGCCTCCTCCTGCTATTACTGCCCATTGTTCGTTTCCACTTGCATCATATTTTACCAAAAAAATATCATCCCAACCAATTGCATTTATTGGTGGCAGTGTTCCAAAAGTCATTGGTGTTGGATTGCTGCTGTTCTTATTAAAATAGCCGGATACATATACATTTCCGGCATTGTCAGCACAGATTGCAAAACCTCCATCATCAACTATAGCTGAAGCTGATTTTGCCCATAGAACATTTCCGCTTGGATCGTATTTTGCAACAAAAACGTCACTGTAATTAGCAGGTACGAATGAATTACCGAGCAGCATTATAGAACCGAAATACGCTGTATCGCGAAATTCTCCTGTAATGTATGAGTTACCAGCAGCATCGACATAAATTGTATTCGCCCGCTCGTAATTGCTGGCTCCGGCTTTTCTTGCCCATGCATAAGATGGAGATTGTGCATTCATAGAAACAATAGTTGCAAAGAGCAAAACAGATGTTAGTGTAAATTTTTTCATGAGTTGCGGTGTTAAATATATTTGGTTTATTAGGGAAAACAAATTTATATTAAAAATCAGAGAATACAAACAGAATTATAACTTCTTCGACAAACGGGAATTCGGAAAAACAGCTTTGTATATTTCGCTGTAATAAATCAGGAAACTAAAATTATAGACCGGGTAATTGAACTTTTCCTCTATCTCTTTGTTATTAAAGAGCATAAACCTATATCCTACCTCTGCTCCTAAGCCAAAAAACTTGAAAAATTTGTACTCGAGGCATACGGATGGTTCGTATAAGAAAACATATCGTTTGCTTTCTTTCGTTTTTACCCCATTATAATCATACATATAGTAAGAATTCCCTAGTCCTATGCGAAATGGAAT
>Ga0209322_10002091_pt1 | contig 11458 bp, 7 predicted proteins | sample Rifsed19ft1_FD_184013 | JGI IMG/M metagenome (GOLD analysis project Ga0209322, IMG submission 184013) | Soil microbial communities from Rifle, Colorado, USA - sediment 19ft 1 (version 2) | ecosystem: Environmental > Terrestrial > Deep subsurface > Rock core/Sediment | place: Rifle, Colorado...
TAAGGGGTCAGTCCACATACTATTAAAGTAATATCCTTCAGTTTTAGATTATCAATAACAATTTTTTCAAACAGTACCTTTTCCTTTTTATTTGATAAAATTAAACTGCTTTCTCTGTCGGCCAATAAACTCATCTGCTCTTCGATATTTTCAGTGTAAATAAACCTGCTAGGTTCACTATTTACTTCTTTAAAGTGGTACTCTGATTGTTTATTTACAATTGTTTTGGAAGCTCTAACAATACAAGTTTCAACTGTGACTTTCTGAAAAACGGGTTTTCTAAATAAAAGAATTTCATTTATGTGATAATCTTTTAAAATTTTTTTTCTAACTTCTACATATTGTGTCATATACAACCAGGTGGAAGGAAGAATATATGAGACAACAGCATTAATTTTGGTTATCATTAAAGTACTTAACAAGAACAATATAAAAGTATCGGTAACCGGAATCATCGTCTTATATTTTTCTGACAAATAGTGTTTGATTTCTTTACCATAATCAGCACCATACGGCGGATTTCCCACAATCGCATCAAAACCACCTCCTGAGCCTGACGAAGGATTCATCACTTCGGGAAATACATCTTCAAAATTCATTGGTTTGAGTTTCTTTTCTTCTTCATAACTAAAAAGATTGCCATCAAATATGTCAGTACCAATTAAGGAGTTACCGTTAATAATGTTTTTGTTAAGGTCGGGTAAAAGCTGCTCTTTAAACATCACCCATGTATCGTTTGCCGTTGCGGTTGTTTCATCTTCAAGCAGTTTTAAGTAAAGCGAAAGTTGAGTTACTTCAACTGCCTGCTGATCGAGATCAACTCCATAAATATTGTTCAATAATATTTTTTGTTTTTGCTGTAATGAGAGCCGGTATGCACCTTCATAAAAAATGCAGCCGTCTTTCTTTGCCTGTTCGGGGTTTTGCTGGTACCATTTTTTGTGGTGATCAATAAGCCGTTCATAAACAGTGATAAGAAAAGAACCGCTTCCGCAGGCAATATCTGCAAAACGCATCTTTGCGATTTCTTTGGGAGTTTTGCCTGCCTTGCCTGCCTTGTCAGCAGACAGGCCGTCAGGCAGGCCTTCAATAAGTTTTACTACGGTGTTATCTACAATGTAATTAACTATGTATTGCGGTGTGTAATAAACTCCACCCGCCTTACGCACTTCAGGTTTATCATCAATAGTTACGCGCTTATCGGTTGCATTAACAACCTTGCCAAGAAATCTTTCGTAAATAGAACCGAGAATGTGAATTGGTATTGCATCAAAATTATAAGGAGAGTTATCGTGTGAAAGCTCTTCGCAAATAGATGAAAATGTTTTCTCATCAGGTTCTACAATATTTCGGGAATCAATAGTGACTTTCTTAAATACAGCTCCATTATATTTTGCATCAAGGGTGCGCGATGCAGTTATAAAATCTTCCCACGCGCTTCTTCGTTTGCCAAACTCGCTAACGTAGTTATACGGTTCTATCATTTTATCTTCAAGAAATTTTATGAAGACGAGTCTGTCTATTGTGCGTTGTGTTGCTTCAGTAAGTTCTTCACTGGAAAGATGTGAGTTGTTCTTCTTAAATGATTTTGCAAGTGAGGTTCTTATTTCATCAAGTTCTTCAAGAAAAGATTCATCAATAGATTGGAAACCACCTTTAAATAAACCTCTTTTTACTGCTTTACCTTTCGGCTTGGGTAAATTGTCAGCAAACTTTTCAATTGCATTATCGGTAACAGCTTCACGGGAGAAGAGGTAATAAATTTCTTTAAACTTTTCTTCATTCGCATAATCGGAGTAGTGAAAATTTTTTATTTTGTAATTAAGAATATCGTTAATGTTTGGTCTGAAACGACAATCGAGAATAATGAACTCTTCAAAATCTGTTAGTACTGCGATGGGCGTATTTGCATTCCAGCCATAACGTACAGTCTGGAAAAAGTAATCCTTATTTACAAGATCGTGAGAAGGCTTTTTAGCTTCAACAAAAAATTTAACATCACGGAAATTTGGGGAAAGATAGAAAGTATAATCAGCTCTTTTTTGAGCTTTAGCAATAAGTACAGGTTTTTCAACTCTTACTTCCTGTTCATAAGGATTCTTTTGAGTTTCGTGTCTAACATCCCAGCCAAGTGCAATAAAAAACTTATTGATGAAATCATTTCTTACATCCGCTTCAGAATAATTGGGATTTAAATATTGTTTTTCATTGGATTTAAAATCATCCACTAAAGTTTTAATGGAATGGAACGATTCTTGAAAAGCCATAATAATCATGTACTCCGTAAGAAATAATGGTAAACTTAGAGAAAACGGAAGTGAAATTAAAGAAAGATCAAACCTCCGAAGTTTGAGACTACCAAAAGCATAACTAAACTTCGGAGGTTTTTACCTTGAAAAATTAACAATTAAGCAATTAAACAATTAAGCATACCGATTTATTCAGAGTAAAAAGAAAGTATTTGTATTATATTTGCGCTATTATGAAAGAGATTCAACGATATGATTAGCAAAGAATTACTTAAAAAGTATAACGATCCTAAAAATTTTATTAACAGAGATCTTAGCTGGGTAGAGTTTAACAGGCGTGTTCTTGAAGAAGCGCTCAACCCGGAATTGCCTCTGCTTGAGAAAATAAAATTCATTTCTATTTTTCATTCCAACCTTGATGAATTTTATATGATACGAATCGCCGGCTTAAAAGAGCAAGTCGCTGCTAATGTGCTGGAACCAACCATTGACGGCTTGACGCCTATTGAGCAGTTGAGAAAGACAGAACAGAAATTGAAACCAATGCTTGATCAAGCAATGGATTTATGGAAAAATCAAATCGTTCCTAATCTTCCTGAAAATGGTGTTGAAATTGCCGAATACTTTCAGCTTTCTGAGAATGAAAAAGAAGTATTGACTAATTATTTCAAGAAAGAAATATTTCCTATTCTTACTCCACTTGCTTTCGATCCCGGAAGACCATTTCCGTATATCTCAAATCTTAGTCTTAACTTTGCAATTTTTGTTAATAGACCAAATGGTGAAAATCATTTTGCCAGGTTAAAAATTCCTAACACTTTGCCAAGACTTTTGCAAATAGATAAAATTCTAGAGCCCAATAAAAAAATTCAAACCAACGGGCAATTCTCAGCAAGGTACGTTTGGATTGGCGATTTGATTAAGGATAATCTTAATCTGCTTTTTCCAGGAATGGAAGTGCTTGAAGCTCATCATTTTAGAATTACTCGTGATACCGATATCGAACTTCAGGAAGATGAGGCAGATGATTTGCTCCGCGTGATTGAAGAAAATATCCGTCAAAGAAGATTTGGCACTGTTGTTCGATTGGAAGTTGCGCACCAAATGCCCGAATTCATGCTTGAAACATTAATGGAAAACCTTGAAGTAACAAGAGATGATGTTCATGTTATTGATGGACCTTTAGCTCTCAGCGATTTGATTCAGTTATATGATCTTCCATTGCATCAATTAAAATCCAAACCCTTCTATCCTGTTCTGCCCAAAACATTTGAAGATGAAACAGATTTTTTTTCATTAATTAAACAAAAAGATATTCTGCTTCATCATCCGTATCATTCATTTTCTCCTGTAATTGAATTTATTAAGCAAGCATCCAATGATCCTGATGTATTAGCAATTAAGCAAACACTTTACCGTGTTGGTTCAAGTTCACCAATAATAAAATATTTAATTGAAGCTGCCGAACGCGGAAAACAAGTTGCCGTGCTTGTGGAATTAAAAGCAAGATTTGATGAGGAGAATAATATTTTTTGGGCAAGAGAATTAGAAAAGGTCGGCGTACACGTGGTTTACGGTTTGGTTGGATTAAAAACACATGCAAAAATGACTCTTGTAGTTAGGAGAGAATCCGATGGGGTTCATAAGTATGTTCACCTTTCAACTGGAAATTATAATATTACTACGGCAAAAATTTATACCGATCTTGGACTATTTACTTCGGATGAGGAAATAAGTTCGGATGTAACAGAAATATTTAATTATCTCACAGGTTATTCAAAACAGACGGAGTTTAGAAAACTAATTGTCGCTCCAATCAACATGAGAGAAAAAATCCTTTCACTTATCTTGAGGGAAATTGAAAATGTAAAATCGGGAGGGACCGGTAAACTAATTTTTAAGATGAATGCACTTGTTGATCCGGTATTAATTAGCGCACTTTACGAAGCTTCCCAAAATGGTGTTGAGATTGATTTAATTGTCCGCGGTATTTGCTGCTTAGTGCCTGGTGTCCCGGGATTAAGTGAAAATATTAAAGTCAGAAGTATTGTTGGAAGATTCCTCGAGCATAGCAGAGTATTTTATTTCTTTAACAACGGAGAAGAAGATATTTATTTAAGCAGCGCTGATCTTATGCAAAGAAATCTTGACAGACGTGTTGAAATTACTTTCCCGATAAAAGATGCTGTATTAAAGAATGAACTTTTTAAAAACGTTTTACGCTCTGCACTAAAAGATAATTTAAAAGCGAGAATCTTAAAGCCGGACTTGACCTATGAATTGTTAAAACCAGCTAACGAGGAGAAAAAAATTGATTCGCAGGAATGGCTGATGAGTCATACGATTAAAGCTCATACAAAAGCTGTAAAAAATAAATTCTGATTTTTTGCTAAGACGTAAGAATATTTTTTTGAATTCTACTTTCCAGTAACGAGCTAGAACAAAAAAAATATTCAAACTTGCTTATAATAAAATTATTTGGGCAGCGCACTAAGTCCTCATAATTAATAAGGTGAGAAGGTTATTATTTATTAGGTTAGTAGTGTTACTAAGGTTAATAAAAATCCATTTGTCTAGCCATTGTTTAGAACGCCAACTTTAGTAACATGAAATAGCTGGGATTATTTCAACCTTATCACATTATTTTCAAACAAAGATTATTGTCGGAGAGTGTTTGAATTGATGACTTGTTTAAATAACTCCGCTAGGAGTTAAATCTTTGTAGGAATAATTCGTCATCCCTTTAACAAGAACTCCGTGGGAGTTCAATATTTTAACGCTTAAGTAAACCATAATAATCGTGTTGAATGATTTTGTATAGTCTACAAAAATTTTTCCAAATAATTTTGTTAAGTTTAACATGTTCAAAAAAGAAAATCTATGACTGACATTACGAAAAGCGATTTACTCGCCACCTTAAAAAAAATTGATGAACCCGGTTTCAACAAAGATGTTTTAATTCTTAATACAATTAAAATTCTTACCATTAAGGATCACACTCTTACTCTAAATTTGTTTTTACCAATTCCGGAAAACACAATCACAACCCAGCTCAAATCAAGATTTATATCTATTCTTAAAAAAGAATATCCAGATATTAAAAACGTTGAACTTCAGATTGAAGGCCGTGCTGCACATACTACCGAAGCAAAAAAAGATTCCATTTTACCCGGCGTTAAAAATACAATCGCAATTGCAAGCGGGAAAGGCGGAGTCGGTAAAAGCACAGTTGCGGTGAATTTAGCCGTTGCACTTGCAAAAGATGGCGCTGAAGTTGGACTTGTTGATGCTGATATTTACGGTCCAAGCATTCCTTTGATGTTAGGAATCAGCGGCAAACCAAGAATTTATCAAGATAAAAATTCCATGAAGATGATTCCATTGGAAAGTTATGGAATAAAAGTAATGTCTATCGGATTGCTTGTTGATGATAATGCTCCAATAATTTGGCGTGGACCAATGGCGAGTGGAGCCGTAAAACAATTTATGTCAGACGTTGAATGGGGAAATTTGGATTATTTAATTTTTGATCTTCCTCCAGGTACAGGTGATATTCAATTAACGCTTGTGCAAACAATTCCGCTTACTTCGGCAGTGATAGTTACAACACCGCAAGAAGTATCACTAATTGATGCGAGGAAAGCACTAAAAATGTTTAATCGAGTAAATGTGCCTGTTTCAGGAATTGTTGAGAACATGAGCTACTTCATTGCACCCGATACTAAAAAACGTTATGATATTTTTGGTGTTGGCGGTGGTTCTAAGCTTGCGGAGGAATTAGGCGTCCCGTTTCTTGGAGGAATTCCACTTAATCCTCAAATACGAATCGGCGGCGACAATGGTGTCCCCATTGTTTTTGACATGCCCGATGATGAACATGCAAAAATCATTATGGATATAGCAAGAAAATTAGCTTCTCAAATAAATCTGAATAAAAATAGCTCTCCCGATATTGAAATTCTTTTAGATGAAAATTAATTGTAAACTTTTAGAAAATGATTTTGCAAGACGAAATTCTTAAAGCACTAGATTCAATCAGACCATTCTTGCAAGCCGACAGCGGTGATGTGGAATTTGTTGAAGTCTCTGATGATGGAATTGTTAAAGTTAAGCTGACAGGCGCTTGCAAAATTTGCCCAATGTCGGTCATGACTCTTCGCGCAGGTATTGAAAGATCGCTGCTGAGACAAGTTCCCGGAATCAGACGTGTAGAAGCAGTTAGTCAATGAAGAAGAAAGCAAAGTAATGACTGATCAAACCCTTTCTAAAGTAAAAAAATATCTTCTGTGGGGATCAGCCGTATTGCTGCTCGGTTATTTGTCTTACCTTCTTTCTGATATTTTCATCATCCTTATTCTATCAATTCTTCTTTCAATAATTTTTGAACCATTCATAAAAATAATTGAACAGAAAGGAGCGACAAGGTTAACCGCTACAGTTTTGATTTTTATTATCGTGGGTTTTCTAATCTATTTAATTTTTTCTTATATCACACCGCAGCTTTCATATCAAATAGGGCAATTGATCGAAATCTTGAAAAATTTCTCAATTCACAATCAGATAGTTGCCATAGAAAAAGAAATTCATAAGTATGTTCCATTCTTTGCGGAAGGATCATTATCCAAAAATGTTGAATCCGCAATTTTATCTAACATAGTTAATTCCTTTAATGAAATTTCCACATTGCTAAGCAGCATAGTATATGTAATTGCAATTCTTGTAATTGTACCATTCATAACATTTTTCCTTTTGAAAGACAGCCGCAAGATTTTTAGAGGGATGTTGAATGTAATGCCTAACAAGTATTTTGAAATGTCGTATTGGATAATCAAAAAAGTCAGCTTGAACATGGGGAGATTTGTACGAGCATGGATTTTCGATGCTACATTCGTCGGCTTTTGCTGTGGCTTGGGTTTTTATTTTATTGGAATTGATAACGCTCTGATTTTGGGAGTAATCGCGGGACTTGGTCACTTAGTGCCCTACTTCGGTCCGGTTATCGGCGGAATTCCCGCTGCAATTATCTCCATAATACAATATGGGGATTTATCTCATATTCCTCCGTTATTAATAGTTATCGCTATTATTTATGCGATTGATAATGGGTTCGTGCAGCCCTATGTCTTTTCCAAAAGCGTTGAGATGCATCCGATCGTAATTATTCTTTTAATTATTGCAGGCGGGCAGTTGTTGGGAGTTTTGGGAATGCTGTTAGCTGTTCCAACTGCAACAGTAATAAAAACTGCCGCTAAAGAAACCTATTATGCTCTTAAGAATTATAGGATTGCGAGATTGTAATTTATTATGGTAGGATAGACATTCCTGTCTGTCTCCAACAGAATGTAAAGATTCTTGTTTTTGTTGGGATAATAAAAAGGGGTTGTTTTTTCTTGATTGGACAAATATTCCAGTTTGTCCAATATAGAACATTTAAATTCATTGGTAGACAAGAATCCGCCTTAGGCGGACTGCCCTACTGACCGATTTCCTTCATCAAATTTTTTATCACATCCAACGATGAAATGCCTTCAGCTTCTGCATTAAAGTTTGTAATGATTCTATGACGAAGAACAGGAATCATTGATGCTTTTATGTCATCAATGTTTGGAGTGAATCTCCCGGTTATTATTGATCTGGCTTTTGCAGAAAGAACCATGTACTGTGATGCTCTCGGTCCTGCACCCCAGCTTATCCATTGACCCACTGAATTAGTCTCATCATTTGATGGTCGTGTTTTGCTTGCAACCTTAACCGCAAACTCGATTACGTTGTCTGCAATCGGAACTTTTCTAACTAAATCTTGAAATTCAATTATCTCTTCTGCTGAAATAACTTTGTTAAGTTTTGGAGAGTAGCTGCTTGTGGTTGTTTGTACAATTTTAACTTCTTCCTGGAATGATGGATAATCGAGCCAGAGATTAAACATAAATCTATCTAACTGTGCTTCAGGTAAAGGATATGTTCCCTCTTGCTCAATTGGGTTTTGTGTTGCAAGCACAAAAAAAGGTTCCGATAAAGTATGTGTTTGTCCAGCAGTTGTAACTTTATGTTCTTGCATTGCTTCGAGCAAAGCTGCTTGAGTTTTGGGAGGAGTTCTATTTATTTCATCAGCAAGAATAACGTTTGCGAAAATTGGTCCGGCAACAAATTTAAAGTTTCTTTTCTTCGATACTTGATCTTCTTCAATTATCTCAGTTCCAGTTATATCGCTTGGCATTAAATCGGGAGTGAATTGAATTCTATTGAACTTAAGATCAATCACTTCGGCTAAAGTTTTTATGAGAAGGGTTTTTGCTAATCCCGGGACACCGACAAGAAGACAATGTCCCCTGGATAAAAGTGAAATTAACAGTTGATCAATTATCTCATCCTGACCAACGATTACTTTTGCAATCTCATTTTTTATTTTCTTTACGCTTTCGCTTAGCCGTTCGGCTAATTGAACATCATCTACTGATCTATCTGCATTGCTCAAAATAATTTCCTAAAAATAATTTGATAAGTCACCTTATACATGTTCAGAGATGACATCTCTTATCCGAAGAAATAATTACATCAAATTTTGTTATTTCTATACTCATTGTTCGTAATTCAACTCAGTTTTAAAGATGTCATCTCTTAACGAATTACTTTTTTGAGTAACGTGAGTTAATAATATTGCAATAATTAAATACGAACATCCCAATAAATTTTTTCTTTAAGCTTTTCAATCCACTCACTGTATTTCTTCTGCTTCTTATAGTCTTCAGCAAGTTTTTTAATTTCAGGATAATCAATATCAAGATTTGCTAAGTGCTGCGTAATTCTTTTTTCAAGATAAACGATGTGGTAACCATAATTTCCTTCAGAGTATTCAATTCGTCTTGGAAAGCCAATCTCACCTTCCTTAAGCTTGGCAACTGCATCTAAAAGTTGTTTATCAATTTGACCAATGAAAAATGTACCAAGGTCACCGCCGAATGGAGCAGTATCATTATCTTCACTATATTTTTTTGCAAAATCACTAAAAGTTCCGAATTTCCGCACAATGCTGTCTCGAACATCAGTTAAGAATGATATCGTATTTAAATCTGCTTGTTCATCAAGCTTAATTTTGATAAGAATGTGACGGGTCTTGATAGACTCACCTCTTCTCTCAAGCATTTGAATTATATGATACCCAACCGGTGATTCCACAATGTCCGAAATTTGATTTGCTTCTAAAGAAAAAGCTGCTGCCTCAAACTCTGGGTAAAATACTCCACGCTTTACAAACCCGAGATCACCGCCTTGAACAGCGCTTCCGGGATCTTCAGAATATTTTTTAGCCATCTCTGAAAAATCAGATCCGTTTTTAATTGAATCTAAAATAGCTTTTGCAAATTGACGATACTTTTCTTTGTTAGTGCTGGATGCTTTTGGATTTCTATAAATGTGAGAAATTTTAACTTTCTCAGGAATTACTCCTAAGCTGTCTTTATAAGTGCTAAAGAATGTTTCAACTTCCCTTCTACTTGCCTCGATAGATGCAAAATTCTTCTCCTGAAGTTTTTGAATCATTAAACTTTTTCGAACTTCATCTCTTAGCTCACGTTTAATTTTTTCAATGCTCATTCCATATATCTGTTCAACTTTTTCAATTGAACCATATTGTTGTTTGAAAACATTGAGCTGATAATCAATTCTACTTGCAACCTCTTCATCAGAAACCATTATGGAATCAAAATTTGCCTGAGCATATATCAGTTTTTCCTCGATGATTGCATTTAGAACTTGCTTTTGAAGTTCGGGAGAATTTGGATCAATTTTCCGCTGCCCAGCAACCATGTTGGTTTGGAATTCAAGTTCGCTTTTAAGAATAAATTCGTTATCAACTACGGCAACAATTTTATCTAACACTTCCTGTGAGTAAGAACTAACACTGAAAAGAATTGCAATGAGAATTATTTTTTTCATGATTTATTTTTATTTGATTTCAATCTCGTTGTTTGAATAAAGTTCCTCAATGTACTTATTAAAAATTTGCTCTCGTTTATCTGCAATATATCTTGCTTCAACTTCATTACGAATAATTTCGAATGGCGGATTACTTCCTCTCCGATAAATTTGTAATAAATTAACAACCGAATATTTATCGGCATTTTCTTCGATAACAATGCTGACTTCACCGGGGTCAAGCTCCTCAATTAATTTGAGAAGCTGAATAGGATAAATTTCTGCTTGAGATAACGCACTGCTTGTTTTATATTCAATCAGCGATTTATCATCTTCATAATTTTCGATCACATTTTCCCAATCCGTCTCAAATAACTTTGCCCGGAATCTTATCGCTGCATTTTCATTGGTAAACGACGCTGAGTTAAATACATAAATATTATCTTCTGTCTGGAACTCGCTTTTGTGAACGTTGTAAAATTCCTGTAGCTCAATATTGCTTGGCTTCTTTAAGTTATTTTCCAAGTACGAATTTAATAACATGGATGAAGCAAGCTCGCGGCGCGAATTATTTATGATTCGATTAAATTCATCTTCATCAGCTATCCCTTTTTTCATAGCTTCTTGATACAAAAGTTCCTTCTCAATCCATTTTTTTATCACTTCGTTCCGTGAAAAACCCCGTCCGAATAAAGAATCTAACTCGCTAATATCTTCCTCGGTTAAATAAGCATCATTAACCCGAGCGATAAATTTTTTTGTTTCCGGTTCTTTCTTACATCCGAAAAAAAATATTCCAATCAGTGCAGTTAGGAAAAAACTATTCCTTAAAAGCTTGTTCAAGCTTATCATAATGAATAACCGGGTTATACCTCTTTCTAAGACTATCAAGATATTCTCGTTCAAGCCGTTTACTTTCCGATTCCTGAAAAGCACCTGATACTTCAGCTTTTGCTTCATCAAAAGTTTTTAATCTCGATGGCTCTTTTGAATTGAGACGTACGATTGAAAAACCACCAGCGTTATTGATCAATGAAGAATATTCTCCCGGATTTCGCAGCTTATCCGCTTCCAAGGATAATTGAGTTGATTTAGCATCAACTAAATCAAACTTTCCTGCTTTTTCTTTAAAGCCAGGTCTTTCTGTGAATTTAGACGACAAAGTATCAAAGTTAGCACCAGAATTTAATTGGGTAAGATAAGCTTTTGCTAAAGAATCTTTCCTCGTAAAAATTTCACTAAAGCTTACTCTATCGGGCCAAACATATTTTTCCTTATTATCCTGATAAAAGTTA
>Ga0209322_10002096_pt1 | contig 11450 bp, 5 predicted proteins | sample Rifsed19ft1_FD_184013 | JGI IMG/M metagenome (GOLD analysis project Ga0209322, IMG submission 184013) | Soil microbial communities from Rifle, Colorado, USA - sediment 19ft 1 (version 2) | ecosystem: Environmental > Terrestrial > Deep subsurface > Rock core/Sediment | place: Rifle, Colorado...
CCAACACGCCGACGGCTGTCCCGCGCGCCTCGAGCGCGGCTTCCATACTGATGGTGTCCACGCCCTTTGCGCCGCCCGAATACAAGACCATGCCAGACATGCCGCAGGCGTTGCCAACAAACATCGCGCACTCTTTTCCCGCGTCGTCAAGATGACGTGAACCAACTACTGCAATACCTGGCTGACCTAATAAGGCTTTTTCTCCCGCATAAAACAAAACAGCAGGCGCAGAATCTTTTAATCGTTGTCGGTAGCGTTCGGGGTAATCAGAGTCCGCGCGGGTTATGGGATAAATGCCGTGAGTTTCCAGATGATTTAGTTCACGTTGAATGTCGCGTGAAAGCAAGGATGTGATGCGGGCGCGTTCATCGGAAGAAAGTTCCAGCGGAGAATTATTTGTCGAAGTGGCGAGCAGGTCGGAGGGTCCGAGGGAGGCGGCTTGCAGTCTGCGGGCAAGGGGATTCCATTCGCGCAGTATCAACGGTTTGACGGTGTCATCATCCAATCCAAGCTGGGAGCAGAGCAAAAGAAGGGCGAGGGAGTCGGAGGATAAAGTCATGAGTCGGCGTGGATGGTACGGGTAAAGGTAAGGACGTTGACGCGTGCGGCTTTGTGTTGCAACAGGAGGCGCGTGATTTCTTCGAGGGTCGCGCCTGAGTCGAAGAGGTCATCAACGAGAAGGATCTGTTTGCCTGTTATATTATTGTTTATCGCAAATGCACCCGCCACATTATCGCGCTTTTGCGGGAGCGTGTGCATTTCTTTTTGCGGCTTTGTTTGGCGGGTCTTTGTAATTGATGTCTGCGTGGGTTTGTTAAACGCGCTCGATAAGGTTTTGCAGAATTCTTGAACAGGGTTGAAGTCGCGTTGCGTGGAGGAGGGGACAGGCTGGATGATATCGAATTGATTCATTTCGGGATGTGCATTAAATAGGTTGCGCGTGTGTTCGATGAGCGCGGGCAATGCTGTTGAGTCCGATTGATATTTGAGTCGGTATGTGAGGTCGCCGATGCCGCTTCGATTCCAGTCTGCGCCTGTGTAACTGCTGTGGAAGTCGAGTGCGAAGCCTGTGTGCCAGTTGCCTGTGAGAGGGCGGGGGTGAGAGGAGGAAAGATAGGATGTGAGGGGGTCGGGTGTGGAAAGTGGCGTGTGTTGCGTAATGGATGATAAAGCGCCATGTGCTTCGGCGTCAGGTGCCAGACTTTCCTGCGCGGTTGATTTTTGATTGTGACATTGCAGGATTGCGACTTTTGCAGAATGGCGTGTGTAATACATTTCCTTTTCATCTTCTGAAATATTCATAAGCAGGTCGAGGGCAAGTGAGTCTCCTATACTGCCCAATGCTTTAACTGCATACTGGCGAACCTGCGGTTTTGTTTCTGTTGCCAGCAAATCCATGAGAGGTCGAACGGCTTGCGAGTCCCCGATTTTTCCAAGCGCGGAAGCGGCTAACCTTCTTGCATTTCCGTCTTCACTTTTCAATGCGGCCATGAGTTCAGGAACTGCGGATGAAGATTTCGATCCTCCAAGCGTAACGATATGTTGTACATGATTCGATGATGTGTTATCTTCTGACGCGGAAGGTTTACCTGTGGTGTAGCGGGACATGACGCAACGAATCATTTCGTAAGTGATTTCATCGGGGAGTAGACTCTTGATGGGAAAAAGGTATTGCGTGGAACCGACTTGGTGTATCGCCTTTTCAACCTTTTGCTGAATATCTTTTGGGATAACTGCATCAACATTGAGTTTGCCCGCTTCGATTAGTTTTGCGCAGTGACCGTAGATGGTCATCAGGGTCAGTCCGCGTTGGTGCGCGATTTGTTCGGGCTTGAGTCCATCGGCGATGAGTTGCGCGGTAAAGCCAATTGTCCCTCCTGCCCGTATTTCGGCTTTCTTCCTTTCAATCGTATGGAATGAGAGTCCCTGCGGTATTTTCAATTCGATCGACGCCTTTTGTTGGATGGCGCTTTCTCCCTTTGGCGTGAGACTTAACACGGGGTATTCGCCGCCGAGGATTTTGAAGTAACCAAGCGAAACCAACTGCCCGATCATTTCTTCGATTTGATTCTGTTTCAACGCGGCGAGTTTGGCGTAATAGATGTGCTTGTCGTAATGGAATTTCAGGATGTCCTGCGCCTTCGAGCCTTTGAGGATTTGTGCCAGTTTCTCGCGTCCCACCCTGACCTTGAGTCTGAGTGCCCCGTCGAGGATGATTAACGCGGCTCTTTCCGCGTGATCCATCTGTGCCACGTCTCCGCCGGTTTCGGGCAGGGTCTTCTTTGATTCGCAGTTATCGCAACAGGCAGGCGCGTCCGGGCTGGCGTTATCGCCAAAGTGCTTGAGCACAACGCGGCGGCGACAGGCATTGGTTTCTGCATAGTTGACCATATGATCCAGTTGGTCTGTGCGACGTTTTGTGTGTTCTTTGCTTCTCAGCGCGGCTTTTTCGACAGCAGCCGAATCCCATTTGCCTTTTCGCAGTAACATGCGCACGCCATCATCGCCGAGATGTTCCAGCGCGCCGACGCGTTCCAATTCTGCGAGACCCACTTTCACTTTGACCTGATGTGAATCGGTGCGGCGCGAGAAGTCGTCAGTCGTCATCCATATTTCACCCTCCACGGTTCCGATGGCTCGATAAAGATGTTGCAGTTCTTCGGGAGTGACGACACTGCTGGCGATGAAAAATTCCTGCAGGGCCCGGTCTTGCGGGTCATAGAGTAAAACCACTTTGGCAGGCAATCCATCGCGTCCCGCGCGACCTGCTTCCTGATAATATGCTTCGAGGGAACCTGGCAAGGAATAATGAATCACCTGGCGCACATCGGCGCGGTCAATGCCCATGCCGAAGGCATTCGTCGCGCAGATGACAGGTGTTGAGCCGCTGATGAACGATTCCTGAATTCGCGCCCGGTCTTCAGGGAGCAATCCTGCGTGGTAATGTTCCGCCTTCAATTTGCAGACGGTTCTCACGAACTCGGCCACTTCTTCCGCGTCGCGGCGCGTGCCTGTATATATAAGAACCGCTCCATTGGGATGCGGGTTCAACAATTCCAGCAACGCGCGGAACTTCGTTTCGGTATCTGCTGCATATTTCACATCAAATGTGAGGTTGGGGCGGTTGAATCCCGTTACAATGCAGCGCGTGGAGTCGGGTAATCCCAGCAGACGTATAATGTCGCTTTGCACTTTGGGAGTCGCAGTGGCGGTAAGAGCAACGGTGAGTGGATTCCCCAGTTGTTTCCTGCCTTCGGCAATGTGTAGATAATCGGGGCGGAAGTCATGTCCCCACTCCGAGATGCAGTGGGCTTCGTCAACGGCGAGCAGGCTCAAGCTTGCCCTGAGCGAAGTCGAAGGGGTACGCGTTTGAAGCGAGTGGAGGAAGCTCGCGTTTCTTAATCGTTCGGGAGCGACATAGATGAGTTTATATTCTCCCTGAGAGATGAGCGTCAATCTTTCTTTTTGTTCGGAGACGGGAATGGCGCTATTGATAAATGTCGCGGGAATCCCTCTGCGGTTGAGCGCATCCACCTGGTCTTTCATCAACGCGATCAGGGGGGAGATGACAAGGGTTATTCCCTCCATTTGCAATGCGGCGAGTTGAAAGATGAGTGATTTCCCGGCGCCAGTGGGCATGATGGCAAGAGTATGTTGTTTATAGAGGAGACTCTGAATTGCCTGTTCCTGACCCGCGCGGAAGGAGTCGAAGCCGAAGTAGGTGTGGAGTGATGCTGAAAGTGGCATGGATGAAGTATAACGAAATTCTCCCTGAGGGACCTTACATTCCAGAAACAATCTCCCCGCCAGTTCGATCCAGCAGGGCGAAACAACTGCCTTAAGTTGGGCGGTATTCGCCTGGCTTCAGAGAGATAAGAGTTAAACCACCATACACTTTCATAGGATTGTGGCATTAAGCAACAGAAGGCCGCCGACGGAACTTATACCTGTACTGTTGATGTGTATCGCGCGCTGTAAATCATGGGTAAGCCGCAACTTCTCAAAACAAGTATAATCTGCAAAGAAAATCCCACCATCTGCAAAATCAGCGGAGTTTCCCATGACATCTGACATTCAGGAACAAATCGAACGCCGACGCGAACGCGCCCGCGCGGAAATTCTCAGGATTACCAACAAAGGCAGTCATCCCGTCTTCAGCCAATTCGAAGTCAAATCGGTTTCGGGGCGTATCTACCGTGTTGAAATCCGTGCGCTGGGTGAATTGCAAAACTCCTGCACCTGTCCCGATTACAAGAGCAACCTCATCGGCACCTGCAAACACATCGAAGGCGTGCTGATTTCTCTTGAAAAGGAACACGGGAAAAAACTCAAGAAACTCGCCGCCGAACGCCCGCGCGGGACTCAAATCTATCTCCGTCACGCAATGGATGTGACTGTGCGTGTCGCTCTTCCTCTACCTGACCGTGCTCCCGTCAGAGATTTGCTTATCCGCTACTTCGATCCTTCTGGACTTATGGTTGGCGCGCCGCTACAAACATTACCGCCCCTCCTCGCCGCGCTTGAAAACCTTCCTGCGCGTGAACGGCCTCTCGTTAACGTGGCGGAAGCCGTCCGGGAGCATCTCGCCCTGCTTCAAGACCGCGAAGAAATCCAACAACAAAAAGAATGGTTCCTCGACCAGGTCAAACGCGGACGGCGTACCTTCGACGTGCTGTCCACAAAACTTTATCCTTATCAGGAACAAGGCGCCATGCACCTTGCCTTCGGTCGCCGCGCCATGCTCGCCGACGATATGGGACTCGGCAAAACCGTCCAAGCCATTGCCGCCGCCGCGTTGCTCAAGGAAATGCGCGACATCCAGAAGACCGTCATCATCTGTCCCGCCTCGCTCAAACATCAATGGGCGCGTGAGATTCGCCGCTTTACTTCGCTGTCCGTCACAGTCGTGGAAGGTAACTTGAAAGCCCGCCGCGATCTCTACCGCGACTCCTCCTTCTTCAAAATCATCAACTACGAACTCGTCCGCTACGACATGGATGAACTGCTCAAACTGCGTCCCGACCTGATCATCCTCGACGAAGCCCAGCGCATCAAGAACTGGCGCGCCAAGACCGCCATGATGGTCAAATCCCTGCCCAGCCGTTACGCCTTTGTCCTGACGGGGACGCCACTTGAAAATCGCATTGACGAGTTGTACAGCATCTTCCAATTCCTCGACCCGCGCATCCTCGGTCCGCTCTGGCATTTCAATGACCGTTTTTATGAACTCGAAAAACGCGAGAGCGGCACGTATAAAATCCTCGGCTATAAAAACATCGACCAGCTGCGCGCGCTCATCAAACCATACATCCTGCGCCGCACCCGCGATGAAGTTCTCAAAGACCTGCCGCCGCGCACTGACAACAACTTCTTCGTTGAGATGACCGAAAAACAATGGCAAGCCTACAATGAGTTCAGGGAGAAACTCGCCAAACTCCTCTCCGCATCCAAACGCCGCCCGCTCACGCCCAAGGAGCGCGAACTGCTCCTGATGTACCTCATCAAAATGCGCCTCATCTGCAACGCCCTCGCCCTTCACGATAAAGACATCGAACCCAAAGACCGCGAGAAGACGGGCCCCAAACTCACCGAACTCGAAGAAATTCTTACTGAAGAAATTGCATCCAATGGGCATAAAGCCGTTATCTTCAGCCAATGGGCAAATATGCTAGCCTTTACCGAACCCGCGCTTCAACGCATCGGCCTTGGTTATGTCAAACTCACAGGCGCTGTCCCCTCTGCAAAACGCGGCGACCTCATCCAAAAATTTTTCGACGACCCCGCTTGCCGCGTCTTCCTCTCCACCGACGCCGGCGGCGTCGGCCTCAACCTGCAAGCCGCGTCGCTTGTCATCAACCTCGACCTCCCCTGGAATCCCGCGGTGCTCGAACAGCGCATCGCCCGCGCACATCGTCACGGCCAGCACTCATCCGTGCAGGTCATCAACCTCATCGCCAAAGACACCATCGAAGAGCGCATGTTGGATACCCTCGCCGCCAAGAAAAATGTATTCGCCACTGTCTTTGGCACCGATGAATCTCCTGCTTCAATTAAATTTGCAGACATGGGACAAAGCCTGCTGCAAAAATTAGGCGACCTTCTCGAGACTCCTGTGGAAGTGGAACTCGCTCTCGCGCCGATGGAAGCTGCTTCCGTTTCAGAAACTGAATTCCAGCCCGAGCCAACTCCCGCGCCCACCCTCAAGGATTTCACCGCCCTCCTGCTTGACCGTGTCCCGAACAGAATCCAACTCGTCCGCAAAGCGCCTCACATGCCAGGCGCAACGGGTGAAGGAATCATCATCGTTGTCTCTGGCGCGCCAGCAGATCTGCGTCCCGCTATCGAAGCCGCGCTCTCCGAGCATTACATTGAGAACATGCCGCGACTTCACTTGATGGACTCCGAAGGCTATCAATCGCTCTCCTCATTTATTCCTGCCCTCGCCGCCGCGCCCGTGCCCGAAGATGTTGCCTTCCGCGCCACATCATTACCTATACCCGCGAGCGAAGCCGACCTACCGGCCGCGCGCCGCAAACGCGCCAATGAGGGATTAGCCTTCGCCGAAAAACGTCTCGCCCTCGCCGACCTCCTGCTCAAAGGAGACTTCCCCGAAGAAATGACGCGTCCCTTGCGCGAATCTCTTGGCTGGGGACTCACCTCGCTCCTCGCCCTCCACGCGGACCGCGACCCATCCTCCGATTTACCGTCTCCGCGCCTCGTCCAATCCGAACTCGTCGAACGCGGCCATCTCCCCGCCGAGTTATCCCAAAGGCTGGCACAAGTTCGGGATTTAACCGCGCCTCCCGAAGTCGAGGAAGAAGCGGTTCCACTATCCGCACAAACGGGACAGACTCTGCTGGAGTCCGTGCGAGAGTTGGTCATACTGGCACAGGAGCAAATCGTGAAGACAGGGCTATAATTGGATTGGAAAGGAAATTTAGTATGCAAAGTCTCACCTTACACACCCGCGTTGGAAAAGACGGCATCCTCAAACTCGAAACGCCCATCGGACTGACGGATACCGAGTTGGATATGGAATCCATTTTGCCAGGCGACGTTGTTTTGTGTTCCATCGTGAAGAATGACTCCGCTGCCGAACAATATGGCCGCTTGCGCGCCTCATTGGAAAAGCAGGGCGCGCTCATTGGTCCCGATGACTTGCTCATTGTATCCATCGCGCTGGCGAACAACGTCACGCTTGTCACGCACAGCACGGATGAATTTAAACGTGTGCCTGGCTTGAAAATGGAAGACTGGCAAGCCTGATTTTTTATGACTCGCCTCCTCCTCGCCCCCGCGGGCCACGGCAAGACTCAATTTGTCATCGAGCAGATCCGCGCCATCCTTGCGAGTGAGCCGCTTTCTCCCATTGTCGTCATCATGCCAAATTCCATACAAGCCGCTGGTTTTCGCCGGCGGCTTTGCGCTTCGGGCGGTGCGCTGGGGGTAGAGGTCCACACATTTCACACGCTGTATGCTGAGTTGTTGACCCGCGCGGGACAGCCCATTCCGCTTTTGCTTGATCCTGTCCGGATTCGCCTGCTGCGTGACATCGTGGACAAACTGTGCGAGCGCGGCGAGATGACTCACTACGCGGCTCTGCGCAACAAGCCTGGATTCATTGCGCTCCTCCGCAACACCATCGAAGAACTCAAACGCGCCCGCATCACCCCCGAGGATTTTTCTGCTTCGGTTAAAGGACTGGGCGCGCGGCTGGAAGAATCCTCAACCGGTGGCGCCTCGGACGGCAACTTCACCGCCGCCCTCGGCGTCCCGACGCTCGACGGCCTGGGCGGCGTCGGCGCCGGGGCACACTCGCCCGGCGAGTTTGTGGTGGTCCGCCGGATGCCCGAGCGCGCCGCGTTGCTCGCCGCCTTGTTGCTCACGCTCTAGCGGAGAGAGTCGTAGACGAGGCGGTCGAGGTCCACGAGCGTCAGGCGGAAGGCGGAGCGCAGAGCCTGCTCGGTGGACTCGCCCCGCTCCAGAGCGTCGAGCAGCCGCTCCATGTCGCCGCGGCCGTAGCGCCGCATCAGCACATCCACCACCAGCCACGAGGCCGCGTAGGCGGCGAAGATCGAGCCGGCGTTGCCGAAGGCCGCTTCGATGCGCGGCAGCGCCGAGCCGTCCCGCGGCTCAAACAGCGGCCGGAAGACGTCGCCGGAAACTTGCGGCCGCTGGCCGGCGTAGTACTGGGCCAGGCCTTCCTGCAGCCAGTGCCGCGCGCGGCCGCGGGTCTTGTGGAAGACGAAGGCGTGCACGAGCTCGTGGCGCAGCACCTGTTCGAGGCTCGGCGTGAGCGAGCTCAAGCCCGCGACCGGCACGCGGATCTTGCCGTCATAGAGCCCGTGCACTTCGGGCGGCATCCCCGTGAGCTCGTAGAAGCGCTCGTCCGGGTAGAGCAGCACGATGATGGGCTCGCGCGGCAGGTAGTTGAAAGCGCTGCCGAACTGGTCGTACATCCCGTCGAGCGCGCGCAGGATGCCGCCGGCCAGGCGCTCGGAGCCGCGCTCGCTTCCCTCATAGCGGAGCACGAAGCGCCCGCTGGCGCGCTGCGCGAGGTCTTCGGCGGCGCGGGCTTCCTGCTCGATGGCTTTGAGCTCGGCCGCAAGCGCCGGGTCGGGCTTGAGCGCCAGGGCCTGCTTCCAGGCGGCCAGGGCGCGGTCCATTTCTTCGGTCGCATAGTAGAGGAAGCCTTGCAGGCGGTAGGCGTGGAAGGCGTAGTCCTTGTTGCTGAAGAGCGGCCGCAAGGCCTCCTGCGCGGCCGCGTAGCGCTGGCGCTCGATTTCAGCGACGGCGAGCATCAGCAGCAGGCCGGGATGGTTGGGGGCGAAAGTGAGGGCGCGGCGGAAGCTCTCGGCGGCCGGGTCGCGCCGGCCCTGCTCGAGGTGGAGGCGTCCGACCAGGGCCAGCGCAGCGGCAGCGCGCAGCCGCGCCGCCTCGTCGCCCCGCGCCGCTTCCCCTTCGAGTTTCGCCAGCAGCGCCGAATCCACCTGTCCGCCGGCGACCACGCGCAGCACATCGGCGTCGTCGAGCGCCGGCAGGTCGGCCAGGGAGACGGCGGCGCGGCCCCAGTCGGGCCGGGCGTCGTCGCGCTCGATGCGCTCCACCTGGTCCTTGCGGAGGGAGACTTCGCCTTCGGGAGTTTCGTAGTAGTAGCGCTCGCCGCGCTCCTGGACGTTCCAGGCCTGGAGGCGGCGGCCGCTCTTGAGAACAATGGTATCGGCGGCCGCCGGCAGAGCGGCGAGCAGAAGGATCACGACCAAGCGGACCAGAGAGTTCATAGCGGTTGCCAACCCGGTTTGCGCCCGCGCATCCAAGGATTCTAGCAGACGCAGCGGGGAGGTTGCCTTGCACCGCGCGGCGCGGTGGTCTAGAGTCGAAGCCGTGAGAGACGGCTGCCGAATTCTCGCCCTGCTGCTTCTGCTGGCCGGCCCGCTCGCCGGGCGGGCGCAGCAGGCCGCGGCGCTGCTCGACGAGCTCCACCGCATCGGCCTGGACGCGCCGCAGACCTTCAAGGTGACCGACCTTTACCTCCAGCGCGACGCCCTGCGCCTGCACTTGCAGCACGGCACTCTGGTCTTCCTCACGCCCGTCGCCGGGCGCGTGACCGGCGCGCTCTTCGAGGGCGCGGGCGAAGTCCTGGTCGTCCCGCCCCAACCCGCCGAGCGGCAGCAGCTCGTCAAGTTCACCGGCTCGCCCCTGCTCACCGAATCCTTCGCCAGCCTCTACCTCCGCTTCACCGACCGCACTTTCGAAGAGCTGCGCGCGCAGATTGCCAGCGGGCACGGCGAGCCGGCCCACGACCCCGAGCTCCTCGAGCGCTGGGAGCCGCTGCTGGCGCCGCTGAACCGCGCCCACTCGCTGCGGCTGCTGCTCGACTACCTGGACGATCCCGTTCCCTACTTCTACGCCGGCGTCGAAGGCCGCCGCCTGGGCACCTTCAACGTGGTGGTGGACGACCGCCGGCCCGAACAACTCCTCGTCGGCCAGGTGCGCCGGCGGGACGACCGCGCCTTCTACGACGTCTGGAGCTCCTTCTCCCGCCGCCAGGGCCCGGCGACGGCGCCGCCCGTGCGCGCCCTGGCCTATCGCCTCCGCGGCACCCTCCTGCCCACCACTGAGCTGGAGGCCGACTGCGAAGTGGACCTGGAGCTCGGCGCCGCACGGCCGCGCGTGCTGCTGTTCGAGCTCTCGCGCTTCCTGAGCGTGGCGGAGGTTTCCGAGGTCGGGGCCACCGGCGAGACCCCTCGGCTGGGCTCGGGGCAGGCGCCGGTGCCACTGGAGTATTTCCAGAACGCCACCTTGACCCCCGAGGAAGCCCGCTACCGCGGCACCGACGTGGTGGCGGTGGTGCTGCCGCCCGGCCGCGCCGCCGGGTCCGCCAAGCGCACGCTGCGCTTCCGCTATCGCGGCCGGGTGATCACCGACCTGGGCAACGGCGTGCTCTTCGTGGGCGCGCGCGGCAACTGGTATCCCAACATCAACGTGTTTTATCCCGCCCGCTTCGAGCTGCGCTTCCGCTTCCCGCGCGCGCTGCAACTGGTGGCGACGGGCACGCTGCAGGAGGCCCGCGAGGACGGCGAGTGGAGGGAAACCCTGTGGGTGAGCGACATCCCGTTGCCCGTGGCCGGCTTCAACGTGGGCGACTACGAGACGCGCCTCGTAGAGCGCAATGGGGTGCGCGTCACCGCCTACGCCAACCGCCAGCTCGAGCCGCGCCTGGCGCAGGCGGCGCGCGCGCGCACGCTGCCGCCGCCGCTCATCCCGCACGGCGACCCCTGGGCGCGCCTGCGCCAAGAACCGGGCAGCCCACCGCCCGCGCCGCCCACGCTGCTGCTCGACCGCGTCGCCAACGACGTGGCCAACTCCCTCGCCACCTGCGCCGAGCTCTTCGGGCCGTTCCCCTACACCGAGCTGCACGTCTCGCAAATCCCGGGCGGCTTCGGCCAGGGTTATCCCGGGCTGATTTATCTCTCCACCTTGAGCTTTCTGCCGGCGGGCGAGCAGGCGCGGCTGGGCTTGAGCGAGCGCGCGCGGGAAGCCTTCTCGCTGCTCACGCCCGCGCACGAGGTCGCCCACCAGTGGTGGGGCAACTGGGTGCGGCTGCCCCACTACCGCGACCAGTGGCTCGCCGAAGGCCTGGCCGCCTACTCCGCGCTGCTCTACGTCGAGAAGCAGGCGGGCGGCGCAGAAGTCCTGCGCGAGTGGCTCGAGCGCTACCGCGCCGACTTGCTCGAAACCGACGGCGCCGGGAATCCCATCGAGGCCACCGGCGCGCTGACCCTGGGCGTGCGCCTCGACTCCTCGCGCAGCCCCGACGGCTACGTCCGCCTCATCTACAGCAAGGGGCCGTGGATCCTGCACATGCTGCGCGAGATGTTCCGCGACCCTGCCACCGGCTCCGACGCCGTCTTCGTCGGCGCGCTGCGCCGGCTCGCCGAGCGCGGCGG
>Ga0209322_10002100_pt1 | contig 11445 bp, 13 predicted proteins | sample Rifsed19ft1_FD_184013 | JGI IMG/M metagenome (GOLD analysis project Ga0209322, IMG submission 184013) | Soil microbial communities from Rifle, Colorado, USA - sediment 19ft 1 (version 2) | ecosystem: Environmental > Terrestrial > Deep subsurface > Rock core/Sediment | place: Rifle, Colorado...
CCAACCGACTGCTCCGGCGGGTGAGGGACTTCGCTCAAGTCAGAGCGGATGGAAAAATCACCGAGCCGGTGGCGCTGGAGGCCTTGGGTCTATTGGAAGTCGACGAGCACGGGTTCGACGAGATGGATCGCAAGATCCTGTTGACTCTCATCGAGAAGTTCGAGGGCGGGCCGGTGGGTCTGGGTACCATCGCCGCCGTGATCAGCGAGGAGCGGGATACCATCGAGGACATCTACGAGCCTTTCCTCATGCAGATCGGCTTCCTCGACCGTACACCGCGCGGTCGGGTGGCGACCGAGCGCGCTTACCGCCATTTCGGACTGCTCCGCCCCAGTCCGCAAAAACGTCTCTTCTAACTCTGTTCCTCTCCGAGTTCGACTATCAGCTTCCCTCCGAGCTCATCGCCCAGGAGCCGCTCGAGAGGAGGGACCTCTCCCGGCTCCTTCATCTGGAGCTTGGCACCGGGGCCCTCCACCACCACCGATTCCAAGAGCTCCCCGAGCTGCTGTGCCCCGGAGATCTCTTGATCGTCAACAACACCCGGGTCTTTCCAGCCAAGCTCCGCGGACGGACCGACTCGGGAAACGTCGTGGAGCTTCTGCTCGTCCAGCCTTCGAGGCCTGAGCGGCCGGAGGACAACGATTGCTGGGAGGTCTTGGCGCGCCCGGCGAAGAAGCTGCGGGTGGGGACGATGATCGTCTTCGGTGAAGGCGAGCTCCGGGCGCGAGTGACCGGAGTCGGGGAGCTAGGTAAGCGAATCGTGGAGCTTGCTTACCAAGGAGAGCTTTATCCGGTGCTGGAGCGAGTCGGCCGCGCCCCTCTCCCGCCCTACATCAAGCGCCAGGACCGCCATAGTCTCAGAGATGCCGAGGATCGGGAGCGATATCAAACCGTCTATGCAAGCGAGCGCGGCTCGGTGGCTGCTCCCACTGCCGGGCTCCACTTCACGCGCGCGCTCCTTCAGTCGCTGGGAGACCGTGGTATCGAAGTGGTGGAGCTCACGCTTCACGTCGGCTACGGCACCTTTCAGCCCATCCGCACGAAAACGGTCGAAGAGCACCGCATGGGCGCCGAACGTTATACGATCCCGGAGGAGACCGCCGCCGCTATCGCGCGCGCTCGAGGCAACCGGGGGCGGGTGGTAGCGGTCGGCACCACCACCGTTCGCGCCTTGGAGTCGGCAGCCGTGGAACCGGGCAGGGCGCGCCCGGGCTCGGGAGTCACCGAGCTCTACATCTTTCCCGGATTTCGATTTCAGGTGGTCGATGCCTTGCTGACCAACTTCCATTTGCCCCGAAGCTCTCTGTTGCTGCTGGTCTCGGCCTTTGGTGGCGTCGAACCAGTGAAGCATGCCTATCGAGAAGCCGTCCGGGAGCGATATCGGTTCTACAGCTATGGCGACTGCATGCTCCTTTATCCACCCTCATCCAAGGAGTAAGGACAGCCGCTACCCGGCGACGCGGTTGTGGGGAGGCGTTGCCTCGGTTCATAATCGCGCCGTGAACGCCGATGAACTGCGATCCATCGTCGCCGAGAGCCTTGCTCTCAAGCAAGATTTCTTCGGGAAAGCCGGAGTCCAAGTGCTGGAGGCCGGACACATCATGGTGGAGGCTCTTCGCGCCGGAAGGAAGATCCTCGCTTTCGGAAATGGCGGAAGCGCCGCCGACGCCCAACACTTCACGGGCGAGCTGGTCAACCGATTCGGTTTTGATCGTCCCGCCCTACCCGCCATCTCGCTCACCACCGATACATCGGTCCTGACGAGTATCGCGAACGACAGTGATTTTCGCCTGGTCTTTCGCCGTCAAGTGGAGGCACTGGGCTCGCCAGGCGATGTGGCGCTCGCTATCAGCACCAGCGGAAACTCCCCTAATGTTCTCGAGGCGGTGGCAGCTTGCCGGGAAAGGAAAGTGAAATCGATTGGCCTCGCCGGGCGAGACGGAGGTGCCTTGGCCGGCCAGGTGGACCTCTGCCTCACTGTTCCCCACCGGGTGACCTCCCGCATCCAGGAAGTGCATTCCATGATCGTGCACTTGCTTTGCCAAGCCATCGAGGAAGAGCTTTTTCCACGGGAGGCCGGGTAAGCCGGCTAGGCTTGATGCCGAAGTATCCCGTCGATCCCCTCGATCTATCCGGTCTCCGCACCTATCCGCTCAAGTCCCGCAAGAGCAAGGTCGGCTTGGACGACCTGGGAGGGGTGCCGGCCGGGGAGACCTTTCGAGAGTTTTGGGAGAGCCTGCCAGGGGTCTTGGCGGCTCGCGATCTGAAGGATCTCGTCCGCTCCATCAAGAAGGCCCGAGGTCGAGGCCGCGCGATCTTGTGGGGGTTGGGCGCACACGTCATCAAGGTAGGCCTCTCCCCTCTCGTCATTCACCTGATGGAACAAGGCTACGTCAGCGGTCTGGCGTTGAACGGCGCGGGAATCATCCACGATTTCGAGATGGCCTTGGTCGGACAGACATCCGAGGAGGTGGAAGAAGGGCTGGGGTCCGGCGAGTTCGGCATGGCCGAGGAGACCGGCTCGCTCTTGAATCGAGCCATCGAAGAAGGCGTAGGGAAGGGAATGGGAATCGGCGAGGCCATCGGCGCCTTCCTGGATCAACACAAACCCCAATTCATGCACCTGAGTCTGATCTGGGCTGGCTATCGTCTTTCCATCCCGGTGACCGTCCACGTAGCGGTAGGAACCGATATCATCCACATGCACCCCCAGGCTTCCGGTGAGCGGTTGGGGAAAGGAAGCCTCCAGGACTTCCGGCTTCTAGCCGCCCTGGTGCAGAAGCTCGATGACGGTGGCGTCTATCTCAACGTAGGCTCGGCGGTGGTGCTGCCGGAAGTCTTTCTGAAGGCGGTCAGTGTGGTGCGCAACCTCGGTCATCCACTTTCCAATTTCTCGACGGCCAGCTTCGATTTCATGCGCCATTACCGGCCGCGGAAGAACGTCGTGGAGCGCCCGGTCACCGGATCCGGCCGCGGCTACGAGTTGGTGGGCCACCACGAGATCATGATCCCTCTCCTGGCCGCGGCGCTTCTCGCGCCGGAGTGAGCATCAGTTCGCAGGCGGAGCCGGCTGCCGGCGTTTCCAGTGATAGAGGATCTGGAATCCAAGAGTGAAGTCGGGCGAGGTGGTGGAGAGGTCCTCGGCAAAGCGCCACTCGAACTGGAATCGGTTCGATCGGCGCCAGCGGAGCCCCACGATGATCTGACGGGCGCTCTGCCGCAAGACCTTGATCTCGCTTTCCAAGAAAGGCTGGAATTGATCGTACTGAAACACCGCCGCCAGTGTCGGCTTGAAGCGCCAATCGACGGCAGCCATCAGAGAGAAGAAGTTCTTGGAGCGGGCTTCGTCCAGATCGGAGGTCATGTGGTAGTTGATATTGAAGAAGCCCCCGATCTTTCGACCCACTCGGCTCAGCTCGCCACCGAATGCCAGGTCCGTCCCCCCGCTGCTCACCAGGCGCTCTCGGCTGCCGGTTGGAATCTTGACGGCCGCTCGTGCCGCGACCTCGGTGGCGCCCAGCTTCTTCCAGACGACGGCTCTCTTCAGTTGTAGGGTCAGATCGCCGAGAGCCAGAAAACCGTCTTGACGCTCCAGAACCGACGTTCCCTCCACCCGCCAGTGGTAACGGAACAGGTTGTTTGGCTCGCGATCTCGAAAGGGGTTCGGGAGGTTAAACGCCTGGTGAAAACCAGAAATGAAGGGGTCGAGGAAGCCGCCCTGCATCCAGTAGATGGGTAGGCTTGCGGCGATCTCGAAGTCTCCTCCCACGCCCGCCTTGCCCTGGAAAAGCGCGCGGAGCGATTCCAGGTCGATCACGAGGGATTCGGCTCCGGTTTGCGGTAGGAGGATGTTGGAGTAATCAAGATTGAAGAGCAGGCTGCGCTCACCTTTTCTCAACACCTGGGCCCGTTCCGGCTCCAGTGAGATGAAGAGAAATGCGGGAGGAAATTGGTTCCGATTCGCCAGGGGCGCACGCCATGTCTCGTCCTCCTGTGGAAGTAAGGGGGTGGAAGTTGCCGGGGGAGCCCCGGAGAGGAAGACAGGCAGGATGAGGTACGCGATAGAAATGGGCCGCACCATCATAAGAGCACAAAAGAGGCGCAGAATAGCAGGGGAGGACGCCATACCACAAGAGAAAGCTTTCGCTTGACCTCTCGGGGCCCTGGCTGCTAGACTGCGCCCATGATGATGTCAGCGTTAGGACATTCATTCCTTTCTCGCCATTTTAGCGCCTAGCGGCGCACACTTCTCTCTTCCCAATCCATTCAGACATTATGAGTAGGTATCTATGATCATCGTCTTGCGACAGGACGTAACCCCAAGGGAGATAAAGCGACTCGAAGACTCGCTCCACTCCCGCGGCATGGTCACTACCGTCATCCGCGGTGAAGAACGTTCCATCATTGCGGTCATCGGAGCGATCCATTTCTCCGGAGAGGAGTTCGAGAACGATCCCGCGGTTCTCGAGGTGCTCCGGGTCTCCCAGCCCTACAAGATAGCCTCGCGTGAATCCGGGATGACGCCCCGCATCAAGATTGGCGACTGCCTGGTCGGCGGCCCCAAATTCCTGGTCATGGCCGGCCCCTGCGCGGTGGAAGATCGCGAGACCCTGCTGCAATCGGCTCGCCGGCTTGCCGAAATGGGCGTCACCGTGCTCCGGGGAGGTGCCTTCAAGCCGCGCACCTCTCCCTACTCGTTTCAGGGGCTGGGCGAGGAGGGTCTCAAGATATTGGCCGAAGCTCGTGACGAGACAGGGATGAAAGTGGTGACCGAGGTCATGACCGCGGACAAAGTCGAGCTGGTCGCCCGATACGCCGACATTCTCCAGGTCGGCGCCCGCAACATGCAGAACTTCGATCTGCTGAAAGCGGTGGCGGAGGTGGACAAGCCGGTCATTTTGAAGCGGGGCTTGGCGGCGACCATCGACGAATGGCTCATGGCTGCGGAGTACATCCTGGGCGGCAATCAGAAGGTCATCCTCTGCGAACGGGGGATTCGCACCTTCGAGACGAAGACTCGGAACACGCTGGATCTGACCGCGGTGCCGGTTCTGAAGGAGCTGACGCACCTGCCGGTCATCGTGGATCCCAGTCACGGAACCGGCGTGCGCCGCTACGTCCTGCCCATGTCTTTGGCTTCCATGGGCGCCGGAGCCGACGGTCTTCTGATCGAAGTCCACCCCGATCCCGATCGGGCGCTGTCGGATGGAGCGCAGTCGTTGACCTTCCCCGAGATGCAAAGGCTCTTGAAGGCGCTTCAGTCCATGGCACCGGTGGTGGGGCGGGAGCTGGAGTTGTCCTGGCGGCACCCCGAAGTGAAGGCGTCTACCTCTCCTCCGAGAATGCAGGTCGCCTATCAGGGCGAGCCGGGCGCCTTCAGCGAGACGGCTTCCCTCGCCTTTTTTGGCGACATCAAGCCGGTGGGCTTTCCGGCATTTCGGGACGTATTCGAGAAGGTCGCCTCAGCAGAAGCCGCCTATGGCGTGATCCCCATCGAAAACTCTCTCGCCGGTTCTATCAATCAGAATTACGACCTCCTGTTGGAGTTTGATCTGGTGATCGTCGGTGAGGTGAAGCTGCGAGTCTCGCATAATCTGCTGGCCAACCGCGGCGTGAGGAAAGAGGACATACGAAAACTCTACGGGCATCCGCAGGCTCTCGCGCAGTGTGATCGCTTCTTGCGTCTCCATCCCGACTGGACCGTCTACCAGACGTACGACACGGCGGGCTCGGTCAAGATGATCAAGGAACAGGGCGCCGCGGATACGGCGGCCGTCGCTTCTTTGCAGGCGGCGAAAATCTATGATGTGGACGTACTGGCGGAGGCCATCGAGGACAATCCTCAGAACTACACCCGCTTCGTCGTGATAACCAAGGAGGCTCGGCTCCACGATCGGTGCGACAAGACATCGGTCGTCTTCACCACTCCCAATCAACCCGGTGCTCTGTTCGCGGTGCTCAAGTTAGCGGCCGAGCACCAAGTCAACCTGGTGAAACTGGAGTCGCGCCCGATTCCGGGCCGGCCATGGGAGTACATGTTCTACATGGACTTCGAAGGAAACATGGATTCGCCCAGCGTGGGCGCCCTCTTGCGCTCCCTTCCCAGCTGCACCGAGAAGCTGAAGGTGCTGGGCTGCTATCCCTCGGCCTGACCGGTAAACGAAGCTACTCCCGTGTTGCCAAGAAGAGCGAGAGCGTGAGACTTCCGCGCCCGCAAATACGAAGTCTTTGCCTTGTCTGGCTGTCGTTCGCTCCCATCCTGTCCTGTCAGAGTCCGCCGCATTTACCAGAGCACCAGACCGAATCGCGGGCGTCTTTGGCCCTGGTGCGCTCCGTCTTGGAAGAGGCCGTCGAGCGGGGGCAGGTTTCGGGTGCAGTGGGCTTGGTGGCCCGAGATGGGGAAGTCGTTTTCAGAGAGGCCTTCGGCTGGAAGGACATCGAAGACGGAAGTCCGATGACCGAGGATACGATCTTTCGCATCGCGTCGATGACCAAACCGATCACCGGCGTGGCGGTCATGATGCTCCACGACCGGGGTCGGCTCCATATCGATGATCCCATCGCCCGGTTCATCCCCGAGTTCCAAGACCCCGACATCGCGGTTCCTGATCCTGACGGCGGCCGCTCGTTCGGGCGGGTTGCGGCGCAAGGCGAGATCACCATCCGCCATCTCTTGACGCACACCTCCGGAATCAGCTACCGGTTCTCGGGTGTCGAGCCCCTCACCTCGCTCTACGCCGAGGCAGGTATTTCCGATGGCTTGGTCCAAACCGAGGGGACCGTCGGGCAGGGCGTGAGACGTTTGGCAAGCCTACCCCTTCTCCACGAGCCGGGCTCGGGGTGGAAGTATGGACTGTCGACGGACGTTCTGGGCCATCTGGTCGAAGTGGTTTCAGGGAGAACGCTCGAGGAGTTCTTTGAGGAAAGCATCTTCCAGCCGCTGGGAATGAAGGACACTCACTTCTTCTTGCCCGAGGAGAAGATCCCACGACTGGCGTCGGTCTACCGGCGCGCCGAGAATGGGAGACTGCGCGAGCTTCCGGAAGGGCCGATCCAGGAAGGGCCGGTTCTCTTCTCGACCAGCTATCACTATCGCGGCCCGCGAACCTATTTTTCTGGCGGTGCGGGCCTCGTCTCCACGGCGGATGATTATTTCCGGTTCTGCCAAATGCTGTTGAACGGAGGGGAACTGGAAGGCGTTCGGTTGCTGCGCGCCGAGACCGTCGAGCTTATGACCAGGAACCAAGTTGGGGAACTGAGCGTGGGCGAAGGGAAGTTCGGGTTCGGTCTGTCGATCCCGACGGATGGGAGCGGCGCCTTGGGCTGGGGTGGTTTTTTCTTCACCCGTTTTTGGCTCGACCCCGAACAGGAGATCATCGGAGTCTTCATGTCCCAGTTGTGGCCCAATCAACGTTCGCCGGTCGATGACGCTTTTCGCCGCGCGGCGGACGAATGGATACGAACGGATCCGACGAGAGCGGAATGAGTCTCCGCCGCCGGTAGCGTCCCGAGCCCTATTCTCGTCGTTGTTTCGCGCAAGTGGCCTCTTGATGCCGGAGGTTTGAAATCCCCCGTACGAGCGGCTATCTTACCGCCGTGTTGACAACATAACCTCACACACTGAGAGGCTGACGACATGATCGGCAAGACGGTCTCTCATTACCGGATCGAGGAAAAGCTTGGTGGCGGCGGCATGGGGGTCGTCTACAAGGCCCATGACACCCGTCTCAACCGGCCGGTCGCCCTCAAGTTCCTTCCGCCGGAGCTTACTCGTGACGACCAGGCGCGCCAACGCTTCGTCCAGGAAGCGCAGGCGGCCTCCGCCCTCGACCACCCGAACATTTGCACCCATCTACGAAGTCGACGCCACGCCCGATGACCAGATGTTCATCGCCATGGCGTACTACAGCGGTGAGACGCTCAAGCGACGCCTCGAACAAGGCGTGCTCCCGGTCGACACGGCGTTGGACATTGCCATTCAGGTTGTCTGGGCTCGGGACCTCATACGGAACAGATTCATCACCAATATGGAAGTTGCTGCCATGGACTAGTGATAGACTTCCCGGGCGGCTTGACCCTATGATCCCGTTCGGCCCTGCCGGAGGAGCGCTAACTGGTGCGGTTGTCAGCAATTCTCGTCGTAAGTACACCACAAAAGCTGCCCCAATGTAGCCAAGAACTGGAGGCCCTTCCCGGCATCGAGGTCTACTATTCGTACCCGGAGAGCGGGCGGATCATCGCCATCCAAGAAACCCAAAGCGTGCGGGCGCAAGAAGAGAATTTGCGCCAGATTCAGTCTCTCCCGTCGGTTCTTGGAGCCCAGTTGATCTGTTATTACCACGACGCTGATCTCGACGCCTCGACCGCGGGCATCGAGCGGAACCTGGACTCATGAGCCCGAGATCGACGCGTCGGGAGTTCATCAAAGCCAGCCTAGCTGCCGCCGCGGCTTCCACCGTCGGCCTTCCGGTTCCCGCCGGGGCATTACCGGTGTTCCAAGAGGAAGGGTGGAGCTGGGACAAAGGTGTTTGCCGGTTTTGCGGGGTTGGCTGCGGGATCCGGATCGCCACCAAAGACGGCCGCGTGAAAGCCGTCCAGGGCGACCCCGACAACCCGGTCAACCGCGGCCTGTTGTGCGTCAAGGGATACGCAAACGCGGAGATCCTCTACGGCGAAGACCGTCTCACCCGGCCTCTCTTGCGCATGAAAGACGGCAAGTTCGACAAGCAGGGCGACTTCTTCCCGGTGAGCTGGGAGCAGGCGTTCGACGAGATGGAGCGCCAGTTCCGACGAGTCTATGGGGAGCTCGGTCCAACCGGTGTGGGCATCATGGGCTCGGGACAATATACGGTTCAGGAAGGCTACGCGGCGGTCAAGCTACTCAAAGCGGGCTGGCGCTCGAACAACATCGACCCCAACGCCCGTCACTGCATGGCTTCGGCGGTGGCTGCTTTCATGCAGGTTTTCGGGATCGACGAGCCCTCCGGGAACTATGACGACATCGAGCTCACCGACACGATGGTCCTCTGGGGCGCGAACATGGCGGAGATGCACCCGATGCTCTGGGCGCGGATCACGGACAAGCGTCTCGCGACTCCTGACTACCGCATCATCAACCTGACGACGTTCGGCAACCGTTGCTCTGACCTCGCCGATGTCGAGATTCTCTTCAAGCCCAACACCGACCTCGCCATCTGGAACTACATCGCCCGCGAGATCGTGAAGACGGGCGCCGTGGACCGTGACTTCGTCGACAAGTTCTGCGTCTTTGCCACCGGGCCCTACGACATCGGGTTCGGCATGCGCCCCACGGACGACTTCGCGGGAGCCGCAGAGCGAGACACGCAGTCCCGCGAGCGGGAGGTCGTGCTCACGCGGGAGGAAGCGATCGCCCAAGGAAAGGATCCCGGTGCGTCGCACCGTGTTCCGCAGGACAATACCAATAGCGCAGGCAAGCATTGGCTCCTTTCCTACGAGCAGTTTGAAAAGGCGCTCGAGCCCTACACGCTCGACTTCGTGGCGGAGCTTTCGAAGGGCGACAGCGAGGAGCCCATCGATGCCTACCAGGAGAAACTGAAGCAGCTGGCTGACGTCTATGCCGACCGGGCGCGCAAGGTGGTCTCTTTCTGGACGATGGGGTTCAACCAACACACGCGCGGTACTTGGGTCAACGAGCAGGCCTACATGGTCCATCTACTGACGGGCAAGCAGGCTAAGCCGGGAAGTGGCGCGTTCTCCCTGACCGGTCAACCGTCGGCCTGCGGCACGGCTCCGTCGTCAACGTCATCCGCGGGCGTGTCGCCGAGTGGGCCGATCGGATCGGTGAGTGTCAACCTGACGCGTCTGGTGGGGGTGGAGATCGCGGACCGCGCGGCCGCGGCGATCGAGATAGCATTTGATGCAGGGGCCGCCACCGAGCTGGTCGGGCCGCTCCCCGCGGATGCTGACTTCGAGGCGCAGGCGGTCCTCTGTCTGTTCATCGGCGAGCGAGAGTCCGGCGGCTGGGCGGTGGCTCTCCAGTCGATCCGCATCGTCGACGGGCAGATGGAGATCCGCGCCCGCGAGACCGCACCACGTGGCCTCGCCACGGGGGGTGCCACCTATCCCGCCGATTGCGTGCTGATCGACCGCTCGGCGCTGCCGGTCGGCCAGCTCCCGGTCACCTCCACCGACACGACCAGCGACGAGTTCATCGTCGACGGTGTCATCGACGTCCCGGCGCCCTCGGGCGCGCCGTAGGATATCGGTCACATGATCTTCGGCCGTCGCGAGAAGCGACCCGCGCTGCTCGTCTTCGAGCGCATCCTGGTACCCCTGGCCGGCACCGAGGCCGACGACGCCGCCCTGCGGCTCACCGCCATGCTGCTCGCCGGCTCCGAGGGGCAGGCCTCGCTGCTCCATGTGATCGAGGTGCCGTTCGAGCGGCAGCTCGACGCCCAGGACCCGACGGCGGTGGCCTTTGCCGACGAGGTGCTCGGCCGCGGCGAGGCCTTTCTGCTCGAACAGGCGGTCAAGGTTCGCACCGGCATCTCCCAGGCGCGCGCCGCGGGAGCTGCGATCGTGGACGACGCCGCCGAGCAGCGGGCAGACCTGATCGTGATGGGGCTACGCTATAAGACGCGCTTCGGCGGAGGCTGGGACGCGGGACGCACGGTCCCATACGTCATGCGCAACTCGACGGCGCCGGTCTGGTGCCTGCGAGCCGAGACGGAGGAGTTGGCACACACACCATGAGAGTGATCATCATCGGCTGCGGTCGGGTGGGGGCCAGGACCGCGGCGACCCTGGACGAGCGAGGCGATCACGTGACCGTGATCGACGTCGAGCAGCGAGCCTTCAACCGGTTGCCGAGCACCTTCGGCGGAGTCACCGTGCGCGGCAGCGGAACCGATGAGGACGTGCTGCGCAGCGCCGGCGCGGAGATGGCGGAGCTGCTGATGGCGCTCACGCAGGGCGACAACCGGAACGCGATGGGCGCGCAGCTGGGCAAGCACATCTTCGGCATCCCCCGGGTGATCGCCAAGATCAACGACCCGTTGCGCGCGGAGGCGTACCGCACCCTCGGCCTGGAGACGATCTGCCGCACCGTGGTCCTGGCCGATGCGCTGGTCCTCGCCGCCACCGACGGGGCCGAGGCCACCAACGGCGCCGTCGAGCCACCCACCGCCGAGCCGCGGCAGAAGCTCCCGCCGCATGGTTCGCGGGAATCCGCCCAGGCCGCCGCCACCACCGAGGAGGGCTGACCGATGTACGTGGTCGTCATCGGCGGCGGCAACGTCGGCTACTACCTCACCAAGGAGCTGCTCACCGCGGGGCACGAGGTGGTGATGATCGAGAAGGACCCGGCGCGCGCGCGCAGCATCGCCGATGAGCTGGGGAGCATCGTGATCCCCAACGACGGGTGCGAGGGCCGCTACCAGGCCGAAGCCGGGATGGCGCGCGCCG
>Ga0209322_10002105_pt1 | contig 11428 bp, 9 predicted proteins | sample Rifsed19ft1_FD_184013 | JGI IMG/M metagenome (GOLD analysis project Ga0209322, IMG submission 184013) | Soil microbial communities from Rifle, Colorado, USA - sediment 19ft 1 (version 2) | ecosystem: Environmental > Terrestrial > Deep subsurface > Rock core/Sediment | place: Rifle, Colorado...
CGGGGCTTCCCGGCAGGACACCGGGACGGTGTGCGGCCCGAACGGGGTGAGGCCACCGAAGCCCCACAACACCTCGAACCCACACCCCCCGCCTCGCGAGGAGACCTAGTATGTCCCGATACATTGCTACACGGGCTATCCGCGGCGCCAACGGCATCGTCCACGAAGCCGACCTGATGCTCCAGCGCGCCCTGGCCGAGAAAGGCCCCGACACCCCCATCGCCTTCCCCAACACCGCCTACTACCTGCCCTTCATTCTGGGCATGACCGGCACCGAGATCACTAAGCTGGGCGATCTCGCCCCGATCGTCGAGCGGGCCAAGGGCCTGTTGCACCCCGTCCCGCCCGACCGGCGCTGGACCCCCTACCTGGGCGAGACCCTCGATAGCGGCATGGCGACTCTCCTCGCCGAAGAAACGATCGAGGCCGTCCGCTATGCCTACGGCCTGCAGCCTGAGCCCGTCCCCGGCCTGCAGCTCGCCGGCGGGACGGCGTTTACCAGCCCCGACTCGGTCGGCGGAAATGGCAAGGACGGACATGCCAACGGACCGATCGACGACATCCAGCTGCGCTCCTGGGGCATTCAGCTCGTCGACGGGCGGATGCCGGGGTTTGCGGCCATCGTCGGTTGCGCCAAGTCGAACGAGGTGGCCGTCAAGATCGTGCGCGAGCTGCAGCGCCGCAACATCCTGTGTTTCCTCTCCGGCAACGTGAACGGCCGAAGCATCATCCACCAGTTGCTGGAGGAAGGCGTCGAGCTCGGTTACGACACCTACACGGTCCCCTTCGGCACCGATACCATCTCGGCCATCTACGCTCTCGGGTTTGCTGTCCGCTCGGCTCTCACCTTCGGGGGGATGAAGGGCGGCCAGGCGCGCGATATCCTCATCTACAACAAGAATCGCGTCTTCGCCTTTGTGCTGGCCCTGGGCGAGGTGGACGATCTCAAGTACGCCACGGCCGCCGGGGCGATCAACTTCGGCTTCCCGGTGATCGCCGACACCATCATCCCGGAGATCCTCCCCACGGGGGTGACCACGTACGAGCACGTCGTCTCCATGCCGTTCAATGAGATCGAAGGCAAAGACGATCTCGAGCGGGCCGAGAAGATCGTCCAGAAGTGCATCGAGATCCGCGGCGTGAAGGTGAGGGTCACGGAAGTCCCGATCCCCGTCCCCTACGGCTCGGCCTTCGAGGGCGAGGTCGTTCGCAAGAACGACATGCGCGTCGAGTTTGGAGGCAAGAAGAGCCGCGCCTTCGAATACCTTTTCATGGGTGGATTGGAGGAGGTCGAGGACGGCAAGATCGAGATCGTCGGCGACGGCTTTGAGAAGGTCGAAGACCAAGGGGCGATCGATCTGGGGATCCTGGTGCGCGTCGCCGGCCGCAAGATGGAGAAAGACTTTGAGCCGGTGCTCGAGCGCCAGATGCACTACTTCGTCAACGGCGCCTCCGGAATCCAGCACATCGGGCAGCGCGATATTGCCTGGATCCGCATCAGCAAGGCCGCCGCCGACAAGGGATTCAACCTGCGGCACTTCGGCGACATTCTCCACGCCCGGTTCCACGCCGATTTCGGCTCCATCGTCGACAAAGTCCAGGTGACCATCGTCACCGACCCGAAGCTCCACACCGAGTGGCTGGAGAAGGCCCGCCAGGCCTACGAGGAGCGCAACATCCGCATCGGCGCCATGACCGACGCGAGCGTCGACGAGTTCTACTCCTGCACGCTGTGCCAGTCGTTCGCCCCCAACCACGTGTGCATCGTCAGCCCCGAGCGCCTCGGCCTGTGCGGCGCCTACAACTGGCTCGACTGCAAGGCCTCCCACCAGATCAATCCCACCGGCCCCAACCAGCCGATCAAGAAGGGGACGCAGCATGATCCGGTGAAGGGCGTCTGGCAAGGCGTAAACGACTTCGTGCTGAGCGCCAGCCACCAGCAGGTGACGGACGTCTCGGTGTACTCCATCATGGAGAATCCGATGACAGCCTGCGGCTGCTTCGAGTGCATCGCCATGGTGATCCCTGAGGCCAACGGCATCATGGTCCTCAGCCGGGAAGACACGAGCATGAGCCCGGCGGGGATGACCTTCTCCACCCTGGCCGGTATGGCCGGCGGCGGGCTGCAGACGCCCGGGATCATGGGCCACGGCAAGTTCTACATCCTGAGCCCGAAGTTCATTTCCGCCGACGGCGGCTTCAAGCGCGTCGTCTGGATGTCGTCGGTGCTCAAAGAGCAGATGGCCGAGCAGCTGAAGCAGGTGGTCATTCGCGAGGGCGATCCGGACCTGATCGAGAAGATCTGCGACGAACGGATTGCCACCGACGTCGAAGGCTTGGTGCGCTACATCACCGAGAAGAACCATCCGGCGCTTTCGATGCCGCCGTTGTTCTGACCATGGACGACCGACGGCGGACGATGGTCCGTCGTCCGTCGTCGATGGTCTTGAGTAACCTCTGGAGGAACCATGCCCCTAGAAATCCCTAAAGAGAAGTGGGCGGGCAAGGTGCGCGAGGTCACCCTGGGCGCCACGAAGGACCAGGGCGGCACGCGAGCCCGCACGCTGACGGTCGGGGGAGAGGCGGCCCTTCCTTTCCTTCATCATGAAGGCGCCCTGCCCCACCAGACCGTTCTGGGGCTGGAAGTGCGGGATCGAAAGCCCGAAGATTGGTCGCCACTGCTGGCCAAGGTCTGGGGGGAGGCGATCTCCGACCCGGGCGCCTGGGCGAAGGCTGCCGAGGCCGCCGGCGCCGATTTCATCTTCCTCACGCTGAGCCCGACCCAGGCAGACGGCTCACCCAACACCCCCGCCAACGCCCGCCAGGTCGTTCGTAAGGTGTTGCAGGGCACCGGCCTGCCGCTGGCCGTCATCGGCACGGGCCAGGCCGATCTCGACAACGAGCTCCTGGTCGCCGTCGCCGAAGAAGCCAAGGGCGAGCGGATCCTTATGGGCACCTGCGAAGACAAGAACTACCGGACGCTCGTGGCCGCCGCCATGGCCAACGACCATCTCGTCCAATCGAAGACGCCGATGGACGTCAACCTCTCCAAGCAGCTCGTCATCCTGATCCACGACATGGGCATCCCCCTGGAGAGGATCATCATGGACCCCACCACGGGCGCGCTCGGGTACGGGATCGAGTATGGCTACTCGGTGATGGAACGCCTCCGGCTGGCCGCTCTTCAGGGCGACAGCATGACTCAGCAGCCGATCCTCGTCACACCGGGCGAGGAGTGCTGGAAGGTGAAGGAAGCCAAGGTGGGCGAGGGCGTCCCAGGGTCGTGGGGGGATTGGGAGCGCAGATCCATCAACTGGGAGACTACGACTGCCGCCAGCCTGGTCCACGCCGGCGCCGACCTGGTCGTCCTCCGGCATCCCGAATCCCTGCGTCTGCTGCGGGCTCTGGTCAATGACCTCGCCCGGCCGGCGCAGGCAGCCTAGCTCAGGGGAGGCGAGGAATGCCCCTCACCGGACTCGAGATCTATAAGCTTCTGCCGCAGACCAACTGCAAGGAATGCGGTTTTCCCACCTGCCTGGCCTTCGCCATGAAGCTGGCCGCCAAACAGGCCGAGCTCAAGGCCTGCCCCTACGTCTCCGAGGAATCGAAAGCCAAGCTCGAAGCCGCCTCGGCACCTCCGATCCGCCTGGTGACCCTGACGGGGGAGGGCACACAAATCGAGGTCGGCAACGAGACGGTGCTCTTCCGGCATGAGAAGACCTTCTTTCACCGTCCTGGCCTGTTCCTACGTCTGCGAGATACGGACGCGGCCGACGAGCTGAAGCGGAAGGCTGCGGAGGCGGATGCCTACCATGTGGACTACGTCGGCATCAACCTGGGGCTCGATGGCTTCGCGGTGGAGGCCGCCTCCGGCGATCCGGCGAAATACGCCGCCGCCGTCGCCGCCGTTCGCTCAGTCTCCAAGAAGCCGCTCATTCTGATCGCCGGCTCGCCCGAATTGGCCAAGGCCGGCCTTCAATCCGCCGCGGGCACCCGCCCGCTGCTCTGCAGCGCCGACGCCTCCAACTGGGAGAGCATGGCCGCCGTTGCCAAAGAGGCAAAGGTTCCTTTGGCGGTGAGAGCCGAGAGCCTCGATTCTCTTGCCGAGCTCACCCAGCAGATCGCCAAGGCGGGCGTGGAAGACCTGGTGCTCGATCCTGCGGTCGGCGGCTACCTGAGCTCGCTCGAGCGCCTGACGGCGATCCGGCGCCTAGCCCTCAAATCGGCTTTCCGGCCGCTCGGCTACCCGACCATCACCTTCCCGGGCAGCGGCGATGGGGCTTCCGAGACGCTTCTGGCCGCCGAGCACATCGCCAAGTATGCGGGCTTGATCGTTCTGGACACCTTCGACCCGGCCGGCCTCTATCCGCTGCTCGTCCTGCGCCAAAACATCTATACCGACCCGCAGAAGCCTATCCAGGTCGTGCCGGGGCTCTATGAGATCAACGCGCCCGACGCCAAGGCGCCCCTGCTGGTGACGACGAACTTCTCGATCACCTACTTCGCGGTGTCCAACGAAGTGGAAGGCTCCGGATGGCCGGCCTGGCTGGTCGTCACCGACGCCGAGGGGATGAGTGTGCTCACTGCGTGGGCGGCCGGGAAGTTCGACGCCGAGCGGATCGCCAAGGCGGTGAAGATCTCGGGGATCAAAGACAAGATCGGCCACCAGCGGGTGATCATCCCCGGGGCCGTCGCCGTCCTCTCGGGCGAGCTCGAAGAGGAGCTTCAAGGCTGGCAAATCATGGTGGGGCCGCGCGAGGCCGTCGATATTGCGGCGTACTTGAAAGCCATGTGGGCGAATTAGGCGAGGCGAGTGATCGGTGATCGGTGATCGGTAGATACCTGCAAGTCCAGAGACCGGCCACCGAGTAACCGATCACCGATCACCTTCCACCCCACGTACCTGGTGCCGCTCAAGAGGAGACTCGATGACAATCCGGATCTCCAACATTCCGCGGGATCCCTACCTGGGCTACGATGCTCTGCGCGTCGCGCGGATGGCGGCGGCCTGCCTGCAGTGCCCGGCCCCCGCTCCATGCACCCTTGCCTGCTCCCGCCACGCCGACGTCCCCGCCATCATGCGTCTGGCCGGCCATGCCGCCTGTGAAGGGCTCTCTCTCCCCCGCTGGTTCTGGGATCGCGATCGGGTGGAGGCGGCGCGCATCGCCGATGCCATCACGGAGGCGTATCAATAGCGCACGTTCAAGTTGCAGAGATCCGAAGGGGTGATCAGTGATCAGTGATCGGTAGGTGCATTCAGGCCCACGGGCCGATCACTAGCTAGCCGACCACGGAGTAACTGATCACTGAGTAACTGATCACTATTCATCCAATGTGCAATAGACGATTCACACGCGGAGCTACTTCGTAGGCAGGCCTCCCCGTCTGCCTCCCGAACATGGCCACCCACCGGGTCACTTTCCTTCCACAGGACGTCGCGGTTGAGGTCCCCACCGGGGCCCTGATCGTCGAGGCGGCCCGCGAGGCGGGCCTTTCCGTCCATCAGCCTTGTGGTGGCCAGGGGCGTTGCGGCCGCTGCGCTGTCATTCTCAAGGAGGGGCAGGCCCGCCGCCGTTCGACGGTCCGTCTTTCGGCGGACGACTTGCAGGCTGGCCTGGCCCTCGCCTGCCAGACCGTGGTGGAAGGCGACCTGGTCATCACCGTGCCCGAGCAGGCCGAAATCCAGCGGCGGCTGGTCACCGAGCACACCGCCCGCAAGATCGAAGTCCCCTTCCCCTACGACCCGAGCGTTCATCAGACGCTGCGGACGCTGCAAGTGCTCCTCCTCGAGCCCACGATCCAAGATAGCGTGGATGATCTCACCCGCCTCCGCCGAGGGCTGGCTGCTCGGGGATATCCGCAGGTCGAGGTCCCGCTCTCCGCCCTTCGCCGACTCGGGGACAGCTTGCGGCGGGCCGAGTGGACCCCCTGGGTGGCGCTCGATGTCCCCGAGGAGACCGGCTCGCCTGCGAGGCTCACCCTTTTGAGCGACGAGCCCATCCGTCCGGTGGGCCTGGCCGTCGATATCGGCACGACAACGGTCACGGCCTACCTCGTCGATCTGGAATCCGGGGAAGTGGTCGCCTCGACGGCCGAGTACAACGGTCAGATCGCCTTTGGTGAAGACGTCATTTCGCGAATCATCTACGCCGCCAAGAACCATGGCCTGGATGAGCTGGCCGGCCGGGTGAGACAGACCCTCACCACCCTCCTCGATCGCCTTCAGAAGCGTTCCGGCATATCTCCCGATTCGATCCTCAAAGTCACCGTCGCCGGCAACACAACGATGATTCACCTGTTCCTCGGGCTCCCGCCGGGACCGATCCGGGTGGCGCCCTACATTCCCACGGCGAACGAGATCCCGATCTACACCGCCGGAGAGCTCGACCTTCCGCTCAATCCTTCGGCAACGGTCGACTGCCTGCACGGAGTGGCCTCCTACGTCGGCGCCGACATCACGGCCGGGGTCCTTTCCTCCGGGCTGGCCGACACCGAGGCCCTGACGCTGTTTATCGACGTCGGCACGAATGGCGAGATGGTTCTCGGGACGCGCGATTGGATGGTCACCTGCGCTTGCTCGGCCGGCCCCGCGTTCGAAGGCGCCGGTGTTGTCGACGGAATGCGGGCCACCGAAGGCGCGATCGAAGAGGTCTGGGTCTCGTCCGAGACACTCGAGCCCACCTACCGGGTGATCGGCGACGTCGCCCCGAGCGGCATTTGCGGGTCGGGGTTGATCTCGCTGCTGGCCGAGCTCTTCGTCACCGGGGTTCTTGATCGTGGCGGCAATTTCAAGCTCGATCTGGGCACGCCACGCGTGCGCCTCGGTGACCATGGGCCGGAGTATGTCGTCGCCTGGGGTTCGCAGGCGGCCGATGGGCAAGATATCGCGCTGACCAAGGTGGATGTCGACAACCTGCTGCGGGCGAAGGCCGCCATCTACGCCGGCTTCACCATCTTGGCCTCCAGCGTCGGGGTGAATCTCGCCGACGTCCAGCAGCTGCTCATCGGCGGATCCTTCGGCAAGTACATCAATGTCGAGAAGGCCGTCCAGATCGGCTTGCTCCCCGACCTACCCTGGGATCGCTTCCATTTCCTGGGCAACACGTCGGTGCTCGGCTCCTACATGGCGCTCCTCTCTCGGGAATCCCGGCGCCGGATCGCCGAGATCTCCCGCGGGATGACCTACATTGAGCTCTCCGCCGACAACAGCTTCTACGATGCATTCACGGCCGCTTTGTTCCTGCCCCACACCGAAATCGCCCGTTTTCCCAGCGTGGCCGAGATCTGGGAACGAGAAGGCAAGGCCCAGCCCTCGGCGCAGGCCAGCGAGGCATGATGAGCCTTTCGGGCCTGCACTTCCTGCTCACCTATCGCTGCACCTCCGCCTGCGACCACTGCTTTGTGTGGGGAAGCCCCGAGCAGGAGGGCGTCTTCTCCCTGTCCGGAATACGCGAAGTGCTCGGCCAGGCACGAGAGGTGGGAACGATCGAGTGGGTCTACTTTGAGGGTGGTGAGCCTTTTCTCTTCCATCCCATCCTGGTGGCCGCCGTCGAGGAAGCTGCCTCGGGGGGATTCCAGGTGGGTGTGGTGACCAACGGCTTCTGGGCGACAGAGACGGACGACGCCATCGAGTGGCTTCGGCCCCTGGCCGGCCGCGTGGCCGACCTCGCCGTTTCGACCGATCTATTCCACGCCGAGGAGACGATCAGCGCCGAGTCACGCCACGCGGCGGCGGCCGCCGAACGGCTCGGCATCCCGGCCGATACGATCATCTGCGAGGTACCCAAGGGCGTGACGGGATCCCTCATCCCTGCCCCCGGCGAGCCCATCACCGGAGGTCCGATCTTGTTCCGCGGTCGCGCCGCCGCGCGGCTCGCCCCCCAGGTGGCCCAACGTCCATGGCGCGAGTTCCGGGAGTGCTCGCATGAGAGATTGGATGATCCCGGGCGAGTGCATGTGGATCCGCTGGGATACGTCCACCTTTGCCAGGGGCTGACGATGGGCAACGTCTTTGAGCGCCCGCTCACCGACCTGGTGGCGGGCTATCGCCCACGCGAAGATCCAGTGATTGGAGCGCTCCTGGCCGCCGGACCGGCAGAGCTCGTCAGGCGATTCGAACTCACCCCGGCGGAGACGTACGCCGACGCCTGCCACCTGTGCTACGAGGCCCGCCGCTCCCTAAGGGATCGCTTCCCGGAGACTCTTGCCCCCGGGCAGATGTATGGGGAGGGGCTGAGTTGAGTAGAGAATGTGGCCCCCTCTCAGAGCTTCGGGCAATTCAAGCCCGGCAAGGACGACCATGTGCAAAGGATCATGTGCGTGGCCCCTTGTCATTCCGAGGGATCCGGGGCATGTGCAGCATCGGGCGTATCACTGGTTGTCATTCCGAGCCCCGCGTTCTGGGCGGGGCGACACCTGCACCTGCACCAGCGGCGCAGCTGCAGGCGCAGGTGGGAATCCCCGATACCTTTCGCGAACACGGGGGCCTCGGCCACCGAGGCGTCATGTGAACTGGTGGGTTCTGGGGATTCCTCGCTCGCCGCTGTTCGGCTCGCTCGGAATGACAAGGATTGAGAGGCAACCCGTCGTGTGAAGGTGCTGCGGCTATGAAGACGAATCCCGCTCTCGATTGGCTTCTGGAGAAGCAGGACCCCGGCGTCCGGTTCTTTGCCTTGCGCGATCTACTGGGCGCGCCGGCCGACGACGCGCAGGTCCGGGCCGCCCGCCGAGCCACGACGCGGGCCTCGCCGGTGAAGGAGATCCTGCAGGCCCAGAAAGCGGAGGGCTGGTGGGTGAAGCCCGGGCCGGGCTACGCGCCCAAGTACACCGGGACGCTGTGGCAGGTGATCTTCCTCGGCCAGTTCGGGGCCGACGGCGACGATCCGCGCGTCCGCCGGGCGGCCGACTACGTCCTCGACCACAGCCGGTCGCCCTACGGCGGCTTCTCGGCGAATGGAAGCGCCACGGGGACGGTCCACTGCTTGCAGGGCAATCTGGGAGCCTCGCTCCTCGAGCTGGGCTTCGGCGACGATCCGCGATTGAAAGAGGCCCTCGACTGGATGGCCCGCAGCATCACCGGCGAGGGCATCGCCCCGGCGGAAGAGAAAGATGAGCCGGTGCACTACTACCGCTCGGGGACGAGCGGGCCGGGCTTCCACTGCTCCGCCAACAACCACCAGCCGTGCGCCTGGGGCGCTATTCCCGCGCTCGATGCCCTCAGCCGCGTCCCGGCTCGGGCGCGGACGGGGGCCATCCGTCGGGCGATCCAGCAAGGGACGGAGTTCCTCTTCAGCCGCGATCCGGCCGTCGCCGACTACCCGATGGGTTGGTCCACGAAGCCCAACGGAAGCTGGTTCAAGTTTGGCTACCCGATGGGCTACGTCACCGACGTGCTGCGGGGAACCGAAGTGCTCACCGCCCTCGGCCATGGGCGTGACCGCCGGCTGGCCCGCGCCGCGGAGCTCATCCTCTCCAAGTGCCTTCCCGACGGGCGCTGGCCTCTCGAGTATTCCTACGAGGGAAAGACCTGGTCTGACATCGGTGAGAAGCGAAAGCCCAACAAGTGGGTGACCTTGCGAGCGTTGCGGGTGCTCAAGCGAATGGGAGTGGTGAAATGACGAAGACGATTGCCCTGGCCGGAAAGGGCGGCACCGGCAAGACGACCGTGGCCGCCTTGATGATCCGTTCCATGCTGGCGCGCACTCGCCAGCCGGTTCTGGCGATCGACGCCGACCCGGCGACCAACCTGCATCTGGCCCTCGGCCTGCCAACGCCGGCGACGGTGGGCGAGATTCGGGAGGGGATGCTCGCCCCGGCCCAGGCCGCTCAGCTCGGCGTCGCCATCAGCCGCCACGATCACCTCACCCGCGAAGTGCGACTGGCGGTGGAGGAAGGCGATCGGGTGGACCTCCTGGCGATGGGCCGCCCGGAGGGCCAGGGCTGCTATTGCGCGGTGAACCACCTGCTGCGCCAAGTGATCGATGACATCGGCCGGACCTACGCCTATGTCGTCGTCGACAACGAAGCCGGCATGGAGCACATCAGCCGCCGCACCACTCGCGATGTCGATGCCCTCCTGATCGTCACCGACCCCACCATGCGGGGTTTGCGCGCCGCACAGACCATTGCTCAGATGGCCGGCGAGTTGGAAGTGAACGTGCGGCGCACCCTCCTGGTGGTCAACCGCCTGAACGGCGAGCCCCCGGCCGAGCTGCGCGAGGCCATCTCTGGCCTCGGCCTCGAGGTGGCCGCTATGATTCCCGCCGATGAAGGCATCAACCAGTTGGACAGCCTGGGAAAGCCCCTCGTCGCCCTGCCCCCGGATTCGCCGGCCGGGCGGGCCGTCGAGGCTCTCACCGCGCACGTCTTGAGCCTGCTCTAGACCAAGAGGAGCACATCCATGTTCAAGATCGGGGAAAACATCCACATCATCTCGCCTCGGGTGAAGGAGGGGATCGCCAACCGAGACGGGGCGTTCTTCGTCGAGCTTGCCCGCAAGCAGCAGCAGGCGGGGGCGGACGCGCTCGACCTCAACATCGGCCCGCAGAAGAAAGCCGGGCCTGAAGTGATGGACTGGCTCGTCGATTGCGTTCAGGAGGCGGTGCCGGGGATGACGCTCTCCTTCGACACCACCAACCTCGCCGCCATCGAGGTGGGCTTGAAGAAGGTTGGCTCCAACACCATCATCAACTCCACCTCGGCCGAGGAGGAGCGCCTGGCGAACGTGCCGCCTCTGGCCGCCAAGTATGGGGCGGGACTGATCGCCCTGTGCATGGAGAAGAGCGGCATCCCGGTAAGCGCCGACGCCCGCATCGGCATCGCCATGGAGAAGCTCATTCCTCGCGCTCAGGAAGTGGGCCTTCCCATGGAGAAACTGTGGTTGGATCCCCTCATCCTCACGGTCTCGGGCTGCCAGGAATACGTGCCCCAGGCGATCGAGACGGTGCGCATGCTCAAGATGATCATGGATCCCCCGCCGAAGACGGTGGTCGGGCTCTCCAACGTCTCCAACCAGGTGCCGGCCGAGATGCGGCCGCGCCTCAATCAGGTGTACATGGTGATGCTGATGGCCGTGGGCCTCGACGGGGCGATTCTCGACCCGCTTGACTCGAAGCTCATGGACATCATCCGCATCGTAGACACGCGCGACGCCTCGACCCCGGTCGGCGCCCTCTACTTGAAACTGCACGACACCGTGGCGGCCGGCGAGGAGCTGCAGGCGGACTCCGTCGATATGGCGGATCTCGAGCAGTTGGAAATCTGGAAGACCGTCCAGATCCTCCTGAACAAGGTGATCTACACCGATTCGTACCTGAGGCTATGAGGCCAGGCGAAGGAGATGGAAGGCGGCGATCGGTGACCAGTGATCAGTGATCGGTGATCAGTGATCAGTGATCGGTCACCAAGGCACCCGGGCACTTGGTGCCTG
>Ga0209322_10002129_pt1 | contig 11381 bp, 6 predicted proteins | sample Rifsed19ft1_FD_184013 | JGI IMG/M metagenome (GOLD analysis project Ga0209322, IMG submission 184013) | Soil microbial communities from Rifle, Colorado, USA - sediment 19ft 1 (version 2) | ecosystem: Environmental > Terrestrial > Deep subsurface > Rock core/Sediment | place: Rifle, Colorado...
TTCCTGCCACTCTTGACCGTGCGCGCCAAAGTCGTGCCGGCGCGGTTGCTCAACGATGCCGGGATCGTGGGCGCGGCGCTGGCCGCCAAAGCGATCGCGTAACCCGGCCGCCACCTTTCGCTTCCGGCTTCGGGTGTGCACCGTGGTGATCTAAAAGGCTGTCTGAAAACTCACCACCAAGACGCCACGGCACAAAGAATCACTAAGTTGTCTTGGCGTATCTTCGTATCTTGGTGGCTTGGTGGTTAATAAACGAATCCCCTCACGCAACTTGAAGCCCAACACAGACCTCCCGAGAGATACCAATCTCCGGGAGGTCTGTGCTAACGGGGAAATTGAAAGCGTCTCTGCCAGATCGGCTCACCGACTACGGGGGAACGGTCGGCCTGCCCATACGCTTCGCCCCGCTGCAAGCATCTGTGGCGAGGGGCGGCTCCGGCACAGAACGCTGAGGAAGCATCGCTCCTTCACAGCATAGCGCGGCTTAGCCGCAACCGAATCTATTGGACGCGGATTTACGCGGATGAACGCAGATAAAAACGAAATCGGCGTAAATCCGCGTTTGTCTGCGTCCCAAAATCTTCGCGGTCAACGCCGTTTCTGCGAAGCAATGCTATACGGTTCGCGCAGTCCGCCCGAAACGAGCCTGGGCCTAACGACCTCGCGCGTTAAGCCCAAGCCGATCGCTATTGAGAAACAGGCAGCCAGAGCAGAAGGATGATCACCAGCACCAGGAAAACGATCCCGGTGTTCGATTGCGGACTGGCCGCCGCAGCCGGAGTCACAGTGACAGAAGGTTGAGTGGGTTGACCTGGACTTCGGAGGCTCGCGACAAAGGCCAGCAGCAGCACCAGCACAAAGAGAATTTGATTATCCATTTCGCTGACCCCTTTCTATCCTGACGCATTTCAGTCGGTTCGATATCCCTCCACTCTGCTACAAACATACTAGATCAAGTCGGGTCGATCGGCTTGTCACGCGCAACACAACTGGCTATTGGGATGCTCACATCCGGCTATCTGCCTTTCAAGAATCTGAGCGGCACCTGACAACGCAACAACCTCCCGAAAAAAGGACTTATATAACTTCCGGCCTGAGACGAAGGACGAACGACGATAGACCAATGCCTTCGTCTTTGGTCGTTCGTCATTGTGATGGGAAGTTGTTCCTGGACACCTCCTAAGATGACTGCAAGCAAGCTGTGAGGTTTGTCAGGAGGCTGAAAGATGGCTCAAAGGCCGACATCGCACTCCCGCAGTATCTTTACAGTGGAGTTTGATCTTTTATGCGCTTTGTGCCAGAATAAAAATGGAAACTCTTGAGCAGTTCGCTCGCCGCCGGCCCACTATCGGCCGGGAACCAGCCGGACACGTGTTCGAGCTTAATTTCCCCAACGCCATCCGCGACGATCGTGACTTCTTCGATCGGACTGCTGAACGCCTGCACATTCAGCACGCCTTTCAAGCGGCCACCTCCAAACCGATCGTCATCCTGGGCGAGCGCAGAATCGGCAAGACGTCGTTGCTCAACGTCTCGACCAACTGGCTCAGCGCGCAACCTCAGACCATCGTCGTTTTCCCCGGCCCGTGGAACTCGCTCCCGCAGTTCAAACTGGAATTCCTGAGCGCGCTGGCGAGCGCCTCTGGCGAACGCTTGCGCCAGAAAGAATGGCTGGATGCCAATGGCCGATTGCAGCTCGCTTCCGTCACAGAGTTTGTGGGCGCCTGCCGCGAAACCTGCGCAGCCGCGCGCGACCAGCGGTTCGTCATCTGCATCGACGAGTTCGATAGCTTCTTGCTCAAGTGCAGCGACCCGGTCGAGCGCGAGGAAATCCAGACGCTGGCCTTCTACCTGATCGAAAAGACACGGCTGCCCGTCACGTTGTTCTTCACGATGACGCGGCCCACCGAGAAGATTGGCCGCGCCTACCCCACCTCCTTCTTGAACAAATCTGAGCAGATTCATCTGCATCCCCTCTCGCGCCCGGACACCGCAGCCATGGTCACCGGGCTGCTCGGCAACGCGTTCGTGTTCTCAGAGGACAGCCTCAACTACCTGTATCGTCTCTCGGGCGGGCATCCGTACTTCGTCAAAGCCTTGCTGGACAGCCTGGTGAATCCGCCGCTGGCCGCGCCGCCCGGCGCACACATCGACCGCGCCTGGATCGACCGCGCCGTCGCGCAGGCCATCGATCGGGCCGAGGTGCAGAGCACACTCACCAATCTTCTGGAGACGCACTTCGCCGACGACGAGCGCGGCCTGCTCGCGCACCTGGCGCAGGCGGGTGGCCGGAGTGCGCCGACGCAGGTTCTGGACGAGTGGCAACCCGCCGTCATGGCGCTGGCTAAGCGCGACTATGTGTCCGTGCAGCCCGATGGCGAGGTCGCGCTTCGTATTGATTTCCTGCGCCCGTGGCTGAATGCCCAATCCCCGATCCGGACACGCGTCGCACCGCAGCCAGCCGGGCGAAACGATGCGCCGACTGGCGTCGTAATCGACGAAGCCGGCCAGCGCGTGTATACGAACGGGCAAGAGATTCAGTTGACGGCTCTGGAGTGGAGGCTCATCCTCTACCTGGGCCAGCATCTCGATCAGGTGGTGAATCGGGACGAGTTCGCCGAAAGCGTGTGGGGCAAGTACGACGAAGGTATCGATAACGCGCGGATCGATCAGGCGATCGCCCGAATCCGAAAGAAGCTCGGCGATGATTCCAAGCAGCAGAAGTACATCCAAACACGGACGGGGATGGGTTACCTGCTTCGCAACGTGAAATTCATTCCGCGCCGATAATCAGCCGCTGTCCTCCTCGCCTTCGTCTTCGCCGATCCAGCGCTCCAGACTCATCGCCGCGCACGCCGGGATATGACTACCTTCACCTTTCCCGACCGTCTCGACCCTGCCGCGCTCCTTCGAGCGGTGGATGCCCGCAACCTGATCGCCGTGCTGCAATCCACCGGCGATCATCCTCCGGCTTACGTCTACGTCGATGAACTGCCCGATCGGCTACCCCGGGCTGAGTGCCTGTTGCTCGACGGTCTACCGATCCTCGATCTCTCGCCGTACAACGGCCCGGTCGTGTGCTTCTCGGAGCTCGATGTCATCCGGCCCGATCTTCTGACCAAAGGGCCGCGCTTTCACTCGATCGAGCCGCTGCTCAGGCACTCCATCGGCCAATGGGGCTTGAACCAGACCGCTTACGCCCTGGCCGTCGCCATGCTGGGGTTTGTCGACGAGATTGCGCCCGAGTCCAACCAGCCGCTCCGGGCGCGCGCGCTTCCCAAGATCATCGCGCTGGCTCTGCCGAACTTGTTAGCCCGGCGACCGACGCACGGCCTGATCGCGCTTCGCCTGGGAGCCGATTTGTGGCGCTACTTACAGGACTTCGCCGCGCAATGGATCTATCTGTCGCGCGGCGACACGGCGGAGCGCGATGTGATCGCACTGGCCGAGTTCGAATCCGCCGATCCGATCGGGCCGGGCGACTGGCTCATCGCGCTCGAAGAAATACAACTCTTCCGGGCCGACATCAACCCACGCGCGCCTCACTTCATCGATCTGCGCCCCATCCTGCGCGCGGCCGGCGGCTCCGGCGCGCTGTGCCAAACGTTGTTCGATCTGGCGCATCTTTGCCATCGGCGATCCCGCCGGGAAGCGCGCTTCCGTATCCCCGCCTGGAGCCTCGCGGCAGAATGCTGGCTGGCCGACGAAGAGATCGACGACCTGGTCTGCTTCGTGCCGGATTCCAGTTTTGAAGACTTCGCTCAGACGGGAGCCGGATCGCGCTATTACCGGACACTGCCCGGAGTCGAAGCGCCCGACGCAGGACGGTTCCAATTGGCCTCGTTCGAGATGCTGTTCGATCGCGGCGCGCGAACCGTTCCGGCCGGCGACGTGACCTTTGCGTTGCCGGTGCTGGCTGCCTACCTGAGAAAACACGGTGCAGCCGAGTGCGCCGACCTGGGGCACATCTTCTGGCGCGCGGGCCGCGTGCCCGAGCTGTCACAGACGCTGGCGCTGCTGGCACGCGATATATCGGCGATGTCGCCCTTTGTGCGCCGTGAGCGCGAACTCGATCTGGAATCGGCCCTCGACGCGGCCTGGCGCGCCTGCATCCTTCTGGGCCTGGAGAACCCTTCGCCGGAGGTGCGCGGTTTCCACGAGCAACTCCTGCGCGCGACCTATCAGACGTTGATCGTCGTCCTCAACGCGCTGGCCGAGCAGGGCGATCGGGTTGCGCAAAACTACTATTTGGGCCTGGCGGCCTGGTTCGGATGCCACAAGCCCGAGGGAGCCGGCCTGCAAATCGAAACGCAGCTGCGGCAAGTGGTGCGACACCTGTCGGTCGTGTGTAACGCGCCGAACGCGGACGCAGACTTCCTCGCGCACGCTCAGCAAGTGCGGAATGTCGCCAACGCATCGGTCTCGCTGATGAGCGGCGGCGGCCAGCCGGAAGTGATTCAGGATTACCTGGATCAAATCTCCGCGCCGGCCGGCAGCCGCTCCGATTATCGGCGCACGGCGGCCAACGCCCAGAGCCGGCCTCCGCTGCTCTCCGAATTCTTCGTGCGCGGCTTTCAAGAACTTGCCATCTTCGCCGAACAAATCCGCCTGCTGTATCTCAGCACGCTTCACGAAGACGACAAGGTGCGCCGCCTCAAACAGATGATCGCCCACCTGGAAGATACCGAGCGCCAGTTGTTCGCCCTGCCGCACGAGCTGGCTGTGCTGCGTGCGCTGTACAGCCAGACGATCTGGCAAACGGGCAACCTGGCGCGCAATCTCAAAGGCAGCGCGCTGCTCGAATTGCAGTTGTCGACTTCCACGGTTCAGCAGCACCAGCCGTCGCACGTGACCTTGGCGCTGCGCAATCTGGGCCGCGCGCCCGCCGATGGCGTGACGGTGACGCTGGACGATTCCGAGCGTTTCAGCATCTTGAGCCTGACGGCTAACGTGGACATCGAGCAGCTGCCGCCCTCGGCGACCAGTTCGATCGCGTTTGAGATCCAGCCGCGCGTCGACGATCAACTCCCCCTGCGCTTCACGATCAAGTATCACGATCAGCAGGGCTATCACAGCAAGCCGCAGGATTTTACCGCGCAGGTCATCAGCCTCGATCGCGGGCCTTTCACGCGCAAGGCCAACCCGTACATCTTCGGCAACCCCATCCAGGAGCCTAGACACTTCTATGGCCGCCGCGCCGAAGTGCTGTCGGTCGTCGATCATCTCGTCGCCAGCGCCACGCAGAACATCCTGGTGCGCGGCGCGCGGCGCACCGGCAAGACCTCGGCCCTGTACATGCTCAAAGCGATCATCGAGAATACGGCGGACGCGCGCGCGCACTTCGGGATTCACCGGGACTGGGATGCACCGCTCGACACGCTGCGCGCCGCGTTCCTCGATCTGTCCGGGCTGCCCGGCGTCGGTGGGCGCGGCCTGTCGGCCTCGGAGTTTTATCGCGCCGTGTGCACGGCCACCGCGCAGGCCGTCGGGCTGAGTCCGGAGCCGCCGGAGTCCGCCGACTCGATGACCCGGGCCATCTTCCAGCAAGAGATGGAGCGCTACCTGGCGGCGCTGCCGCCGGGCGGGCGGCTGGTCGTCCTGCTCGACGAGTTCGACGTGGTCGAAACGATCACCGAGCCTGAGTTCTATTACCACCTCCGCCACATCATCACCTACCTCCAGCGCATCACCTGGGTGGTCGCCAGCGCGGCGGGCTTATATCAGGCCGTGCGGGATTACGCCTCGCCGCTGTTCAACGTGTTCCGCATCGTCGAGATCACGCGCTTGAATCCCGGCGATGCCCGCCGCCTGATCCGCGATCCGATCGCCGGCGAGCGCGTGCAATTTCTGGACGAAGCGGTGGAAGCCGTCCTCGAGCAGACCGGATGCCACCCTTACTTCCTGCAACTGCTGTGCAGCGAGATCGTCGAGCACCTCAACGCGAAGCAGACGAACTACGTGCTGCGCAGCACGGTGCAGATCGTGGTCGAGAACATCGTCGGGCGCGGGCGAGCCGCCTACGATCACTTCGCCTACCTGTGGGATCACACCGATCCGTTTGGCCGGCTGATCCTGATCCACCTGCTGGCCTCGCCCGAGCCGCTCAATCACGAGACGCTGTGGGCGCAGATTCGCGCGCGCGTGCTGGACGTCCGCGCGCCTTACGACGAAACCACACTCAAAACGCTGTACGAGCAGCATGTGCGCTGGCTGCGCAACGTCGTCGAGGCGATCGTGCTCGACGCGGGGCGGCGCGGCTACGTCTTCGGCACGCCGCTGTTCCGGTACTGGCTCAACGAGCGCGGCCAGCACGAGAACCTGCTGGCCGATACACTGGCGCAGGTCATCGAGACCTTGTCGGGACCTCCTCATGCCGCTATCTGACGCCGCCCTTGAGAGTGGCCTGTTACACATCACGGCTGCCGTCACCGTGCTGTTCGGCCTCGGTTTTGCGAGCGGCGTGTATCGGCGGATTGCGCCGTCGCGGTTTCTCGCCGACGAGGAGCGCGATAAAACCCTGACGCTGTACGCGAGCCTCGTCTTCGCCGTGCTCGGCGGAATGCTGGCCGCAACCGCAGCCGGATGGTATTTGTTCGCCTATTGCTCGTCTGCAACTTGCGAACCCGCCACCGCAAGTCTGTGGCAGAACGAGATCGTATCGGGCTTGCGGCTGTCGGCTTCGCTGTACGTCGATCGCCTGGCTGCATTCTTCGTCCTTCTGATCTCGGCGCTATCGATCGGCGTGTCGGTGTATTCGTTTGGCTGGCTGGCCGGGGACGATCAGCGCAATCGGGTGGCGGGCTTTTACAATCTCTTCGTCCTGGCGCTGCTGTGCACCGTCGTGGTGAATCACGTCTTCTTCCTGATCCTGGCGCTCGAAGTCGCCACGCTCGCCTTCGGCTATTTGATCCTGTACAAGCACAACCGCTACCCTGAGGTCGAGGAACATCAGCGCGCCATCACCGCGTATCTCGTCATCAGCCAGATCAGCACGGCGCTGATCCTCGCCGCTTTTCTCGTTTTGGCGCTGCACGCCCGGGGGCAGTTTTGCCCTGAGGGTTTATCTCAATGCAACGTCGATATCTTCGACCTGGGTACTTTCCGGGGAACGGCCGATCGGCCGCGCCTCAATCTTGGGGATGAGCCGCTGGCAGCCACGCTGGTCTTCCTGCTGGCATTCGGTGGACTGAGCATTCGGGCCGGGGCCTTTCCGTTGCATTTCTGGGTGTCGCTGGCGCACCCCTCGTCGCCGACCACGACCCATGCGATGTCGCTGGGCATCGGCATCAAGATCGCGCTGTACCTGATGCTGCGGGTGTTCTTCGAGTTTCTCTATCCGGCGGCGGCCTGGTGGGGCTGGCTGGTGTTGATCATCGGCGGCGTGACGGCGGCCTACAACGTCTTCTTCGCGTCCCTGGCGCACGATCTCAAGCGCGCACTGGCCTATCACAGCGTGGAAAACATCGGGATCATTCTGGCGGGTATCGGGCTGGCGCTGGCGGCCTCGGCCGGCGGCGCTCCGATCGGCCTGGTCGAGATCGGCCTGGTGGCCGCGCTCTATCACTTGCTCAATCACACCGTCTTCAAGAGCCTGCTGTACCTGTGCACCGGCATCATCGAGAAGCGGACGGGGGGCGCGGTCCTCTTGCGCGAGCTGGGCGGTGTGTGGCGGTATTACCCGTGGACGGCGTCGGCGTTTCTGATCGGCGCGATCGCGATTGCCGGGCTGCCGCCCTTCAACGGCTTCGTCAGCGAATGGCTCACGCTGGCCGGGCTGTTCGGCGGGTTGAACAGCGCCGGCCAGAATGAAGACCGCGTGCTCGCGCTGATCGCGCTCGCCGCCGGTATCCTGCTGCTGGCGCTGGCCTTCAGCCTGACGGCGCTGGCCTTCGTCAAAATCGCGGGACGTAGTCTTCTCGGCTCACCGCACAAGCCGGAGATTTGGGACAAGGCCCAAAAAGGCGATGCGCCATTGAACATGCTGGGTGTCGTCGGCGTGCTGGCCGGGTTGTGCCTGATGCTGGGCTTGCTCGCGCAGCCCGTCACGCTCTTCTTAGCCGGTATCGCGCGCAGCCTCGGCGCACGCAATGCCCTCGCCTGGAACTCCTCTACCTTGTCGATCGGGGAAGAATCTACCACGATGCTTTCCCTCCTGCCCATCTTTACACTGGCCGCTTTGACTGCGCTGGTTCTGATCGTCGCCTGGCTTCGCATGAAGCACGCCCGGCGCGGCAGGGTGTGGGTGGGCGGCGCAGTGTACGATGCGCGTCGTATGCAGTACACCGGCGCGGCGTTCACGTACTGGCTGTGGAGCCACTTCAGTCGCCGGGAGCCATCACCCGAATCTACCGGCTCGACGCAAACCCGCCGTCCCGACTACGTGTACGCGCGCATGGATGTCTCGGCGCAGGAGCACATCGTCGGCCCGCTGCGCAGCGCGATCAACACGTTTCTGGATTTCAGCGCCACGCTCTCCGAGCGCGTGGGGAGCCGCGTGCAGAGCGGGAGCCTGCGCGGGTATTTGCTGTATATGCTGGGCGCGTTCTTCCTGGCGCTGTTGCTGCTTTGGCTGACGAGATCATAGCGTGGCCGCCTGCCGCAACCAAGTCTATTGGACGCTGACGGGAGCACTGCACCGCATGTGTTCACGCGGATGAACGCAGATCGAAGCAAAATCAGCGCGCTTCGCGTCCGCGTTCATCCGCGTCCAAAAATCTTCGTGGTCGATGTAGATGTTGCAGAGGGAAACTATAGCGTGGCCGCTTACCTTCAGTGGATACTGTCGATCGCGCTGTCGCCACTGGTCGTGGGGCTGCTCCAGTGGGCCAGGGCGCGCCTGCAAGCGCGGCAAGGGCCATCGCCGCTTCAGCCGTATCGGGACCTGTGGAAACTCGCTCGCAAGCGCCCGACCTGGCCCGAAACGGCGTCGCTCGTGTTCGGCGTTGCGCCTTATCTGAACTTCGTGACCTACGTGTTGCTCACCGGGCTGATTTCGGGCGCGTTCGTTTCGCCCAATCACGCCGGCACCGATCTGCTCACGATCGTCTTCCTGCTCGCGCTTGCCAAATTCGTCACGGCGCTGGCGGCTTTCGACACCGGCTCACCGCTGACCGCGTTGGGCGGCAGCCGGGCGATGTTCTTTCACGTGCTGGCCGAGCCGGCGCTCGTCGCGCTGGCGTATGCGCACACGCTGCAACAGCCGTCTTCCGCCGCGCCGGAATTCCTGCGCTTCTTGCCTCACTTGCTCATCGGCGCGGGCTTGTTGGGCGTGCTCCTGCTGGAAACCGGACGCCTGCCGTTCGACAATGCCGAGACCCGGCTCGAGTTGACGATGATCGAGAGCGCGGTCACGCTGGAGTACGGCGGGCTTGAGCTGGCGATGTGGGAATGGGCCGGGTCGATCCGGCTGACGTTCTTCTTCACGCTGATCATTTACAGTTTCGATCCGTCAATCGTGGCCGGGTTCAGCGGGCTTGCGGTGCTGTTGCGGCTGGTTGTGTATCTGGCCTTCATCCTGGGGTTAGCCGTGTGGGAAACGACCCGGCCCAAATATCGCCTGCGCGCCATCCTGGGGTCGGCGGTGTTTCCGCTGATGCTGGCCTTGAGCGCGATCCTGTTCGACTTCATCAACAATTTCCTGCGATGACGCCCGAAACCTTGCAGCAATTGATTCGTATCTTCTCGGCGGCGCTGCTGGCGCTGGCATTGGGTATCGTCCTCATCGCCGATATTCGGAAGATGATCCGGCTGTATCAATTCCAGTCGCTGCTGCTGGCGAGCGTCGCGCTGTTGACCGCAGTGGAAAGGGAAGAACCCCTGATGCTGGGCGCGATGATCCCGCCGCTCTTACTGCTCGCCACGATTGAGATCATGCTGGCCCGCGCGACGATTCCACCGCCGGGCAGTGACGAGAGCCTCCACTTGAAGCGATCGTACCGGCATACTCTGTTGCCGCAGGCCGCCTCGTTCTGGCTTCGGCACAGCCCGGGGCAGGTGCACGCCGGGGTCGGCTTTGTGGACCTGGGCCTGGTCATGACGACTTACGTCATTGCGTTCCGGCCGGCTGAAGCGCCTTATGACCAATTCAGCCTGATTCTCGCGGTGGGGTTACTGGTGCTTGGGTTGTTCGCGCTCGGCACGCAGCGCAATCTCATCGCGCAGGTGATGGGGCTGCTGGTCGCCGAACACGGCCTGTTTCTGGCCGTCGTGCGAGTCGTTCCGGCTCCGGCGCTCACCGTCTTTATCGTCAGCCTGTTGCTTTACATCTTGCTGACGCTGATGATTCTGTTCGTGCTGCTGCCCGATCTGCACCGGGCCTCTGGGAGCATCGACGTGAACGATCAGCGTGAGCTGCGAGGTTGAGCGCATGTCCGACGGGAAACTCAATCTCCTGGCTTATCTGATCCTGTTCACGCCATTAGGCGCGGCGGCGCTAGTCGCGCTGGGCGCACTGGCGCGAGTGCCGCGCCGCGCGTTCGACGTGGTGACGATCGGGTTGTCGTCTGTTTCGCTGGCGGCATCGCTGCTGCTGGTCGCCGCGCTGGCCGAACAGCCCTCATTCACCGCCTCGATCTGGATCGTCAGCTTTTACCTCGACGCGCTCAGTGTCTATTTCCTGGTGTTGGTCAACCTGGTCGCGTTTTTCGCGGCGTGTTACGTGCCGTCCTTCTTGCAGCACGAAAGCCACACCCAGTCAGGCGAGCGGGCAGCCTACTTCCACTTTTTCTTCAACCTGTTTCACTTCAGCATGGTGCTGGTGCCCATGGTCGATAACCTCGTCCTGCTGTGGATGGCGGTCGAGTTGACCACGCTGGTGTCCACGCTGCTCGTCCGCTTCCGGGGCGACCGGCGGGCGCTCGAAGCGGGATGGAAATACCTGGTGATCACGACGACCGGGATCATCTTTGCGCTGCTGGGCACCGTCCTGCTGGCGGCAGCCACGCCGGAGGACATCCAAAAGCGCCCTGGTGACTTGATGAGCTGGCACAACTTACAGGCTATCGCCGGCCGCCTCGACGCGGACTTGATTCAACTGGCCTTCCTGTTCGCGCTGGTCGGCTACGGCACCAAGGCCGGCTTCGCGCCGATGCACACCTGGCTGCCCGACGGGCACGGCGAAGCGCCGTCGCCGGTGAGCGCGCTGCTCTCCGGCGTGCTGCTCAAATCGGCGCTCTTCGCCATTCTGCGCTTTTACACGCTCACCAATCTCAGCCCGTGCAACAATCAGCTCACGTCCGGCTTTCTGCTGATGGTGGGACTGTTCTCCCTGGCGACGGCGACGCCGTTCATTCTCAAGCGCAATCGGTTCAAGCGGCTGCTGGCTTATCACAGCCTGGAGCACATGGGCATCATCGCCTTCGGCCTGGGCATCGGCGGGCCGA
>Ga0209322_10002134_pt1 | contig 11359 bp, 10 predicted proteins | sample Rifsed19ft1_FD_184013 | JGI IMG/M metagenome (GOLD analysis project Ga0209322, IMG submission 184013) | Soil microbial communities from Rifle, Colorado, USA - sediment 19ft 1 (version 2) | ecosystem: Environmental > Terrestrial > Deep subsurface > Rock core/Sediment | place: Rifle, Colorado...
GAACCTACAGCCTACGGATTAACAGTCCGCCGCTCCACCATTGAGCTACCGGGGAGCAAGAGCCGGCGGGAGGAGAGTCTAGCACGAAGGCTTACCGCTCGCGAGCCGCCTCCGTCCGGGAGTGAGAGTCCGTTGGGGTTTCGGCGAGCCTCGCCGGAGTCGTGGGCAGAGGGTTGGGGCCCCGCCTGCACGGATCTTGTTGTGCGATAGGCGGCAACAACGGTGGATTTTTTCCCATGGTCACTTATCTATCCATTTTTATCAGGTCTGGTTAGGTCTTGCAGGACCAGCTTGGCAACTGCTTTCAAGGTGTCGAAGACGCCGACGCCGTTAGCCTTAGCGATGGCCTCCAGGACCGGCTCATTCCTGAGCACCAGCTGCTTCTTCATCTCTTCCACCGGAACGATGTTGGGCAGGTCGCGCTTGTTGAGCTGAAGGACATAAGGGATGCTCATCAGGTCGTAGCCCTGTGTCTTGAGGTTCGACTCGAGATTCTGGAGGCTTTCCGCGTTGGCATCCATGCGTTCCCGCTGCGAATCGGCGACGAAGATGACGCCGTCCACACCCTTCAAGATGAGCTTTCGCGAGGCATCGTAGAACACCTGGCCGGGAACCGTGTACAAATGAAAGCGGGTCTTGAAGCCGCGCACGTTCCCCAGCTCTAGAGGCAGGAAGTCGAAGAAAAGCGTCCGATCGGTTTCGGTCGCCAGTGAGATCAGCTTACCCTTGGCGGCGGGATTCGTCTTGTCGTAAATGAACTGCAGATTGGTCGTCTTGCCGCACAACCCCGGCCCATAGTAGACGATTTTGCAGTTGATTTCCCGGGAGGCGTAGTTGATGAAGGTCATGCGTTCGTCCCAGCTTCAGATCATTCGCTAGTCATTCACTGAACAGGCTGTCAATATCCTCGTCCGTGATTTCCGCAAAGGGCGAGTCTACATTGGTGCCGTAAGTCTTCTCCGTTTCGACTTTCTGCATGATGCGGTCGAAGATGTCGTTGAGCTCCTTGGATGCTTTCTTGACTCGAAGTCTGACCAGGCCTAGGGAGGAACGCTCGTCGAAAATAATGACCAAAATGACCCGTAACCCTACGATCGAAATATGAATGTTGTCGCGCTCACCCTCGTGAAAGAGGATGGAGAACTCTTTCTCGCCAATCAGTTTGGCCAGGGCGTCCGTTGCCGCCACGTTGCCCGCCGTTAAGGATGCCAGCGAGGTGGTATCCAGGTTCTCGACGTCGCCATGGGCTGCGATCTGCTGACCGTTCTTGTCGACCAAGAACACTAGCTTGGCGTTGGCGTCGACGCGGAGCTTGCTGATGATGCTCTTGATCTGGTTGAACTCCTCGTCATACATGACCACATCAGCGGTCGCCATGACTTTGATATCCTCCGTCCGGCCTGAACACTCTTGGGGGATGCAACTGCGGGCGTTTATTATTTATACCGGAAAGCACCTCAGAGTGCAAGGCCGTCTCCCCTTAACCCCAAGAAAAAAAAGGTGAAAACTCAGAAATCGCGGCGTCCCTCCAGTGCCTTCAGAAGCGTGACCTCGTCGGCGTAGTCTAACTCACTGCCCACCGGGATTCCCATGGCGATGCGAGTCACCCGAATTCCCAGCGGCTTGATGAGCCTGGAAAGATAGATGGCGGTGGCTTCTCCCTCCACATTGGGGTTGGTGGCGAGGATCACTTCCTCGACCTCGCCGGACCGCAGCCGCTCCAGCAGGCCCGCGATGCGGAGCTGCTCGGGGCCCACCCCCTGGAGGGGGGAGAGGGCGCCCATCAGCACGTGGTAGCGACCCTTGAACTCGTGGGTTTTCTCGATGGCCACCACGTTGGGGGGCTCTTCCACCACGCACAGCACCGCGGAGCTTCGATCGGGTCGCGTACAGAAGGTACAGGGGTCGACGTCGGTGACGTTGTTGCAGATTTGGCAGCTGGTGATCTTTTCTTTGAGGTCGCGGATAGCCTGGGAAAGCGCTCGCGACTCCTCCTCCTTGCCGCGGAGGAGATGGAAGGCAATCCGCTGCGCCGACTTCGCGCCGATGCCGGGAAGCCGTTTCAGCTCTGCGATCAGTCTCGAGACCGGCTCGGGATAGTCTTTCACAGCGCTAGAAGAGCCCGGGTATGTTCAGCCCACCCGCCAAGCTGCCCAGCCGGCGTTGGGTCTCCTCATCGATTTTTCGCGCCGTCTCGTTGACCGCCGCGGTGATGAGATCCTGGAGCATTTCCACGTCGTTTCGGTCGACGACCTCCGGATCGATCGTGAGGCCGGTGACGACCTTGTTCCCCGTCATCTGCACCGTGACCATGCCGCCGCCCGAGCTGCCTTCCACCGTCATCTCATTGAGCTCTTGTTTGAACTTCTCCTGCATGGCCTGCGCCTGCTTAAGTATTTGGTCCATGTTCTTGAACATCTGTTATTACCTCTTGAGGGGTCGATCCGATGGCGGGTCCTGGAGAGGTTTTATGTCTTCGATTTCACCCTGGAATGTCTCGAGAAAGGAGCGCACCAGTGGCTCCCGGAGCGCCTTTTCCCGAAGCGTGTCCTGGGTGGGAGTGGGCGGCTCGGGGGCGGGCGCAACTTTCCGATCGGACAGGGCCACTTCCACGCGAAGCGGTCGCCCCGCGCATTCGGAAGCCGTGTTCTCGAGAAGGTGGCGGAGATCCTCTTGCTCGAGCTGCTCCTGGAAAAACTCCTGGGTGACATCGAAGCCGATGTGAAGACAATCTCCATCGAGACTCACCCCGTTGTGGTGAGACAGCAAGGCGAAGAGCTTCGGGTTGATGCTGCGAATTCGGTCCAAGATGCGCTCCACCAGGCGATCCGCTTCTGCCGGCTCCCGGCGCTTTGCCAACGACGTCTCGAGCGGTGTGGCGGCTTCTTCGGTGTGGTCCATCGACCGCTGGAAAGCAGGGGATTGCTTCAACGGCTCTTGATTCTCTGTCGATCGGCTCGGGGAGTATGCCGTTGACCCAAGCTTCGGCGGCGGGCTTGGCTCGGCCTCCGGGGGAGCGGCGCGCTTCGAGCCGCCGACCGACTTCGTGCGCGAGGGGGAGCCGGATGAGGAGGTCGATGAGGAGCCCGACCGGGGGGGCGAAGAGAGGGCGGGCTGGCTTGCCGATTCCAAGGCCTCGAATCGCGCCAGGAGTTCCTCGAAGGATTGAAGCTGGCGGAGCTGCGCCAGCTTCAGCAAGGCCACCTCGAGATGAAAGCGAGGCTCGGGAGCCCAACGCAGAGCCCCTTCAACCTGTGTCAGCAAATCGAGGCTGCGGACCAAGTCATCTTCGGAGATCTTGCTGGCGAGCTCCATGAGCTCCTCTCGATCCCCGGCCAGCTCCAGGAGCTCCGGTGCATCCGGAGCGGCTCGAATGACCAGCAGGTCCCGAAAATACTGCACCAGTCCCCGGGCGAAGCTGCGCAGATCGCGCCCCCCATGTACCAGCTCGTTGACGATGGACAAGACCTGAGCGGTCTGCCGGTCGGTGATGGCGCGCGCGGTGGCGGCGAGAACCTGATGATCGATGAGCCCCAGGATCTCCGCCACGTCCTTCTCTTCGATGCGGGTCCCCACCGCCATAAGGACCTGATCGAGTGCGGAAAGAGCGTCCCTCAAGCTTCCCTCTGCGGCCCGGGCGATCTCGGTAAGCGCCGCCTCGGAGATCTCGATCCCCTCCTGCCCGGCGATCTTTCGAAGCTGATCGGCGATGACGCCGCTGGGAACCATCCGGAACTCGAATTGCTGGCAGCGGGAGACGATGGTATCGGGGATCTTGTGGTACTCGGTGGTGGCGAAAATGAACTTGACGCGGGGCGGCGGCTCCTCCAGGGTCTTGAGCAGGGCGTTGAAGGCGGGAGTCGTCAACATATGAACTTCGTCGATGATGTAGATCTTGAAACGGTCCCGGGAGGGAAGGTATCGCGAAGCCTCGATGACGTCTCGAACTTGCTCGACCCCATTGTTGGAAGCGCCGTCTATCTCCAGGACGTCGAGGCTGGTGCTGGATGCGATCTCGACGCAGGCCGGGCACTTGCCACAGGGTTGGGCGGTCGGCCCGTTGGCACAGTTGAGAGCCTTGGCGAGAATTCGGGCGGTGGTGGTCTTGCCGACCCCACGCACTCCGGAAAAAAGGAAGGCGTGTGCGATGCGACCCTGCTGAATGGCGTTTCGCAGCGTGCGGGTGATCGTCTCCTGGCCCACCACGTCGTGGAAGACTTGTGGACGCCATTTCAGAGCCAGCACCTGGTAGGACATTCGCTTTTCTTGATCTCTTTGGAGTCCTGCGGTTCAGGCGCTCTGCGGCACAGTCGAGGATCTGCTTACCGCTGCTCCCTTCCGGGTCTGACGGGGTTCACAGGTTCGGCTCGCGCAGGACCTGAACCGCAGGACAGCTCGTCGTCTCGCTCGGATCTGGCGACTCGAAGCGCTCGATCTCTTGGCGGAGGGGGTGGGATTCGAACCCACGGTACGGTTTCCCGTACACGAGCTTTCCGGGCTCGCCAGATAAGCCACTCTTGCACCCCTCCGTCCTCTTCTCCCCGCTGGTTGATGCCGCCGCCGGCCGGGGAGCGCTATCTCGTACAAGGAGCGGCTTCGCTCGGCGGGCGTAGATCTTGGCGCGGCACCGGGCGCTCTGACGTAACAGCAGGCTTCCCTTCGACTTGCCGATGGACCCGAGTTACGCGAGGACTGAATTATAGCGGTGTCTCCGGATGCTATCAACCTGCGAGAAGCCGAGAAGAGAAAGGGCTATTGAGAAGGGGACGAGCTGGTTGAACTCGTTGATCTGCTCCTGTGCCTCCAAGACCTGAGGGTTCACTCCCAAGGGGAACTCTATGGCCTGCGGTATGGTGATGCTCAACGCCGGCTGTTGGACCTCCGCAAAGGGGGACGGCTGGCAAGGCCGGATCTTAGCACGGAATCGAGCTTGGTCCGAGGAGGCGAAAACCGCTAGACTGATGCTTTCCCGGCCTGGCGGGCCGGGAGGTGTGAATGAGCAAAGATCCGACCTTTCGAGTGCTGGGCGATACGCCCACCCGCAGCCAACGCTACCAGGACTACCGGCGCGAGTGGGATCGGCGGGGTGAGGAGCAGGATGCCGCCGATCATCCGGTCCACGTCGACCTCGAATCGGTGGCGGTGTGCGATCTGAGATGCGGCAGCTCGGAGGAGGACCCGCAGGGCTTTTGCCAGATCTGGACGCACGAGCACATCCGCACCCAGGGCTTCGAGGAGCACACCTACCTGCGCGGCTACATGGATCCGCGTCTCTACCACCGGTTGCTCCGACAGTGTGCCGACATCGGAGTGAGCTCCGTCAAGCTCAATTATCGGGGAGAACCATCCCTACATCCCGAGATCGTGAGCTTCGTGGCGCGCGCCGCCGAGCTCGAGTTTCCCGACATCATGATGAACAGCAATGGCAACGGCTTGGCCCGCAAGAATCCCAATCTGTTCGCGGAGATCGTGGAGGCGGGCATTACTGACTTGATGTTCTCGGTGGACGCCTGTGACGAAGAGAGCTACCGCCGCCAGCGAGTCGGCGGCGATTGGGGAGTCCTCCTGAACTCCGTCGCCCGAGCGGTCGAGAGCCGAGCGAAAGGCAAAGCGGCCCCCGATTGTCGGATACGGGCATCGGTGGTTCGTACCCACCTGAATGCAAAGGACGTCGACAGCGGGAGGATGGAGGCGTTCTGGAAGGAGAAGATGGGTGTTGACTGGATGTCGGTCAGCGAATGCTACTTCCCCGCCGGGTCGCAGCATCATTGGAAGGCGGCCCACTGGCGGCAGATGAGCGCCGAGGAGTTTCAATGTTGGGATTCCTTTCGCCGCATGGTGGTGACCTGGGACGGGAAGCACACCATGCCGTGTTGTCAGGGATTCACGCTCGAGATAGACGGCGGGCCCGTGGTGGAAGAAGCCGCCGGCGTGCGGGAGGTCTGGGCCAGCCCCAACTTCGAGCGCGTCCGCCGAGCTCATCGGGAACGAACTTGGGACCGGCCGGGTCCTCAAGGAGAGGCGATCTGCCGATCCTGCGCAGTTACAAGAACGCCGACTCCCTTCCAGGTGGAATGAAGAAAGCTCAGCGGTGACTCCTCGCTTTATTCGACGGATGAGACCTTTCGCCTGAGAAGCAGGTGTTGGCGACCCCTAATTTCCACATTTCCCAATATCCGCCCATCCAGCTAAGTGTAAGACAGTCGGGCACTTGGCTCTCGCTCCGCTCTGGGCCCAAAGTTTTCCACAGGTATTTGCACAGCGGCTTCTAAAGCCCTGAAAAGGGGTCTCTTGGAGGCTCTCGCCCTCAGTTGCCAGCGGGGGCGTCCTTCGCCAGGCGGAGCCCTGAGAACTGCCAGCGGGCTTGAGGCGGGAAAAAGTTGCGATAGGTGGGGCGGATGTGCCTTCTCGGAGTGGCGAAGGAGCCTCCCCGCAGCACCAGCTGGTTACACATGAACTTGCCGTTGTACTCGCCGATGGCGCTTTGCTGAGGCCGAAATCCGGGGTACGGAGCGTAAGCGCTCTGGGTCCACTCCCAGACGTCGCCAAAGAGTTGGCGTGGATGGTCGGCAGAAACTCCGGCTTTGGCCGGTCGAGGCAAGAGCACCGCACTCTCCTGCAGGTTACCGCCGAGCGGCACCTTCGTTGCCGCAACCTCCCACTCCGCCTCGGTAGGAAGGCGTGCACCTGCCCAACGGGCATAGGCGTCGGCTTCGTAGTAGCTCACGTGGCAGACGGGTAGATCCGGATCCACCGGCCGCATTCCATGGAGGGTCATGCTCCACCAGGCGCCGTCTCGTTGTTCCCAATACAAAGGTGCTTGCCAGTCCTTCTCCTGAACGGAGTACCAGCCATCACTCAGCCAGAGCTCGGGACGCCGGTAGCCAGCGTCGCTCATGAACTGCAGGTAATCGCCGGCGGTGACCGGACGCGATGCCAGTTGGAACCCATGGACGAACACCCGATGCCGTGGGCCCTCGTTGTCATAGGCGAAGCCATATCCTTCGTGTCCGATCCAGTAGAGCCCCTCGTCATAGGCGTGCCAGCGGACCGGCTCGCTCTCGGATGTCGAGTCCGGCTCGATGTCCCGGTAGGCCGGACGGATGGCGTTCGACCAATAGACATGGAGGATGTCGGTGAGCATCAACTCCTGATGCTGCTCCTCATGGTTCAGCCCAAGCTCGATAATTCCCGCGACCTTCTGAATCTCATCAGGGAGAGCGGTCTCGATGAATCTCATGAGAGCGTCGTCGACTTCGTGGCGGTAGTCCATCACCTCGGCAAGACAAGGCCGCGACAGCAAGCCGCGTCTGGGCCGCGGATGTTGCACGCCCACCAGGTTGTAGTAGGAGTTGAAGATGACGGCGAATTCCGGATCGACTGGCTTGTACCCGGAACGATCTTTGAGAAGAAACGTCTCGAAGAACCAGCTGGTATGCCCGAGATGCCACTTGGTGGGACTCACCTCGTCCATCGTCTGGATCTGCGCGTCCTCGGGCGTGATGGGTCGAGCCAGCTCCTCCGTTTCCGAGCGGACGCGGAGATAGTTCTCGCGCAGCGCCTCTCGTAGCGCCTGATGGCGGTCTGCGACAGGGGTGGAAGATATCGTCTTGGTCATCTCGATCTAACGTCGATATAGGGTCCGAGGCGTCTGCTTTTGCACCCCAACCCTAGCGGGACGCTGCGGGGCTGTCAAGGGCTGTATACAAAGAAGTCATAACCGGATGCCCAGGAGAGACACCACGTTCGCGATCCGGTTGGCGATCGTGACGCCCGACCCGCCCGCGAAGAGGAGCCCGCCCAACAGGTTGTCTTCGGTCAAAATGGCCGAACCGGAGTCGCCCCCCGCAGAAAAATCGCCGTTCTCCGCTCTCACCACGATCTGATCGCCGAAAGTCGCGTTCCCTTTACCGGGCCCGTAGTTGACGACGCTCTCCGCCCCGACCACTTCCACCATGCCGGTGGTGTGCTCTGTGGTCCGGCCGGTCTTCTGTACGCGGTCTCCTAGTTGGAGTTCGGCGATTCCCTGGATCTCGCCTATCTCCGGGATATCGAAGTCTACGTTGTTCTCCAGAATGACTCGGGCCACCGCCGCATCGACCAGATTGGGGTAGGGCTGCTCGAGCTGATTTGGCCGAGCCACGACCAAGCGATAGGGACAGCCGATGAGATCGGCCAAGAAATTGGCGGGCCACTTCCAGGCTCGCCAGGCGAAAGAGGAGCTGGATTTCTTGCCGCCGCCGTTCTCGTTCTCTTCGTCGTCGAAGCGGATCCGAACGTACTCGGTCAGCCGGGCGAATTGATCGGCGTCGGTGCCGCCGTCGGCGCGGCCCGGTTGCCGGATGAGAGCTCCCAACGTCGTGTCGTTGGAGTTGGCGATGACGTGATTGTTGGAAAGGATGTAGTGCTCCTCGCCGGGGCTGCGTCTTACCCAGGCTCCCAGAGTTCCGGCAGTCACGTCGGGGTGAGAGATGGAATAACCCGGCGGGCAAGGGCGCCGGCGCTGGGTGAGGGATTCCGACGTTTGGTACGGCTTGATCTCCCCGTACTCGACGACGTCGGTGCGAAGTCCGTCGACGGTTTGCATAATCATTTGTCCGGGCGGGACCTGCTCGGGAGGAAGCTTTTTCTTGACGCCCACAACAACGCAAACTTCGTCGGTCCGCTTGCCGTTGCGGTAGCGGTAGCCGATTCCGACCGAGACGACGTCCGGGTTCTTCCTGAGCGCTTTCTGTGCGTTGGCGAGGGCTTCCTTCTGCTGCTTGGTAATCTTGGGCATCCAGACCTCCCTGAGCGCGCCGAGACACCATCCACGCGCACCCCATCTTAGCGATCGCAGGGCGGGTCAATCTAATCGAACGGGGCCTCCTTCAATAGGACAAGGATCACATTGCAAAACGGAGAGAGAGATCCAGCTCCGGTGGGGGGAATCGCTTCAAGAATGGGCGAAGTGTCTTGGTGACCCAACTTTCGCCAGGTGGAATCTCATCCGCGATTTTTGTGACCAGAATCGAGGCTGTACGACGAGCTGCTTGAGGGGGCGGACGCGCATCGGACAAAGCGGAGGGCGCCGTCGTGAGGTGCGATTGCCGGGCTCCTTCGACTGTGGTACAGTCATCCCGAATGGCAGTCTCACGTCTCCGTCGTGCGGGGATCTTACTGCTCGTGCTGTGGCTGACGGCAGACGTGGCAGCCCTTGGCTTCTGTAGCCCCGAGCTGCTTCCCGCGGCGGCCACTTCCGCAGTCATTCGTACTGCTGATGATTCCGACGGGGCACCTTCCTGTTGCACCGGCCACCACTGCTTCTGCTGTTCGAGTGGGGCCGAGGTCATCACGTTTGAGCAGTCATTCGGTGGGCCGACGGAGTTCATGACACCTTCGCCCGAACCCAACGCGCCCGACATTTCAGTCTCAAACACCTCACCGCCTCCCCGGTCTTAGCTCCACCGCTCCAGCACCCGGCCTGTCGTTTGACCGGGATTGGCACAGGTGTTTTCCAAGAAAGGTCTCTATGTGTCACGAAGCGAGGATGTTTCTGTGCGCCCTTGTCTCGATCATGATGACAAACGCGAGCAAACCCTTGCTCGCGCAGGATCCGCTCTCTGTCGCTGCCGCCGCTAACAAAAGGCCTCCCTGGCCGAGCCAGTTTGTCGACGCGGCAAACGGCGTCGCTATCGAGCAGCTCGTTCAGATGGCGCTTACCCGTAACGCCGATCTCCTGGCGACACGGCAGCGCACGGTGGAAGCTCAAGGCCTCTTGCGGCAGGCCGGGTTCCGTCCGAACCCGGTGCTCGAAACCGAGTACGGCACGGGCTCGCCGACGGGTAGTTCGGGTGAACAGGAGTTCAGCGTCGGCTACGCGCACACGTTCGAGCTGGGTGGCAAACGCGCGCGTCGCGTAGACGTCGGGCAGGCCGGCCTTGATCTGGCGCGGCTCGAGGTCGCCGATCGGGAGCGAACGCTGCGTGCCGAGCTGCAGGAACGGTACATCGCGGCCATGACGGCGATCCGCAACTTCGAGGCTGTCGCCCAACACCTTGAAGTCACTCAGCAGAGCTACACGGTGACCCAGCGGCGGGTATCTGAAGGAGAGTCCCCGCGCGTCGAGGAGATGGTGCTGCAAGCCGAGGTGGGGCGCCTCACGGCGGAGCGGCTGCTGCTTGCCAGCGAGGCGCAGCAGGCAATGCTGGAGCTGCGCGTTGTCGCGGGCCTGGATCTCTCGGAGCCACTGCGCCTGCGACCAGAGGGCGATCGGCCAGCGATCACCCTGATTCTTGAATCGGTGGTTGAACGAGGTCTTGCCACGCGGCCGGATCTGGCGGCCGCTCGACAGGAAGAGGCGCGCACTGGCGGCGAGGTTCGACTGGCGCAGGCCGAGCGGGTGCCGGATGTGGCTGCGCTCATTCGGTACACCGACACGCAGTCCCAGTTTGATCAGTTCGGGCTCACCGAGTCGGGCGCACTTGCGCCCCTGCGTGACCGGGATCGCGTGCTGACCGGCGGCGTGTTGATCACGCTCCCGCTGTTCTCCCGCAACCAGGGGACCATTGAAGCCGCCCGCGCCCGGCAGTCGGCGGCAACGTTGCGCCGCGAGTACCTCGAACGCGCGATCAGCGCCGAGATTACCGGCGCGTATGGCCGATACCTCGCCGCGCGCCAGGCGGTTCAGGCCTTCGAGACGTCGGTCATTGCGCCTGCAGAAGAGAGTGTGCGCGTGTTGCGGGTCAGCTACACCGCTGGTGAAGTGCAGCTCTTCGACGTGCTCACGGAGCAGCGGCGCCTCATTGACACCCAGATGGCGTATACCGAGGCGATGAGACAGGAGGCGCTGGCCCGTGTGGCGATTGAACGCACGATCGGTGCGCCCCTCCAGTAAAGGACTTGCGATGCACCACGAACCACTGAATGAGATCACGCAGAATTCGCAAGCACCTCGCCGCTGGTTGGGTGCGGGCGCGCTTGTGATCCTTGTGGCCGTCGTCGGCGCTGTGTGGTGGCGCTCCGCGCCAACGGCGGCGCCGAAGACGCCCGAGCAGGAGGAACAGGAAACCGAGAATTCGAACGGCGCCTCCGGCAAGATCGAGATCCAGCCGGACATTCAACGCGCGGCGGGGCTCGCGGACCAGCCCGCAGAACGCCGTGCCATCGCCGAGACGATCCAAACCACGGGCGTCGTTGGACCGGACGAGACACGTGTCGCGCACATTCGGTCGCTTGCGGATGGTCGCGTGACGGGCGTGGTGGTGCGCGTCGGAGATCGTGTCGGGGCGGGCCAGACGCTACTGGTGTACGACAGCATCACGGCGGGTGAGCTCATTTCGGAGTATCGCGTGGCGGTCGCCTGGCTCGAACGGGCGAC
>Ga0209322_10002136_pt1 | contig 11355 bp, 8 predicted proteins | sample Rifsed19ft1_FD_184013 | JGI IMG/M metagenome (GOLD analysis project Ga0209322, IMG submission 184013) | Soil microbial communities from Rifle, Colorado, USA - sediment 19ft 1 (version 2) | ecosystem: Environmental > Terrestrial > Deep subsurface > Rock core/Sediment | place: Rifle, Colorado...
GCGGCGGGGCCGCGGCTTCAGGCGGGGGTCCGGCAACTGCGGGAGGAACAGGCGGTTCGACCCCAGCAGGTCAGGCTCCCGGCGCTGGGGGTGGAGGGGGTGGAGCAGGCCACGACTCCGCAGGCAATAGAGCTGGTGCTGTTGGAGGTAGCGCAGGAACTTATGGTGGAGGCGGTGGAGGCGGCGGAGCTGGAGTTGTGGGTGGCAACGGAGGTAACGGCGGAGCTGGAACCGCCGGTGTCGTTGTTATAATCACGGACTAGTTAGGGTAAGAGGAGAGAGACATGGCAGGACAGCCTTTCAAGGACGGCCCGGCGTTCGTCGCCAACTCGGTGGCGGACCTCTACAACAATTCCTCGGCGGCGGTCTATACGCTCATCAGGCACATCCACCTGGTGAACAAGGACGCGTCGGCGCGGACACTCGTCCTGTACATCGGCGCGACTGGTGGCAGCGCGTCGGGTACGGAGATACTGGACGACTACAGCATCGCGGCGGGGGACTTCGTGGACCTCTACTTCCCGTCAGGCTTGAAGCTCGTTTCGACGGACTTCCTGTCGGGTGTGGCGTCGGCGGCGTCGGCTATTGTCTGCACCATCGCGGGCGAACTCTACGCGGCATAAGGAAACAGTATGCCAGTAGAGGTTGCACCAAACCGAATAGAACTAGCTCAGCTCCTTGGCGGGTTCGCACCCGACCCCGAGGAAGCCTCACTTCCGCTCGACCAGTCTCCGGATATGCTGAACCTTCTACCCGACCTTGGGTCTGGGGCGCTGGAGCTACGGAAGGGCTTCAAGAGGCCGAATACGAATGCACGCATCGAGACCCTGGAAGGCTGGTGGATACGCCACTGCAACTACTACGAGGTCATCGACAGCGGCGCGCGAGAACGATTCCTAGTCTGTATTCTAACCAACGGCACCAACGCAGACCCGGACAACATACAGGTCTGGGTCTACGACCTCGTCGCCGACACGTTCGCAAGGGTAGACACCGCCGGCAGGTCCTGGGCGAACGCCAAGACCGAGCACTGGTACGCCATCGTCGAGGGCACCTATTACGGCGGAACGCGTGGAGAGGTCATCTACTCCTGGCACCCGACTAACGGGTGGAAGGCAGACCCGACGACTCCGAACGTGAAGACCTGGGTCAACGATGTTGACGGCGCCGTCGACCCAGGGACCGAATTCGCCAAAGACTACGCCTTCCGTAAGGGCGAGAAGGTCACCACCGGAAGTAAGTTCTACTCCTCAACTCGCAACATTCGCTTCAAAGACTGGGAGTCGGGGCAGCGGTACGACCGCGGAGAAAGAGTCAGTCGTAAGGCGACCATCGGGGGCTCTACGTACTGGCGGTCGTTCCAGTGCATAGATAAGCACACAGCCGACGCCACTAATCGGCCGGGGGACGGCTCTGGTACCCCGACCGACTACTGGAAGAAGGTTAAGCTTGAGAGTCCGCGCAACGAAGACGACGATGTAAGCGACGACTGGATTATCATGCCGTTACCCGGCAAGGGTGTTGTTGGTGCCTATCACGGCTTTCGCCTCTTTGTACGACACGATGACGCTGACAACTGGACGCGTCTTCAGTACAGCGCGCCGGCACATCCCGAACGCAATACTGAGATAGCCGACCTAGATTTTGACCCGAAGGACTGGGCCCCTATTGACGACATAAGCGGAGACGGCGGCGGCTGGCAGACCGTGCCGTTCGTCAAGGGTGACGCCATACGAGCCCTACAGAGTTATGGTAGCTACCTTATCGTCGCCGGCCGCTGGGAAACGTTTGTTCTAGCTGGAACAAACGAGAGTACTTGGAATCTTCGGCGTTTGGGGGCCTTCGGCGCTATCGGCCCGCAGAGCATAACTGAGCTCGATGGGTTGGTGTACCTTCTTGGGCCGTGGGGCGGCTTAGCCGTTACTGACGGTACGTCAATTAGGGCGGTTGAGGGCATAGACAAAATACGTGAGTTCCTAAAGGACCGCATCGACAAGCTCATGGTCGGACAGGACACATACAACTGGCATCCTGCGCTTGTCGCATACGCTGGGATGCTGTGGATTACCCTACCAAACGACAGCGGAGCCGACATCACCATCGTCTACGAGCCTAAAACGGCGTCATGGTACCAGCTTGATATCCCAATGCTGGACATGGCAGTCGGCGAGAAGGGACGCGCACAACGAGCTTGGTTCTCGACCGCCATCACCGGAGCAGCCGACCAGTATCCATGCATCTTCAACTACAGGGATGACCCCGGTAACGAACTCTATACCGACGACGACTATACGGCCGAAGTCACGGGCGTCGGCTCCACACTGAATCTCTCGTGGCGCCACCGAACCGGCTGGTTCCAGTTTGGCACTACACGAAACGAACGGCGGCTCAGACGGCTGTGGGCGCTGGTGACGGGCGAGGTGGCGCAGACAGTGACGGTTGATGTCTACGAGGACTTTGAGGAGGGAAGCGTCCTAACTACGGCTGCACGTACACTCGACGGAACCGCCCAGGCGGAGTTTGTCGAGGGCCAAGTTGGTCAAAAGGGCGATGTCTACGCCATCGCAACCAAGCTGTCAGGAACTGCCAATGCTCAACTAGCCGTACACGGCTACGGCATCGATACCGAACCGCGACGCACACGCTTCCACAGGAACTAGGAGAAATCATGCCCATAGGCACGAATGGTGGACAGGTTGGACCTTCCGCCGGTAGCCGTAAGCGCAACACGTTTGCTAACCTCCTGTCGAAAACGAACTTTGCGCCCGGGGGCTCGAACCTCTTTGGGTCATCGGGCGGAGGAACCGGCGGGGCCCAGTCTGAGGGCGCACTACCGGCGCTTTCTCCTGAGTCGACCGCCAACTACTACGCACAGCTCTCGGCGCTACAGGCCCAGTACTCGCAGACCATAGCAGACCTGCGGCGCCAGCGGGTTGGCATCCGTGCTGGTTTCCAGGAGTCGAGAGCAGGGTTGAAGGCTCAAACGATGACCGGCGTACGAGACGTGCAGCAGTCCGCCGTCGAACGCGGAGTTCTCGGCGGCTCGGGCGAGCTCGCGCAGCGGGCAGAGGTCCGGGGCGCTGGAACCGCCGCCATCGCTGCCGAGCGGCGCGGAATGCTTGAGGGACTGGCCGACACGCGTAGCGCGCAGCAGCGCGCGGCGCTGGGGCTGTTCCAAGGCCAGACCGCTCTTGAGTCACAGGCGTTGGCTGAGCGCCAGAACCTACTCGCGCAGCAGCTGCAGCAGAATCTCATCGTGTCCGGGCAGGAAGCTCAGATGAACGCGATGAAGCAGATATACGGAGGACTTACTTCCGGACTGGCGGGCATCGGCGCGCAGCTTCAGGCCGGGTATGCGGGCGTTGAGGACCTGTACAAGCAGCTCGCAACGTCCTACTCGTACTCCGGAGCCGTCCCTTCTGCTGGGGGCAGTGCCGGTGGGTTCTCCGGTGGCTACATCATCGGTCCGGATGGGAAGATGAAGAAGGTACATGGGACTCCTCGTCCCAGTGCTGGATACATCGTGAAGTTGTAGGAGGAGCCTGTGGCTAAGAAGAAGGGTCCCATAGGAACACTACGTCAGCAGCTCCAAAAAGAGCGAATGGCGGATTACCGTGTTACCCTGTCCGCGCTGGCCGCGGGCCAGGCGAACTACGTCAAGCAGCTCAGTCGATACCAAAAATCTCTAACGGGTACTACCGAGCGCCAAACTCAAGCTCTTCTTCGGCTGAAAGACCGAGCGCAGCAAGCCGCCGTGCGAACAGAGGCACAGCAGCAGAAGGTTACCGTAAGCTATGGCGCCGCGCTAGGTGGTGCCGTAGCCCAGGCATTCGAGCCGGCGAGGACCTCTGCAGAGGCGGCAGTGAAGACGTCCAAGGCGGCTGTTCGAGTGGGGCGCGAGGGTGAGGCCCTGGCAGGTGACATCGTCACTACGGCCAAGCTCGCCGCGCAGGCACAGCAGAGTGCTGCCGAGTATAAGCTGAACGAAGCGCTCCAACAGAGAACCATCATGGACAACCAGTCGCTAGTTGACTTGATGCAGACCTCCATGCAGGTTCGTGCACAGCTTGCGTCGGCACGCATAAGCGCACAGGCGTCCGTCGCCCAGGCACGCATCGCCGCCCAAGCTGATATCGCCGCTGCTCGCGTGCAGCAGGCTGACGCTATGGAATTGGCTCAGCTCAACGCAGACCTTCAGCTAAGAAACTGGCAGGAGCAGCAGGACTATGCGACAGCGCAGGTCTCTACCCAAGCTCAAAGCCAGGTTCAGGGCATTATGACCATAGCGCCCGACATCGCCGTCGCGGCCGCTGACGTGGCCCGAACGTACCGCGACGACAACGATGGGTCCTATGAGGCTATGCCCATCACCGACCTCTCTACAGCCTGGGCCGCTTCACAGGGCTATGACCCCGCAAGCCCCGAGTACGCGCTCTTCGTCGCAACACTACGTAAGATACCGACAACACCTAACACCGCAGTAGCGCTTAACGGCGCCATGTCTCAGCTGTGGGGCGGTCTTCCTGGCTTTAGCGAGTGGGGACCATCGGTCTACCAGGCCAACTCCGCGGGTATTGTGAGCGCCCTTTCACAGAGCTATCAGACGTACCTTGCGAGCGTAACCAGCGCCACAGGTACAAGTCAGCCCGCTGCTGCAGGCTTTCAGCCCTTCTACCGCGGACCTACCAGCTACTACGGAGGATAACCAGTGCAACTTCCTAGCGTCGGCGGACTGCCACCGGTAGCGTCTATTCCAGCACCGTCTTTCAGTCCGTTATTCGGCATGACCGACGAAGAACAGGGCATGTTAGACATGCTGCCGCAGCTAAGTGGAACTCCCATGACCTTTGGAGAGTCACCGATGACTTCAGGGCAGCTTACACTGATGCAGTACACAGCTGCCCGAACGGGAGCAGCGGTGGGGCCCAACAACGACCCGCGGGAGTGGACTCCCGAGGAGGCTGTGGCGCAGACGGACCGGGCTCTAGCACGCATCTCGGCCGTCAACCCCGAACTGGCTCAGAAGCTTGCATCTGAGCGAGGCAGGGCTGAAGACCCCGATGGGTTTCTTTCGAGCATCTGGGACGGCATCAAGGAGGGATTTGCCGGGGTGGTCGACATCATCAGCCGACCGTTCCACATCCTGCCCGAGGTCATTATGGATTGGGGCAAAGAGTCAGTTTGGAAGAATGTCGGCGACGCGCTAAGCGGCCGGTCGAGTGCCGACTTCGAGGACGTTCTAACTGAGAAGCTGGGCATGGAGAAGGGTATTCTTGCCAGTGCTCTTGGTTTCGGTATGGACCTGGTCCTAGACCCACTGAACCTCGTTACCCTCGGTGCGGGCGGGATGGCGAAGCGAGCTCTTGGCACTACAGCAGCAAAGACCGGCATTAAGCAAGCCATAGAAACTGGTAGTGTGCTAAGTGCCGGCGCGTTTGCGCGTAACGTGGCAGACCGCATCGGCGTCGACTTAGCCGAAAAGGGCGGGCTCGACCAAGTTGTGGGCGCCATCTTTGGAGCTACCGACGTTGGAAAGACACTAGCCGAGAAGGCGGGAAGTGGCGTAGTGGGCCGCATCAAGGCCGTCTTGGGTCGCGTCCATCCCGATGTACAAGCCGGGGTCGCCTTTGAGGTTGTGGGCAAGGCAGAACGTGAGGCCCTTCTGGGGCTGACACGACTCTCTGACGACATCTTTCGTGCCGCCACCGTGCAGGGCTGGTCTCGCGTGTCCGCCGAGGCCGCCGCGCAGTTCGGCGTAGACAAGAAGCTCTTTGACGGCGCGCTGCGCCAGATGGTGAAAGACGGTAGCGGCTTCATACCCAAGATAGGTGGGCCGGTTTCCAAGGCCATATACCACGAGGGGCGACGCGCCGCTGGCGTACTCGGTGGTATCCGACTACGTCTTCCTTTCCCGATGTTTGGCGTGAGGCTTCAGACGAACGCGCTAGCCTTCTGGCCGAAGTGGCTCGACTTCCAGCCGGCACGACGCTTCTTTGCCGGCCTGTCTGGGCATACTCGCGCCATGCGGATGGTCAGCAAGGGGGCTATGTCCGTAGATGAGCTGCGGGTTCTTTGGGAGGGCGGTTTCAGCAAGCTGAAGGAGTTTGCTCCTGCCACAGCCAAGGAACTGGCAGGCGGGCCATTCCTGCATCTAGGGTCCGCGCTCTACCCCCTATCTGAGATGGTAGGTGGCATCACCGCACACCTAGCTCCGAGCGCAAAGGTCGTTCGAGGGGGAGGCGTCGGGTCGCTGCGTTCCTCGGATGCGCGACGCATTGCCATGCACGTTGAGACGCAGCTCGTTGACGAGATGAGCACCGTGTTGCGGCCTGACGGCTCGCGTATTCCGACTGAGGCGGTTAACCGCATGTTCGTTACCTCCTTTGGCTTGGGACGTAGGGTCTCAAAGGAAGAGATAGAAGAGGTTGGCCGGCTAGTAGCAGACTACGCCTCAGTTGTTCCTGACCGCGGCGTTCTTTCTGCCGCCGACTACTGGGACTCGGTCATCGCCGACCACATCAAGCGGTTCCCCAAAGACCTTGACACGCTTGCGGCCTACCGCAACGCTCGTGGGCGCGCGGTACAGCTCGAAGGACAGCTAACCACGCGAGGCGTGGACGCGCTTGAAGCCGCTCGCGTCTGGCGCCAGATTTCCTACCAGATAAAGGACACTAGCCTTCGGTATGGACAGCTGCCGGACGCCCTAGACGACCCCGCCGCTCTCGCCGACGAACTTCGACCCGATGACGCTGCTAGGCTATCAGCCCAGTCGCACCCAGCTCTGCGAAACCGCGCCTTTCTCCCCGTTGATGCGGAAGATTTCGCAGATGGTATTGGAGTTTGGGCCGTGCGCGACGCAACTGAGACGTACTCGGCACGGGGCCTACACTATACTCTTGGAGAAGATGTGGCGACCAGCCCTGCGCGGCTGGCCGAGACCAAGATAGAGGGTGGCGTTGCGGTAGTTGAAAATGCTCAGCGACTGGTAGGACAGGAGCATGCCGGGCGAGTCCTTAATCCGTACATTCGTGACCTTACGCAGAAAACCGCAGGAGCTGCTGGGGAGGCTACCGAAATCGTCGACCGAGTTCAGATACTCAAGGATGAGTGGACCGAGCTTCTTCGGGACTATGAGACTACGAGCGGTCGAAGCGTTGAAACACTCCTCGATACAGTCGAGGACCCCATCGTGCGCGAAATCGTCAAGAACGAGATGAACTTCGAGGGCAAACTTGGCGAGATAGTAACGCGTGAGCTGCAATTGGCGGGGTTTGACGGGCTACTAGAGAAGACCACAGCCGGCGATTTTCTGACGGTCTTCATGCCGACTAACGGCAGCGTGCCGGTGTCGCGCATTAACCCGTTCGCGCCGCACGTTGCACAGACCCTGGGTTGGTCGCCACGCGAGCTGACCGAAGAGGTGCGGCAGGCCGTGCGTCGTGCCGCACAGCCGCGCAAACCCGGTGCAACGGAGAACGTACTACGTAAGCTGGTACGCGATACTCACGGTATGGGCCACGTCCAAGCGGAGCTTCATGTTCGCAACACTCTTGCCCATGAGTACGGCGTTACGCTCGCCGAAGGTCAGCGTGCCCTAGTTGCCGACCCCCTAAAGATTCTCCAGGGTGAGTTGAACCGTACCGCGAAGCGCATCAAACAGAAGCTTCTTGGCGAGGCCGCAGGGTCGCTCGACTCGCTTGGGCTGGCGAAGGGGGCATTTCAAGGGCCTGGCGTCGGACTTGCCAAATACCGCTACTTCATCGACCCAGTAGCGCGCCGGGCAGTCGAGGGGCTCGGACCGGAGTACGCTACGGCACAAGGCCGCGTCATGGACGCGCAGCTACACATCTTGCCTGAGTTAAGACGACAGGCCATCGATGCCGCTGATGCGCTGGAGCGCCTTGAGGCCACCATCGATGACGAGCTTGAGACGACCTTGAACCTCATCGCAGGGCATACGACTTCGCAGCAAGGCGAGGCAATGGCCGAGCTTGCGTCGGTTCTGGACAACCCCAACAACAGCTGGCAGGGACTTTACAACAGCCTACGACTTAGCATGGCTGACCCCGCCATCGCGGCGAGGATGGCTACACGAGGTAGCGAAGAACGTCTGATTGACCTAGGCGATGTTGTTCTGCGTGGCGGAGAAAGAGGACGTCTCGTACGGATTAACAAGCTCACCGCACAGGGAAAACGTTCGACGGTCTATCTTGGGCTCGACGCCGAGCAGAGGGTCCAGTCAGTCCGGTCGATATTCGATACCGCGAATCAGGGTGTTGGCGCCATCACGGCCCCGTCCGCACAAGGCTTAGGTTGGGGACTAGAGCTGTTGAAGGCCCACTGGTACGATGAGGGGGTCGATTCGTTCGAGAAGGCGATGGCGCTCATAACCAAGCAGAACTTCACCCCTGACGGTGCGAAGCTGAACGTACGAGGCGCAAAGTGGTTGAAGGACGACCTCCTTCGTCTCGGCAGCGCGGCCAAGGAAAGCGCACAGCGCCAACTCGAAAAGACCACGCTACTTGAACGGCAGGCACTGGGCGAAATGAACAAGATAGTAACTCGTATTCGTACCGAGTCGGCAAATCTAATGCCGGCCCTCGTTCCCGCAGAGAACGCGCTGAACATGACAGGAATGGAAAGGCTCGGCGTACCGGGCTTTGAAAACTTTGCCATGCCCGCGTTCATGGCGCAGGAATTCAAGCAGGCGCTTGGGGGCTTCCCGCGCCTCAGCGAACCTCATCGCGCGTTCCGACGCTTCCACTCCTGGTGGAAGGAAATGGCTACGTGGCTGTGGCCAGGCTTCCACGTTCGCAACACAATGGGTGCCTGGTTCAACAACTGGCTCGGCGGAGTTGACTTCGACGATTACGTCGCTACCGGTCGAGTGCGGCGCGCCGTACGCGAGATGATTCACCAGCCGGAAACCGAGTGGCGGTGGGCTAACACCAAGGTAGCCCTGAAGGACCCGGAACTCGTCGGTCGGCTTCGCATGCATGGGACGGCGCGTCTTTACGGCGTGCCCATCGACGAGCTAACCTACGGGGACCTTGCCGCGCTAACGGACGGGCTAGGCATGACAGCGAACAACGGGCGTGCATTTGCCGAGGCCCGTCTTAGCACAGAGGCCATTGAAGCCAGAGGCACCGGCCGGTTCGAGAACTTCACGCCAACGGGGCTGTACATCAAGAGCATGCGTGGTGCCGGGACCGGCGTTGAAAACGTATTTCGCACCGCCAGCTTCATCCGAGGGCTAAAGGACTACGGCGACATCTTCGAGGCGCGCTCGTTCACGATGATGCGGCACGGCGACTACCACGACCTAACCGATACCGAGTACAAGTTTGTGCGTGACGTCATCCCCTTCTACAAGTGGATGCGCACCAACCTTCCCTTCCAGGTCCACCAGCTGTTGGAGAACCCCGGCAAGCTGCTAGCAACGGTCAAGGCGCAGCAGGCGTTGTTCAACGCTCGCGGAGACGACTACGAGACGATGCTCTCCCGCATGCCTGAGTGGATGCGCCGGCAGTTCATCATCCCGGTCGGTGAGGATGACGCCTTCAAGGTCATCATGTTGGACCTGCCGATGGCCGACCTCTATATGGATTTCGGAGAGTTTGCCTCCAGCACCCTACCACTGGTCCGACCGTTCCTGGAGAGCTATATCTTCGAGAAGTCTGCCTTCTCGGGTGCTCCTATCGAAGGGCGTAAGATTCAGCTGGGCGGTGCCTTCTTGCCGGTTCAGAAGTTGATGAGCGCGGTTGGGATGGCAGAGAAGGGCGCGGACGGCAAATACTACATCAGCGACAAGACGCAGAACATGCTGAGCATGTTCCCCACATTCTCACGCTTCCGCAACTGGATTTACGAGGACCCGGACCGGGCTAAGCTAAGAGCTGGGTCCATCATGTCGGCCGGGCTAGGCCTGAGTCTGCGACCCATCGACCAAGACACGATGGCCGATGCCGAGCTCAACTTCTACTACGACCAGGTTCTGCCAGCGGTGACTTCGTTACGAGACATGGGCTACAAACTACCCACTATCGAGGATGTTCGAGACCTATACGGTACCACGAGCACCGTACTTGAGAGCGTAGGTATTAAACAAAGTCCACTCACAACGGTACCAACCCCCTAAGGGAGGAGATATGAGACTGTTCGAGGTTAGCAAAAAGTATGGAATCACCTGCGGCAACCACACGGTAAGGCCGGCATCCGCCGCCACCTGCGGTGTCCTGCATCAAACCGGTGGGTCCACTGCGGAAGGGGCCGCCAGCTACCTTAGCACGCGCCCAGACGGTAGCGTTCACTGCATCGTCGACAACACGAAGGCATTCATGACCGCGCCCATTCGCAAAGCCGCTTGCGGCGTTCGAGATGTCAACTACTGGACTTGGCATGTCGAGCAGGCTGGTCCATTCAGCTGGAATATCAAGGACTGGAAGAAGAACGTTGCTACCATCCGCCGGGCTGCTTGGCACATGGCTAGGTTCCTAGTTCGCCAGGACCTGCCGCGACGGTTCCTCTCGACGACCGACCTTAACCAAGGGGCACGTCGCGGATGGACAGTTCACTCCGCGCTGAGCTACTCGACCGTCTCGAGCTCGACTCACGTTGACCCTGTTCACTACCCGCTCCCACTGTTTAAGTTCTACCTGCGTCGATTCTACCGCCGATTCGAGCGTAATGGAGTGCCGCATCTTAAGGTGGTGAGCTAGTGAACGGCCAAGAGCGAGACCGCTTGGATGTCATAGAAGGAAAGCTAGACCTCCTCATCGTCAAGCTTGAATATGCCGAGAAGGTTAGTCAAGACCACGAGAGTCGTCTAAGAAGCGTCGAGAAGTGGAAGCTATCAATCCCCATCTCGATGCTGCTAGTAGCTGCCACAGTTATTGGCGGCATCCTCAAGGGAGTAGTGTAATGGACTCAGGAAGTAGGAAGGTAGCGCTAGCGTCGCTGCTCGTAGGTGGCGCCGTCAGCTCAGGAGAGTTTGGCTGGGCCTTCGCAGCCTTCGCCGTGTACGTTGCGGCGAACGTCGTGATGAAGGTGCTCAGCCGCTAAGCGTCGTCCGTTCCTCCCCGGACGGCAGAGAACCCCCGTCTCATAAGGACGGGGGTTCTCGCATTTTGGGGGTGTTACTGTTTAAACCACTCGCTGAAAACATGCATCGTGACGGTGACCGCAGCTAGCTCGTTGCGCGGGTCGTTCCACCAGCGTGACCGGCCGCTAGGGTGAGGAAAGATGTACCACCAGTCGGTGAACGCGCGGTCGAGCGACAGGAACTCTTTATCGCCCTTTCCAAAAGCTGTTGCTACACGACGTCCAAGTAAAACGAAGAGGGTAGGAGCCATCTCA
>Ga0209322_10002137_pt1 | contig 11353 bp, 9 predicted proteins | sample Rifsed19ft1_FD_184013 | JGI IMG/M metagenome (GOLD analysis project Ga0209322, IMG submission 184013) | Soil microbial communities from Rifle, Colorado, USA - sediment 19ft 1 (version 2) | ecosystem: Environmental > Terrestrial > Deep subsurface > Rock core/Sediment | place: Rifle, Colorado...
TTGGGTGTTCCCACATCCGCTGAGGACAAGAGGTCGGCCAGTGTACCCGGTGTGTAAGTGGGCGGGGTTGTGAGTGTCCACCCATAGTTAGAAAGCAGTTCATCTGCTGCTATGCCCTCAAAGTTCGGGCCAAGGTTGGCCCAGAAGTCCGTGCCCGCTGAACGGGTCCAGAGGGACGGTCTAGTAATGTGCTGTCTAAGGTTGTGCGCTACTCGGACAAGCCCATGGCCCTTTGGCGGGGCCAGCTCCGTTGTCATGTCCTTACTCCTTAACTGTGCCAGCCGCCCTAGCTATGGCGAGGGTCGCTTCTAGCTGGGCATCCTGGCGGGCGTTTCTCTCTGTCTCCTTCTGGTTCTCCATGTGTTCCTGGTAGGCGGCCCACTCCTGGCTATGGCGGTGCAGGGCGTGGATGCGCTTAGAGTGGGCGCTACGTAGATGGGCGGAGTTGCATGTAACCCCGGACAGGCCCACCTCGTCCAGGACTGCCCGATCTATGCTTTCGGGGTGGAGGAAGCACTTGACATTTCCCCGCTTGTATTCGGGGGCCTCATGCTGGCGGGCCGTGAACATGAACCGGCCATCCGGGAGGCGCTTCGCCAGGGTGCGCTCCAGGAGATAGACGGGAATATATATCTCCTCACCATCTACCATAGAGTAGATGGGAACCTTCTTGCGGGCGGGCGATATTTCCCGGAACAGGATTTCTCCTGCATTGGGGTCATCGCGGAGTTCAGCAATCTGTCCTCGGAGGTCCCGGATGTCCTGGGCGCGTTCTGCGATATTAGTGGGTTCTGGCATGTCTCTCCTTAATGTATCCACGGGGGGTGTCATTGCGTTGGACGGTAATAATGGGGCCGATGACGGTTCTGTTCTTGAGCACCTCCCGTTGCCGCTCTAGGGTCATCAAAGAATCCTTGATGAGTGTGCTTTCCGCGAGCATCTCCCTGCTTCTATTATACCAGTGGTGGTCCTGGCGGTTCTTGGCGGCGTGGTCCTGGAGTTGGCCCACCGTGTTCTCACCAAAGGACGGGATAATCAGTGGGGTTGTGCGCTCGAACAGGGTAGTTGGCCCGTAGTCCGTGGTGTATTCTGCGATGGCATCCCCCCGTATAACATAGACGGCCTGGACCCAGTGGCTGGCCGAGGAGCCGTCAAAGGAGTGGACCGTGCGGGGGCCCTCGAAGAGCCCCCAACATCCTTCGTCGGGATATACACGGTCGGTGACAATTTTCACGATGTTCGCTTACTGGCCAGATTGATTGCCCGCCACTCACCCGCGATGTGGACAAACAGCGGGACGGACTTGGGCTTACCACGCGGGCGCAGTTCATCCTTCTCGGAATACTCCGCCCGGATGTCCTCAATAGTACGTCCCTGCTGGCGAGCAAGCTGCCTGTACCAGATGGCTTTAGGCATCTCGGCTTCACCATTCCAGGCCATAGGTTCCGTAGTCCATGCCTTTGCGTTACCATCTAGATATGCCGGAGTAACGCGGACAAACTGTGGAAACATCTTGTACAGCTCTGCCCAGATACAACACATCCGGACCTCAAGAGTCTCGGCCAAGTAGGGATTGGTCCACATGCCGATGCGCTGGTAAGTGCAGTCACACAGGTCATCCTGGCAGTCCCAGAATGTGGTCGGGAACGTTCCCGTGAAGAGGGCCTCTAGGACATCAGTTTGGGCCTGTGAGTCCAGGACAGGATATGTCTCAATCTTTGTCTGCATTCTACGTCTCAACGTTGTTGATTGTACCGGCAGCAATGATCTTCTGGACGGTTGTGTCATTCGCGCCAATTCCACCTGCTGTAGTGATAGCTCCAGCGGGCTGAGTAGCAGACCTGCAAACAACCCATGCGGTTGGCTGGGTTGTGGCAAACGCTGATATAGTACCCAGGCGTACATTCCCGGCTGTTATATTGATGTCCCCAGTGGCCGCTGTAATAGTTGTCGTAGATACGGCCTGCGCGACAACCATGTCATTACCGTCGAAGTCAAAGATCTCCGTGCCATTATAGACAGCAACGATGCGCCCATTGATCTGGTCATGCCACCATCCTTTATGGCGGGGAAAGGCGGCTGTTCGATAAGGCATCTTATATCTCCTTAGCAGCTACGGCTGCACGTGATAAGGTGGGGGTGTTTAGAGGCACACCCCCTAAGCCTTATTCAATTATGTCGCCCAGTCGCGGTTCCCCTTGGCCCAGATGTAGTCGCACTCCAGCAGGGGGTCACCCGTGGAAGCAGCGAGGAGATAGAGGACGGGGTATACCAGGGCGGTCTGGTCGAAGGTGCCCGGCTTCATGTGGGCAACCTTGGTCAGCCCGCTCTGGTTCGCCATGCCGGGGCCACCGAAGTAGCCAATGCACCCGCCGCCTGCGTCAATCTCGACCCTGGCAACATACCAGGAGTCGGCGGTAATAGTGCATTGGGATCGAATACCTAGTGCGCCCAGCGTGGTTGCACCGCTGAGGGAAGAGTACAGCGGGGCAGTTGTGGACTCGGTGCCGTCCAGTGAGTAGTGGAACCTGAAGTCGTCGTCGGTGGCTCCCGTGTCGGTGTAGAAGCCGACCGCGTTACCAGCGTCGTTAGAGGTCAGGGTCGCACCGCTCAGGGTGAACGGGTTAACGGGCTCGGCCAAGGCGACCGTCTCGGCAAAGCCCACGAACACGCGCAGGTCAGTGGCCGATGCGCCCTTGAACCTCGCGCCCATCCGAATGGTGCCGTTGGTGGAAGGCTGCATCGGCAGGCCAACGATGGCAATGCCATCCCCGGCACCAGTAGCGCCGCTGAAGGAGCCAACACCACCGGACTCGTCTACCGTGTTAATGAAGTCAACAGCGCCACTCACCGCAATGAGAGTTACATCATTAAAGCGCGTACCTGCTGTCGCGTCTGCAATTGAGGCAGTGGCGTTGTAGCCACCGAAGTCCTCGAAAAACCCAATACGGCCAAATTCGTCCTGAATGGCCATTATATTTCCTTTCTACCCCGTCCTGGGGTAACTAGCTTGTCGGGGCAGTTGCGTCACTGAGAATCGTGAATGCCCAGTTTCCGGCGGACCGCTCCCCGAACCCGTACTCGTCGGTCATAAAGATTTCGTCCGCGCCGCCACCGAATGACGGGTCACGGCGCTGTTCGGTCTTGATACCCATGCCCAGGACGGCCACTACGGCATCCCCGGAGTGGACAGCGCCACGGGCGTCGGGGGTTGCGGTGACAGTGATATTTCCGTCCTCGAATATGTTAGCCCCCGCCACGGTCCCCATAAACCCCTTGCGGTAGACCTGCTCGGTCATGCCATCGGGGATTGTGTAGGTTCCAATACCGGCCAGCACTTCATCCTGAAGGTCCTTGATCTGGAAACCATGCAGGACTGCGTAGACCGGCGCACTGGAGGGCTCGGTAACGTTGGATGAGATTCTGTTCTTGGCCGCTGCGATATGGCCAAATGATAGGGGGTTGCCCGTGCCGGGGGACGCACCCGTGCCGAAGGTTGAGAACAGACTTAGGTAGTCCTCGTCCTTCTTGCGGGCCATTGCGTTCCCGGCCAGGGACCCCACCTTGGACTCCACCACCGAGGCAATCTTGCGATAGGTCATGTCCGTGATCTTGAGGGCGATCTGGGTCATAGACGGTGTGATGGTAAACAGGGTGTCGGCAAGCTGCTGGAAGTTCTGATTGATCGTGGTCTCAGTAATATCCTGGGCACTAATCTGGGCGAGGGAAATCTCGTTCCAGCTAAGGCCCGTGCCCTTTGCCTGGTCCCGCACATCACACGTCCGCTTCCAAGTACCCTCGTACTCGCGGACGATACGCGCATCAGCAATGATGGTCGGTAGGGAGTCGGCTAGTGACCCAGTGGTCGTTTCACCAGACGCCATTGTAATTCTCCTGTATTATGCGCCCGCACGTTGGCGGGCCCTGATCTCAACTAGGGTTTGTATCGGCGTAGTAGGGTCGGCAAGGATCTCCCGGTCACTCCGGCCACCACGGGCTTTCTCGGTGAGGTCGGGCTTTTGGCCCTTCCGCGAGGCGGCACGGGTGTTTTCTACGTTGGCGGACTTCCCGGCCTTGAGGCCCCGCTCGTAGCCCCGCTTCTCAGCTTCCTGGAGTTTCTTCTCCACGAGTGGCTCAGCGATTCGCTCCATAAGGTCGGAGGCGAAGTCGGGGTCTGCGCGGTTATCTGTAGCCATCCTGTACAGGCGGCCCAGGTACTCATTGGCGAGGGAGTCATCCTCCATGATTTTGCCGATGGTGGACAGTATATAGTGACTGCCCTCCCACCACATCTGGCCGTTGAAGGCCTCCATTGCAGGCTTATACTGCTGGAACAACTCCTGCATGACATCGGTGTCCAGGGTTCCATCATTGGTGGCTTTCTGGACCTTACTGTACATTTGCCCCAGGGTTTCGCGGGTCTGGACGCTATGCTGAGACCAGCGGTCAATCGCGGGTTGGATAGAAGACTGGAACTTGCGGTACTGTTCCTTAGCAATGTCCTTGTCCCTTGCCCGCGTAGTGGACTCGTGGGCCTCCTTCAGTGCCGGGCTAGACTCTAGGTGTTCTAGCCAGGATTCATAGGTTTCCCCCTCCGTTTCGGGTGGTTGTTCACCCTCAACTGCGGGTTCAGACGGGGCGTCTGGTGCCGCCTCAACAGGAAGCTCTGGTGGAGCATCTGTCACGGCGGGCAGTGTTGGGGCCTGAGCGGGATCAACCAAGACTATATCCTCCTATATATTATATCATGCCTCATGGAATCTATCGCACGTATGGCAGTAATTGCACTTTCGGCAGGTTCCCAGTGGGGTCCAGTCATGTTCACCAGATGTACACTTAGGAGGCGAAGGCTTGGGGAGCGTTTCTACCATCTTGTGTCCCTATCTGAGCCAGGAGTTGCTCGTTACGATACATATCGGGATAGAATAGCTGGAGCAGGGATACATTCTTGAGCAGGAACTCCTGGCGGGCGGGGTTAGCGTAGAGTTGGCTCTCCTTGGTGCCCGAACGTAGGGCGAATGCCAACCCCACTAGGCGCGGGCCATACTGGCCGGTTTTGGCCACCAGGCCATAGACGGTATCCATGCCCACGTCAGTATAGCCCTGGCTGGCTAGTTGCCGGTTAGCAACCTGGGCGGCCTCCTGTATCTCCTGGATTTGGTCCTGGTCAGTGGTGGAGCCTACTTGGGGGACCCACTTAGGGAGATCGAAGTACTGGCGGCGCAGGGTACGGGCCTGCTTGAACTTAGTCTCGACCTGCTTGACTGTTGAGTCTTGCGAGCGGGTGCGGACCTCTATAGCATTGCGGTACTCCTCGGGCAGGCGGGCAAACGCGGCGTCCTTGATCCTGGAGTAGGTCTCCCAGTCTATCTCGAAGGTAGCAGGGTCACGGTATTGTTCGGGGGTGACCTTGCGCCAGGTATCAAAGTCCCGTGCCAGGGCCGTGTCGCCAACATCAAGTTCATCCTCGAAGAACTCATGGTATATTACATCAGCGATATTCTGCTGGTAACGCTCGAACTGTTCCACGAACTGGGAGCCAGCGGCGGGGTCGCCGGACAGGACGCCCTCGGCCAGCATGGGGAGGTTGAAGTCCTGTTCCTTTTGGGCGAACTCACGGGTGCGCTTCTCCTTGGCAATGGCACCCTCACCGCCCCGCTCTAGGCGGTACTTCTGAGACTCCTCGGCCAGGGCGGACAGTTCGGGGTCGGTCTCCACGAGGACATTATCTATCCCGGCCTGATATTCCCTGCCATACTTCTCCTGGAATCGGGCCTTAAGTTTGGCCTGGGGGGTTTCAGGATAGGTTTGAACGCTTACACCGAGGAATGAGCCAACACCAGCGCCTACACCGGCCAGGAACCCCTCGTTAACCAATGCGTCTCGGATGTCCTGTGTGACAAGGGGCGTAAGGTTATTCCATAGTTGCTCTTGGGCAGTTGCACCAGTCGCGGTGATTTCCCGGCCTTCAAAGGTCTCTCCGCTGATTATATCAGACCCCAATCCGGCTACGGGCGACATCTTACTTCTCAGGAATCGCATTACGGAGTCGGCACGTGGGGCGGGGATAATGTCGCCCGCCTCAGTCTTGCGCTGGCCAGTGGCAATCTGCGCCATGTAGCGATACACAGGGCCGAACCCACCCGTGAGGTCAACGCGCATGTTGCCCATCCTGGCCTTCATGAAGTTGGCGCTGCGGGGGTCCATCTCTACGGTGATACCAACAGCTGTAAGCATGGCGGCAAAGGCGGCAATGCTGCCAAATGTGCCCGCTAGATGCTTAAACACTATGCCGCGCATTTCAGGGCGAGCAAGATCAACGGCCCGGAACGGTAGCTTTAGACGGGAAATCAATAGGCGGGGCGAGAATAGGACAGAGTTCAGGAACGGGCCATACTTGTTGAGGGCCTTTAGGTCGCCACGCCCAGTCAGTTCATTGATAAAGCCGGTCAGCCGCCGGACCTTGCTGGGATCGGCCATCCACTCCTGGGACCAGTTTTTGATGGTGTCCTTGAAGAGCGTAGAACGAGCCAGGTTAACAGCATCGGTATAGGCCCGCTCGGTTGCCCGAATCCAGGGTATCTTCTCTAGGAATTGGTGGACTTTAGCGCCACGGGCGACCTGAAACGCTTCCTCGGCGGTGGCCCCAGTGCCTGCGGTCACAATGTCTAGCCCGTTCGCCATACCAAACTGAATATTGTGGTCAGCGAGTAGGGCGCGGTTGAACGCCGCGCTGGACTCAGGATCGACCATTGACTTGGCTTGACGGGCTATAATTTGCGGGAGAAGGCTGGGCTTTCCCGCCCAGGCCGGGAATAGCTGGCGGGCCGTGGCGGACATGTCAAGACTTGATACGAGTAGAACGCGGGGAACATTGGCTGCAGCGGCGATCTCCTCTCCTATATCGAGGGGTTTCGGTGGGGGCTCAAATCCGGCTCCTATAGGCGGCTGAGTCCCGCCAGGAGGCGGGCCACCACCGGGGCCAAGCTCGAAGCCTTCCCCGAATGTGCCGGGGCCTTCTATGGTTGGAGGCCGTGGGGGTTCACCCCCACCTTGCACCATCCCTAGGGCCTCGCGGTATTTCTCGGCAGCCCGGGCGTTACGGCCCTCGGCCATCAGCGCATCACCCTCAGCGATGAGGGCATCGGCATTGGTGAAGGCGGACTCATCCCCAGCCAGCTTAAATTCAGGCGGGAGTTCTGCTGCCCCACGATATGCCTTATTAAGCTTATGGAGTGCACTGGGTCCAAGAACCGCCTCTGATAAAGCGTCAAAACCGCCGCCGGGCTCATAAAAGCTTTCCGGAACCTTAATTTTCATCCTGTGAATTAGCTGGGCGATAGGAATAGACCCAGTAGACATAGCAATATCTGGATTGGCCGCAAGTCTGGATTGGGCTTCCTCTAGGGACTTAATGAAATCATTGTATCGAATGGTGGAAGATGCTGCTTTTCTGCCTATAAACTGATTAACAATATTACGTATTGATGTGGTGCTAGGCATGATTTCCGCCGCTGGCACCACTGCCATCTGACGCTGGAGTTCGCCCACTTGTTTGTTGGCATTATGGAACTCATCACGCAGGGCGGCCATATCGGGAGTCTCGCCGGGCTTACGCGGGGACCGAGGATCAAACCCCAGGGCCTTGGCGCGGGCGAGGGCGTCGTCGCGGAGGCCACGGGCCTTGAATAGCTCGGAGGAGGGTTGGTTGGTGAAGGCAGACTCGTCGATGGACTCAGAACTTAGCCTAGCGCCGGGCTCCAATTTGTCAAGTTGAGCACTGATCGCTTCATGTCTGCGCATCAGCGCCCTAAGCTTGGGGTCTCTAAGGGCATCATCTATTTCTTCGGCAGTGGGCGACAATGGAACGCCAAGCTCATCCATTCTTGCAGAGACAGCCCTTGCGGCTTTAGCCCACTGATCGTTTAGACTCCGAAGTTTTCGAGCGTTTCCCCGTACTGCGCCAGGCGCGACTGGAGCTTTTCCCGCTGGTATCCATTCTCTAAGAGCATCTGGAATAGCGCCCTTGCCGCCGAATCTCTGGAGGGCTGAAAGTTGCCTACTGATTGCTGCGTCGGCTCCTTCAGGGCCGCCTCTATATAGGTCGTTAAGGTTCTCTCCGGTAGGCGCGATATAACGCGCGTCAGCGATGTAGTCATTCCACTCCTCATCTGTTAGGGATCGCAGGGCCTTGTCGATACGCTTATGGGTACGGGGAACCTTATTCCATGTCTTGTTGATGGCCCACTCCCAGGCCGTTCTATAGGCAACATCGGCAGCTCCTCGCCCCGTGATAGAATGAGCGGCTAGCATATGGACGGGCTCGTGAATAACATCTTTAGCTATTAGGCTAGTAAGTTTTCCGATGACATCCCTGCGCAGAAACCCCGGTGATGCTCCTGCCGATATTGGGTAATGGCGAGCTTCAGCTAGCATATTCCACAACTCAAAGAACACTTGGTCATGGTTTCCCTGATTGGTCCACATGGCCATAGTATCACTCATGGTGGTCGGGAGTATGCCTACCTTGGTTGGACGGAAGGAGTAGTACTGAATCTCATCGCCTAGAACATCCATGACTTTCTTTACATAAGTCCTAGACGCAAGCAAGCCAGCATGTTCTTGCCTGACGCCTTGGGTCCTACTTAGCAGCGCCCTGGGTTCTCCATGGAGTGGTTCACGATATTTATACGGGAACTCTTTGGGAGGCATATCCTCTGGAAACCTGGCGCTTATCCACTCTGTGAATGTCTCCAGTGGAGATTTAACCAGTGTCCTTGGAAGTACAGACCGCCCAGCTATGCGTTGACTTGTCCACACACTGGGTCTGGTTTTGGGAAGATACTGCTGAGCAACCTCAGCAACAGGTTCTACCAATCCAGTGGGTGGTCGGCCAAATGCCTTTATCCCATAGGCCGCCCCGCCTACACCCCCGGCCAGTGACCCTACTAGACCCGCGCCGGGAATCCCCAACTCCCGCTCGGCCAGTTGCCCGGCCTGTTGCCCGCCATAGGCCCCAAGGAGGGAAGTCCCGGCCACACGCAGTTCGGGGGCAATGCGGGCTCCTATAGATGCGCTTCGGCCAGCAGCACCCATGACACCCAGGGGCGGGACAAGTATACCGGCTGCGATGAGGCCCGCGTTCAGGGGGTTGAACTGGCCAAGGGCAAACTGGGCGGGACCTTCTAGGGGCTTGGGGAGGGCCTTTTTGACGGCACCACGCACTCCGGGGATGTCAAGAGGAGAAACGTTTGCGACCTGCCATGCTTTCTTGAGGGCCTCGATGCGGCCAAGGCGCTCACCAAAGGTCTGGAACGAGCCCAGGTTAAAGGCCATTACCTCAGCCCGATGCCGGTCCCCTGGTCACGGCCAGTAATCAGGACATTGGTAAGGCTAGACAGGACGGACTGGCGGGTTAGGCCCGCGCTTTCATATGCCTGGAGGGCAAGCTCGAATAGGCCCGCATTCCTGGCGGCGAGCTGGGCCAGCTTGAAGGCGTTGGCCTGGGGAGCGGGCAGGATAGCCCCAGTCATGGGCTCTACCAGGGGTCGGCCTAGTTTCTGGGAGAATGACTCCGACCCGGTTCCAGGAGGGAAAAGAGTTGGCCGGTCGAGAACCGGACCCATCGGTAGCCCTGATATATCACCAGAACTCACTATATTACCCCAATCAAAGCCTGATTGGTTAAATACATCCGGCCCGGTAATACCCCTATACTGGTTTGTGGCGGGATCACGATAGTATACAGTTGGGTCTGATGTGCTCTTTAGTAGAGAGGGTTGTACCCCCAGGCGATTAAGCAGCGATAAACTAGGATTACTGTTTGCCATCGGGAACTGCGGCAGGCCCATTCCTGCATACAGGGGGTTGATGGCAGCGACTCCCGACATGGGGTCAAAGAGGGCTCCAGGCGGGCGCTGTGCAAACCCGCCATAGCCGGGCGAGAATATGGACGCCCCAGCAGCAGCCTGGCCCGTGAGGGGGATGATCTCTGTGGTGCCGGTGGCGGTGTCGGTGATGGCGACCTCGGTGCCGGGCTCGACCTGGAGATTGCCCTCCCCGATCAGGACGGCGGTTTTGGTGGTGCCGAACTGGGGAGCGCCGGGGGCTGCAGGTGGACCCATCTGCATCATCTCTTGGCCCGGCATCATCCCAGGGGGCTGTTCAGGCATCGGCTGTGGTGGCATCATTTCGGGAACCATTCCAGGTAGAGTCCCGCCCATAGCCATACCAAACCCGGATGCCGGTAGAGACGGAGGCTTAATCCCGCCGATGGCCGCGATGGCCGTTTCTATCTCCGAGATGGGGGCCTGGGCGGACACATTGGGGACGGGGCGGGAGGCGAACTCGGTCTGGGCCTGGGCGAATCCGGCCTGGGGCGTGGTGCCCAAGACGGGGAGGCCCTGGAGGGCAGAGGCCATCTTGAACTGGTCGGGGCCAAGACCGGCGACAAGGCGGGAAGCCTGGCCCTGTTCAGCGATGAATCTATCGACGATTCCCTGGAGAGCGGAGAACCGGGACTGACGAAGTTGTTCTAGCCGGTTACGTTCGGCCTCAGCGGCGGCAGCTTCACGGGCAAGACGGGCCTGGTCGGCCTCCCATGCCCGTTGTTCGACCATTCCCCGTTCAGTCTGAGCATAGGGAGTGGGGGCAAAGCCGGTGCCACCAGAAGGAGTCTGGTATTGGCTCTGTATTGTCCACGAGAGATTACCCAGGGCGTCTCGCATAGCAATGTAAGTGACGGACCCGCCGGGGACATTGGTGGTGTATTGCTGTCCTTCATAGCGGAGAGGCGGGAATCCTTGGCCCGCAGGGGCACTAGGTGTGGCCGAGGGGCCGGGCTTAAATCCGGTGGGGGTCGGTGGGCCATAGACCTGGGAAGTTGTAGTGGGAGTTGTAAGACGGGTGGGAGCGGGAACCCCCGTTACATACTTGCTCAGGTAGGGGAATATATTAGACTGGTCTTGAGTAATCGGCCCCTGGAGATTGAACGTGGTGAGGCCGCTGGGCTTCTGTGTAGTATATTGTCCCGTAGCGGCATTGAACCACGAGGGAGAGCTACGAGGGTCAAAGACCCATAGTTGGGAGCCCAGCTTATTGGTATAGAATTGCAAGTCGGGGCTGGTCGGCCCTACCTGATTAGCCAAGGAAGCAGCATAGATTGTATCAGCTAGACCCATCTTGTTTTCCCTTCACCCTCTTAGACATCTTGTGAGCATACCGAATCGCGCTGTCCACCGTGGCCTTCTGATCCACCAGGAACTGGTAGAACACTTCCGGGTTGGCCTGCATTAGCTTGAACTCCTCGAGTTGGTCGGCCTCGGATACGCGGGTGGAGCCCAGGGGCCGGACA
>Ga0209322_10002138_pt1 | contig 11350 bp, 9 predicted proteins | sample Rifsed19ft1_FD_184013 | JGI IMG/M metagenome (GOLD analysis project Ga0209322, IMG submission 184013) | Soil microbial communities from Rifle, Colorado, USA - sediment 19ft 1 (version 2) | ecosystem: Environmental > Terrestrial > Deep subsurface > Rock core/Sediment | place: Rifle, Colorado...
GCTTATCCCTTCTCCATTTACTATCACAGCCATCGGAATGGGCGTATCAGATGGCAGAACAATAACTGATGGTGTCACTCCGGAACTTGTCGATGTTGGAGTGTTCTGTTGACAGCCCGTTAATAGTAATACGAAGATTGCTGCAAGCAGCAGGATGGATGAGTGGAAGGAAAATTTGTGCATTGGATGATTATACCTGAATAGAAAAACAGGGTGCAGTTAAGAAACTGCACCCTGTTTGTTGTATGGTAATTGCGTCACTATCTCCATTTTATTGTCATTGCGAGCGGAACGAAGTGGAGCGTGGCAATCTAATACGTTTTTGGTCTAGTAATCCATTCCGCCGCCGGGGGGCATTGGCATGGGTTTTTCCTTTTCAGGAATATCTGTGATCAGGCACTCCGTGGTCAGGATCATGGCTGCGATGGAAGATGCATTTTCAAGGGCACCACGAACGACTTTCAGTGGGTCAATGATTCCAGCTTTCAGCATATCCACGTATTCACCGGTAATTACGTTGTAACCCAGGTTCTTATTGTTCTGTTCTTTGGAAAGTCTGCGGACAGTCTCAATAATGACAGCACCATCCTGTCCTGCATTTTCAGCCAGTTTACGGATGGGGGCTTCCATGGCACGTCGTACGATTGAAACGCCAATGGTTTCGTCTTCCCCGTTCAGTTTGACCTTATCCAGGGCGGAAACTGCATTGATGAATGTAATTTCTCCACCGGGGACAATACCTTCTTCGATGGCTGCTCGTGTGGCAGATAAGGCATCTTCCACGCGGTGTTTTTTCTCTTTCAGTTCTGTCTCGGTGGCTGCACCAACACGGATGATGGCTACGCCGCCAGACAACTTTGCCAGCCGTTCCTGGAGTTTCTCTTTGTCATAATCACTTGTGCTCTTGTCGATTTCAACACGGATCTGGTCGATGCGTCCTTTAATGTCTTTGCTGTCGCCCTTGCCGCTGATAACTGTGGTGTTATCTTTATCAGCAACAACTTTCTCAGCGCGTCCCATTTCGTCCAGTGTGGTGGTCTCAAGTTTGCGGCCGGTTTCTTCTGAAATAACCTGCCCGCCAGTCAGGGTGGCGATGTCTTGTAACATTGCTTTTCGGCGGTCACCGAATCCTGGGGCTTTGATTGCCAGGACATTCAGCATACCACGCAGTTTGTTCAGAACGAGTGTTGCCAGGGCTTCACCGTCGATATCCTCGGCAATGATCACGAGTTCACGTTTGCCAAGTTGAACGAGTTTTTCAAGCACTGGAACAATATCCTGGGCTGCAGAAATTTTCTTGTCATAGATCAGGATATAAGGATCATTAATTATTGATTCCATTTTTTCGGAATCAGTAATGAAATAAGCGGAAATATATCCACGATCGAACTGCATACCTTCCACGTATTCCGTCTCAAATTGCATGGACTTGGATTCTTCAACGGTGATCACACCATCTTTACCAACTTTGTCCATCACGTCAGCGATCAGGTTGCCGATTTCAGGATCAGCAGCGGAGTTTGTTGCCACGGAAGAGATCTCTTCTTTGGTCTCAATTTTCTGTGACATCTTGCGTAGGGCTTCAACAATTTTGTCTGTTGCTTGTTCAATTCCCAGTTTCAAGCGCATCGGGTTGGAACCAGCTGCCAGGTTCTTCAGACCTTCTGTTACGATGGCATGAGCCAGAACAGTTGATGTTGTCGTGCCATCACCTGCAATATCGTTGGTCTTTGTTGCCGCTTCCTTCAATAATTGAGCGCCCATGTTCTCAAATGGATCTTCCAGTTCAATTTCTTTGGCTACGGTAACACCATCATGAGTGATCGTGGGGGAGCCGAATTTGCGGTCAAGGGCTACATTGCGACCCTTCGGACCAAGAGTGGTGCCTACCGCATTAGCGACGATATCAATGCCGTTCTTAAGTCGACGGCGCGCGTCTTCTGAAAATACGAGTTGTTTTGCTGCCATAGTTCTAATCCTCCGTTACAGGGTTATTATTTTTTTATTCAACAATGGCCAGCAGATCGCTTTCGCGCAAAACGAGCAGCTTCTTGCCGTCCAATTTCATTTCAGTACCTGAGTACTTTGCGAACAAGACTTTGTCACCTACGGATACATCCATGGGGATCCGTTTTCCACTTTCATCCCGGTCTCCTGGACCTACGCTTAGGACTTTGCCTTGTTGCGGTTTCTCCTTTGCGGTCTCGGGAACATAAATGCCGCCTGCGGTCATCTCTTCCTGTTCGATGGGTTCAACCACAACGCGATTGCCGAGGGGTTTTAAGGAAATTGCCATATTTGCCTCCTGGAAATAAAACTTGATTATTTTAGCACTCACATGATTTGAGTGCTAATTCATATCATACTTGCCTTGCGATGCATCGTCAAGGGGTTTGTATTGATATTAACAAATCTATAACAATTTTCAATATCAGGAGGAACGGTGGGATGCTTTTTAAGATCTCGGTGTCGGGACAGGTGTTGAGGTCGGCAGCGGGGTTGGAGTCTGAAGAAGATCCTGGTTCAGCGATGCACAGATCTGTTCACCTGCGCTGACAATTCCAATAATGGTCTCATCACTGCTGAAATCAGCCCTTACCTGTTTCAATACTTGAACAGCTTCCGGGCAGTAGTTACGTTGTGGAAGGCTCAGGGCTGCCAAAACAGAACCGTAAGTGTAGTAATAAACAACCGTGGAATTGGATAACGGCAGACCGATTACATCAGAACTGGTTTCCCCTTGGGCACATTCCCTCCCAAACCTGGCTTCGCATGATTCTGCTGCAGTGCATCCCTGGACCGCACATTTCAGTGCAGGGATGGAACCTTCGTAGTTTCTGGATTTGAAATAGATGATTCCAAGCTGTCCATGGATATCCGCATTCGAAATATCAAAGGAAAGTGCTTTCTTGATGTTTAATGCCGCTGCAAAGAAATCACCTTTTTGCGAATATGTTTTCGCGATGGAAATGTAAGGGATTGGGTCAAGGATTTGCAGTTGGGTGTTCAGCCGGGCTGCTTTCGCGAAATATTCCAGTGCCTTGTCATAAAGATCATCGCGCTCAAGGGGAATGGTACTTGAGAATGCCAGGCGTCGATAATTGGCACCTACGGAGATGTAAAGAAATGTCAGGTTCGGATTGATCTCGATCGCTTTTTGATATTCTTCGATAGCCTGGTTGTAATTGGATGTGGATTCAAGTACATACGCATAGACCCGGTGGACATCCATGATCTCGGGACCGCGTTCGATGGCTTGAATAATGATTTTCTCTGCCTGGCTCCATTTTTGTTGATCGACCATGATCTCGGCATAGTAAGCCATCGCAAGAACATTCTGCCCGTCCAGCTGTAACGCTCGTGTCGCTTCCTGTTCAGCTTCAGCCAGCATCGTTTTTGGATCTTGTCCGGCAAGAAGGGTCGCACTCCATAGCCAATCCATCACAAATGCTTTCGTGGCATGAACCGTACTGTCATCCGGGGCAAGAACAATTGCCTTGTCGATGGATTCAAGGGCATCCTGTAACCGTTGAATTCGCTGCGCATCCGTTGTTACCAGGTTGGATGAATAAACCTGGATTCTTGCAAGTTTCACCCACACTTCAATATCATCCGGGTCAACATTGGTTGCTTCTTTATACGCACTGATGGCTTCTTCCAATTGTCCAGCCGTGAAGGACGCATCTCCCTCGGACGTGTAAGAGATGGTACTTCTGGTTGGAGTAAAGGTCGGTTGAAATGGCCGTTGGATTGCACCGATTTCAACCTGGTTGATTAACCAGATCCCTGCCAGTATCAGGAAAACCCACAGGAAAGATCGGTAAAGGTTGGAGCGTTTCTTTTGATAAAAATGATGACGCCTGGGTCTGACATTCATGGGGTCGGGGAATTCGTTGGTGTCAAAAGGCTGTCTGCACAGATCCTCATGGCTTCGTTGGCGTTAAAAACAGCATCTTCATCGCTGGGTACTTTTTCCAGGATGGTTTTGGATACATTGATCACTTCATTGCAGTGATTGGTGTTCGCCAATACCAGGGCAAAAGCCGAATAATACTGGGTAATGTATAGATCATCTCCAGTAAGTTCCAATGGTTCGATCACAAGCCCATCAGCATTGGTTCCTCCATTGATCGCCAACCTCAATTGTTCTATTGCTTCTGGCCATTCGAAATTTCGGTACAGCATTAGACCAAGGTTTCCAATCAGGTAGGGATCCTGCGGATCATTGCTGACTGCCAGTTCTGCAGATTGAACAGCCTTTGCAAACTCTCCATAGGCTGCATATGCCCTCGAAGTATAAAGATCCGGGATCGGGTCAGATGGATTGAGTGTATTCGCCAGGGTGTATTCATCAATTGCATTCCCAATAGCGCCAAGGACGCGGTAGGTTCTTCCAAGGGCAATATGGATCTCAGGGATGTTCGGATTAATATTGATGGCTGCCAGGTATGCCTGGACTGCTTCTTCCCGGTTATCAGTGATCTCCAGGATAAAACCTCTTGCATAGTTGGCTTCGATCGTGTTCGGAGATAGGGAAGTCGCCACCCTGGATTCTTCGATTGCAATGTCTATGGCTTCAAAAGGTCCTACATTATCTAGGTACATATTTCCCAGTAATTCAGCGTAATAGGCATGCGCCAGACCATTGTTTGGATCGATCTCAATGGCTTTCTTGATGGCGGTTTCTGCAGTGGCATAATCTCCTAGCCTTGTTAATGCCCAACCGCGAACAGCATAAGCTGTCGAATTGTTGCTTGATAGGAGCAGTGAATTCTCAGCATTCCTGAGAGCTTCATCGATCTGCCCGGCGAAGACCTGTACGCGCGCCAATGCCAGGTAAATATTTGCATCATTGGGATTGTATCGAATGGCCTCTTCATAAACGGAAATAGCCTGCAGTAATTTCCCATCGTTGAAAAGTCCTTCTGCTTCACTGATATAAGATTCAGGAGCGCGTGTGGCAGTGGGTGTGGGAACGAAAGGCGTCGGCATCGTGGGGATCACAACCTGGTTAAAATAAACGACCACCGCGATCAGGATCACAAGGATCAGGATGCGGAATACCCGTAATGGCTTACGCTTTTTTGTCATGCTCCATTTGGAGCCTTTTAGATACATAGCTTCATCTTACCATTGCCGGAGATTAAGCGTCAAGTTGCACAATATTGATGCTTCTTCACCGGAGAATTGAATAAATGGGTTATACCCACCAAAGTTGGTGGGTATTCTCTTTCATAGTTGTTTACTTCTGGAGATCTTAATTACCTTCCAGTATGTCCTTTTTTACAATCTTCAGAAATTCTTCCACAGCCATCGGACCAGGATTTTCACCGCTTCTCAGTCGCAGTGCAACCTTTCCATCTTCTTCCTCCTGGTCTCCGATCACCAGCATGTAAGGGATTTTCTGTTTCTGTGCATCCCGTATTTTGGAGTTCATCCGTTCTGTACGTTCATCAACCTCAACTCTTATTCCGGCCGCTTTCAATTCTTCTTCCACCTTTTTGGCATACACCAGGTGGCGATCAGCGATCGGGATGATGATTGCTTGTTGCGGGGCAAGCCACACTGGGAATGCGCCTGCGAAATGTTCAATGATCACAGCCATGAATCGTTCGGTCGTCCCGGTTACTGCCCGGTGCAGTACAACCGGAACATGTTCCGCACCATCCTCGCCAATATAATTTAGTCCCAATCGAGCAGGTTGGATGAAATCTACCTGGATCGTGGATAGCTGCCATTCTCTGCCGATCACGTCTCTGGCGATGAAGTCCGCCTTGGGTCCATAGAATGCAGCTTCGCCACTGGCTTCAAAAAATTCGACCTGGTTTGCTTCCAGCGATGCCCGTAGGGCATTTTCAGCTTTGATCCATTTCTCATCATCCTGCACATATTTCCCACCTTCACCGCGCAGGCTTAATCGCACCTTGTAATCTGTGAAACGATAACGTTCCAGCACTTCCTGGATCAATTTCAAAGCCAGTGAGAACTCCTCCTGGATCTGGTCTTCGGTACAGAAAATATGGCAGTCATCCTGTGTCAGTGCCCGTACTCTTGTCAGACCGGTCAATTCTCCGGTTTTCTCATATCGATAAAGCGTCGCAAACTCGCTGAAACGCATCGGCAGTTCCCGGTAGGAATGCAGACCCATCTCCTTGTAAAGCGTCATGTGGCTGGGGCAGTTCATCGGCTTCAGGCGATAGGTGACGGCCTCGTCCACCATGGGCGGATACATCACCTCGCGGTAATTGTCGTAATGGCCGGATTTATGGTAGAGGTCTTCTTTCACCAGGTGTCCGGTCCACACGTGCTGATAGCCATAGCGCGTTTGAGTCTCGCGCACGTAGCCTTCCATCAGATGGCGCAGCATCTCGCCCTTGGGGGTGAAGAGCGGGATACCTGGACCGATGTCATCTGAAAAATAGAACAGGCCCAGTTCCCTGCCCAGTTTGCGGTGGTCGCGTTTCCTGGCTTCCTCCTGTAGCCAGAGGAATTCTTCCAGTTGCTGGGCAGTTTCGAAGGCGGTGCCATACACGCGCTGCAATTGCTTGTTCTTCTCGTCGCCGCGCCAATAGGCGCCGGCCACGCTGAGCAGCTTGAGCGCTACTGGGTTGATGAGCCCGGTGCTGGGCACGTGCGGGCCGCGGCAGAGGTCGGTGAAGACGTCGTGGGTATAGAACGAGATCTCGGGCTTCTCCTTGAGCGGGTTGCCGTATTCATCCAGCCCGCCCTTTTCCAAGCCTTCGATGAGTTCTATTTTGTAAGGCTGGCCTTTGAATTGCGCCCTGGCCTGCGCGGCAGAAACAACCTGGCGCTTGAAAGGATGGTCCTCGGCGATGATGGCGCGCATGCGCGTTTCGATGGCGGGGAAATCCTCGGGGGTCAGCTGGCGCGGCAGCTCGAAGTCGTAGTAGAAGCCATCGGCGATGGGCGGCCCGATGGCAATCTTAGCCTCGCCGGGCGGAAACAGTTCGGTGATGGCCTGGGCCATCACGTGCGCGGCCGAATGGCGGATCTTATATAAGTCCGAGTCTTCGTAGCGTGCTGCTTTTACCTCTGCCATGTTTACTCCTTCAAAAACAGTGAATAGTGATTAGTGATTAGTCAATCAGGCAATCAGGGAACAGGAGAAGCGTTAAACAAAAAGCACTCGCCCAAGATTGGGGCGAGCGCTTTAGCGTCCGCGGTTCCACCCAGCTTGGACAACCTGCGGTTGTCCATCTTTGAGGCCCTATAACGGGAGCGCCCGTTCCCCTTAATGCTTTCGCTTTGGGGCTTACGCTCGCGGGTGGTTTTCGTGCTTGCTGCCTGCGGAGGCTTGCAGTCTGTGGCCTCTGCTTCCTGGTGGCTCGTGGACGGGTTTTTAACCCGTCCTAAGCAGTACTCGTCCCGGTCCTCGCGGGTGATGCTTAGGTTGTAGGGAAGATTATACGGCGAGAGCGCGCGGATGGCAAGCAAGAATCGGGGGAGCCCCATTTCATAGTATTATTCGCCCAGTTTCGCCCCGAGGAGGAAGCCATGAGCGAGGTTGCCGTCGCCGTCCGCGATCCGCGCGGAAAGAAGCATGCCCAACTGCTGCATGACGACCTGGCGGTGCGCGAGGTTACCCTGATCCTGGCCGACCGGCTGGGGATGCCTACCAAGCTTAATTACGAGCTCATCGACCTTGCCACAAACAAGGCCCTGGACGCCAGGAAAACCCTGCGAGGCCTGGGCATCGCGGCTGGGGCTGATCTGCAACTGGTGCCGGTGCGCGACAAGATCTTTGATGCCTTCGTCAAGGCGCTCAAAGATGAGATTAAAGACGAACTACGCGATAAGGCCCTGGATGAAGCCAAAGAGGTGCTCGCCAAACTGGATGCAGATTCTGAGGTTGCCGGGTCTGCCGGAGCCGGCGGCCAGGCGACCAGCGAGGCAGGCTCGGGGGATACGGCCGTCCAATCCGAGGCGGAACCCAAAGCCAAGTCAAGTTCCTGCCTGCGCACCGGCTGCATTGGGGTCATCGTAATCGCCCTACTGGCCGCGGCGGCCGTGTTTGTGCTCTACGACGACTACATCAAACCGGTCGTCGCCGAGCTGCTTCCCGGCCTGGTGAGGCCCGCCGAACCCGTGCTGGGCACCGGTGACGTGCAGGTGACCCTGCGCTGGGATAACCCGGTAGATCTGGACTTGCACGTAATCGACCCGTCCGGTGAGGAGATCTATTTCAGCCATTCCACCTCGCAGAGCGGCGGCACGCTGGACGTGGACGCCAACGCCGGCTGCGGCAACGACGCCCCGGTGGAAAATATCTATTGGCCCAGCGGTGGGGCGCCTTTCGGGACCTATCAGGTGTCGGTGGTGTACTTCAACGACTGCGGCTACTCGGGCGCCAATGCCTACACCATCAGCATCCTGGTGGACGGGCAGCGCTTCGGGCCATATGAGGGCCTGCTAACGGCCGAAGGGGAGGGAAATTACGTGACGAGCTTTAGTAGGTAAACGTCAAGGACAAACGGAGGCGCATCTCTGTTGGCTCCGCTTCCTGGTGGCAACCGTCCTATCTGAGTTCCACTCGTCTCGGGCGGTTGTTATGTGGTATTGCAGAAAAAGGCTGGGGGTGGAATGGCAAGAGCAGAAACAATTTCAATATAAACTGAGAGAGCACTATAATTAGAACCTTAGAGATGAAAACCAATGGAGATAAAATTTATTGACAATCAAGATACTAAACTCTCGGCGGTTCTAGTTTCCGAGCTCAAAGGCTCTCTGGACACGAGATTGGCAGTTGCATTCGTATCCAGCAGCGGTCTAACGTTGTTGGAACAATCAATACTTGAGGCTCTATCAAATGGCGGGCAAATTGAAATGTTGGTTGGTCTTGATTTCACGACAACTGAGGCTAGAGCACTTTGGAAATTAAATACATGGGCAAAAGAACACAAAACATTTAATTTTTATTGTCTGCCCCTGGGTGGACCAACAATCTATCACCCCAAAATGTATCTGATGTCCAATCTCATACATGGGTCGATTATTGTAGGCTCATCTAACCTAACTGCGGCAGGGCTGTCACGAAATGCCGAGGCGAACATCTTTATAAAAGACAATGCTGAGTCCGAAGTCTTCACCGATGCTCAAGCGAGTTATGTACGACTTAAATTCGATGGTAGAAGAGTTGTCGATGAGGGATTCCTATCAGCCTATGAGGAAAAGTCAAGGGAGTATATTTCGTCGGAAAAGAACAAGCAAGCAAAACAATTAAAAGCTTTATTCTCTGCGCTACAAAAGGACTTCAATACGCTTCCAAAGCCAACGCCAACTCGCAAGGATTTAGTTGGTTGGTTGAAACTTGTTTATGAAGTATTACCCGAAGGCGAATTCTCAAATGAAGATATTTACCAAAACGAGGATTATTTCGAATCCTATTACCCCGACAATCGAAATATTAGAGCAAAAATACGCCAACAACTCCAAAACCTACGCGATATAGGTCTTGTGAAACCGGTCTCAAGAGGCGTTTGGCGAAAAAAGGTAAATCCTATTTCAAGCTAAGCAGGAGTATAGAAATGAATACGTACGCGATGCAAATAGTTATTGAAGTAGAAAAGAAGTTTAATGAAAACAACGAAGCCTACGAGCACGTTGGCGAAATGGCAGATGACATTCAAGCCTACATTGAATCGATGAAGCATGCGACTGATGCCCTTTGGAATAAATGTTCCTCGATTGCTGTCAAGAGCGCGTTGGTAAAAGATAGCTAAAAGTGTGTGAATACACCAGTTCGATTTAATGTTTAGCAAAATTTCCTAGTAAAATATCTCCCCGCGCTTTATAGCTTTTCGCCTAAGGAGCACCCATGTCCAAAGTCAGAGTCCTGGTCGGTACGCATAAGGGCGCTTTCATCCTCACCTCGGATGGAGCGCGCAAAAAATGGAAGGTGGACGGCCCGCACTTCGGCGGGCTGGATATCTACCACCTCAAAGGTTCGCCAGCGGACCCCGACCGCATCTACGCCTCCCAGGCCAGCGACTGGTTCGGCCAGGTGGTGCACCGCTCCGACGACGGCGGCAAGACCTGGGAAGCGGTGGGCAACGAATTCAAGTACGAAGGCACCCCCGGCACCCACCAGTGGTACGACGGCACGCCCCACCCCTGGGAGTTCAAACGCGTGTGGCACTTCGAGCCCTCGCTCCACGACCCGGATACGGTGTACGCAGGCGTCGAAGACGCGGCCCTGTTCCGCTCCACGGACGGCGGCAAGAGCTGGACCGAACTGGCCGGCCTGCGGACGCACAGCACCGGTTCCCAATGGGCGCCCGGCGCCGGCGGGCTGTGCCTGCACACCATCATCCTCGACCGGCGCGACCCGAAACGCATCGTCACCGCCATTTCGGCGGCCGGCGCCTTCCGCAGCGACGATGGCGGACAGACCTGGAAAACTATCACCAAAGGCCTGCATTCCGATTTCCTGCCCAACCCGGATGCCGAGGTGGGCCACTGTGTGCACCACGTGGCCATGCATCCCTCCAAGCCCAACGTGCTTTTCATGCAGAAGCACTGGGACGTGATGCGCAGCGACGACGGCGGCGAAAGCTGGCACGAGGTCAGCGGCAACCTGCCTTCCGACTTCGGCTTTGTGATCGACGTGCATGCCCACGAGCCCGAGACCTTGTTCGTGGTGCCGATCAAGAGCGATTCGGAGCATTACCCGCCGGACGGCAAGCTACGCGTCTACCGCAGCCGCAACGGCGGCAATGAGTGGGAAGCGCTTACCAAGGGCCTGCCGCAAAAGGATTGCTACGTCAACGTGCTGCGCGACGCAATGAGCGTGGATACCCTGGACCCGTGCGGCATCTATTTCGGCACCACCGGCGGGCAGGTGTACGCCTCGGTGGATTCCGGCGACAGCTGGGAACCCATCGTCAGCAACCTGCCGAAGGTGATGTCGGTGGAAGCGCAGGCGATCTAGCACGTTATTCTGAGCGTGACGGAGCAAGGAATCCATCCAAATCAAGGAATTGCATGGCTTGAACTACCATGCAACACTAACATATGGATGGATGCTTCGTTTCACTCAGCATGACATTTGAAAATACTTTATGGTCCGCGTAAACTCCCTATGATCAGACAATCCCGGTTTCAAACAATGGCATTACGGATTTCTCGCTTCGCTCGAAATAACAAAAGGGCATCATCATGGTCCGCGTAAACTCCCCTATGATCAGACAATCCTGGTTTCAAACAATGGCATTACGGATTTCTCGCTTCGCTCGAAATGACAAAGGGGCATCATCATGGTGCGCGTAAAACTCCCTTACCACCTGCAAAACCTGGCCCGCGCCGGGGCGGAAGTCGAAGTCGACGTGCAGGG
>Ga0209322_10002142_pt1 | contig 11343 bp, 8 predicted proteins | sample Rifsed19ft1_FD_184013 | JGI IMG/M metagenome (GOLD analysis project Ga0209322, IMG submission 184013) | Soil microbial communities from Rifle, Colorado, USA - sediment 19ft 1 (version 2) | ecosystem: Environmental > Terrestrial > Deep subsurface > Rock core/Sediment | place: Rifle, Colorado...
TGTCGAGATAAGCGGAGAGGGCATAAAGCCCGGCCAGACGGTCGCCACATCGAACCTCGCGAACCTCTTCGAGGGCGCGGTAATCACAATACAGAAGTGAGCCTATGTCACTCTACGAGATATGCATAAAAAGGCCGGTCTTCGCGACCATGCTCATCATGAGCCTGGTCGTCATGGGACTCGCATCATACGGAGACCTCGGGCTTGACCTCTTTCCCAAGGTCGACCTCCCGACCGTCACCATAACGACGAGGCTCGACGGGGCCAGTCCGGAGGAGATAGAGAGCCAGATAACCAAGCCCATCGAAGAGGCCGTAAATACCATAAGCGGCATCGACGAGCTGAGGTCTACCACCATCGAGGGACAGTCCCAGGTATTCGCCACATTCATCCTGGAGAAGGACATCAATATCGCCTCAGACGAGGTGAGGGACAAGGTCTCCCGCATACTCTCCGAGCTGCCGCCCGGCACGGACTCGCCCATCATAGAGAAGTTCGACCCGGACTCATCCCCAATCCTGTCGATGGTCGTATCCGGCAAGCGATCGGCGAGGGAAGTCACGGAGATAGCCGACAAGAAGATAAAACGCCAGCTCGAGGCCGTGAAGAACGTCGGCGCTGTCACCCTTGTGGGCGACAGGCGCCGCGAGATACAGGTCGTGATAGACCCGGACAGGCTCCTCGCCTACGGCCTCTCCATCGCACAGGTGCGGGAAGCCATAAGGAAGCAGAACGTCGAGGTCCCCGGCGGCAGGATAACCTGGGAGACCACTGAGCAGGGCCTTCGCACCATGGGCCGCATAGAGAACGTCCGGGATTTCGAAGGCCTCATCGTGGCTGACAGAAAGGGCGCGCCCGTGCGCCTCAAGGACATAGGCTCTGTCCTCGATACCGAGGAGGAGCCGAGGAGCATCTCAAGGCTCGACGGCAAGAACGCCGTCTCTGTCCTCATCAGGAAGCAGTCAGGCACCAATACTGTCGAGGTCATCGACAAGATCAAGGAGAAGGTCGGTGAGATAAAATCGACCCTTCCGTCGGATATAGAGCTCGAGGTCGTAATCGACCAGTCGAGGTTCATAAAGAAGGCCGTAAGCCAGGTCGAAGAGCACCTTGTCATGGGCGCGATACTCGCGAGCCTCATCATACTCCTGTTCATACGCAACTGGAGGAGCGCGCTCATCGCGGCAATAGCCATACCGACTTCCATCATCGGCACCTTCACCTTGATGAAGTACATGGGTTTTACGCTCAACAACATGACACTCCTTGCCCTTTCGGTCTGCACCGGCATAGTCATTGACGACGCCATAATAGTGCTTGAGAACATATTCAGGCACATGGAAGAGGAGGGCAGGACGCCGCTTGAGGCCGCTATAAAGGGCACCAAGGAGATAGCCCTCGCGGTTATGGCTACGACACTATCCCTCGTGGTCATCTTCCTCCCCATTGCGTTCATGCAGGGCACTGTCGGAATGTTCTGGAAGAGCTTCGGCCTTACGGCCACCTTCGCGATAATGATATCCCTTCTCGTGTCGTTCACGCTTACGCCCATGCTCTCGTCGCGCTTTCTTAAGCTCAAAGAGGCAAAGGCGGCGTCGAAAAACTCGAAGATCTATTCAATTGTCGAGGGCTCCTATCTAAAGCTCCTCGGCTGGAGCCTCAGGCACAGGGCCATTGTCATCATAGCGGCGATAGCGATGCTCTTCTCCGTGGTGCCTCTTTCAAAGCTCTCGAAGGCAGAGTTCATCGCCGACGACGACATGAGCGAGTTCGAGGTAATAGTCGAGACTCCGCCGGGGTCGTCCCTTGACAAGAGCTCGGAGATAATCGCAGGGGTCGAGAAGAAGATAGCCGCCATCCCTGAGGTCGAGCACACCTTTACGACCATAGGCGTAAGAGGTCAGTACCTCTCCAACGTGACCGACGCATCGATATATGTCGACCTCAAGCACATGTCCGAGAGGGAGAGGCCGCAGAAGGAGATTATGCAGGAGGTGAGGGTGCTCCTGAAGGACATGCCGGGCCTCAGGGTCAGCGTCCAGCTCATCAACCTCGTCTCAGGCGGCGGCTTCAAGTCCACGCCATTTAACCTTGTTCTCCGCGGCCCTGAGCTTAAAAAGCTCGACGAGTACTCCGGCGAGATAATCACGAGGCTCAAGGCCATACCCGGATTTGTCGACACGGACACGGGACAGGCCCTGAAGCACCCTGAGCTGCAGGTGCACATAGACAGGCAGAAGGCGTCTGATCTGGGCGTGAGCGTCGAGGCCATAGCCGCGAGCCTGCGCACGATGGTCGGCGGCGAGAAAGTATCGCTCTTCAGGGAAAAGGACGAGCAGTACAATGTAAGACTCCGCCTTGCGCAGGACTACAGAAAGGACTCGGGCAGCATCTACACCCTTACGGTTCCCGGCAGCGACGGAATGCTGGTGAAGCTCAACAATGTCGCCGAGCTCACGCCCGGCACAAGCCCCGGACAGATAGACCGCTTTTCACAGGAGAGGCAGATAACGATAATCTCGAACCTGCACAATAAGCCCCTTGGCGAGGCTATGGCGGACGCCGACAAGCTCGTAAAGGAGATGAAGCTGCCGCATGAGTATTCGACATCGTACCTCGGCAGGGGCAAGCTCATGGCAGAGGCCTTCAGGAACTTCATGATAGCCTTTGTGCTGAGCATCATTTTCATCTACATGGTGCTCGCCGCCCAGTTCGAGAGCTTTGTCCATCCGCTCTCGATCATGACATCGATTTTCATAGCAATACCCTTCGGCATATTGAGCCTCATACTCGCCGGGAACACGCTCAATATCTACAGCGTAATGGGCATGTTCATCCTCATAGGAGTCGTAAAGAAGAACGGCATACTCCAGGTGGACTATACAAATACGCTCCGGGCGCGCGGCATGGACAGGTACGAGGCGCAGATGCTCGCCAACAAGGTGAGACTCCGTCCCATACTCATGACAACATTCGCGATCATCGCGGGCATGCTCCCGGTCACGCTCGGCAGGGGCGACGGCTCGGCCGCAAGGGCCTCGCTGGCAGTGGTCATAGTCGGCGGACAGGCCATGTGCCTCCTTGTAACCCTTCTGGTCATTCCGGTAGTCTACTCGGCGCTCGACGACATAAAACTTCCGGCCTTCCTCAAAAGCTTCAGGCTTCCCTGGAAAAAGAGGCCTGCCGAGCAGGCTTGACAATCGTATCCATAGCGGGAAGACTCTAAAAGTCGGCCTCAGGAGGGTTCTTTCGAATAGAAAAAATTCTCCTGAGGCGTTAATCCTTTCCGGAGGTCCCATGAAGCTCCTATTCGTCGGCGATGTCATGCTCGGGCGCCTTGTGAACAGGGAGCTTTCAAGGAGACCGCCTGAGTATCCCTGGGGCAATACTTTGTCGAAGTTCAAAGGGGCGGACGCGAGGATAGCAAACCTTGAGTGCGTCATCTCGGACAAGGGACGGCCCTGGTCAGCCACGCCCAAGGTATTTCACTTCCGGAGCGATTCAAAGAATATCGAATGCCTCAAGATAGCCGGTATCAACGCCGTATCCATCGCCAATAATCACTCGCTCGATTACGAGTATGACGCGCTGTTCGAAATGATCGAGATCCTGGAAAGGGCAGGGATAGCACGCGCGGGCGCGGGCAGGAATCTGGATGAGGCGAGCAGCCCTGCCTACTTCGAGGCCGCGGGAAAAAGGTGCGCCATGTTGGCCTTTACCGACAACGAGCCGCTCTGGGAGGCGAAAAAGGACAGGCCGGGCGTCTATTATGTGCCTGTCGATGTGGATGACCCGAGGGCGCAGGGGCTATTCGACAGGGTAGAACTGGCAAGGAAAGAGACCGGTTTTGTCATCGTCTCGGCCCACTGGGGGCCTAACTGGGGCTACACGCCAGCCGCCTCTCATATACCGTTCGGAAGAAGGCTCATCGAGAGCGGGGCCGATATGGTTTTCGGACACTCCTGCCATGTCTTTCAGGGCATTGAGTTCTACAGGGGAGGGGCCGTCATATACGGCGCGGGAGACTTCATCGACGACTATGCCATAGACGAAGAAGAGAGGAATGACGAGTCTTTCATCTTTATTGCCGAAATAGAAAAAAAGGTAAGGTCGATGCGCCTGGTTCCCACTGTCATCGAGTCGCTCAGCGCGAGGATGGCGGAGTACCCGAGGGCAGAGCTCATCGCGGCAAAGATGAAGAACCTCTGCTCCGAGTTCGGGAGTATGGCTAAATGGGACGAGAAGGAGGGTTTCTTAAGGGTCTTGCCCGGTTAGGCCCCTTGTTTTTTCATGACGAAAATCATATAATATTCAGGTTAAACGCAGTAGATTGATTATTGATAATATATCGCAAGGAGGATGACAATGCCCGAGATAACCGGCCATATGACCACAGGCGAGGTCACTACCAGATGGCCTTCGACAAAAGAGGTCTTCTCAAAGCACTTCGGCTCCGGCTGCTTTACCTGCCCGGCCTTCGGTGGCGAGCCCATTTCAATGGCCTGCGCCATGCACTCGACCGATGTCAATATGTTCGTCGGCGAGCTCATAGAGGCCGCTAAAAAGGACGAAGCGGTTAAAGCTTAAGCCTTTAATAACTACGGGACAGCGGGCCTTTCGGCCCCTGTCCCGTCTTTCATTTCCCTTTCTCCAGCCGTAAGAAGCCCCGAATAGATATTCGCAAGCTCCCTGTTTATCTTCACGCTGTCGTATTTGCCTTCCACGAACTTTCTTCCTGCCTCGCCCATCTTTATCCATATATCAGTATTTTGAGCTAAAAAGCCTATCTTTTCGGCAATGGCAGCCTCGTCGCGTTCCGGACAGAGAAAGCCGGTGACGCCGTCGAGCACGCCCTCAGGTATGCCGTTATGCCAAGTAGAGACTACGGGCAAGCCGGCTGCCTGGGCCTCCTGCAGCACAAGCGCCTGCCCCTCCCTGTCATGGTCCCTGGCTGTGACGCCGTGGAGCAGGAATATGTGGCAGGAATCGTAAAGCACAACTGCTTCCTTGTCGTTTACATCATAGAGGAACTCGACATGCTCTGTTATACCGAGCGAGCGCGCGAGGCTTAAAAGCCTCTCCCGCTCAGGGCCGTCCCCCGCAATGGTGTAACGGACCTTCAAGCCTCTTGAGGCGAGTATCTTCACGGCCTTCAGGGCGTACTCGTGCCCCTTTTTCTCTACAAGCCTGCCTATCGTCAGGAGCCTCAGGGGCTCGCCGGGCATGATTGACCTTTGCCTGAACCCGAACTTGCGGAGGTCAACGCCCACGGGCAGTGTAATGAGCTTCCTTTCATCACAGCCGAGTTCAACGGCCCTCTTTCTCGTGAAAGTAGTATTGGCAATGAAGAGGTCGCCGTGGCGGAAGAGCGTATCGTAGTAGCCCGGAGCGGCCTTGAATGGGAGGCTGTTGACATCATAGCCGTGGAACGAGGTTATGTATCTGCCCTTCACGCCCAGGAGCTTGAGATAGATGGCAAGAGCCCCGTTTATCCCGAAGTGCGAATGAATGATATCGAACCGCTTGCCGAGGAAGGGCGCCAGGAGGTGCAGTATCTTAAGAGAGATGGCCTTTTTGCCGTAGCTCAGGAAGTTTATTGACTTCATCACATCGATCGGCGCCTTGCCTATGTTTGAGGCAAGGAGCTTCATGCCGGATAAGGTGCGCTTGAGCCTCTGCTCCGGCGTAACGAAATGGAAGGTCTTCTCCCGAAGACCGTACCGCTCAACATCCGTATGGACCTTCTCCTCCTTGCCCCTGTACTCGGCGAATATGGTCACGCTGTGCCCCATATCGATAAGGCCGGTTATCTGGTTGAGGATAAATGTCTCGGAAAGCTTCGGAAAGGTGCTGACTATCAGTGCTATGTTCATTTTACCCCCTTTTTCAAGTATTGTTTAAAAATCGTAGATGTCAATGTTTCAACAGCGGGCATTGTTTCAATTTTGAAATGCTCTCGGAATCGCCTGATTTATTTGGTTTTTTTCAAAAATCGTTTCATGGCGTTTCAATTTTGAACATTTCGGGAGTGACGATGCCAATCGCGGAAAATTACTATATCAATAAAATCAATGAGTTATGGTCTTGGATATGGTTTGGCACGGAACTTGAAAAGAATAGGGCGTAATTGCAGCTGATTGAGAGATGCAGATGAAGACAGAGACGATACCGTTGTACTACATTGCATTTGTTTTTGGGCTTTCGGCGCTTGTATTGCTCGCGCTGGAGAGCGCAGGAAGGGGGGTCTTCTGATGACAAGGATGGTAAAGCTGATAAAGGCCTGGACCCTTCTGGAAGTGATCGCGCACATAGCGGTCATCTTCACCATCATCTCAATGGCTACCGGCCTGTGGGAGAGCAATATGCCCTGATGAGGAGGTAACCAATGAACAAGGCACATATCTTTGAAGCGATACTCTTTATGACCCTATTAATGTTCGCCATGACGATTGCCCTGAGCTGAAGGCTCCACGGGCGTGAAGACATACCGGATAACCCCCAAAACCCGCAACCAAACCCGCCAAACCCTCACAAGTCCCTGCCAGGCTCTCCGGTGAGCCTGGCAGGGACCCGCTGCTCCCCCACGGAGGTGGGTTCCAGCAAAGAAGGATTGAAAAGGTCCGAGGCGGGGCTTATAATCACAGGTAAGGAGCGCAGAACTTGACTGACAACGCCCTGAAAATATCATCCGACCCCCAGTCGGTCCATAAGTACCTGGAGCTCAACAGCGACGCCATCCTGAACAGCATCGCGGACGGCGTTGTAGTCCTCGGGCTCAACCACCGCATACTCTTCATAAACCGCGCGGCAAAGGAGATCCTCGGCAAGGTCGGCGCGGAGGATTTCTTCAAGAGCGGCAAGTGCAGCGAGATAATCGGCCACACCGGCTGCTCGTTCGACTGCCTCATTAACAGGACGATAAAGAGCAGGGAACACCTCTACAATTACGAGGTGACGCTCGAGCGCGGGGACAAGTTGCTCACGCTCAGCATCAATACCTCTCTTCTCAAGGACGAGTCAGGCAGCATAATAGGTGGCATCGAGATCTTCCGGGACGTCTCGCTCATAAAGGAACTCAAGGACGAGATAAAGGGCAAGTACTCCTTCAATAACATAGTAGGCAAGAACTACAGGATGCACGAGGTCTATGAGCTACTGAAAGAGGTCGCGCCCACGCGAGCAACGGTACTTATCGAGGGAGAGACCGGCACCGGCAAGGAGCTCATTGCCAACGCCATACACCACAACTCTCCCCGCGCGGAAGGCCCTTTCATAAAGGTAAACTGCGCCGCCCTCTCCGAAGGGCTTCTTGAAAGCGAGCTCTTCGGCCATGTAAAAGGCGCATTCACCGGCGCGATAAACGACAGGGCCGGAAGGTTCGAGCTGGCTGGAGGAGGCACGCTCTTCCTGGACGAGGTGGGCGACACACTCCGCATACACAAGTAAAGCTCCTGCGCGTCCTGCAGGAGGGGGAGTTCGAGAGGGTAGGAGGCATCAAGACCATCAAGGTCGATGTGAGGGTAATAACCGCCACGAACAAGGACCTCAAAGCCCTCGTGGACAGGGGTGCGTTCAGGGAGGACCTCTTCTACAGGCTCAAAGTCGTCCCCATTCGCCTTCCGGCCCTCCGTGAGCGCAAGGACGACATACCGCTTCTCGTAAGGCATTTCATAGACAAGTTCAACCGCGAGATGTCCATGGTGGTCCGCCATATCTCGCCAGCCGCAATGGAGCTCCTGATGGAGTACGAATATCCCGGCAACATCAGGGAGCTCGAGCACATAATCGAGCACGCGTTCGTGCGCTGCCAGGGCAACACCGTAAGCCCTGAGCACCTGCCCAAGGACCTGCAGGCAAAGGCCGCCGTCGAGCGCGTGCTCAATACCGATGAGCCGCTCAAATCCCTTGAACGGGAGATGATCTTGAAATCCCTGCACGAGACCAAATGGAAGTACAACGAGACGGCCCGCATGCTCAAGATGAGCAGGACCACGCTCTGGCGCCGCATGAAAGACTTGCGTATTGAGAAGCCAAGGTAATTTCTTCGCTCAAAACCCTCTCTAATACTCCTCTAATCTGAAATCCTTAAAATTAACAGTAGAGCCGTAGAACGGCGTTTTTTTCAGTCCGCAGGATTGTTCCAGGAGAACGCTCATCTTGAAGAGCAGGTCCTTGATATTCGAACTGATCGCCCATATCCTGACTTACCTGGCGGTCCTTATAACACTGGCCCTTATGGGCCTGTTATCCGGAGTAGCATGAAAGAATTGGTAATCGCTGCCGCCCGGTTACTGGCCGTATTTGCCGCGCTGTTGATAGCCGTATTCCACTGAGCCGATTCGCGGCGGCTTGACATATCAGTCCTCAGGCACAAGAATCATACAGATACGGGGGACGATATGAAAATGGCCGTTTTCGAGGTCGAGGAATGGGAGAGGGCGGCTTTTGACAGGATCGATTCCGGCCATGAGATAAGGTTTCTGAGCGACCATCTTACGGCCGGGAACGCAGGGCCATATACAGACGTGGACGTCATATCGACCTTCATCTACTCCGAACTCGACAGGGCAGCCCTGAGCCGCTTCCGGAACCTCAAGCTTATCGCCACCCGTTCTACAGGCTTTGACCACATCGACATCGAATACTGCAGGGAGCGCGGGATAAGCGTATCGAATGTGCCCACATATGGCGACAACACTGTCGCTGAGCACGTCTTTGGCCTTCTGCTTACGATCAGCCATAACATGATAGAAGCCATCGAACGCACCCGAAGGGGCGATTTTTCCCTGCAGGGCTTGCGGGGTTTCGATCTCCGCGGAAAGACTCTCGGCGTGCTCGGCACCGGCAGCATCGGCAGGTATGTCATAGACATAGCGAAAGGCTTCCACATGGAGGTCCTTGCCTATGACCTTTTCCCGAAAGAGGAGCTTGCAAAGAATCACGGCTTCAGGTATGTCTCACTTGAAGAGGTCTTGAGGAAGTCAGACATCATAACGCTTCATATCCCTGCCACAGCCGAGACGCACAACTTCCTCTCCGAGAGGGAGTTCGGGATGATGAAGGACGGTGTGGTCATAATAAATACCGCGAGAGGCACGCTCATCGACGTGCAGGCACTACTCCGGGCCATTACGACAGGCAAGGTCGCGGCAGTCGGGCTTGACGTCCTCCCGGAGGAGCCGACCATCCGGGAAGAGGCGGAGCTGCTGCGTTCGATAGTCCAGAAAAAGCCCCTCGACGTGCTCCTGGCAGGGCACATATTACTGCGCCTGCGCAATGTCATCATAACCCCGCACAGCGCATTCAACACAAGGGAGGCGGTCCAGAGAATACTCGATACTACTGTCGAGAACATCTCGGCGTTTGCCAGGGGCGAGCCTAAGAACAGGGTGATTTAGCGATTCCTATTCCCATCTGCCTTCGAAGAGCGGCATTGTCGGGTGTTGCTCCTTTTCGCCTCTTTCGAGTACCTGTGACGAGATAGCCATTCAGAATACCCCCTTTCTCATTCTACTAAGTCTTGCTGCGGGAGACGGCGAGTCAAGTTGCCGGCCTCAGGCCTTTTGAGCCGATTTTTTGAGTTTTTATGCAAGAATTTTGGGTTGACAGGCAGGTTTTTTTTTGAGACAATCTTTTGATTCTGCAGCGGATGCGCGCCAAACATGCGCATTTTGATTGAAAATGCAAAGATTTACCTCAAAGCCCCCGTAGCTCAGGTGGATAGAGCAACGGATTCCTAATCCGTGTGCCGGACGTTCGAATCGTCTCGGGGGCGCCAAATAAAATAGCGGTAGAAACGCATAAATACAGCGTTCTACCGCTTTTTCTTTCTCGAAAAATCTCTTGATAGCATGCCCATTCTTGACTATTATTCCCAATAATTTCCAATTGTGATAAAAAGTAACTCACAAATTACTCACTTTAGTGGTCACTTAAAACCCGCCACATAGGGTCGAATCAAATCACGCCATTTTTGAGAGGTGATATTGTATGCCTTCTTCCCGAGGAGGTGTAATCGAACCTCTGCCATTAATTTCAGTCTTTGGTAAAAAAATGCAGCCTCCAGGAGCACCTTATCAGGAGGGAACTGTCGATTTCCGATGGGAAAGGGAGTGGCGATTTCCGTACGCTCGTGGAGTATTGAAATTCACTTCGACTGATATTTTTGTCGGTCTTTGTCAACACGAGGAGATTACGGAATTTGAGAGCGCTTATCGACCAATCAAATTCATTGATCCTAGGCGAAACATGAAATGGTATGATAGTAAGCTTATCCAATCACGCCAGCGGCTTAATTTGAAGGAATCCGTTGTCTAAGTTGTAAAGGCCACTAGGATTCAATAGATATTTTAACACGGTTGTTTTTCGAATCACCTTGATTTTATTGAATAAATAAATAAGTTGATTAGAGTGATGATGCGATCGAACCTACTTGTTAAGGCATAGATTTGTTTTATGGAGCACCGCGTTCGGGAAGATTCCTGGAAGCCCGAATCGAAAAACACCCCGGCTCCATCAAACCCAATTCCATAAGCATTCCAGCTAATTAACCTGAATCCGGCAGAAGCAACCTTAACCGGCCTGAATCGAAAACAAACACAAATCAAGACCGGATTGCGGCAAAATTGTGGCGGTTATCCACAGGGGGCACTTAAGTGCCCCCTTTTTATTTCCGGGCTCTATTAAAAACGAGGCTGAAGAAAATGAGACCATTAGGAGAAGTATCCACGTGGTTTTTTGATTATAATGCCGAACGATCTCCAGAATGCCTAGCCGAAGACTGAATGTAAAAATTTGTTAATTTTAAAAAAATAGTTGCAATCTGTTTTTTTGGGTATATAATCGCGTTTCGCGGCAGGGAGCTCATGGATTGACAGCTTTGAAAATATCCTGAGCCAACGAGATTAAACAACCCGAAATCATCACGATACATCAAGAGCTCCCTGCCAAATCAGAAGAACTGCCAACTCCCGCTATTACCATCTCTCCTTGGGGGCAATTCTTCAAGCTATACGGGAATTGTCGTCTTTAAATGCTGAACAGTATCCTTAATCAGATTGCTTTTATCCGTAAAGGCAAAGGGTATACCCAAGCAGAAATAGCAGCTGAGATAAGGCTAAGCCGAACTTCCTATGTTCGCAAGGAGAACGGGACCATACCGCTTACGCTGAAAGAATTTTTGCGAATTGCCGATTTTTTAGAAATACAACCGGAGTCTTTCTTCAAACCTGCCCCAAAGAAAAATGGGTCTTCACCATTTCCTGTGGGTAAATTTTGTTAGCTTTAAGGGTCCTTGATAAAAGAAGTCAGGACTTTGAGTTTCAAATAATGTTGGTCTTTGAT
>Ga0209322_10002148_pt1 | contig 11327 bp, 8 predicted proteins | sample Rifsed19ft1_FD_184013 | JGI IMG/M metagenome (GOLD analysis project Ga0209322, IMG submission 184013) | Soil microbial communities from Rifle, Colorado, USA - sediment 19ft 1 (version 2) | ecosystem: Environmental > Terrestrial > Deep subsurface > Rock core/Sediment | place: Rifle, Colorado...
GCTTTACCGTTTTCCTTAAGCACATCAAAAAAAGATTGGAATCCCATTTGAATATCGTAAAAGTTTCTAACTCCGAATGCGATAATAATGTTCGAGAATGAATTACTTTTGAATGGCATGTACTCGGCTGTCATTTGCACAGTGTTACCAATGCTCCAACTGCTTTTCTTAGAGAATAGTTTTAGCATGTTATGCGAAAAGTCACCGCCGAAAATTTTCCGAACTCCCATTTTATAAGCATCAATTGCAAAATCGCCCGTACCGCAAGCAACATCTAAAAGGATTGACCGAGAGCTAATGCCAGAGAGCTTGAGAGCTTTTTTTCTCCAGCGATAATCAATTCCAAAACTAAGAAGATGATTAAGCAGGTCGTATCTGAAAGCGATGCTGTCAAATATTTTCTTTACATTATTTTTTTTATCCTTCATCATTGAACCAGAGATTGAGTTCGGGTTTACCAGTTAATTTACTCCACCAATTAAAAATTTTGGGCGCTGTAAAAACGCAAAAAAGCATGAGAACTAATCCTCCGATCAAATCAATCACATAATGATATCGCAGATACACAGTTGCAAAAATAAGAAGTGATCCGATGGGAATTAGGAAAAATCGTGATCTACTTTTTAGTTTTATAGAAAGAAAAATAACTACGAGAGTAATCATTGTATGCCCGCTTGGAAACACATCTCTCTGTACAATGTTTTCCGGATTCGGTGTTCCTTGAGGAATTGACTCAACTATATTAGTTACGTTGCGCAAAAAACCGGTAACTAAAATTCCAGGCATTTCAATGTTCTCGCTGTGAAAGTCATGAAGAGTAAACCTTGGACCAATGGCAGGCAAAGCAAAATAACCAATGTATGAAAGGAAAAACCCGAAGATTATTGCGAAAATTGTAAAGTCAGCTTCCACAAGTTTTCTTTTCTTCAGTAATACTAGGCCAAGAATAATCGGGAGAAAATAAAACATACCATAGATTATTTGCAAGACTTCAGTTATTACTGGATGAGAAAATTTATAAAGAAAAACAGTCGGATCAACTCCAAACAACCATCTATCAATATTAATAAGAAACTGGTCGTAGTCATTCGGACGAAGCGGTCTGATTAAGAAATATATTTCTTTAAAGGTCAACAAAACTAAAGGAATTAAATAAAGGTAATGGATAATTCGTAATATTTTATAACGATATGTTTCAGCAGTATATGCAAGTAGAAAAACAAAAATTATTGTAAGCAAATTGAGAATAATGAATGTTTGCCAATTTTCAATTTGGCTATGGAAGAAGAGATTTAGGATAATTAAAAAAATAAAAAAAGATATTACGATAAAGTCGTAAGCTTTTAATTTAGTTATCGCTTGAAAGTTTTTCGGCATTAAGTGTAGAATTATTGTGTTATTTGGATTGTTCTAAATATCCTTTATCAATTTGCCCGGAAGCAAATTTTGCGAGGGTTCTAAAATCTTCAATTGAAAGTTTTTCAGCACGCAATGATAAATCAATTCCCGTATCATTAAAATTTAAGTGACCAAATATACTATTCTTGAGAGAATTATAGAGCATTTTTCTCCTATTTCCAAATGCTGCCTTTACGATCTTAATAAAGACCTCATCATCTTTTCTGTCATTTAAATTTTCTTTAAAGAATAGATGAATTATTGCCGAATAAACTTTAGGGCGCGGATTAAAAACATTTGGTGATACTTTAAAGCAAAGCTTTACATCGGTAAAATTTTGTGTAATTACCGAGAGAATCCCATATTCCTTTCCTCCGGATTTAGCGGTTATTCTTTGCGCAACTTCGTGCTGGACCATCAGAACTGAATCATGAATTATATTTTTGTTTTCTATCATCTTAAAAATAATTGGAGAGGTGATATTGTAGGGGATGTTTCCAACGATGCGAAGCTTTTTACCATGCCTATTAAAAATTTCATTAAGATCAATTTCTAAAAAATCTCCAGAGATCAAATTTAACTTAGGAAATTTTGCGGTAAGCACTTCGACATTTCTCTTATCAATTTCAATTGCAATAAGATTATCTGCTTTTTCAATCAGCTTAGAAGTAATTGCTCCTTCACCCGGACCAATTTCAATAATTAAATCATTACTTTTCGGTGAAATCTCAGAGATAATTTTTCCAATAATGTTTTCATCTCGAAGATAATTTTGCCCGAAACGTTTGATAGGAAATTTATGGTTCATATATTAAAAGTACGGATAATGTGAATTAGTTTTAAGTTATTAAGTTGCCTTACGCACATCGGCGTCAACTTAAGACTTGCAAAATGGAATTTGGTTATCATAATCAAGTTTTTAATCTTATAAATACTTTTATGTCATGCCTTCGGCATTTACAACAATTTCCATTTAATTTTTACAATAATTTCATCCCGTTGGGATTAAGAAAAACAAATCCCGATAGGGATGTTATAATTATAGAAAAATGAATAAAATAAATGAAAAAAATCCCTTTAGGGATGACATATTTCCTAATAGTCTGGTTTCTCATATGTTTTTATTGAGGAACATATTTATTAGGTTAATATATATGTGCTTTACGCAAGGTAATTATAAAAATTCCTAAACAAACCCAGTCCCTTTGATTTTTAGAACTATGCGTTAGGAACTGGGTTTGAATTCTTCACTTTTACATAAGTTAAGTTTTTAAAGCTTTGCATAACATAAGATTTCTTGATAAGTTTTCAAAAACACGAAACAAACTTTTAGTTAATCATCGGAGACTAAACTGAAATCAAACTCCATAGTCAGCATAGATATGGGCGGCACGAAAATTTTAGCCGCTGTAATTAATTCTAAAGATGGAATTATTGCGCGAGCAAAAATTGCGACAAAATCGGATTCAAGCGAAAAAGCTTACATTGAAAGCTTGGCAGCAATTACTTATGAAGCCATATCTATTTCAGGATTGAAAGAATCAAAGATTAAAGCGGTTTGCCTTGGAATTCCGGGTTCTGTAAATCCTTACACCGGCAGAATTGGTTTGGCTCCTAACCTGGGTTTGAAAAATTTTTACATCAAAGAAAAATTACAGAAGAAAATTCATGTCCCTGTATTAATTGAAAATGATGTTAACCTTGGTGCCTTGGGAATTAAAAATTTTGGCGTTGGAAAGAAAAATAAAAACATTTTGGTAATGTTCGTTGGTACGGGTATAGGCGGAGCATTAATTTTTGATGGAAAAATCTACCGCGGGACACACTTTATGGCAGGAGAAATTGGTCATATGATTGTTCAAGAGAATGGACCTCTTTGCGGCTGCGGAAAAAAAGGTTGTTTTGAAGCAGTTGCAAGCAGAATGGCAATTGTGCGGAATATACTTTCTGATAAAAGAACAAAAAAGAAAAGTAAAATTGGAAAGCTCGTACCTTCTGGAGAAAAAATAAAAAGTAAAGCCCTTGCTGAAGCAGTTAGAAAAAAAGATAAAATTGTTTTAGAACATTTAAAAAATGCTTGCGATGTAATTGGAGTTGTGTCTGCTAATGTCAGTAATCTTCTGAATGTGGACATGATAGTTTACGGCGGCGGTTTAATGGAAGCTCTTGGAGATGCAATGCTTCCTATGATCAAAACGTCTTACTATAAAAATGTTCTGAGTGATGCAGCTAAGGGAACTAAGCTTGTTAAAAGTAAGCTTGGTGATGATGCTGCGATTTATGGCGGGATTGCTCTGGCCGAAGAATTTTTAGGCGTGAAAGTCTAGGCAAACTTTTTTTCAATCTTTTGAATTTCCCCTGATAACTTTTCCCATTCCATAAGGCACTTCTCAAGCTCAATTTTATTCTTATTGAGTTCTAAAGTTTTTTCATTTGCAAACTTTATGTCTTTATATGTATCGGCTGAGAATAATATCTCTTCGAGTTCTTTCTGACACTTTTCCAATCCTTCAATCCTCTTTTCAATCCCCTTGATTTTTTCTTTCAATTCTTTGGTTGAAGAATAAATTTTCTGTCTCAGATCAGCTTCCTGTTTCTTCTGCAATTTTTTGTTTTCAAAAGAAGTTTTATCAGGCTGATTATCGTTCTCATTCGCGACATTTTCATTCAAACTTTTTTTATAAAGGAAATATTCAATTCCACCTTCAAACAATGTGACCTTTCTGTTTTTAATCTCAACAGTTTTGTTCACAATTGGTTTGAGAAAATCAATATCATGTGAGATTAGAACTATCGATCCCGAAAAATCTACCAAGGCTTTTTGCAAAATTTCTTTTGAAGTTATATCAAGATGATTTGTAGGTTCATCAAGAATAATAAGATTTGACCTGGTAAGTAGAATTTTTGCAAGTGCAACGCGACTTTTTTCTCCACCGGAGAGAACTCCAACTTTCTTAAAAACATCATCGCCCGTGAAAAGAAAAGAACCCAAGAGATTGCGCAATCCCCCAAGCAACATCTGGTCGGAAATACCCATTAGCGTTTCGAGAATATCTAAATCTGGATTTAATTGATCAGCAACATCCTGAGCGTAATATGCAATCATTGTGTTATGCCCAATAATTCTATTACCGCTATCAGGAAGCAAAAGACCGGCAATTATTTTAGAGAGAGTTGTTTTACCTGCACCATTAGGTCCCACAAATGCAATTTTATCTTTACGGTTGATCGTGAAATCAATATTTTCGAAAACAATTTTTTCATCAAATGATTTAGAAATTCCTTTTAGCTCAATGTTTACTTTGCCGCTACCCGGTGCTTCGGGAAATCTTATTCTTATTTCCTTTTTTGCTGATGGAAGTTCTAACAGCTCAATTTTTTCCAATTGCTTTATCCGGCTTTGGACTTGCTTTGCCTTTGTTGCTTTGTATCTGAATCTCTCTATGAACTTCTCTGTCTCTTTAATCTTTTTTTGCTGAAGCTCATACTGACTTTCTAAAAGTTCATTTCTTTCTCCTTTAAAACTGAGATACGCATCATAGTTTCCTTTAAAGTTTGTAATCTTATTCAGAAAAATTTCCAGTGTTCTATTAGTAACTGAATTGACAAAGTACTTATCATGTGATACAATCATCAAAGCACATTTAGTGCTGTTAAGAAAGATGATAAGCCACTGAAGTGAATCGAGATCGAGATGATTAGTCGGCTCATCCATCAAAAGAATATCATTTTGTGAGATGAGAATTTTAGACAACGCAATTCTCATCTGCCAGCCCAAGGAAAAAGTATCGGTCATCTTTTCAAAATCTTCTTCAAGGAATCCTAAACCTATTAGGATTTTTTCAACTCTTGAAGAAGCGCTGTAATAATCTAAATCTTCAAGCCGGTTATGAACATCGCCAAGCTGATAAACTAATTCCTCGCGGTCCTCATCATCCAAATCATGGGAATTCATCTGTGCAAGAATTGATGCTTCTTTTTCCTTCATCAATGTAATATCGGTTAATGCAGAATTAGCTTCTTCAATTAAGGTTTTACCTTTGTGAATAACATTATCTTGAGGAAGATATCCGATTGATACACGTTTTTGTTTATGAATTTCTCCAGACTCGGGAAGGATTTCGCCGCTGATAATTTTTAACAGAGTTGATTTTCCGGATTCATTTGCACCTACTAAACAAATGCGGTCATTCGAGTGGATTTTATAGCTGAAATCTTTAAAGAGATATTTTCCTCCAAACTGGACAGAAATATTTATAAGATCAATCATTTTAAGCTGGCAGAAAAATAGAGAGAAATGCTAAATCATTTATTTCGCAGCACGGCAACTTTTGAGGTCGCAACATTATTTCCTTCTTTGTCATAAGCCACGATTAAATATATGCCGCTGTTAACCGGTTTTCCATCAAGATCCTTTCCATCCCAGTAGGCAACTCTTCCGCCTGGAGAAGAAAATGCACTAATGAGCTTTCCGCTGATGTTCAAAATTTTTATTTCGGAATCTTTAATTAAACCGTCAATTGTTAAATACTCATTTTTATTTTCTACCAAAAGAGGATTTGGATAAACAAAGAGTTCAGAAAAGTTTTCGAGAGGTTTTACTGCAGGAGTTTCAAAGGAGGTTAACCCTGCATCAGTTCCGACATAAACGGTTCCTTTATTTTCATCAATGGCAATGCTTCTTATTACATCCGAGAGCAGAGGGCTGTTTTTTGAATCGTATGTCGCTGTCAATCTGGATCCATCGGAATTTACAAACAGCAAACCTTGATTAGTTCCTATCCATTTTTGGTTTAGGGGATCAACTGCAATGCAATTTATTGTTTGCTGTCTCAATACAAAGATCGAACTTATTCTTACTTGCGGAGTGCTCGATAATACTGTTGAAGTGTTAGTAATGATATTCACGCCTAAACTCGTTCCAACCCATAGATCTCCACGACTATCAATAATGATAGAATTAATAGAATTGTCATTAAGCCCATTTGTTTTTGAAATGTATCCAAACACATCATCTGCTGCTTCCGAATAAGTCCCTTTCTCATTGTAATAAAATAATCCAAGACTTCCTTCATTTGTCATTGCATACCATTTTGTACCATATTGATCACTTACTAGATTTTTCATTTCGCTGAATGCTGAATGTTGTTCTAGTGAATTTCCAAAAGAGTACCAAACACTATCCGGAGTTAACAAGTATAATGATTTTCTGTCAGCTGCATTTAAGTTAAGTATCCAGAGGTTGCTTTTTGAATCTTCAGCAAAAGCGGTAATGACCACGAAGTTAGGATCATTGGGGATTCCAACAATAGGTGTGTTTCCAGAAGAATATCTTGTGGTAACATCATTTTTTATTTTTGCAAAACCTTGCCCCCAATTTCCTGCATAAATAGTATTTTCGGAAGCACCGAACACGGAATAGTAATCATTTTGATAAAGGACAGGATAATGCGCTACATCGTAAACACTCCATTTTTCCCCATCGTATTTATATAGTCCTTTGCCAGCACCGTCTTTTCCGCTTGCAGACCATAAATTACCTTCGCGATCAATAATCATATTTGGAAATTGATTAGCTTCTGGTCCATTCGGTACAATAACTTTATAACTATTTCCTTCTTCAATTTTAATTACGCCTTTTGAGCTTGTAGCGAATAGTCCGGCTTTTGAGCTGCTGATTTTTCTAATTTCAAAAGGACCGGTAAAGATTGTGGTTACGATTCCTTGATAATAAACACTGATCGAATTACCGTGGGAGATTACCAACGAGTCGTTTGAGACAAGAATATCAAATATGCTGATGTTGTTAAAGGTTGGTAAAAATGTTTGCCATGATGTCCCGTTAAACATTGTCAACCCTTTATCGGTTGCCGCTATAATTGTGTCGCGGAATAATCTGATTTTTCTTATGACGTTGGAAGGAAGTCCGTTTGTTGTGTTATAAATATTCCATGATTCGGGAGCGGAAAAATTGATCGCACCATCTTTCTGAATAGCGATCCCAAATTCTGTGGCAGCATAAATTAAATTATTCTTAAATGTGCTGACTACACGAACATTAGATGACAAATTTCCGAATTTGTAATACGTATCATAAAACATTAATGATTTTGTATCCATCAGCGATAATCCAAATTCAGTAGAAATAAAAATTGTATCGCCCGAAACTTTAAGCTCATTAATTTGCTTGTTGATTTTATCAGAATTATAGATATCGAGAATTGTTCGAACTGAATTATTGGTCGGATCATAAATATTTATCGCTCCGGAACTGCTGCCGAACCAAGCTTTTCCATAGTTGTCTCTACAAGTTGCTGTAAGTGAAGTTGAGAATAATCCATCGGTTTTAGTCAGCTTTCTGTAACTATCGAGGGCAGCATCATAAAAAAAACCACCACCACCCGTAGCAGCCCAAATCTCATTTTCTAAAGCTTGAACAGAGTTTACCTGCTTCATATCGGTGTGGTTCTTCCAATTGGTTGGTTCCTGCGAATGAAGAGTTATTGAAAAAAATGTTGCGAATAAGAAAATCGGGATAATTTTCATTTTAGTATTAATGATTATTATAAATGAAAAGTAGAAAGATCTTATTCGAACCTCGAATTGAAAATTAATTTGTTTTTAAGAACGGTTTTAATCTAAAAATTTTTATTACAAGCAGAAAGTTCAAAAATTTCGCCTAAATTTTTTGAAACAAATCTGCCATTTCTATAGCCGTTAAAGCCGCGTCCCAACCTTTATTACCAGATTTTGTGCCCGATCTTTCAATTGCCTGCTCAACAGTATCTGTTGTCAACACGCCGAAAATTATCGGTACACCATGCTTTAGTGCCGTTTGGGAAATACCGTTTGCCACTGACGAAGAAATGTATTCGAAATGCGGAGTTGCACCTCGTATGACAGCACCAAGACAAATTATCGCATCAAATCTCTTTTGAGAAGCCAGCTTATCTGCAGCAACTGGAATCTCAAATGCGCCTGGCACCTTGACGATAGTTATGTTTCGTTCTTCACAATTGTGTCTGCGAAGACAATCTAAAGCTGCTTCGAGAAGCTTATCCCCAACGAACTCATTAAATCTGCTTTGGACAATAGCAAATTTGTAGTCAGATGCTGAAATTTTTCCTTCTATTAGATTCATTTTAACCCGATTAAGAATGTTTAAGCTGAATTTTTAATTAGTCTATTTCTCATTGCCTCTAAAACAGCAGTGCGAGTGTAAAATTTTCCAAGATTCGCTTCATCTTCTCTTTTCCCTCCGTGAAAATCTGATCCTCCGGATTCTAGTAAAAAATATTCGTTGACAATTCCTTTGTAAAATTTTACTTGATGAGGGTTGTGAGAAGGATGAATAACTTCAATGCCGTCAATACCTTCCTCAATTAGTTCCTTAAGCAAAGTTTCCGGCATATTGCCAGGATGAGCAATGAATGATAATCCTCCTGCGTCACTGATAATTTTTACGATACTTTGCGGAGAAATATGAACTTTTTTTTCGTAAGCCGGGCAATTGTTGCCAATATATTTATTGAAAGCTTCGAAGTAATTTGATATCAAACCCTTTTCTAACATTGCTTGAGCAATATGTGGCCTGCCGATTGCTGAACTCTTCGCGTGTTCTAACACATCTTCAATCGAAATAGAAAATCCGAGTCCCTTAAGCTTGTTGACGATCCTGATAGCCCGTTTAAGCCGTTCCTCACGAAAAAATTTTAGATAACGTTCAAGTTCTCTATTGTCGGGATCGATAAAATAACCAAGAATGTGCACTTCTCTATCACCAATGTCAGAGCTGACTTCCAGTCCCGGGATAACTTCTACTCCAAAGTCTTTACCAAAGAATGCTGCTTCATAAATTGCAGATAAATTATCGTGATCGGTTATGCTTATTATATCTAGACCGGCTTTCTTAACCACTTGAATCAGTTCGATCGGGCTGTAATATCCATCTGAATGATTGGTATGGATATGTAAGTCAATTTTACAGTTCATAAAATTAATGGTAGTACTCTTTAAATTTTTCGTAATTATTTATTGTCAACCTTGTTCCTTCCAATTCGATCAGACCTCTCTTAACGAAAGAATGCAGTGTGCGCGAAATAGTTTCCCGTGATGTTCCAGCCATATTTGCTAAATCATGCTGGAAGGGAAGTCTTTCAATTTCAACTTTACCTTGTTTTATTTTTCCTATATCATCAGCTATTTGGAGAATTACGGAAGCAACTTTCCCTTCAGCATCTCTTAGAGATAGAGATTTTATTCTAAGATCGGAAGCACGAAGTCTTCTTGTAAGTTCCTGAAGCAGAGCAACTGAAATTTCGGGATGTGCTTGTAAAAGATTTAAGAAATCTGTTCGTTGAATTATGAACAGTTCGGTCTCTTCATTTGCAATAACGCCAGCAGACCGGCTCAATCCATCTATAATTGCCATTTCGCCAAAGAAATCGGACTCATTGAGAATTGTGAGAATGACTTCTTTTCCGTCATCGCTTGCTCTTGAAACCTTCACTTTCCCGGAAATTATTACAAAGAGAGCAGAACCCGTCTCATTTTCTTTAAGGATTGTAGAATCCTTTTTGTAGAATTTTCTGCTTCCAAGCTGAGAAATTTGTTTTAATCGTTCAGCATCTAATTCCGAAAATATTGGAACAGATTTTAAAAATTCGCCATTGTCTTCCATTTTTATCCTTTGATATTTAACCCTCAAATAATATAAATTTGAGTGTGATTAAAGTCAAATAAAAGAAACTCTGAAAGATAGCAAATTTTTTATTATTGCAGGTAACTACATATAAAGTTTGTACCAAAATTTCATTTATAATTGCTAATTGAGTATTTTTTCATTCTAAATTTTTAATAAAACGGAGAATTATTTGTTATGGGAATGATGGCAAAGATGAGAGGATTAGCTCCTGCCTTCATCATTACTGTGGGTGCATTATTCGTCTTGTTCATGGTAATTTCCGATTCAAATGTTTTGGAAGCGCTAGGTGGAAAAACTAACAATGTCGGTTCGGTAAATGGTGAAGATATCTCTTATCAAGAATTTGTTAATGCTGTTGATCAACAGAGAGAAAACCAAAAAAAGCAAACGGGTAAGGATGTTGACGAGCAGAACATGGAGCAATTGCGCGATCAAGTTTGGGATGCGCTGGTAACTCAAAAGTTACTTGCAGAGCAAATTGATAAGTTTGGTATAACCGTCTCTGATGAAGAAATAAAAGAAACTATTTTGGGAGAAAATCCGCCGCAATTCCTAAAACAAAATTTTATAGATTCTACGGGAAATTTTAATCGTCAAGTTTATGAACAAGCTTTGTTTGATCATAGAAATAAAGAAGCATTAGTTCAGGCGGAAGAATTTGTGAGACAAAATAGCTTAAATGAGAAATTACAGAGTTTAATTCTTGCTTCGGTAAACATTAGTGAAGCGGATATTAAAAATAAATTCAACGAACAAAATCTAAAGCTTAAAGCACAATATCTTTTAGTTGACCTTTCTCTATATCCCGATTCAACCGTTAAGTATGAGGATAATGATCTGAGAAAATACTACAACGAAAATCTTGATAAATATAAGAATCAAGCGCAAAGAAAACTTCAATACGTTTTATTTTCGAACCGGCCTTCTGCTGATGATTCTGCAACAATTAAACGGAATTTGGAAACTGTAGCAGATAAATTTAAAAAAGATACTTCTAGTTTTGAATCTTATGTGGAAATTTACTCTACCGTTCCGTACTCAAAAGATACGATGGCATTAAACGCTCTCACTCCGGCAGTTTCTGAAATATTGGCCAAAACATCACCGGGCAGTGTTGTTGGACCTGCTGCAGCTCCTGAAGGATACGTCCTTTATAAACTTGTCGCTGTAGTTCCTTCAAAAGAAACATTAGCCAAAGCGTCTCATATATTAATAAATAACATGG
>Ga0209322_10002168_pt1 | contig 11272 bp, 12 predicted proteins | sample Rifsed19ft1_FD_184013 | JGI IMG/M metagenome (GOLD analysis project Ga0209322, IMG submission 184013) | Soil microbial communities from Rifle, Colorado, USA - sediment 19ft 1 (version 2) | ecosystem: Environmental > Terrestrial > Deep subsurface > Rock core/Sediment | place: Rifle, Colorado...
CGTCGTCGGCCAGAATGCCTTTCTCCTCGGCGGGCGATCCTTTGAAGATGCGCACAATGCGCAGCGCCTGGCTTTCACTCACATCGACCAGCGCGCCGATGCCGCCATAGGTCCCGGTGCGCGCTTCGCGATCGAGTTCGGCAATACTGGGTTCGAGGAATGTGGTATAGCGGTCGTCGAGGCGCTGCAGCATGCCTCGAATGGCGCCGTACACCAAATCGTCATCAGTGGGAATCTCTCCGTAAAACTCGCTTTGAATGACGGCGTAGGCTTCCTGGAACAAATCCAGCTTCTGTTTGATGTCGCCCTTTGTCGACTCGGGCGCTATCGTGGGCGTTTGGATTTCGGTGGTGGGCGTCACTTCCGTCTCGATCGTCGCGGCGGCGAGCGAGGCCGACTCTGCGCGGCCCATGCCCAGCCCGATAGCGAACATGCCCGCACCCACCCCAACGACGATGATACCCAGCAACAATCCGTACAGTAGAGTGCGTGTGCCGCGTTCCATGTTCCCTTCTTTCGATTCTCCAATTTGCGTCATGGGCCGATGTCCCTGCTTGCCGACAATGTGCCTTATACTATTACCCTTGAAAATCTATCATGACCGCGAGGATTTTGAACACGGATGAACACGGATGAACACTGATTCTGATCGTGTTTGTCCGCGTTCATCTGTGTCCCATACTTTGGTTGCGGCGGAGCCGCGCTATGGTTGAGTTTGTAAGTAAGCGACGGCCCGATCGAGCACCGGATCGCGCCCGGCGGCGCGGTCGTCTGCCGTTCGTTTCACTTCGATGTCGGGCTGCAGGCTTTGCCCATTGAGCGAGCGACGGTTGGGCGTCAGCCATACCGCCGTCGTAATGTGCAGCGACGATCCATCCGACAGCGGATAGACGCTTTGCACCGATCCCTTGCCGAAGGTGCGTTCGCCGATCAGAACCGCGCGTCCCCGATCGCGCAGTGCGCCGGCCAGAATCTCGCTGGCGCTGGCCGTACTGTTGTTGATCACTACGGCGAGTGGCACATCGCGGGCACTTCCGTTACCGGTGGCGGTGAATTGCCGTTCGCCCCCTTCGCGTTGTTGCTCGATCAGGATCAGCCCGTCGACAAATTGCCCGGTCACGTCGACGGCCGCCTGCAACAGCCCGCCGCCATTGTCGCGCACGTCGATCACCAGTGCCCGCGCACCCTGTCCGCGCAAATCGTCGATCGCCCGTTGCACTTCGCCGGGCGTGCGATCAGTGAAAACACGAATCGAAATATACCCGATGCCCGGCGCGCTGTCGATCATGCGCCACAGGGTGGAGGGCGGCGTAATTTGCGCCCGCTCGATTTCGATCTCGATCGTCTGCCCGGCTCGATTCAGGGTCAGCCGCACACGGCTGCCGATATCGCCACGCAGATGGGTTTCGATTTCGTTGAGGGGTTGATTCGCGTCGAGGCCCGCACCGTCAATGGCGAGGAGTTCGTCGCCTTCGAGCACGCCGGCGCGCGCCGCCGGCCCGTCAGGGTAGGGGGAGAGTCGTGTATGCCCCTCGGCATCGCGCATCAGATCGGCCCCGATACCGCCGAATTGCCCGCGCAACTGATCGCTTTCCAGCTTCGCCGCAGACGGCTCGATCAGCACGGTGTACGGATCCTTCAACGGGGTGAGCATTCCACGGATCGCCGCGTATGTGCGCGTCTGTGTGGTCGGCAGCGTGCCGAAGAAATGGCCGTCGACCAGTTGCCAGGCTTCCCCGATCAGCATGGCGGAAGAGGCATCGGCCGATCCGGCGGGCCGGATGGCCGATTCGGTGAGCAGCCCCGCGAGGTAGGCCACGCCCAGCGCGAGGGACACAAACAAAACGCCGGCGATCCGGCGAAAGGTTGATGCACTCACAGGCACATGCTCGACTTGCCAGTCTTGGTCACATGGATTGTAACATGCTTCAGGAGGGCGGACAAACGACGTGGCCCAGGAACAGCACGAGCGGGGCAAAACCCGCTCGTGTTGTACGCGCCAACACCCATTAGCGTGCGCGATCGGAAAGTGATCTGCGTTCAGTACAGTCCCCACTCCGCCGGCGGGCCGCCTTCCATCATCGACGGCTCCCACATCTCCATGCCCAGCGTGATCTTCACCGGGCCTTGCACGTGCTTCTCGGCCACACGGCGTGTCTGCTCGATCAGGGCCGGGCCGTAGGGGCAAAACGGCGTCGTCATGATCATCGTGATGTCGGTCAGGTCGGGCTGAAAATCCACTTTGCGGATCAGACCCAACTCGACGATGCTCATGCCCAGTTCCGGATCGACGACTGCGCGCAGGGCTTCTCGCAGCGCAAGTTCTTCCTCGGTGTATTCGACAGTTGTTCCTTCAGCGGCGTCCGACATGTTCTCTCCTTAGGAGGCGTCCAGAACAACTTCCCACCGCAATGACGAACGACCAAAGCCATTGGTCATTAGTCATTCGTCGCGCGAAGCGGTCCTTCGTCTCAGGACGGAAGTTATATTTGGACAAGCCCTTAGCAGACCCTTAAGCACCCTGGCTCAGCGCACTCGCTTTGACGTGGAAAGTGCACACGTGATCGCCATTCAACAGCCAACTGCCGCGCTCGACAGGCGTGCCCAGTGTCGCGTTGATCAACTTCAGGTCGATGGCGCAAATGCGAGGATGCCGCTCGGCGACATATTGATAGGGGCAGCCGCAGTGCGTCAACTGGAAGTCCTGGCCGACCCGCTCAACACGAGCGAAGAAGCCTTCTTCCCCCAGCAACCCGACCAGCACCTCGATCTTCTCCTCGAGCGATTTGCCCTTGAACGTCTCACCATGCTCGGAGGCGATGTCGTCGACGATCCGGTTGAAGACCGCCTCGACCTGCTCGACCGTCAACTGCGATTGGAGCGCATCCAATAGCCGATCGGCCAGCCGATGCGTCGACTGCGGGAACCGTTCGAGCGCAGCGCCGGCCAGCGAGTACAAGAACTTAGGCCGGCCCACGCCCTGCCGCAGCGGTTCCGCGACGACCATCCCTTCGCGTTCAAGCCGGCTGAGGTGATAATGAGCGTTGACCGGCGACATGCCCACAGCGGTGGCCACTTCCACCGCGCTGGCCCTACCGCGTTCGCGCAGCAAGCTCAAAATGGTGTTGCGAACATCTTGCATCGGTTTTCGCCTATCCAAGTGAACCAAATTCTGCGCGCAGTATATCACACCCCGGTCGTCCCTGTCAATATTTCAATTTTCTTAAGAAGTATTGACAAAGCCAAGCCTGCATGTTACAATCCCCCCGAATTCTGAACTGTTTCTGCAATCCTTGAACGGAGGCGTGTGTTGCTCATGGCTGAACAGCTTGTTGTTAGGGACCTGCGGGTTAAAGTCGAAGACAAAGAGATTCTGAAGGGTCTCAATCTTACCGTAGAGCAAGGGCAGGTGCACGCGCTGATGGGCCCGAACGGGTCGGGCAAAAGCACACTGGCGTACGTCATCGCCGGGCATCCCGGCTATCAGGTGACCAGCGGCGAAGTGATTTGGAGGGGCCAGAACATCCTGGAATTGGCCCCGGACGAGCGGTCGCACTTGGGATTGTTCCTGGCTTTTCAGTATCCGGTTTCGATTCCAGGTGTGACTGTGGCGAATTTCCTGCGCACGGCGATCAACGCGCGCATGAAGGCTGCTGAAGAGGCGGCCGCCAACGGTGGGTCGAGCGCGCCGTTGATGGCGGCTCAGGCGGCGGGCAAGAAAGGTATTTCGATTCCCGAATTCCGCAAGCTGCTGACGGCCAAGATGAAACTGCTGAAAATAGATCCGGCGTTTGCAGGCCGCTATTTGAACGATGGCTTTTCGGGCGGCGAGAAGAAGCGCGCTGAAATTCTACAGATGGCGATCCTGGAACCGCAAATGGCAATCCTCGACGAGACGGATTCCGGGCTGGACATCGACGCGCTCAAACTGGTGGCCGAAGGCGTGAACACGCTGCTCGGCCCGAAGATGGGCGCGTTGGTGATCACGCATTACCAGCGGCTGCTGAACCACATCAAGCCGCACGTGGTCAGCATCATGTATGATGGCCGCATCGTGTTGACCGGCGGGCCGGAGCTGGCATTGGAACTCGAGGCGGGCGGCTACGAGGTGATTCGCCAGCGTTTGGGCTTAGCGGCTGTCGCGGAAACGGCTTGATCGGGCAAGGGAGAACTCAATGGCGACGCAAGACCAAGAACTACAACAGCTGAAAGAGTACAAGTACGGGTTTGCCGATCAGGCGAACTATGTCTTTAAGTCGGGCAAAGGCTTCACCCGTGAGGTGGTCGAGGGGATTTCGCACATGAAGGGTGAGCCGGAGTGGATGCGCAAGTTCCGGTTGAAGGCATACGAGCACGCGATCAAACGCCCGACGCCCACCTGGGGGGCCGATCTGTCCGGCCTGAACCTGGACGAGATTTATTTCTACATCCGGCCCTCTGAAAAAACGGAGGGTAGTTGGGACGAGGTTCCCGAAACGATCAAGAACACTTTCGACAAGCTGGGCATCCCCGAAGCTGAGCGCAAGTTCCTGGCCGGCGTCGGCGCGCAGTACGAATCGGAGATGGTGTATCACAGCATTCAGGAGAACCTCACCAAGCAGGGTGTGATCTTCCTGAGCAGTGATGATGGCCTGAAGCAGTACCCCGACCTGTACAAGGAGTATTTCGGAACGGTCATCCCGATCCAGGATAACAAGTTCGCCGCGATCAACAGCGCGGTATGGTCGGGCGGCTCGTTTGTGTACGTGCCGAAGGGCGTCAAGGTGGAGATGCCTCTGCAAGCATACTTCCGCCTCAACGCCGAGAGTGTCGGGCAGTTCGAACGCACCTTGATCATTGTCGATGAGGGCGCGGAGGTGCATTACGTCGAAGGCTGCACCGCGCCGGTCTATTCGCGCGACTCGTTCCACTCCGGCGTGATCGAGATCGTCGTCAAGAAGGGTGCGCGTTGCCGCTACACGACGATCCAGAACTGGTCGGCCAACGTGTACAACCTGGTCACGCAGCGTGCGGTCGTCGAGGAAGGCGCAGTGATGGAGTGGACGGATGCCAACCTCGGCAGCAAGGTGACGATGAAGTATCCGTCGTGCTACCTGATGGGCAAGGGCGCGAAGGGCGAGATTCTGTCGATGGCCTTCGCCCGCACCGGCCAGCATCAAGATACCGGCGGCAAGGTGGTGCACGTCGCGCCATACACGCGGAGCAAGATCACGTCGAAGTCGATCAGCATGGGCAGCGGGCGCGCGTCGTATCGCGGCCTGCTCAAGGTGTACAAAGGTGCGGAAGGCTCGCAGTCGCACGTCCAATGCGATGCGCTTCTCCTGAACGAGGAGAGCCGCACCGACACGTATCCGTACATCGAGATCGACGACGACCGCGTGACGATCGGCCACGAGGCGACGGTCAGCAAGATCGGCGATGAGCAATTGTTCTACTTGAGGAGCCGCGGCCTCGACGAGGTGATGGCCCGCTCGATGGTCGTGTCAGGCTTCATCGAGCCGCTGGTCAAGGAGCTGCCGATGGAATACGCCGTCGAGATGAACCGGTTAATCCAGTTGCAGATGGAGGGCAGTGTCGGGTAGGTACGGGCGAGTCGGCGACTCGCCCGTACTGCTCGCCCGTGCTGCCAGAGGGCGAGATGGCCCCCGTATCTTGAATTGCAGGAGAATGGCTTTGAGTTCTGCTACCGGGCAAATGGATAAAACGGTTGAGACCATCGCTGTGGTTAAGGAACCCACGCGCAAAGCGGCGGACGCACTACGCGGCTTCACGCGCGAGTCGCTGGATGCGCTGATCGCGTCGCGTGCGTTTGAACCGGCTTGGATGCGTGACGTGCGACTAGAGACGTGGCGCGTGCTTCAAGACACGCCGTTGCCTGCCCGCACCGACGAAGCGTGGCGGCGCACCGATTTCAGCGCGCTTCGGCTAGACGAAATCACGATCGCCGCGCAGCCCTTAGAACTGAAGCAGGCCCTGCGGCGGACGCCGTTGCCGGTCCGCAACGTGCTGAAAGACAGGCACACCTCAGGTGCAGTGCTGCGCGCCGATAATGTGTCGGCTGGAAAGTGGCTGGACGAGGTGCTTGCGAAGCGCGGTGTGATCTTCACCGATATGGAGACCGCGCTGGTCGAGCACGGCGATCTGTTGAAGCGATACTTCATGACCGAGATCGTCAGACCCACCGATGGCTACTTCGCCGCGCTGCATGGCGCGTTCTGGCAGGGAGGGACGTTCCTGTACGTTCCGGCGGGCGTCGAAGTATCGCTGCCGCTGCGCGCGGCGACCTGGCTGTCCGACCAGGCGGCCTCGTTCACGCATACGCTTGTCATCTTGGAGCGCGGCGCGCGCGCCGTGTTCATCGACGAGTATGCTTCGCGCACTCAAGATCGCCAGGCACTGGCTTGCAGCGCGGTCGAGATGCAACTGGGGCCAGGCGCGCAGCTCGACTACGTCAACTGGCAGGACTGGGGCCGCGACGTGTTCAACTTTACACACGAGCGCGCCCGGCTCGACCGCGACGTGACGCTGCACTGGGTACTGGCCGGCCTCGGCAGCCGGTTGACCAAGTCATTCCTCGACTCGCGTCTGCTGGGCGAAGGCTCGACCGCGCTGATGTCCGGCGTGTACTTTGCGGATGGCACACAACATGTGGATTACGATACCGAGCAGAACCACGTCGCCGGGCACACCAAAAGCGACCTGCTGTTCAAAGGCGCGGTGAAGGACAAGGCCCGCGTGGTCTGGCAGGGCAACATTCACGTCTTCCCAAAGGCTCAACGCAGCGATGCCTACCAGGCCAACCGCAACCTGGCGCTCAGTCGTGACGCGCGCACCGATTCCATTCCGGGCCTGGAGATCGAAGCCGATGACGTGCGCTGCACGCACGGCTCGGCGGTCAGCCAGGTCGATCGCGAAGAAGTGTTCTACCTGATGTCGCGCGGCATCCCGGAGCGGGTGGCCGAGCAGCTGATCGTCAACGCTTTTTTCCAGCCCGTGTTCGATCGCATTCCGCACGCCAGCGTGCGACGCCGTCTGGAAGCGTCATTCGCGGCGAAGATGGGATTGGCGTAATGTTACCGGACTGGATGTGTGTACGGTGCATCTGTACCGGGCGGAGGCCGGGTCCGGCCCCGTCTGGAAGGCTGCCTGTGCATCGGGGCTGAAATCGATCCGTCCTCCGCGGACTTACGGCGACGTGTTCAGCAAAGACTACATTACTCAAGCCAAGGGGGACATCATGACACAACACACGGATGGGTATGCTCATCCCGAGATGCTCGTTGAGACGGAATGGGTGGCCCAGCACCTGAACGACCCGAAGATCCGCATCGTCGAGTCCGATGAGGATGTGCTGCTCTACGATGTCGGTCACATTCCGGGCGCGATCAAAGTCGACTGGCACACGGAGCTGAACGATCCGGTCATCCGCGATTACCTGGACTCGGAACACTTCGCCCGGTTAATGTCCGACAAGGGGATCGCCAACGACACGACTGTCATTTTCTACGGCGACAAGAACAACTGGTGGGCGTGTTACGCGCTATGGGTGTTTCAGTTGTTCAATCACAAGAATGTGAAGGTGATGAACGGCGGGCGCAAGAAGTGGATCGATGAAGGCCGCCCGCTGACGAAGGACGTGCCGCAGGCCCCCAAGACGAAGTACACAGCGCCGTCACGCGACGATCAGACGATCCGCGCGTTGCGTGCTGATGTGTCGCGCCACCTGGAGCGGAACGGAGCGCTGGTCGACGTGCGCTCACCCGGTGAGTACAGCGGCGAGTTGTTGCACATGCCCGATTACCCGCAGGAGGGCGCGCTGCGCGGTGGGCACATCCCCACGGCCAAGAATATCCCGTGGGCCAGGGCGGTGCGCGAGGACAGCACCTTCAAATCGGCGGCGGAGTTGCGCGACTTATACGCGAGCCAGGGGTTCACACCCGACAAGGACATCGTCGCGTACTGCCGCATCGGCGAGCGGTCGAGCCTGACGTGGTTCGTGCTGAAGTACCTGCTGGGCTATCCGAAGGTCCGAAATTACGACGGCTCGTGGACGGAGTGGGGCAATTTAGTCAATGCGCCGATCGAGCGGTAACCGGTGCAGCTCGCTCTAACGGTTGACGAAGGACGAAAGACAGAACCCAAGTCTTCGTCCTTCGTCTCCAATTATGCTCATTTTCAAACACGCTCTGAGATGACTTATGAACCGACAAGAGCAAATCGAATTCATCCTCGATCACTTCGAGAACCCGCGCCGCAAAGGCGCGCTGCCGGATGCCGATGCCTCTGTCGAGGGCGGCAATCCTGGCTGTGGCGACATCATCACGATGTACCTCAAGGTCGATCCCCAGACTGGCAAAGCGCAAGTGACCTTCGAGGGAACCGGTTGTACCATCAGCCAGGCTTCGGCGTCTTATCTGAGCGAGTTGACGACGGGCAAAACCGTCGAAGAGATCCTGGCGATCGATTATCAGGACTTGATGGAGGCGCTGGGACACGACATCGTGCAGCAGCGCACGCGGTGTGCGACGCTTTCGCTCGACACGCTTCGTGCGGCGATTCGGAAACTGGAACGCGAGCGGACGTTTGCGAGTCTCGGCCAACAGTGATACAGTGAGGCTGGCACTCTCGGCGCAACGAGTGGGCGAGACTCTTTGTTTCGTCTAGAAGAGAATGGTATGCGCGACGACGAATTGGAGTTTCAGACAATCCATGAGACCTTTCGCCCGAAGATACACCGATATTTGACGCGCCTGGTTGGTGCGCATGATGCCGAAGACCTGACGCAAGAGGTCTTCGTCAAGGTCAGTCGGGCACTGGACACCTTTCGAGGCGAGTCGCAACCGTCCACGTGGATCTATCGAATCGCCACCAACGTCGCAATCGATAAAATGCGCACTGCCTCTTTCCAACAAGAGGCCCAGAAGAGTTGGCTGGACGATTCGGACGAGACCGAGGACAGGGATATTTGGACAGGAGAAGAGACTCCTTCGCTCGAGCAGCAGCTCATGCGAAAGGAAATGCGCAAGTGTTTTGAGCGTTTCGTCGAGAATCTTCCACCGAACTATCGAACGGTTGTCGTACTCAGTTTGGAACAATTGACGAACAACGAGATTGCCGAGATTCTCGACGTGAGTATTGATACGGTCAAGATCAGGCTACACCGTGGGAGGACCAGGCTTCTTCAAGAACTGAAAGCCCGCTGCAAGCCCGAGGATTGGCTTTAGAGGCTGTCTTAAACCTAACCACCCAGGAAGATCGATCAGACGTGTATCCTTTCCCGACTGGCCTCCGTCTATAGGGTCAGAAAGGAGGTGATACACCATGAAGCTTGATGCGCGGACGCTGAGGTTGATCGGGGTGGGGGCGTCGATCGCGGCAAACTGCCAGCCATGCCTGCTCTCTGCGGTAAGCATGGCCCTGGAAAGCGGAGCCGATCGACAAGAAATCGTGGAAGCCATTGAAGTGGGAAGAATGGTCAGGAGGGGCGCAGCATCCAAGATGGACAAGTTCGCCTCAAGCCTGGACGACGTTGCTTCCTCTTCCGCAGGCGCAACGGAGGGCGAGTGTGGGTGCAGTTCGTGAGAAAGGAGCCAAACGCCATGTATCTGGAAAACGGCCGAGACATTTTCCGGGGCATCCTGATCCTGGCCTTCGCAGCCATTGCCTATTGGGCTGATCGGACTATCGGGCTTGCGCTTGTAGCCTTCATGGGTGTGATGATTCTGCAAAGCGCATTTACCGACTGGTGCCCGGCGGACTTGTTCCTGCGACCGATGGGGTTGAAAAGGAAACTGGCAAGCAATAAGAAAAGTTCCTTGACCCTGGCCGGAAGCGAGGCACTGCCACCGGCACGCCAGTGAACGAGGGCCGATTGTGCGTCAAGGAGTGCAGCCTGAAGGCTGCACTCCAAGGAACCAATGACCAACGCGACCATACTACCAACGACCCGAACGCTTGACGTACGCGCGATTCGCGCCGATTTTCCGATCTTGAGTCAGGACGTGCACGGCAAGCCGCTGGCGTTTCTCGACAGTGCAGCGTCGTCGCAGAAACCATCAGTGGTGATCGACGCGATGAGCACGTATTACCGCACCACGCACGCGAACGTGCATCGCGGCGTGTACACGTTGAGCGAGCGCGCGACGGAGATGTACGAAGGCGCGCGCAAGAAGGTCGCGCGGTTTATCGGCGCGAAGTCCAGCCGTGAGATCATCTTCACGCGCAACGCGACTGAGTCGATCAACCTGGTAGCGCGGGCGTGGGGTCGGGCGAACCTGAAGCCGGGCGACGAAATCCTGCTCACCGAACTGGAACATCACAGCAACCTCGTGCCGTGGCAGTTGATCGCGAAAGAAACCGGCGCGAAGGTGCGCTACATTCCGGTGGACGGGCAGGGGATTCTACAACTCGACGCGCTGGGCGCGCTGCTGAACGAGCGCACGAAGATCGTAGCGTTTACGCAGATGAGCAACATGCTCGGCACGATCACACCGGCGGTGGAGATCGTGCGCCGGGCGAAGGCCGCCGGCGCGGTGACCCTGATCGACGGCGCGCAGGGCGTCCCGCACCTGCCGACGAACGTGCAAGAACTCGGCTGCGATTTTCTCGCCTTCTCCGGCCACAAGATGTGCGGGCCGACCGGCATCGGCGTCTTGTATGGCCGCCGCGAGCTGCTCGAGGCGATGCCGCCGTTTCTGGCTGGCGGCGATATGATCCGGCGCGTGACGTACGAAGATGCCGAGTGGAACGACCTGCCGTGGAAATTCGAAGCGGGCACGCCGGCAATTGCCGAAAGCATCGGCCTGGGCGTAGCGGTAGACTACCTGTCGAATCTGGGCATGGCGGCCATCCGCGCGCACGAGCGTGAGATCATTGCGTATGCATTGGAGCGACTGGCCGAAGTGCCGTCGGTGACGATCTACGGCCCGACCGATCCGGACATGCGCGGCGGCGTAGCGACGTTCAACCTCGGCGACATTCATCCGCACGACGTGGCTGCCGTCCTCGATTCGGAAGGCATCGCCATACGCGCCGGTCATCACTGCGCCATGCCGCTGCACCTGAAGTTCGGGTTGACGGCGTCGTCGCGCGCCTCGTTCTATCTTTACACAGTGCCGGAGGAGATTGATCGATTGGTGGCGGCGCTGTACAAGGCGAAATCGATCTACGCAAAATAAGATATACTCGACGCGGGAACCATCTGCGGTTTTGCTCACCGACCGCGTCCTCGCGGTCGATCAGGATAGACGCCGCGTGGACGCGGGCTTTGAGC
>Ga0209322_10002179_pt1 | contig 11253 bp, 13 predicted proteins | sample Rifsed19ft1_FD_184013 | JGI IMG/M metagenome (GOLD analysis project Ga0209322, IMG submission 184013) | Soil microbial communities from Rifle, Colorado, USA - sediment 19ft 1 (version 2) | ecosystem: Environmental > Terrestrial > Deep subsurface > Rock core/Sediment | place: Rifle, Colorado...
TAATCGTTATGACAAAAGATAGGATATTAGTTGTTTGCCAGAGGAAATTATGTTATATTATAGGTGTATATGGAGGTGTATGATTATGCGCACGAATATAAACCTGGACGATAAATTGGTAAAAGAGGCTTTCAAGTATACAAATGTTTCTACTAAAAAAGAACTAATAAATTTAGCTCTTAAAGAATTTGTTGAAACAAATAAAAGGATGAGTCCAAAAGAAATAAAAGGAAAAATAAAATTTGAAAGAGATTATGAATATAAAAAGCTAAGAGAAAGAGGATTGTAATGGTTCTGGTGGATACTTCGGTATTCCTTGATTATTTAATCGGAAATGAAAATGAAAAAACAAAAAAATTTGATGAAATACTGAATTTGAATATTCCTTTTGGAATAAATTTCTATATTTATCAGGAATTACTACAGGGAACTAAAACGGAAAAAGACTTTTATCTATTAAAGAGATTTCTGGACTCACAGAGATTCTTTTATTTAAAAAATGGAAAAGACTCATATGCAGAAGCAGCTAAGATATATTTTGACTGCAGAAAGAAAGGTTTTAATATTTCCGGTACAATTGACTGTATTATTGCCCGGATTTGTATTGAGAATAATCTTTATATTCTCCATAATGACAAAGATTTTGAAATGATGTCTCAAGTAGTTAATATAAATTTTTATTAGAACTATTTCATAAGAATTTTACCTGTATATTTTATTGGACAGAATAAATTATTATATGCTATAGTGCTGCTGGTTGATTATGTAATATTATGTAATATAATCAATATGTTTTTCCGTTTATGAAAAAGCATAAATTTATCAGATTTTTCCCGGGAGCTGTATGAATATAAAAAAAATATATATCACAATTCTAATCCTGGTTATGGTTCTTTTCCTGAGTGTATCTGCACTGGCTGGTAAGTGTAGCTTACCCGGTAACGAAGTTGAAACAGGTCAGCCCGAGGAGGAGGAAGAGGACACAGCGGGCGAGGAACCCGAAAGCGGAGTTACTGATGGTGAAGAGAGTACAGGTACCGTAGCAGAGGATGAGGAGTACTATATAGCTTACTTTGAAGTTGGTAGCGACGAAGATTCCTTGCATTTTGAGCACAGGGTAGCAAATGTTTTAGCTGTAAGTCCCGATGGGTCCGATGAGAGGCTTATCTATACGGATTTAAAAGAGAGATATGACCTGAGCAGGATATACGGTATTTCTCCGGACAACACCAAAATAAGCTGTGGATTTTATGAGGGAGGCAGGGGTGCATACGGTTCATTAAGCGTCATAGATGTTATTACAGGAGAGATGAACACGGTCAAAGAATTTGACTATACACAGTCCGAATCAATGGAACTGATGGCCGATATATTTGGTAAGCCCGTCTGGTCTCATAACAGTGAGAATATCGCTTATGAAACCGTTATCAATCCTTTCACCGATAATTTCAGCGATGGTGGTATATCTGTTGTCAATATCGATACCCTTGACACAAGCCCGGTTGATGTGAATCTAGAAGAGTTTTCTTCCGAAAATGATGTTTTCCTGGATCCCGTACTGTTTTCCGCAGATGACAGCAGATTATTTAATATTTTTCACACGGTTTATCCGAAGATGGAAGAGGGAAGTGTCCTGGGTTATTTTACCAGAAATGAAAAACTTGTATCGGTGGATATTTCCGGCGGAGAGCCAGATGAAATCCTTGATATTAGTCAATTCGAAGGAATGGAAGCAAACCTTGACGACTTCAATATTTTTACCAATCAAAATAAAATAGTATTTCAGGTCCTGGGAGATTTCGAAGAAGATGGTGATATCTGGATATGCGACGCTGATGGAGGCAATTTGACAAGGCTAACAAGTGGCCCTGCTCTGAGGGAACAGCAGCCTTCCATACTTGATGTGCCGGATCCAAACGGACGGATAGCCTATGTGGGGGTTGGAAGATATGGAACTATTACATCCAATTTTAATGCCGGCAATATATACATCATAAACATGGATGGTTCAGGCCAGGTTGAAATAGATCATGAGGTCGATGCTTCAAAACCTATCTTTTCTCCTGACGGGAGATATGTTGCTTTTATTGGCTATATATTTGACAGTGGCCTGGAAAATATCGAAAGCAGGCAAATAGTGGTTTATGATAATCAGTCAGGGGAAATTAAAGTTGTTGCATCCGGACCCGGTATTTTTGACCTGATAGGCTGGGTAAAAACAACTACTTAGAGCAAGCGAATTTAAGGCAGTAAATAAAGACAGCAAACAAGTTAAAGTTAAAATATTAAAGCTATCACGCGGGTTTCCTGTTGATTGACTTATTCTTTTATATCTATTAATATAGGCAATTGTCTGACACTCAGCTATCTTCGTCAAGGGCCCATAGCTCAGTTGGTTAGAGCAGCGCACTCATAATGCGGAGGTCCCAGGTTCGAGTCCTGGTGGGCCCACCAATCTGGCATATATAATCAATCCTTCATCAACTACCAAGTGCTTCCTCAAGAACCGGTATCAATATATAATCAATCTTTTCCGTGTATGCCAGATCATTAGGATGAAGTCCGTCACCCGAGTCATATGCGGGGTTCAGGATCCTGTCGTTTTCACTTACCCTTAAAGCTGCTTCCAGATCAAGTAATGATATATTTTCGTTTATACAATAACTGCGGATCCAATCATTGAATTCAAGTATGGATTCAAGTTGACCTTCCTGGTTACCAGGATTATTGGGGTCAATAGGAACGACTGTCGTTAGGACAGGTATTACTCCACTATCTCTGCAAAGATTTACCCAATCTATTATCAAATTTTTATAAGCGTCCATAGATGTCTCGGGAGGGAAATAAGCCGCACATTCCTTGATGATCATGATATCCGGTTTATTATTCTGTAAAATATCTCTTATGACATTTCCTTTGTCGAATTGATACTCAGCATAAACAGTGATATCAAGATCGGGAAAATGTCCATTTATATTCCAATTCTCACCTACGGAAGCACATATAAAAGCGATCCTGGCATCATCCAGTCCGCCTGAATAAGTGGCAGTTTCTTCTTCTTCGGCCATATCATCTTCTTCTGTGGATTCTTCTTCAGCAGTTTCATCCTCTGATACTGTTTCTTTCTCCTCTGTTGCTTCTTCTGTTTCCTTATCTGTGGTTTTTTCGGTAACTTTCTCTTCAGCCAGGTCACATCCGGCAGAAAACAGTACAAAAATCACAAGACTTATCACTACTGTCAGAGTTATTATTTTTTTCATATCTCCCCTCCTGGTAATCAAGACTTTCTTAAAATAGAAAGAGTTTTATAAATATGAATATTGATTGTCGATACTTTGATTTTAAGAGTGAATTTTCTACAAATCCAGTATATCTGTACTGCTCTTTGAAGAACTGACTCGTGCGAATCTCGTTTTCATCAAATCGAGAAGTCTGGTAGTAGTGGGATCGACTGCGTTTAATACTGCAAGATAGACACTGATCCAGTCTGCAAGTAAGATACCATTGAATACTTTAACGGCGTCACTTGGACCTTCCAGCATGATTTCTTCAAAAATAATTCTTTTTTCCATAAGAATACCTTTTAAAATCTCGATCCTGCTTTTAGTCGCTATTCTTGAATCCTTATCGGAAATAAAAAGTACAAAAAATTTATTTCTCAGTTCATGTCTCATTTCCCATGCGGATATTTCACCATGGTCCATTTCCGGCATAGTATTGTAATGAGCAAAGTTTTTACTATTCAAACATATCTGGTTTTTTAACCTGAAACATACCGTTTCAGTCAATCTATTGCTTCCATATATAATAGGGACATTATTTAAAAGGTTTATAGCAGTTCTTTTTGCAATGTTTTTATTTGTTTTTACATCCGGGACAAGTTCTTTTGAATAGTCAGATATTGCGGTTTCGACCTCGTCCCAATCTATTCCCACAAGGCAATCTTTCCTATCACTGCAGATATCGATGGCACCTGCTTGATTTAAGATATTGACGATAAATACATAAATATAACCTACTGCCATTCTGGATATGATATCTATATCGTAATCGATAATCGTTATATTTTTATTACCGGCTGCCTTCTCTTTTAATTTACCGTCAGCAGTAATGGCAAAAATTTCAATACCCAGACTTAGTGCCCTGTTAACCGCTTCCAGCACTTCAATGGACTCACCGCTGTGAGAAACAGCAATTATCAGTGTATCTTTATCTACCCATGAAGGTAAATCGGGTTTTGGGTTGAAGATAATCGGAATGTTAGATTTGTTTATCTGTATTGAATCTATTGATTTGTATGCGGTACTAGCCGAATTTCCAACTCCAAGGATAAGTGCATTTTTATACTTTTTATTTAAGGATAATTTTTGTTTCCGCATGATATCTTCTGCTGCTTTAAACTGTTTGGGGAAATCATAAAGGCTTTTTATCATTTTTTCCGGTATGCTTTCGAGAATTCTTTTTTCATTATCCAGCAGGTCCATTGGCCTCCTTATAAAAGTAGTAGAAATGCACTAAAGAATTACTTTTTATTTCAAGATAAATATTATAATATTTATTTCAATAATACAATTTTACCGGGTAAAAATGATTCTAAAGGATCTTGCTTTATGTCTTGACAGGATTTTTAACAGGCACATTGCTCTGGACTGGGATAAGACAGGTCTGCAGATCGGAGATGGGCAAAAGGATATAAAAAAAATTCTTGTGACCCTGGATATAACCGGCGATGAGGCGGATGAAGCAGTTACTACAAACTCTGATTTGATAATATCCCATCATCCGCTGATTTTTAATCCACTTGATACAATCTTAAGTTCAAAAAACACCGAAAAAGAAATACTTAAACTTATAAAAAACGAAATAGCGGTTTATGCTGCTCATACGAATTACGACAAGATGGCAGGGGGACTTAATGATTTTGTTGCCGCAAGTCTGGGGCTTATCAAAATAGAGCCAATAGAGGAAGAGTATGAACAGTGGTATAAATTTGTCGTATTCGTGCCGGAAGAAGCAGCAGGAAATATAAGAGATGTCATTTGCCGGTACGGCGGAGGGAAATGGCAAAATTATTCTTGCTGCACCTTTAATATAGAAGGGAAGGGAACCTTCATCCCTCACCAGGGATCAAAACCTTACACCGGTAAGGCCGGTAAAATGAATTTTGTCGATGAGGTAAGGATAGAATGTATCGTAAATGAAATGGATCTCGGGAAACTCGTCGATGCGGTTGTGAAGGCTCATCCATACGAAGAAGTGGCATATGATGTATATAAAATCGAGAATAAATTTAAGGCATCCGGGCTGGGGAGGCTGGGAGAGTTCAAAAACCCCCAGACTTTTAAAAGTTTTTCGGAAAAAATCAAACAGGTTCTGGGAATCGAAGTTTTTAGATGGATGTATGAAAAAGATGTAAAAGTAGACGATAAAAAAATCGAAAAAGCAGCGCTTGTATGCGGCAGTGCCAATTCTCTCACCGGGCGCCTGGCAGAAATAGATTGTGATCTGGTAATTGTGGGTGAGATTTCTTATCACAATGCTTTACGGATCATAGAAAGCCGTAAAATACTGGTTGCAGTGGGGCACGGCAGCAGCGAAGCCCTTGCTATAACCGGCATGTCTGATAAACTTGAAGAATTCTTCAAGAAAGAAAAAATCAAAATCAATATAATAAAAAGCAAATATGGATATAGATCCTGGAGGTATCAGATTGACTGAATCTAAATTCGATGTCACGGATCTTGTGGAACTTCAGTTTACAGAGAATGCAATTTCTGCAAGGTCCTCAGAGATAGAAAATATCAAAAATAATAAGGAACAGGTCTCTGCTCTTAAAGAATTAGAGCAGATAACAAAAAAGTTCGATGAGGTAAACGGTGCATACTCCGACCTTGAGAGTAAGCGTAAAAAGTTAGAGGATACTGTAGAGACTCAGAATGAAAAGATCAAAAATGATGAGAAAAAATTATTCAGCGGGACGATTATGAGCGCGAAGGAACTGGAAAATTACCAGGAAGAAGTAAAGATATTAAAACAAAAGAATTCGGAAATGGAAGATAAGACACTGGAGCTTATGATCGAACTGGAAGAAATGTCGGATAAAGTAAAACTGGCTGAGGTAGAGAAAGATAAGGCAGAAGCGAATGTCAACCGAATAAATAACGAGATGAATGAAAAAATAGAGGTCTTGAAACATATCGTAGAGGGATTAAGAAAGAGAAAAGATGATGTCATCTCAAGGATACCCAAAGATCATTTGAAAAAATACAACGAAGTCAAGAATAAAAAAGGCGGTATTGCAGTTGTGGTCCTGAAGGATAATTTCTGTAATGTGTGCAATATGCAGATACCAACGATTGCTGCCGAAAAGATCGAGGACATTGATGAAATATATAGTTGTCCGTTATGCGGAAGGATTGCTGTTATCTACAGGAGTGAAATCGATACTATAAAGAAGGAACTGGAATCTTAAATGGCAGGAGAAACTATAAAATATTTAAAGATATATTTTGATGGAGGTTCGAGAGGAAATCCCGGCCCGTCTGCAGTAGGTGCCGTAATCTTTGATGACAGGGGTAATAAACTCGAAGAAATGAGCGCCTATATTGGTAAGTATACCAATAACATTGCAGAGTATATGGCACTTGATAAGGTCCTTGATCTGGCGGAGAAATATAATATAAAAAAAATAATGCTATTTACCGACAGCGAACTTCTAAGCAAACAGATAAAGAAAATATGGAAGATAAAAGACGAAAATATTTTAAAAGTATATCTTAAGGTCTCCGAGAAACTCGCAAGATATGATCTCGTGGACCTTAGACTTATTCCGCGTGAGCAAAATAAAGAAGCCGACAGGCTCGTAAACAAAGCACTGGACAAAAAAGACTTAACCTATGAAGGGGAATCAAAGATAAGTTTCGGAAATATAGATGATTAGGCCCCTTATTGATTTTCCATAAAATACCTTCTAATATATAAACAGAGTTAGCCGAGTAGTCGCGCAGGGTTTGAAGGTAAGGACCCCAAGATGCCAGGTAGTCTAAGGACTCCAGATGGATGACTACCATAAGTTAAGAGCTGAAAGTAGTAAAATTAAATAAACTAGTATTGATTGACCTTCTTTGTCTCCTTAAAAATTATCAATAAGCTTTTGAAAATGCATCCTGTTTTTAAAAAGAATTAAACTATCTAGAAATCTGATTTTAATAGCAAAGTTTGAAATATTTAAAATACTTATCATGAGAGACGTATTATTTAAACACAACGTTGAATCAATAATAGGGCCGTAGATTAATACTTGACACACATAAAATATAGTTTATAATGAATACATATACCCAGTAAGGGTATAAATTTACTGGATATTTTCCTTTAATTCTGAAAAGAAGGCTACGATAGGAGGTGAATAAGATGACAGAAAAAGTAATAGACACTGTTTGTGGAATGAAAATTGACGAGAGTGAAGCAAAAGCAACCGCAGTACATAAAGGCAAGACTTATTATTTCTGTTCAGAAAGTTGTAAGGAACAATTTGATAAGAAACCCGAGAAGTATTCAGAAGAAAAGGATGGCAAGGGCTGTTGCTAAGAGGATTTTTTTTAATTTTAAAAAAGAGAGGGTATGGAAATTGTTACCCTCTCTTCAAAAAGAGGAAAGAATGTTAATAATATTAAGGAAAGTAAAAGAGACTACTTTAACAAACTATTATCGAAAAATTAAGCTTAAGGGAGCAGATTATGTGGGGCAAAGCGAAAGATCCTATATGCGGGGTAAGAGTTAAAAAGACAACCCCTTACAGTTATGAATTAAATGGCAAGACTTTCTATTTTGATTCAGCAGCTTGCAGACAGACCTTTATAGATGACTCAGAGAGTTTTCTGGGCGACAAGAGAAAGGTAGGATTGATACAAAAACTTTCTGAAGCAGGTGACGGAAAGCGTAAAACCTGCCACTAAAGAATTATGAGATTGTTAAATAAAAAACTTGGGGAGTTTTAATTAATTATTTTTGGGGGGTAGTTTTGAATATGGAAAATGTAAAAGAAAAAATTTATACCAGTGAAAATATGGCTAAAGACCCTGTCTGCGGTATGGTCGTACCAAAGAAAACGGGCCTCAAAAGAAAATTTGGTGAAAGGACTTATTACTTTTGCAGCGAAAGTTGTTTAAGAACTTTTGAAACGCCAGAAAAAGAACTCAGAGATATGAAAAGAAAAGTAACGATAGCGATTTCTGGAGTTTTAGTTCTGGCTATACTGAGAGCAGCCTTTTTTTTGGGATTGGCTACGGGTGTAAGTATTCTCACTTGGGCGCCGATACCCCAATTGCCCTGGTTTACCTGGGGCATCTGGCTTTTTATCATTACAACTCCGGTCATGATATTTGGCAGCAAAGGTTTTTTAGTTGGTGCTTATAATGCTATTAAAAACAGGACTGCCAACATGGATCTTTTGATTGCCATAGGTACTTGGACAGCCTATCTTTACAGTGTTTTTGTCATTTTCTTCCCGAATGTATTACCAGTCAAAGAAAAAGAAGTCTACTTTGAAGTGGCAGCAATCATTATTGCCTTCGTTCTTTTTGGGAAATATATGGAAGAGATAATTAAAAAAAGGAGTTCTGCTGCCATAAGAAAACTTCTGGACCTGAAACCGACTATGGCAAAGGTATTAAAGAATGGTGAAGAGATAGAAGTTCCAGTTGAAAATGTCAAGAAAGATGACATTTTAATTGTTAGACCAGGAGATAAAATACCAGTTGATGGTATTGTCATTGACGGAAGTTCAGCCGTGGATGAAAAAATGATCACTGGGGAAAGTATGCCAGTCTTGAAAGAAAAAGGAGATAAAGTTATCGGAGGCACTATTAATAAACAAGGTATGTTCAAAATTCGAGCTACCAATGTTGGTCAAGATTCGACCCTGATGCAAATTATTAAAATGGTTGAAGAAGCCCAATTATCAACTGTAAAAATTCAAAGATTAGTTGATAAAGTGGCATCCTATTTTGTTCCTATGGTTCTCTTGATTGCAGTTTTATCATTTGCTGGTTGGAATATAATTGCTGGAAATTTCAGTCTCGCTTTACTTTCTTTTATTGCTGTTTTAATCATCGCCTGCCCTTGTGCTCTGGGATTAGCTACACCAGCTGCTCTTTTAGGTGGAGTGGGCAAAGGAGCTGAATATGGCATTTTAATAAGGAATGGCGATGTTTTGGAAAGAGCGGAAAAATTGCAAACCATTGTTTTTGATAAAACCGGTACCTTAACAAAAGGAGAAGCCGTGGTCACTGATATTATTGGTTTTGGTAAAGACAAAATGGAGATTTTGAAATTGGCGGCGATTGCTGAAAAAGGCTCTGAACATCCTTTAGGTGCGGCAATAATTAATAAGGCGAAGGAAGAAGGAATTAATATTCCCGAAGCAAAAAATTATGAAGCTGTTACCGGATTAGGAATCAAGGCAATTTATAATGAGAAATTAGTTTCAGTTGGTAATCGACGTTTTATAAAAGAGGATGGGATAGATATAAAAAATATAGAAGAAGAAATTCAGAAATTAGAATATGAAGGTAAAACAACAGTTATCGTATCTTACGATAAAAAATTAGTTGGTATAATTGCCGTCGCAGATACACTAAAAGAATTTGCCACAGAAGCAATTCAAGAGCTAAAAAAAATGGGGCGAGAAATAATTATGATTACTGGTGACAATGAAAGAACAGCAATGGCTATAGCTAAAAAAGTAGGAATTGATAAAATTTTGGCTCAAGTTTTACCAAAAGATAAGGCTAATGAAGTAAAGAAACTTCAGGCAGAAGGGAAAATTGTTGCCTTTGTCGGTGACGGCATTAACGATTCACCAGCTTTGGCCCAAGCCGATGTTGGAATTGCTATTGGTTCAGGAAGTGATATTGCCAAGGAGACCGGAGGAATTATTTTGATAAGAGACGATTTAAGAGATGTGGTGACTGGAATAAAACTGAGTCAGGCCACGATGAAAAAAATTAAGCAAAATCTTTTCTGGGCTTTTATTTATAATACAATTGGGCTACCTATTGCCGCCTTTGGTTTATTAAATCCTATCATTGCTGCTGCTGCCATGGCTCTGAGTTCGTTAAGTGTCGTTTCTAATTCTATGCTTTTAAGAAGATTAAAGCTCAGGTCTACTTATCATTCATCAGCTTAAACAATTAAGCGTAAACGAATTAAAAAAATAAGTCGGTGGGAGGTAAAAAGTGTTAACAGAAAAAATTCAGCATGACGCTATATCAAGGCTAAAAAAAATTGAAGGACAGGTTAGAGGGATACAGCGAATGGTAGAAGAGAAAAAATATTGCATAGATATTCTTTTTCAATTCTCTGCTGTTACTGGCGCGCTAAATAAAGTTGGTCAGGCTATTTTAAAAAATCACATTGAAACTTGTGTGGCTGAGGCTTTAGCTTATTCAACTGAAGGGGATAAAAATAAAAAAATAAAGGAGCTTTTGGAAGTTTTTGATAGATTTATGTATTGTAAGTAAGTCCGACTCGTTTTAGGCTGAAAAGTAGTCTACTCTCACAAGATGTCTTACATAAATTTATAAAAAATTCTTAAAGTTTTTTATAACACTAAGAATGGAATCTTATTCTTTTATTAATAATAAATAGTTGATATATGTAAAAAATAAATGAAAAAAAATAAAAATAAAAAATCAAAAAATTTATTGAATAAAACTTTAGATGTTGCACAAAACTTATATATAAATTTAATACCAACCCATAGATTATTTTTAGCAATTTTTATGATTTCAGCAGCATCGCTATCATTTGAGATTATTATTACCAGAATTTCGTCAGTTATTTTTACTTTTAATTATGCTTTTATATTAGTATCTCTTGCTATTTTAGGGTTAGGTTGCGGAGGAATCTTTGCCTTCTATAAATTGAGAGCTCAAGAGACCAGAATTTTAAACAATATTTATAATATCCTTGCTCTTTATGCTAGTTTATTCGCCTTATCTGTTGCTTTCTTTATTATTTTAGTAACTTCTCTGTCTTTTTTCATTTACAGTATCCCATTTTTCGTAATCTCTTTCATACCTTTTTTCTTTGCAGGATTTTTACTGGCAATCATTTTTAGGGCAATGCCGCAAGAAAGTTTTAAGATTTATGCCTTTGATCTGTTGGGAGCCTCTACCGGTGTTATCTTTGTTATCCTTGCTCTAAATAAATTTGGGGGAGTAGATATTGTTCTATTTATCAGCATATTAG
>Ga0209322_10002180_pt1 | contig 11252 bp, 10 predicted proteins | sample Rifsed19ft1_FD_184013 | JGI IMG/M metagenome (GOLD analysis project Ga0209322, IMG submission 184013) | Soil microbial communities from Rifle, Colorado, USA - sediment 19ft 1 (version 2) | ecosystem: Environmental > Terrestrial > Deep subsurface > Rock core/Sediment | place: Rifle, Colorado...
TTTCCTTCGGAGCTTCGATTCCCTCAGGTACCCATAACCTCAGCTTATTTGGTTCGGCTTCTATCGATTTCAAAACAAGCCTATTTTTTAGGACGCCGACCGTTTTTACAGATACGGGAATTTCTGCAAGATAATACTTTTGGGCAGTGAGAAGAATGATATTAGGCTCGAATGATACGATAGAAAAATTGGACGGTATCGTAATAATTTCTTTACTCACCGTCAGCTTATTTACTCCGTTTTGCAGGGTGGTGTAGTCAAGATCGATTTTAAAGTCGTTGATTGAGACCTCTCTGAAGGCATCTTCTCCCCGGGCGCTGATTTTAACCTTCACCTCTTTTGGACTGTACTCCTGTATAAGCAGACTACCCGATGTTTTTGAAGCATTAAGCGGAATTTTATAGGTCTTTTCAACGATGCCCGTCTGAAAAGCAGCGAAGAACCATATTATCCCCGCGATGAGCAAAGCACCCAAACGGATCATAAAATCCTGTCTGATGATCTTAGCTAGCCTATTTTCCTTAGTACTTTTGGAAAACTTTGATCTTGTATATTTTTCCAGTTCCTTTTCCAGTTCCGTAAATTCCTGCAAGGTTTTCAATTTACCATCCCTGGTGACGGAGATTTTTCCGTTTTCTTCGGACACAACAATGGTAAAGGCGTCGGTCACTTCTGTTATGCCGACCGCAGCGCTATGGCGCGTTCCGTGTTTTCCTATTTCTTTAAAGTTCGTGGAAAGGGGGAGATGGACCGCGAATTTTGCAACCTTGTTGTTATTAATTAAAACCGCCCCGTCATGACCGTAAGAGTGGGGCTCGAAGATGCTGGATAACAACTCTTCAGAGATTGCTCCGTCCAGCATAATGCCCCCGTCCGTAAATTGATCAAGGCCGACCTTACCTTGTATGACTATAAGCGCCCCGATCTTTGCCTGTGCCATCCTCACGCATGCCTGAATAATCTCTGATGTTGACGGTGACCTTGAAGTTAGGGGCAGCACCTTAATTTGTCTCGACCCGATCAGACCTAAGAATTCAAAGTATTTTCTTATTTCACTCTGAAAAATTATGACAAAAATCAGTACGGCCACACCGACAAAATATTTCAGGGCCATAAGCGTAACATATAAATTGAAGCTCTTTGCGATAAGATAAAGTCCAACGGCAAAAGCCAGTCCCAGGAATGCCATTAGGGTTCTGGTGTTGCGAAGGAATAAAAAGAGGGTGTATATCAGAAGAGCAATTATAAGGATGTCCAGAAAATCGGTTAGATATAAATTTTCTTTTAATCGGACAAGATTGTTTATCTGATTAAACATCTGTCACCATTGTATGAGAAAAAAGCTGTATAGTACAACAGTTTGGACAAAGATTCCTGATTTGACAGCACGGTGTTTACTTGACGACAGCCCGCTGTCGTATAACATTTAATAATGCCTGAAACATTCGAAGCCTCGGACGGTACTAAGGGGTGGTTACATGTTCCTACTGAAGAAGACTTGAAGAATGAGAAAATTAAGCAGGAAGAAGCTAACAAAAACATGGAAAATCAGATACGAAAGAGGTTGGAAGAAGTAAAAAGCAGCCAGCTCCCGACCCGGGATTTAATCACGGACTTAAGAGGATTATTTGAGGGTAAAGGTTCTGACAAAGATGAGACGGTACCGAACCAGGATGAAGTTGCCGGGTGACGGTTTTCAGGATGGGAAGTATCTAAAACGATTTTAGTTTTTCTTGAACTTGGTGGGATAAAAGTTCTTACACCGAATATAATTATAAGGAAAGGTACCCGGTAGTGTCACTTGCGTGGGATTAGATAAGGATATTAGGTGTATTGGTGACGACCTATACAGCCTCTGACATGCATTTTAGCTAAATAAGGCTTGTACTTCAGTCTCTGTAACGTTTCCAACAGCATAAAAAAACATTTTGTCTGTTGTTAAGTACCTACTAATGACGCTGTCAACCCCTGGTTTATCAATTAAAGCAATATCATTTAAGAAATCCGTGTAGCAATAATTGTTGTCTCTTACCAGTAATTCCCGGTAGAAATGAGTATCTGTCCAGAATTGTACTGTTTGTGTTGAAATAATTCCTGTGTTGAGTATTTTGTTTTTTATGCTGTTCAAGGATTCTTGGGGAACTCCGTCTTTTTCCAATGTTTCCAATGCAGCCTTAATTTTGTTAAAAACGGTTGCCATATTTTCTTTTTTCACACCTACCTCTATATAGAAATACCCTGTGTCGGAAAAACGAACATTACCTGCTGTGATTGAGTACAACAGCCCCTCGTCATACCTTAACAATTCTTTAAGCAGGGAAGCTCTCCCTTTGCCTAAATAGGTCGCCGCAACATTTAAGGCAACATCGTCGGGTGATGCTATACCACTTGTCGGAAAAGTAAACATGCAGTACACAAGTTTTTGATCCGGCATATTGTAGGCACCATATTTTTGACCGATTGAAACACCGGGTGTGTCAGGGGAAATACTTTGTTTTTTATGCGGAAGAACCGGTTCGAGCAAGCTCGTGATTTCTTGTATATCGCAGTCACCGCAGGAAATTACGGTCATATTTTGCGGAAATGTTTTTTTTAGGTGTGTCATCAAATCTACTCTCGTTATGGTCATTACAGATTCTTCCGTTCCGGATATATTGAGGGCCAGCTGATTATCTCCATATATTAGTTTTTTGGTGTTGTTAGATAGTACTCTTTTGTTATTATCCAGTTTTGAAGCAATCTCAGTCTTTATAATCTTTTTTTCAAGATCTATGTTTTTTTCCTCGAGCAGGGATTTATTGAATATCTGATCGACAACATCAGCTACTAAATTCAGGTGACCTTTTTTAGCTATGAGAAAGTCAAAACGGGTATATTCCGGGCCGGTGGTTGCGCCATAGGATGCGCCAAGATCGTCAAAGCTTAAAGACAACTCCTTCTTATTAGGATATTTTTCGGTTCCATCTAAGATGATATGTTCGACAAAGTGCGCCAGCCCTGATTTTCCGGTGGGGTCAAATCTTGAACCGCTTCGGGAACCCACTTTAATAGATATGGGGGAATGTGCCTTCTTAAAATGTACGAATTTTATACCGCTCGGGGTAGTAATACGTTGTAAGGTTATTAGGAAATCATTAAGAGTAAATTTATTTTGCATATAAAAAGACAATGGGCTGGGCAACACGTTAGCTCTGTTAAGAGTACTTAATGTTGTCCAGCCAGCTTGATGCCAAAGCGGAAATTCTAGCTTTCGCTCTCGCTGTCGTCAGAATCGTCGCCGCGGGGGTCGTCCATGCCGTCATCCCCTATGCCGTCAGTGTCAGTATCCTCAGGATCAGGATAGTCTTCATCAGCATCTTCTTCTTCGTCGTCTTCGGGCACATCGTAACGTGACATTTGTCTCACCTCCTTTTTGTTATGATTTGGGATTTATGTTTCTCTCTCTGCTATTGTTTGTAGTATAGCATAAGGTGTATGTCACAATTGAGTCTGAGATGAAAATTTTATTCCTGGGGAGATTCTAATATGTTAAAAGTCCATCAGTACCTAAAGACACCGGTGAGTTTTCCTTGGTAAGGCGAAAAGTGGCCGGTATTAATTTCCAAACCAAGCTAACGTAGAATTTCATTTTCGAAGGTAATAGAATATGTTCATGGTGATTGAACACAGCTACAGCGGAAGCACCGGCTCCGAACCGGATAAAGAGATAGAATCAATTGTGCCGGAAGAATCCGGATTAAACGAGTCCCCGACCGTTTCTTCTTTATGGGAATCGGGAGGTTCTGACAGTGAAATTGCGGATATAATGCAGGCATATAAACACAGACAGTTGAACTTGGCCAGATTGGAGTTGAGTATAGTGGAAGAAACAATCAAAAATCCCGACATAGGATTGGAGGGTCTACAACAAGTGTTGCTGGAGGGCGGGAAGGAAATTCCGGGTTTTGATTCACTCAAAAACGCTTCTTTAGATCTTTTGGAAAAATTTTTTAACAGGCATGAAAGGGTGCGGGAAGTATGGAACAAAAACGTGGAAGATCCCTCAAAGACTTATGCCTATGTGTTTGGTAAGAAGCCTCAAGGAGACGTCGAGGTGGTTACAGGCCCCTCTGTTCTATATTTTAAATGCCACGACCTTAGAGACTATGCACATATTTATCATATACATGAAAGTAATTATGATAATTCTGTAATTGAGCAAAAAATGGAAATTGCTGACGAAAGCGGCGGTGTAAAATTAAATCACTCTCCGATATACGGATTAAACGGTGGTTTGCTAGCCGAGAATAGCCATCGCATTGACACTTATCCTGTTGAAGTAACTGAAAAAATATCTCAGGAAATTTACACTCACGAACTGAGCCATGCTTTGCTCGATTTATTAGATATTAAAAATTCCTACAATGAAATTGGTACATTTTACTCAGCTAATACGATAGAGGAGTTAACTTACCGAATCCGGCGCCAAGCTGAAGAAGTTAGAATAGGCACAATAGACAAATATGTTTCCAATGAAATTTTAGCGTATTGTGTATCCGGGCGAGACAGGGACTCTACTTTTACAATTTTGACCGAAAAAGACGGTTTATATGACTACTACGGCAGCAATAAGGACCAATACGATGAGACAGTAAAAGGTGCGATTTTTCATCAGCTTGGGTTCAATGTGCCGTATAGGCATGGTAAATTTGATTCGGCGGTAATAGACGGCATCATTGAAAAAAGGATCAACGAGGTGTTTGTTGAAGATTACGCGAAGGTAGTAAAAAGGGGAATTGAGTCTTTCTATAATCTAATCGGCTACGGGGCTACTGCTGCAGAAGCTAGAAATATTTTAGCGAGAGAAGATCTTATAAGGTGGCCGAGGGTAGCTGAGCGTTTTAACTTAACGGGTAAGAAAATTAAAGCTAAAGAAGAGCCTCTCAAGAATATCCATGGATCGCTTACTCCTGACAACATTGAAGATTATTTGGCCTTAAATCCGCACAAGGTAAAAAGCGGGGATCCCGGTGAGTGGAAAATTAAAGACACCGGACGAATAGAGATATTCCCGGTAGTTGAATATGACCTTAACTACGATTCGAGTATGCTTACGAGTAAATCTGAGGGTATCGATAGCCTTGAGAGTAGTTTCGAGGCGGCCATAAGGAAGTGTTTAGTTAAAAACAGCGTCGAGCACAACCCGTAACATCTCTGCTAGTTGTTACTTGTGTTGCAGTGTAGGTATTTGGTGAGGGCGGAGGGGTAAATCAAATCGGATTCGATATCGAAATACCACCCGACCTCAATGGTAACAGTATATCACCCAAACTATTTACTTTACCCCAAACTTTTATAGAAAACCTTGTAATGATGGCGGATATGACTATTGAGTTTTGTAACCGAAGCTACGATCCTTATAAAGAGCTGCTATAGTGTTGCGATTTTTGAACAGAAATCTGCGGGATACTTTACCTTTAGAAGATCCGCCGCTTCTTTCGGATCAAACCACTTAGCATCTGTATGTTCCTCACTTATTTTTATATTAGTAGTATCGTTAACCTCACATATATAAATGCCTAAAATAAGACCTAAACTTGTTTCACCCTCGGGGATTCTAATATTAGAAAGCACCATGTCTAATTTCGAAAAAGATGTGATAGAAGTTATGCCCGTTTCTTCTTCAATCTCCCTTTTTAAGGTCTCTTCAACTGAAGAATTCTTGTGTATTCTGCCACCAGGAATATCCCAATAAGCACCTAAGGAGTGGTTTTTTAGCTGTTCAAGATTTACTCGTAATAAAAGAACCTTACCTTCTTTGTTTTTAATAAGAGCTTTAATGCCTAAGTGAAAAGTATCCTCGTTCATAAAGAAATTATATCACTCGTTTTACATCATATTTCCAATTTTTCTTTGTTGTGTTTCCATGTAAAGTTTTGCAATTTTGGCATTAAAATATTTTGCGGGGGCTGTTATTGAAACTTTAGGGTTCTTCTCATCCTCCAAAAATTGTGTATAAGCATTTTGTATCACCCAAAAACCGATTTTCTCATATCTGCTTAAAAGAAAGTCCATATAAGGATCGTGTACATATTGAGCAATTTTTTTAAGTTCTGAAATCTCGTACGGGTTTTTGTTATATGTTCTAGCATATTGTTCGGGATCAAAAGATTCGGTACTTAACTTTGGAATATATGTTTTTTCTTCCCCTTTATCTTTTTTATATGACATCGAAGAATCGAAGGTTAAAGTATCAGTCTGAGTGTTCGTATTATTATCAGTATTAGTACCTACGGAACTTTGTTCTTTATCACCACCATTGCTTGTATTAAGGACGGCTTCTGCATGAGTTTCTAGCCTACGGAATTGTGGCTTAACTTCTTTATCCCCCTCTTGTGATCTAGTTACGTCTCCTTCTGCATTACCTGCTGGAGTGCCTACGGGTTGGCTACCTGAAAACCTATTAAGTAAATTTGTTTTTTTCTCATCAGGTAGGAAAAAATCATCAAAGTGTACCTCGAAATCACCTGCGGCTCCGTTGCGATCCGCATACCACACAAGCCTACGGTTCTTTAATGTGCGAAGGTAGGTGTTTATTGAGTCTTTTGTAACTTCCCCATAAAATATATGTTTTCTGATGTACTCAATATTTGTGATTACATAGCCATATTCACATGCTTTAGATCTTAAACCTACATAGAGGTTGCGTTCTCTATCGTTAATAATTTTTTTATCTCTTAAATCATTTATATACCGTGGAATGTTAACCCAGCTATGATAGTGATCTGGCAAGAATCCTAAAAGTTGGCTAACCCATACATTTTGAAAGTGTTGTTTGTCTTTTTGTTGTAATTTTTGACTTTCCATTTATTCATGTTTCTGAGCAGTCTTATCTGATATAATCAGGACGCAGAAAAGCCATTTGATGATTGCCTCCCCAGGTTTTCATAAAATCTTTTCTGCTTTTTATTTTTCTAACTTTTTACTCAATAATCCCAGCTTCTTCTAGTTGTGTTAGCACCTCTCTAACTATGTTTTTCGCTTGTTCTACGGGCATAAAATCTTTGTTGTAACTCCAAATGTACCCGCTTCGGGCAGATAATTTCCCTAACTTCTTTAATATTGGAGGATTGCCCTTTGTTAATGTATTAAGCCCTGCTAGACTTTTCCCAGATACATATTTCAGGTTTTCGGTTATGTGTTCGCTAGTGCAAATAGTTTTCTCCGTATTGAGAATAATGTTTATTGGATCTAGCTGTGATATTGTTAGTTCCCGTAGCCTGTCTTCTGCTGTTTTTGTCATAAGATAAGACTAGTCGTACTTATCGTAGTTGTCAATATAATCATATTTAATCACCCTCGTAATACTTAGAGTACTAGAACAAATGCGTGTTGGAAAGTTTTTCTTACAAGAGAGGTAACGCTCGGCGGCTGTGCGGGACTCCTACGATCCAAACGTCTAAAGCGATTTCTTATTTCTTGTGTATTAAAACTTAAATATATACAAACAAATCCTTTTATAGTAGTAAAAAAATGCCATTCATACATGTAATTTCTAGTTATAGACGGTTATTATGACTCGCTTTTTTGGAGAGATCGCGAAGAAAGTACAGGGGAGGAAACCCATATACATACTTATAATGCGTATTGTTCTCGGAAAAAAATAAACGAAATAGTGGGGAAACTAAAGGATTTCTTGTAGTAAAAGGGTAACTGATGCAATATGGTGTAATAACGCTATAAATCAGTAAGGCTTTGATGTAAAATGAGTTTGTAAATGAGAATGTAAATAGTATGCAGCTATCCGATCATCAAATCAGAGATATTAATAGGCTATTACAACAGGGAAAACCGCTTCCCGACGAATATAGGTTTTTGCTATTTGAAGACAAAAGAGAAGTTGAGCTTGTCTGGAATGGAAAAACTAACGAGGTTACAAATGTTGTTCTGCCGTTTCAAACCATCGAACAGGTTGACGAACCAAGATCAGAAACAGATACGAAGTCATCATTGCAGATGTCTCTTTTTGATCTAGACACACGAGGAAGGCAGCTTCATGGGTGGACAAACAAACTTATATGGGGCGATAACAAGCTGATTCTTTCAAGCCTTAAAAACGGGGCGATGCGGGAGGAAATTGAGAAACAAGGTGGTCTTAAACTTGTATATATCGACCCGCCATTTGATGTGGGAGCTGATTTTTCAATGGATATTCAAATAGGTGAGGACACTTTTACAAAAAAGCCCTCAGTAATTGAAGATTTGGCGTATAGAGATACGTGGGGTAGGGGTGCAGATAGTTGGATCGCTATGATGTACGAGAGGCTGATACTAATACATGATTTACTTGCTCTAAACGGTTCTGTTTATGTTCATGTTGATTGGAGAGTCAATCATTATTTAAGAGTTATCCTAGATGATGTTTTCGGTAAGGAAAACTTCTTAAATGAGATTGTTTGGGCGTATTATGCTTTTAAGCGATCTACATCAAAAAAATTCCCACAGAAGCACGACATAATCATTTCATACAGAAAATCAGATGAATATATTTGGAACACTCAGTACAAATCACATAAAGAAGAATATCTTAAAAGGTGGAAAAAGGATGCACAAGGGCGACTATATCGTGATGATGTGAACCCCACAAAAGGCGGCAGACGAACGATCTACTTAGATGAGGTAAAGGGTGATATTGTCGATTCCGTTTGGGATGATATACCTCCAGTTAATGCAGCAGGAAATGAACGGGTAGATTATCCCACACAAAAGCCAGAACAACTGGTTGAAAGGATTATCTTGGCGTCGACCAATTCAAACGACCTTATAGCAGATTTTTTTTGCGGTTCTGGCACTACTTTAGCTGCGGCAGAAAAACTTGGTAGAAAGTGGATGGGAACTGATATTGGTAAGTTTTCTATACATACCACTCGTAAAAGGATGATAGATGTACAACGAAGGATGAAAAAAGACGGAAAAGATTACCGTGCATTTGAGATATTAAACATTGGAAAATACGAACGACAACATTTTATCGGCGTAGATAAAGACCTGACTTATGATGAGATGGACAAGGTTTTGGCGGAAAAAGAAAAAGCATACGTGGATCTTATTCTAAATGCTTATAAAGCAAAAACTGTAGATGGCTTTCTGAATTTCCAAGGTAACAAAGCATCTCGTCTGGTGTGTATTGGTGCTATCAATCTTCCTGTAACAAGGGACTTAATTGATTCGTGTATAAGTGAAGCGGTTGAAAAAAAGATAACCAAGATAGATGTTTTAGGATTTGAGTTCGAAATGGGTTTAGCACCTAGAGTTCAGGAGGAAGCTAAAGATAAAGGCGTTGATCTAGCTCTCAAATATATACCCAGAGACGTTTTTGATAAGCGTGCTATAGATAAGAACCAGGTTGTTTTTTACGATGTTTCATACCTTGAGGTAAAACCCGTTGTAAAAGGTAAATCTGCCGCAGTTGAGCTAATAGATTTTTCAGTTTTTTATAATCAAGATTCATTAGCAAATGTGGAAGAATCCTTAGGTAAAGGATCAAACAAAATTATTGTAGAAAATGGACAAATAATCAAAGTTACAAAGGATAAAAATGGGATCATAATTAAAGATACTTTGACCCGCAACTGGACGGACTGGATAGACTATTGGGCTGTAGATTTTGACTATAGCAGCAAAAAAGAGTTCATCAGGGTTAAAAAAGCTGAGGATGAAAATTATATCGAGCAATGGACAGGTGATTATATTTTTGAAAATGAATGGCAATCCTTTAGAACAAAAAAAGATCGTAACCTAGAATTAAAAACAATTTTTCACGAATATCCCGCTAAAGGTAGGTATAAGATTGCGGTTAAAGTAATAGATATTTTTGGTAATGACACCACCAAGGTGATTGAGGTTGCTGTATGAAGAAATATTATGTGTTCCTAGACGAGTCAGGGGATCACGACCTCACCTATGTAGATGAGAATTTTCCAATATTCTTATTATCAGCAACAATATTTGAAGAAGGAAGTTACAATGGATTTGTTGAGGAAATAAATCAACTAAAAATAAAGTATTTCGGAACAGATCAGGTAATTCTTCATTCTAGGGATATTCGTAAATGTGAAGGTGCTTTCAAGATACTTTTTGATCTTGAGGTAAAAGAAAACTTCTATAAAGACTTGAACGCTATTCTTAATAGTACTAAATTTCGTATTATAGGTTCTGCAATTAATAAAGAGGAACATATAAAGCAGTACGGAAAGTCCGCAGTAGACCCATACGATATTTCTCTAGTGTTTGTAATGGAAAGACTAATCCATATAACAAAGAACGACTCAGTTGACGTCTCAATTTGTATAGAAAAGCGTGGTAAAAAAGAAGACTCTATGTTACTGCAGCAATATAACAGAATTGTAGATAGAGGTACTTGGTATGTTGATTCTGGCGTTTTTAAGGAGAAGATAACGGAATTCAAATTTAATCATAAATACGACAACATAGTGGGTCTACAAGCTGCTGATTTGTGTGCCTACCCAGTCGCTCGATTTATTATTAATCCAAAAATGCCGAATCCTGCATTTGAAGTACTTAAGGATAAATTGTGTAAAGATAATAGAGGTAAAATACTTGGTTTTGGGCTAAAAGTCTTTCCAATAAGCAAAAAGTCCCATGAAGGGACCTAATGCCGACTGGGAGACACCCCAATCCTAAGGTAATTATTATATGAAATGTATTAGAAGTCAAACCGAACATAATACGAAGGGGGTTCTATGAAAATGTTAATTAACTTTTATGCTAACGTTTCTGAGCAATCTGTAAATAATTTAATTGTGTTTATAACAGATCGTTTAGCACATCAAGACACTAACAACCCTTTTGATGAATTAATTATTCAAATCTCAAGTTCTGGTGGCTCCTCGGATCACGGATTGCTGGCTTACAACTTTTTAAGACAAACTAACATTCCAAAAACGATAATTGGTATGGGAAATGTAGATAGTGCTGCACTAATGATATATTGTGCAGGCGATAAAAGACTATCGACTCCAAGTTGTAGATTTGTATTACATGAAGCTAGGGCTACCATTAATGGAGAATTTGGAAAATCTAAATTATATGAACTTGCAAAACTAATTAGACGAATCACAGATGACTATTCCGAGGTTGTTACTAAAGTAACTGGTAAATCTAGAAAATTTATTCGATCGAAAGTTAATAAGGGTACTGTATTGTCTGCAGATGAAGCAAAAAGAGTTGGATTAGTTGACGAAATTACAGAC
>Ga0209322_10002182_pt1 | contig 11246 bp, 14 predicted proteins | sample Rifsed19ft1_FD_184013 | JGI IMG/M metagenome (GOLD analysis project Ga0209322, IMG submission 184013) | Soil microbial communities from Rifle, Colorado, USA - sediment 19ft 1 (version 2) | ecosystem: Environmental > Terrestrial > Deep subsurface > Rock core/Sediment | place: Rifle, Colorado...
CTGCTCTGAAGGAGTAGTTGTGGGAGCGGAAGAAAACGTTGAACCCCTTGAAGAGGCAGAATACTCATGGAAGATTTTCAAGGTAGACGAGCACATAGGCGCAGCAATAGTGGGCTTAAGCTCGGACGCGCGCATACTCCTCGACCAAGCCCGTGTTTACGCTCAGAGTAATAGGTTAACCTATGACGAGCCTATCGACGTGGAAGTTGTAACCAAAAGAATAAGCGACATCAAACAGCTCTACACGCAACACGCTGGCGTAAGACCATTCGGAGTTTCGATAATCTTTGCCGGAGTGGACAAGACTGGAGGACGCGTTTTCTACACGCATCCAAGCGGAACATACAGAGGCTATAAAGCAACGGCTGTCGGTGCGGGAAGGGAAACAGTGCTCTCCATATTGAAGGACGAGTACCGCGAAGATATGCTTCTTGAAGAAATCACGAAGCTTGCCGTAAAATGTCTGGTGAAAGCTTTAGAAGCGAGGCAACTGTCGCCTAGATTAAAGATTGTGGTTATTCCTTCAGAAACTAAGAAAATGGAAATGCTGAGCGACGATAAAGTAGAAGGTTACATTAAGGAGATAGGTTCGGGCAAGTGAAATTCTGATGAGTGAAAAGTTCACCGTCGCACGCATGACAAAAGACAATGAACATTTTGAAGTTCTCGTGAAACCTGAGAAAGCATTAGACTACCGCATGGGAAAAATAGCCGCTATAACCGAGGTTCTCGCCACCGAAACCATATTCGCAGACGCAAACAAAGGCACAAAAGTAGCGGAGGAATCATTACACAAGGCTTTCGGAACAACAGACGCGCTGAAAATCGCAGAAACAATACTAAAGAAAGGAACTATGCAACTCACGACAGACCAACGGAGAAAAATGGTTGAAGACAAGCGAAAGCAGATAATAGACTTTATTTCAAGGCAGTGTGTGGATCCCAAAACAAATCTTCCCCATCCGCCTATGCGCATTGAAAATGCCATGGAAAAAATCCATTATCCAATAGACCCCTTCAAGCCTTTAGAGGAACAGGCTAGAGACATAATCAAACTACTCCGTCCAATTCTACCATTGAAAATGGAGCAAGTGTCTGTTGGTGTTCAGGTGCCCGCGGAGTACTCGACTAGAGCGTATGGGGCAATCAAAGTATTCGGGACAATCAAGCGCGAAGAGTGGCGTGCAAACGGTTCATGGTACGGCGTCTTGGAAATGCCAGCAGGCTTATATGCCCCGTTTCTAGAGAAACTTGGACAAATAACTAAAGGAAGCGGAGAAGCGAAGATAATCTCTTAATAATTACCATTATGGTTGTGTGAAAAGTTATGCCAACGTTTTTTGAGATGAGACAGCTTGTAACCCCCGGCGATTTAATCGCAGAGGGCGAATACGTAGCTGGCGAAAACACGTATGCCGAGAATGGCAAAATCTATGCTTCGCGAACTGGACTTGTTGAGTACGATAACAAAACAGTGAATATAGTAGCCCTACGATCATTCTATATCCCCCGAGTAGGAGACATTGTTATAGGCACAATAATTGAAGTGGGGTTCAACGGGTGGACTGTAGACATAAGCTCTCCATATCTAGCCCTTCTGAGGGCATCCGATGTTCTGAGCAGACCGTTCAAACCGCAGAAAGATGAATTATCACAGGTGTTGGACATGGGGGACTTGGTTGTTGCAAAGGTAGTGAGCTACGACAGAACGCATGACCCTCAACTAACTGTTGGAGAGCCAGGGCTGGGAAAAATTACTCGTGGAGAAATAATTAAGATCATTCCAACAAAGATTCCGCGTGTGATCGGTAGAAAAGGCTCAATGATATCAATGATAAAACAGGAAACAAATTGCCAAATAATCCTCGGTCTCAACGGCGTAATACTGATCACTGGGAAGGATATTGAGGATGAGCAGCTTGCTCTAATGGCGATACGCAGAATCGACCAAGAATCTCACACAAGCGGTCTGACAGATCGCGTGACTCAAATGCTTAAGGAAGAAAAAGCAAAACGGGAGGAAACAAAAAATGAATCAGAAACCTGAAAAACTTATTGACAAAAAAGGGTTAAGATTAGACGGTAGGAAAGCAGACGAGTTAAGACCAATAAAGATTGAAGTTGGCGTCTTATCAAATGCCGATGGTTCGGTTTACATTGAACAGGGAAAGAACAAAATTCTCGCCGCGGTGTTCGGTCCCAGAGAAATGCATCCGAAGCACATGGCACTTGCAGATCGAACCGTGTTGAAGTGTCGCTATCACATGGCGCCTTTCTCTGTTCAGGAACGCAAATCACCGGCACCGTCTAGAAGGGAAATTGAACTTTCAAAAGTCATTAGAGAATCGCTTGAACCCTCCATATTTCTAGAGTACTACCCGCGAACGGGCATAGACGTTTTTATCGAGGTTTTGCAAGCGGACGGCGGAACAAGATGCGCAAGCATAACGGCAGCAGCTCTTGCTTTGGCTGACGCAGGTATTCCAATGCGTGATCTGGTGGTTGCATGCGCGGCGGGAAAAGTAGAGGACTCTGTAGTGCTTGATCTGATGGATACAGAAGACAAGGTAGGTAAAGCAGATGTTCCCGTAGCTTTGATGCCTAATTTGAACGCCATAACGTTGCTGCAGATGGATGGCGTGCTGACCGTTGACGAGTTCGAAAGCGCCGTGAATCTTGCAATTGACGGATGCAAGAAAATCTACACGATGCAAAAGGAAGCCTTAAGAAACAAGTACACAGAAGCCAAGGAGGTTGAAGAGTAATGGCATCGGTAATAACTCGCGTAAAACAAAAACAAATCGAACAACTAATCGCAAAAGGAAAACGCCTTGACGAAAGGGGCCTAACAGACTATCGCGAAATAAAACTTGAACAGGGAATCATCGAGCGTGCGGAAGGCTCAGCAAGAGTGCTTCTTGGAAAAACAGAGGTTTTGGTGGGCATAAAAGTTGAAATCGGCGAACCATTCCCAGACACTCCGAATGAAGGAGTATTAACGGTAAACGCTGAACTTGTGCCTATTGCTTCTTCCACTTTTGAGCCTGGACCGCCGGACGAGAATTCTATAGAGCTTGCTAGGATTGTTGACAGAGGAATAAGAGAATCAAAAGCTATTGACACGACAAAATTGTGTATAGAACCTGGGAAGAAAGTGTTCGTCGTCTTTGTGGACGTTTACGTGCTGAACCATGATGGAAACTTGATAGATGCTTCGGCGTTGGCTGCAATGGCGGCTTTGCTTAACACGAAAATGCCTAACTATGAGATTGAGGACGGCGAAGTCAAAATCACGTCGGGCAACACTCCGCTCCCGATGAATAGACATCCCATAACAGTTACTTTCGCGAAGATAAACGACAAACTCATCGTTGACCCATGGCTAGAAGAAGAGCAAGTGATGGATGCTAGACTGAGCATAGCAATTGACGACGACTGCAACATTTGTGCTACACAGAAGGGCGGCAGAGGATACTTCTCCCCGAAACAGGTGTCAGAAGCCGCTAGGCTGGCTGTCGAAAAAGCGCAGGAAATACGCAAAAAACTAGACTGGTGAACATCACATGGGAAAAAGAACCCGAAAAGTCGGGCCAACACGAGGACTGGGAGTCCGATACGGAGCCACCGTCAGGAAACGTTACATTAAAGTAGTGACAGAAATGAAGAAGCCACACAGATGCCCCCAATGTGCATTTCTCAAGGTTAGAAGAGTAAGCGTTGGCGTTTGGGGCTGTAGAAAATGTGGTTTCACGTTCACAGGTGGAGCATATACTCCAACCACGAAACTTGGAGTGGTGGCTAGGCGCTTAGCTAAGGGCGGAATAGCAGAAGAGGCAACAAAACCGGAAGAAGAAACCGAATAATTTTCCCGCATTTTTCAAGCGATCCAAATCCAATGACAACAGTTTCCTGTTGATTATCAGGGTCTAAGTTGGGTGCAAACTCAATGATTGCAAAGGCGATCTTGCATTTGAAGCCTCCTTCAGAAAGGCATTTGGAAGTTGTCTACAAGGCATTGACGCCGGAGACTGTGAAGCCTGCCACGACTCGCTCCAAGGTAAGCGTCAATAAGGATGGAAACATGTTAGTGTTGGAAGTGGAAGCAAAGGACACTGTGGCTTTGCGCGCAACATTGAACGCCTATCTGAGATGGGTTTCCACTCTCTACGACGTTTTTCACGTAACGGAACTTTACTCGCGTTGTAAAGTATAGCAAGATTCTCTGTAGCATATCTGGGCTAGGCTTGACGACTATTCTGTTTTTCCTATAAAATTTCCAATATGCAATATACATTGAAGACGCTTGCGGTCGTTGATGCGGCTGGTGTTTGAGAAAATGCTTAATTAACTGCTGCGCTTATTGCTGTGCAGAATGGAAGGATAAAAGTGAGTGACGAAATCTCAAAGCTCCCGCCTCAAGTGCAAGAACGCCTTCTAAGGCTCCAGCAAGTCCAGCAAACCCTCCAAACAGTCTTAGCTCAAAAACAGCAGGTAGAGCTTGAATTGGCAGAGATTGAACAAGCCTTAACTGAAGTTCAGAAGACGACAGATGAGGCTGTGATATACAAGGCGATAGGCACCCTCTTAGTGAAGTCAGAAAAAGCAAAAATCACGACAGACCTCACCGAACGCAAGGAACTGCTCAACACGCGCACGACAGTTCTTGGAAGACAAGAAGAACGCCTTCGAACTCAAATGAAAGATTTGCAGGCTAAGCTTCAGCAAGACTTGAATCCAGTTTCTCAATCCCAACCGTAGCCTTCAACCGGTGAAAGTTGTGGAAGAGCTGTGCGCGATGGGAATAACCGACGAGCAAGTAGAAGAGTTATGCACAATCGCGGAAGAGACTGCCAGAAAATACGTGCTTTCGAAAGTGCATTCCAATAGAATAGAAAAACTTAACATAAGCGTAGAGGCTGAAGGCACAAAACCAGTCACAATCACAGTTGATGTAGACATTGCCTTGTCGCAACAGATGAAAGGCTTTGATGCACGAAAACTTGCCAACGAAGCCGTCAAAGCGGCATTTGCTTCGGCTGAAAAATACATGAGGGAACAAGCATGCCATTTAACGAAATAACCCGAACCATAGACGAGTTAAACGCGAAACTCGTTGTTCTGCTATGCCATCATAACGCAGATCCAGACGCGATTTGCTCGGCATATGCGCTTGCGGGCTTGTTGAGGAATTTGAAGCCGATGATTGAGGTTGAAATTGGGGCGGCGCAGGGTATCAGCCGTCTTTCAAAGCATCTTCTCCAGTACTTGCCGATCGAAGTGAAAACGCAACCCAGCGTGGAAAGGGCAGACATCATAATGTTACTAGATACCAACACGATTCAGCAACTAGGCAATCTGGCTGAAAAAGTAAAAGCCTCAAGGGCACCGATCATAGTGGTTGACCATCATGCGGCACATCCAGAAACTGAGCAGATAGCAAAAATTTGCATAACAAACGAGGAAGCGTCATCAACATGCGAGATCGTGTACGACTTCTTTAAGCAGATGGGACTCAAACCAGCCGCAAATGAGTCCAAAGCGTTGTTTTTAGGCATAGCCTTTGATACTCGACATTTCATCCTAGCAAATTCGTCCACACTAAAGACAGTTGCAGAATTGATTGATACAGGTGTCAATGCTCAAGAAGTATTGCCTCTGCTCTCCCTGCCCATGGACTTTTCTGAACGGGTTGCAAGATTAAAAGCTTGCAAAAGAGCCAAGCTTTTCATGGTTGGAGAATGGATAGTGGCGTTTTCCCATGTTAGCGCTTACCAAGCTTCAGCGGCAAGAGCCATAATCGAACTGGGAGCCCATGTTGCAGTGGTGGCAGGGCAGAAAAATGAAAGTATAGAGATAAGTATGCGCTCCACGCAAGACTTCCACAAGAAAAGTGGTATACATTTAGGAAAGGACATTGCTAAGCCTTTGGGCGAACAGCTTCAAGGGATGGGTGGGGGACATGCAACAGCTGCTGGAGTGAACGGTGTGGGAGATGTCAAGACGGGACTTAAGCGATGTTTGCGGCTTATGAAAGAAAAGTTGACTAATCAGAACTAGGTAGCTACTCTTAAATGAGGAAAGAACTCGCTTAGAACTAGGTAGGCTCAGCGAGCATGGCAATTATAGAAACAAAAAACCTTACTTACACGTATCCGGGTGGAACAAAACCATCTATCACAGATGTTTCTATTACGATAGAAAAGGGCGAATTCGCACTGATCACGGGTCCGAGCGGATGTGGAAAGACAACGCTTTGCCGTTGCTTTAATGGATTGATTCCGCATTTTTATCAAGGCGAGTTGAAAGGCGAAATAACGATTGCTGGACTTGATGTTGCTAATCAGCAGATATTTGAGCTTGCAAAGCATGTAGGGCTTGTTTTTCAAAACCCTGAAAACCAGTTGTTCGCTTTGTCAGTCGAGAAGGATGTGGCTTTTGGACTTGAAAACCTCAGTGTTCCAAGAGAGGAAATTCGAAAAAGAGTAGACTGGGCCATGAACCTAACAGGCATTTATGATCTGAGGGAAAGAGCACCCCATGAACTCTCAGGCGGACAGCAACAACGAGTCGCCATAGCGTCTGTGCTCGCCATGCAGCCAGAAATGATGATTCTAGATGAACCAACATCCTTTCTTGATCCTTTAAGCGCGAAGAAAATATTCGAAGTCATATATGAACTGAATAAAACACTTGGGTTGACCGTGGTGCTTGTTGAGCACAGGCTCGACTTGACAGCTAGATACGCTAACCACATAATCATAATGGATGAGGGACGAGTGATTCTGGACGGCGATCCTCGAGAAATCTTGAGTTCCGAAGAAACACGGCTAATCGGAGTGGGTATTCCGAAAGCAACACAACTTTTCCAGATACTTGAAAAAGACGGAGTAAACTTGGGCAGCACTGTGCCTTTGTCTTCTGACGAGATGGCGACGTTAGTCAAGGAGGCTTTCAAAGCATAATGATCGAAGTCAGCAAGGTCTATTTCTCTTATCCTAACGGTGTGGAAGCATTGAAGGGAGTGTCCCTGAACATTGCAGACGGCGAATTTGTCGCTATAATGGGACAGAATGGCGCCGGAAAAACGACGCTGGTCAAACATTTCAATGGATTGCTTAAGCCAACAAAAGGAACCGTGCTTGTCGATGGCGTAAGTACGACAAAAGTTAGCGTGGCAACCTTGGCAAGAAACGTAGGCTTTGTATTCCAGAACCCTGACCATCAACTCTTCAGCGAGACTGTTGAAGATGAAATAGCCTTTGCACTCAAAAATTTCGGGTTTAAAGACAAGGTAATAAAAGAAAGGGTTACGTGGGCACTGAACCTTTTGGATTTAACCCAATATAGAAAAACGTCACCATTCATGTTAAGCGGCGGAGAAAGAAAACGTGTAGCCTTAGCCTCTGTGTTGGCGTGGAATCCTAACATGCTGATATTGGATGAGCCAACGATAGGGCAGGACCATCAACAGAAAGAGAAACTTCGACAATTTATTTTGCAGATGAAAACTCAAGGGAAAACGGTCATAATAGTCACGCATGATGTGGAGTTTGTGGCTGAATGCAACCCCAGAGTCTTGCTAATGCTTGATGGAAAGATCGTTGCTGACGATGAGGCGACAAAAGTCTTGACAAGCCCCGAAGTTTTGGCTCAAGCATCGATTGTGCCGCCTCAAATAGCTCAAATTTTCTTGCAGTTGCCTGATTTGAAGCTTCCCAAGAACGTTATTGACGTCTATGAGGCACGAGAAATACTGCTTAATGCTCTGGAGAAACGTGACGAATGAGCGTTTTTAGCGGGCTCAAGTTTAGAAAAGTCTATTCTCCCATTCATAATCTAGACCCGAGAATCAAATTCATCTATGTATTGGCGATTTTTACGCTTGCGATACTTTTCTGGGAACTGCTGCCTTTAATGGTGCTTTTCGTAATGCAGATCCCATTTGTTATTGTGGCAGGTGTTAGCCGTGAATGGCTTCATTCAATGCGTGGAGCAACGTTCTTAGCGGCAATAATCTTTTTGACCAACTTCGTTTTTGTCTTCATCGGAACAGGCTATCAAAACATCAGTACAAGCTTGGAAAACGCTGCTGCCATGACGTTGCGTTTCGTAGTTCTTGTGGAGTCCTTTTCGATTTTCTTCTTAACAACTTCTCCAGATCATCTAGGCTTAGCCTTAGAACAGACAGGTATACCATACGAGTTTTGCTTCGCCTTCACAACCGCTGTACGTTTTGTTCCTGTTCTGGCTGAAGAGGCGCAGACAATCATGGATGCCCAGAAAGCTAGGGGTTTGGAGCTTGAAGGTGGAAGCTTTTTGAAAAGGATAAGAAACTACATTCCAATTCTAATCCCCTTAATCGTTAGTGCAATTCGAAGAAGCTTGGAACTCGCAGAGGCCATGGAATCCCGCGCATGGGGAGCAACTAAGAAACGCACAAACCTGTATGTGCTCAAGATACATCGCGGCGATCTGGCTCTAATAGCATTGACCATTGGAATTTTGATTGTTGCAATTTACGTCCGCCTATTCTTCACAATCCCATCAATAAACCAGCTTCTACGACCCATATTCTAAACCGCAAGGCTTTTAATACACGCTCTTGTGTAATGGGTTTCTCGGAGGTTCGAAAGCCTTGAAATGGCTAAAAGCAGCAGCTGAAGAAATAGTCGCAGGCATCAAAAGTTCCATTGAAGCGCTTAACATGAAAGAAGTTGAGAAGTTTGTCGAGCTTCTGCTTGATGCGAAGGATAGAAAGATTTTCATTGTTGGCATGGGGCGAAGCGGATTCGTGGCAAGAGGTTTTGCGTTGCGACTCATGAATCTAGGTTTTTCCGTTTATTTCTTGGGCGAAACCATAACTCCAGCCGCAGAAAAAGGAGATTTGCTTATAGCTATTTCAGGAACAGGCGCAACAAAAATGGTGTTAACTGCAAGCGCAGCAGCCAAAGAAATCGGGGCGAAGGTGGTGGCGGTCACGTCTTTCTCTGAGTCCAGTTTAGGCCAGATGGCAGATCATATCATCATGATAAAGGGTCGGACAAAGTCAGGTTGGCCTAGGGAAGAAGATTATTTAGCTAGGCAGATCATTGGTGAGCGTGAACCATTGACTCCTCTTGGAAGCGTTTTTGAGAACAATTGCATGGTTTTTCTCGACAGTTTAGTGGTGGAATTGATGCATCGATTGGGGCGAACTGAGGCGGACTTGAAGCGTAGACACGCGACGCTTGAATAGGATTGGAGTGTGCAGGGTTATCCGCGCTAAGTGGAAAAAGAAACGGATGCGTCGTGAGAAGAGGAAACGGGAGAAAAGACGGTCAAGGTATAAGTAAGCCTGTTTCTCAGGATTTTTTCTGATTTCTTTGTCTATTTCTGGGTTAAGATTAGTTCTGATGATTGCGTTCTGTTTTGCCAGGTTTGATGATGTTAAGCTGAGTTAAGATTATTCGTGCATATAACTTATTAAGACTCGCTACACACTATAACTGTTGAAAAACCTACCTTATGCCATGAACTAAGGAGGACTACAACTACGACTGAGAAGCCAACGCAAAAACAAGTAACAACCCAAGAACAGACAGAAGTAGGCATACTAATAAAAGAGGAAGGCAGAAAAACCGCTGTCTTCCGAGAAGTCTATCCAATACAAGAACCATACATCTTCGCAGCAATAGTAAACGACCCAGAAACCCAAAAAACAACATATAAAGTCATAGAACCCACACTTCCAAAAGAAGAAGAGAAACGACTCAACGAACTGCGAAACTTTTTGATGGAAGAAGTTGACGTCAACCTAAAAGATATAGAAACCAGAGAAAAAGCAGAAAAATATCTAAAAGAGAAGACGCGAGAAATAATCAAAAAATACCACATAAAAATCGAAGACGAAGCAATTGACAAGCTGACATATTACATAGTGAGGGACTTCATAGGCTATGGAAGAATAGACCCCTTAATGAAGGATCATCTGATCGAAGATATCTCCGCAGACGGTGTAAACGTACCGTTGTATGTTTGGCACAGGGTATATGAATCATTACCAACGAACATAATTTTTGAAGACGAAGCCGAACTGGATTCTTTCATAATCCGCCTCGCATATTTATCGGGAAAAAACATTTCCATAGCATCACCAATTCTAGATGCTTCCCTTCCCGACGGTAGCCGAATACAAATGACCTACGGAAGTGAAGTCACAAAAAGAGGCTCAACATTCACCATACGACGCTTCAAAGCAGATCCCCTAACCATATCTGACCTAATTGTCTTTAACACTATTTCCGCGGAAATGGCGGCGTACCTGTGGTATGTTATAGAAAACAAAGCCTCAGTCATAGTGGCAGGCGGTGTTGCAGGCGGAAAAACAACAATGCTGAACTGCCTGTCCATGTTCATAAAGCCCGAAATGAAAGTAGTAAGCGTAGAAGATACGCATGAGCTTAACCTTCCGCATGAAAACTGGATACCTTCGGTTGTAAGATTAGGTTTTGGCCATGAAGACAAGAAAGGAGGCAGCATAACTCTCTTTGATTTGCTGAAGGCTGCTGTTCGGCAGAGACCTGATTACATCATTGTCGGAGAGGTTCGTGGAGAAGAAGCCTATACGTTATTTCAGGCAATGGCAACAGGGCATTTAGGAATGAGCACGATACATGCAGAGTCAGTTGAAGCCATCATAAACCGTTTGGGATCCGAACCAATGAACATTCCTAAATCGCTCATAGCAACGGCAGATGTAATGATGGTCATGACGAGAACAGAGAAAGAAGGAAAACCAGCAAGAAGAATAGGCACCGTAACAGAAATTGCAGGGCTTGACCAAAAGACAAAGAACATCCTGACCGAAGAAGTTTTTGCATGGAATCCAAAAGAAGACAAATTTGCATTTTCCGGTCATAGCGCTCTTCTGGAAAAGCTCATGAAGAAAAGGGGCGTTGACGAAGAATCCGTTAGGCGTGAATTGAGCAACAGAAGAATAGTATTGGAATGGATGGCGCAAAAAGGCATTCGCCGCTATATCGAAGTTGCGAATGTAATCCGAGAATATTACGCTAACCCAAACCGTGTCTTCCAAAAAGCCAGACTGGGGCTGAAATGAAAAACAGTAAAGTAATCGAGAAAATCAGAGCAACTCTCAATCGCCTAAAAACAATGCACAGATTACCTTCCGCAAAGTCCTCAAAACGCAAACCACCAACAACTAAGGAGAAGTTCAAACTCGACTTGGGACAACCACAATCAATAGC
>Ga0209322_10002186_pt1 | contig 11231 bp, 11 predicted proteins | sample Rifsed19ft1_FD_184013 | JGI IMG/M metagenome (GOLD analysis project Ga0209322, IMG submission 184013) | Soil microbial communities from Rifle, Colorado, USA - sediment 19ft 1 (version 2) | ecosystem: Environmental > Terrestrial > Deep subsurface > Rock core/Sediment | place: Rifle, Colorado...
GGTTTGAGTCAGGCCCGCCGGCCTCGCGCAACATCCGACCACCCGACCTGAATTGATTTGCTGCGGAACTCCCCAAACTTCCGATGAAGTTGATCTCCAGGGCAGACCTAGCCCGACTGGCCGGTGTGTCAAATGGCGCGATCACCCGAGTCTGCAAGACTCACCTGTCCGCCGCTTGTCAGGATGACCTGATAGATGCGACGCACCCGCTGGTGCAGGCCTACATCGCGAAGGCAGATCTGAAGCGAGGCCCGCGCTCAGACCGAGGGACAGGGAAGGTCGGAGGGTCTGCAGCGAAGTCGGTGGCGCGACCGACGACGAAAAGGAAAGCTGGACGAAAGTCGCGCTATGCGCCGACCGAGGGACGACCAGAGGCGCCGGCTCCAAAACTCGACGAGTTCGGGTTTTGCGCGGCCATTCAGGACCTCACGGCGAAGGAAATCTCGGAGAGATACGGTTCCAACCGAAACTACGTGGTTTGGCTCGACGCCTACCAAAAGCAGCAGAGGGCCCGGGATCTCTACATCAAGAATGACGAGTCAGAGGGCCGTCTGGTCGCCAGGGAACTGGTCCAGGTCCACATTTTTGGGATGATCGATGCCCTGTTTCGGAAGCTGGTCACGGACGTCCCCACCACCTTGGCCGCCCAGCTCTATGGACTAGCGAAAGCGGGCTCATCTCTGGAGCAGGGAAAGGCCCTCGCCAAGGAGATTCTCGCCAAGCAGCTGCTTCCAGCCAAGGTGAGGGCGGCCCGGGTGCTCAGACGCGGGTGATACGGATTCCGGCCGCAGTGAGCAGCCGCCCCGCTACCCCGGTGTCGCGGTCGCACGCCGGCGAGCCGCGAACCAAATAAGCTCTCTGGCACCCATGGCGACGGGCAGCGTACAGAGCCAGCCGTGAGCCGCGCAGGAAGGGCTCCGTGACGTCCCGGCCGTCTGCAGCGACGACCCGGTCACCGACGACTCGGGAGGCAGGGCGAGGCACAGGCAGGCCCCCATCTACCTCGGGGCAGACTGGCACGACGCGGACGCCTCGTGCCAGCAGCCGGCGCACGACGCCGTGGGCCACCAGCAGGCTGTGACCCATGACCGACGTCCGGCCGTGATACCGGCAAGGTACCCCGCAGAGACACCGGGAGACGAGTACGGCGGGTGGGCTCGGAGGCCTAGCCATAATCCCAAGTCTTCACGCGCACTTACGACCGCGCCATGACTAACACGCCGAAAAACAAGCGCAAGCGTCCGCGTCCGGGCCACGAGGACACGGACCGGCCAGACGAGCGAACAGGTGCGCGGCCCCCTGCCGAGGCCTGGCGCACCAGGATCGTGGGGGAGGCCGACGTCGACCCCTCGACGCTCACGGCCCACCCGGACAACTGGCGCGCCCACCCGCCGGGGCAGCAAGCGGCGCTCGAGCAAGTCCTCGCGGAAGTCGGGTGGGTTCAGCGCGTCGTGGTCAATCGCCGCACGGGACGCACCGTCGACGGGCACCTACGAGTCGAGCTCGCTCTCTCACGCAAGGAGAGCTCCATCCCGGTGGTCTACGTCGACCTGTCCGATGAGGAAGAGCTACTCGTCCTCAGCACGTTCGATCCAATAGCCGCGCTGGCGAAGACGCAACGCGGAAAGCTCACGTCGATTCTTGAACGCGTGCGGAAGGGCCGCGAGGAGCTATTCGACCGAGTGAACATGGCCGGCTACCGTGCCGGCGCTGGTCACAGTAGGCAATCGGTCGAGAGCTGGGCGACGTCCGATTCGTTCTTCGACGTACCCGAGAACGTCGCTCCGGTGCTGGCACGGACCAGGACGTTGGTCGTGCAGTACTCCGGCGGCAAAGATTCCACGGCTGCGGCGCTCTGGGCCGCCAAGCATCGGGACGGGCGGGACCTCCTACTGGTCTTCACCGATCCAGGCGTCGAGTTCCCAGGAATCTCATCTCACGTCCAGGACGTGGCGAATTTCCTGCAGGCCGAAGCCGTCGTCGTCAAACCCGCGCTGGACTGGTGGTGCTGGCTGGCGAAGGAAGGTCAGTGGCCGTCGATTCTGCATCGCCCTTGCGCGATGAAGTTCGTACACCACCCGTTCGGAGAATATCTGAAGCAACAGGATCCGGAGACCACTCTGTTGTTGACGGGAAGCAGAGCCGAAGAGGCGATGCGTGGCTCGAAGAAGACATCGACATCTCGACTCGAATCGGCGCACGCGAGGACCGGTAAATTCGAGCACTTCGCGCCGGCCTTCAGTGCACAAAAGTCCATGCTGGAGCAGGTGATCACGGAGAGCGGAGTCCCTCTCTGGGAGGGCTACTCCCGCGGGTTCGTGCGAACGGCGTGCTGGTGCTGCCCGGGGCAGTGCGGGGCGCAAGCGTTGGCACTCACGAAGAACTATCCGGGCCTCGCCGAGGATATCCGGCGCTGGGAGAAGCGCATCGGACCGTTGCAGCCACAGAGCCTGCGTGGAGGCAAGTACGGGGTCTCATTCGATCAGCTCGTGGCCGCTGGACAGAAGCAGGAAGAGTCGTGACCCTGCCGGGTGATCACCAGTGGGTACCCCGGTTCCTCGAGGTGCTGGAGTCTGGAGTCCCAAGAGAGGTAGCGGCCAACGCCTGTGGTCTGTCGGCCGTCGTACTGCGGAGCGCATGGGAGCAGGCCTCTCAGGACGCGGACCTGGGCACGGACTCGGAGCTCGCGCGGTGGCGCCGAGGGGTACTCGAGTGCGAAGCGGAAATTCAACGACTGATCTCAGCGGCGCAGCTGCTCGCCATATCCGACTCCGACGCCACGCCCACCTCCCGCGCGAAGATAGCGACGGCCTACGCGGCGCGTCGGTGGCCCGACTCGGACCAGTCTACCACCGAGACTGACCTAGCTGCAGAACGCAGACGGCTACTCGATGTTGCTGAGTCCGTGCTCTGCAAGAAGTGCCTCCCGCGACTGATGCAGGCCCTAGCAGATGACTGACCTCCCCTCACAACAGCAGGCCCTAGCAGATGACTGACCTCCCCTCACTGGCCGAGCTCGCTCGCGAGCGTCTGCAACAGACGGCTCCCCTACAGCCTCGCAAAAGTCGATACCAGGCTGCTCAGCGAGCGTGGCTGGCAGAGCAATTCGAGTCCTTGACCACTGATGTTCCCGTCTGGAAACCGAGCGTATGGGCTGAGGAGAACCGGCAGCTGCCCGCGAGCGTTACGCCTCAACCTGGGTATTTCAGCTACAGGGTGACGCCTTTCCTGCGTGAGATAGTGGACTGCCTGAGCGTGGACAGCCCGATCCGCGAGGTCGTGGCGATGAAGGGTGTACAAACCGGGTTCACGACCGGCGTACTCGAAAACGCCCTCGGCTATGTCATCGACCACGTGCGTGACGCGCCCGTCATGCTGCTCACGGCAGACGCGGAGCTCGCAAAGCTGCGGCTCGACCAGCACATAATTCCCATGCTCCAGCATTCCGGGCTTGAGCATCTGATCCGCAGTGGCGATGAAGGCAACCCGCGCAAGACCGGAAAGACGACCCAGAAGATCGAATGGGTCGGCGGGGGCTACCTCATCCCGTTCGGCGCCCAGAACGCGAACAAGCTCCGATCGATCCCGATTCGCTTCCTGTTCCGAGACGAAATCGACGGCTATCCAGATGTCATAGGAAAGGATGGAGACCCCATCAAACTGTCGATGGACAGGACAGCGTCCTACGAGTTCACTCGGAAGATCCTGGACATATCGACCCCCCTGGTCAAGGGGCAGTCCAAGATCGAGGCGCGGTTCCTGGCTGGAGACCAACGCTACTACTTCGTCCGGTGTCTGAAGTGCGGCGCTCCGCAGCGACTCAGGTTCAAGCGAACGCACCCAGAAACAGGCGAGGTCACGGGTATCGTGTGGGAGACGGACGGTGGGCGCCTCGTCCCTGACTCCGTCCGGTACCTCTGCAAGGAATGCGGGCATCCTCACCGCAACGAGGACAAGACCCACCTGCTCTCGCCAGACCACGGTGCCGAATGGCGACCAACAGCTGTCCCGCAGCACCCGTACATTCGCAGTTACCACCTGTCCGCGCTGTACTCACCCGTCGGCATGCAGTCCTGGGCAGCGTGCGTGGCCAAGTGGCTTGACGCATGGGACGTCGAGCAAAACCACCCGAGGGACAACGCGAGCCTGCAGGTCTTCTACAACAACGTACTCGGGGAGCCGTTCGAACTCCGTGGTGAACGGGTCAAATTTTCTTCGGTCTCGAGTCACAAGCGGGCCTGCTACAGCTTTGGCAAGATCCCGAACCGGTGGGCGGAGCAGTACTGCGGAGGCAGCGTCTTGCTTTTGACGTGCGCGGTCGACGTGCACGCCGACAACCTGTCGGTGGCCGTCTTCGGATGGTGCCGTGACCGTCGCGCGCTCCTCGTGGAGTACCTGAGGCTCGACGGAGATACTGAGCAGCTCGACACCCCAGAGACCTGGGGAAGGCTCCGGGAACTGCTCGGGAAGCGGACGTGGGAAGCCGACGATGGCAAGAGATATGGGATCATCATTGCGCTTATCGATTCCGGGTACCGCGCTGAGCAAGTCTACCGATTCTGTGCCGAGTACCCAAATGATCATGTGTACCCGACCAAGGGCCGCGAGGCTCCCACAAAGTCGGCAACTGCCCGTGAGTTTTCGGAGTTCGTTCCGGTCCCCGGGCAGCGCGGCTACCACGTCGTCGTCGACTTCTACAAGGACCGGTGGAGCGCGGCGCTACGGCGGCAGTGGGACGGAATCTCGACTCAGCCAACTCCGTTCTTCAACGCTCCAGTCGACGCGACCGACAAACAGCTCAAGGAGCTGACGGTCGAGGTCAAGCGAGAGCGAATCGAGGCGAGCACCAAGAAGCGGATCGGCTGGGAATGGCACCGTCCATCGGGCGCCGCCAATGAGCTCTGGGACTGCCTGATCTACAGCGACGCCGCGCTCGACATCGTGGCCGCCGGCTACAGCAAAGAGCTCGATTTCGAGTTCACCAACTGGGCGGCGTTCTACTCCGACGCGGCCACCAAGAGACTCTTCTTCCAGGCTTGATCGATGGCATCCGTCATCACGACAGAGTGGCTTGAGGCGCGCATCGCGGCAAAGCAAGTCGCGATTGTTGCCTATGAGGCAGCGATCCTGGCGCTCGCGAGCGGGGCGCAGACGTACTCGCTCGACACGGGGCAAACGCGCCAGACCGTCACGAAAGCGAACTTGACCGAGATGAGAAAGACGCTCGCCGAGCTCAACGCCGAACTCGAGGCGTTGGACCGACAAGTGAACGGAGCGACGCCGACCTACGGACGTCCCTGCTGGTGACATGACAGAGCAGATTTTCAGCCCAGCCACTCGGCTCGCCCGGTGGCTGATGGGGGCTCGGCCCGCGACTGCGCCCAGCATCGAGGCGGCGGACCCATTGGCTCCCATGTCTCCGCGATACGGATGGTGGCACGGCTCGAAGTATCCCGGGGGGCTAGGCGGGGTCAACCTGCTGGTGCTCGACTACTGGACGCTTCGCGCCAGGTCGGCTGAGCTGTTTCGGACGAACCTCTATGCCCGCGGGCTCATCCGCAGGCTGGTGACCAACGAGATCAACACCGGCCTGCACCTGGAGGCGAAACCCGAGGAATCGATCCTAGGGTACCAGGTCGACGGGCTCGCCGACTGGTCTGAGACGATAGAAAACCGATTCCGCATCTGGGAAGCCGATCCGCTGCTGTGCGACTTCCGGGAGCGGCAGAGCTTCGGGGGACTGCAGGCCGCAGCACGTGCGGAAGCACTCGTGGCAGGCGACGTGCTGGTGACGATGCGCCAGGACCAGAGGACGGGCCTCCCGAGGCTGCAGCTTACCAACGCTTCATCGATCCAAACCCCGCTCGACGTTCCCAGAAGCGGGAACAGAATCTTGCACGGCGTTGAGCTCGATCCGCAAGGCTGCCAGGTGGCCTACTGGGTGACGCAGCAAGACGGCAAGTCAAAGCGGCTCCCGGCATGGGGGGAAAAAAGCGGCCGTCGGCTGTCGTGGCTCGTGTACGGCACCGACAAGCGCCTCGACGACGTACGCGGAGAACCGATCCTATCGCTGGTCCTCCAATCCGTGAAGGAGATCGATCGGTACCGGGACGCGGTGCAACGCAAGGCCGCGCTGAACGCGGTGCTGGCTATGTTCATCAAGAGGCAACCGGGCACCACAGGAGGCCGTAGTTGGATGGGAAACGCTGGCATCAGCCGCGGTACAGACGTCGCGCTAGACGCTTCTGGTGCCGAGCGGACCTTCAACTTCAGCGAGTACGCCCCGGGCTTGATCTTGGACCAGCTCGAGGCGGGCGAGGAGCCCCAGGGGTTTCAGTCCAACGGGACCGACGAAAAGTTCGCGGACTTCGAATCCGCGATCATCCAAGCGATCGCGTGGGCGAACAACGTTCCGCCCGAGATCTTGACGCTCGGATTCCGGAACAACTACTCCGCGAGCCAGGCCGCAATCAACGAGTTCAAGCTCTACCTGAACGTAATACGCACGGAGTTTGGGGAGCAGTTCTGCCGACCGTGCTACCTCGAGTGGTTGCTTGCCGAGTGCCTGGCGCGAAAGGTCGAGAACGCATCATCGATCCTTGAAGCGCGGCGCACTCCCGAGCAATACGACCTGTTCGGAGCCTGGACGGCGAACGACTGGGCTGGGCAGATCAAGCCCGCGGTGGACTTCTCGAAGCTGGTCGGGGGATACGGTGAGGCCTGCGATAATGGATTCCTCACGCGCGATCAGGCGAGTCGAGAACTGACGGGTTCGAAGTTCAGCAAGAACGTCGCGCAACTGGCGCGGGAAAACGCTGCTCTGGCGGACGCCAATGCGGCACTGGCCGCCCTCGACAACCCGCCGGCGCCGGTCCCGGAGGCGCCAGATAGCGAAGGCTCGGACGACGACGACGTGGACGACGAAGAAGAGAAACCGGAGACCCGGGCGCACCTGCGTCCAGTGAGTCGAGCGAAAGGGAACTGAGCATGTGGCTGCTCGAGGAACAGAAGGCCCGCGAGATCAGGCAGGCCGCGGCAGCCGGTAGACTGCCTGCCATCGAGGCGCGCGAGGCTCACCGCAAGGCGCAGGACCAAGAGGAGCAGGCTGCGCGCGCGGCTGACGGCAGGCCTCGGAACATGAGCATAGCGGACGGCGTGGCTGAGATCCGCGTCGAAGGGATCTTGACACCTCGGTTCGATCTGATCGGCTGGTTCTTCGGCGAGGCCAATACCACCTACGAGTCGATCATCACATCACTGTCGCTTGCGGAGTCCGATCCGAACATCAAACGGGTGGCTTGGTTCGTGGACAGCCCCGGGGGAATGGTCGACGGTTTGTTCGAGACCCTGGCCGCAATCGAGTCGTTCTCGAAGCCGATGACAGTTCGGGCATCGAAGGCCGCATCGGCGGCCTACGCGATCGCTTCCGCAGCCGGGCAGATCGTTGCCGTCAGCCCAGCGTCCTCGTTCGGAAGCGTCGGCATCGTGTCGTCGTTCTACAACGATTCCGACATCATTGAGGTCACCAGCACGGAGGCGCCCAACAAGCGCCCAGACGTCACGACCGAGGAAGGAAAAGCGGTCGTCCGCCAGTACCTCGACGCGCTCCATGAGCTCTTCGTCGACGCGATCGCTGCTGGCCGCTCGAAGTCGAGCAAGCTGAAGGTCACGGCCAAGATCGTGAACACTGAGTTCGGACGCGGGTCGATGTTCGTAGCGCGTGATGCGAAGGCGCGCAACATGATCGACAAGGCGCCGGGAGCGCTGCGCGCGGTGCGAGCAGAGGAGACGGAGCAGACGCCAGGTGAGTACGTCCACACGCACCAGCTCCCCTTCGCTGCTGGCGCAGCGCCCGTAGGCGCGCTCGATGAGAACACGCGCGCTATCACTATGGCGTACCAAACACATTCCACCGTCGATGGTGGCGGAAACAACCTCTCAAAGGAGAAGAGGAAAATGGACATCGAGACATTGAAAGCCGAGCACCCGGCGGTGTACGCGGCAGCCGTCGAAGCAGGAGAGAAGCAGGGCATCGCCAAGGGGCGCGAGCAGGGCGTGACCGACGAGCGTAAGCGCGTCGCTGCGCACCTCAACCTCGGCGTGAAGTTCGGAGCGATGGACATCGCGATCAAGGCCGTCAAGGACGGCGCGGACTTCTTCGACCCCGAGGTTCAGTCAGAATACATGATGGCCGGGGCGAACAAGCGCGAGCGGGACGACAAGCAGACCGACTCGGACAAGGCCGGAAAAGCTCTCGATGGCGCCAAGCCCGTCGAGTCGACGAAGGACCTGGGGGACCTGGTGGCGGACCGGCTGGAGAAGCGGACGGCCGTCGTCGTTCTCTGAGCTGGAGAGGCCCGGATCAACCCCCACCGAAACCATAACCCTGCACACGCAAGGAAAACGAAATGTCGAACATCACGATCACCACGAACGACTACGGATCTCTCGTTTTGAAGAACGCGGAGTACCGTCAGGACACGCTGCTGTTCAGCGCGGCCGACGCCTGGGTGGAGGGTACCATTCTGGCCCGGAAGCTTATCAATGACACCATCGCGTGTGTCATCACCGGGACCGGGGTGTGGACTGTCTCCGGATCCACCGCTGCCGGAAGAACGCTTCAGACGGGTGCCTACGTCGCCACCGCCGGGACGCTGTCGTCTGGCGTTGGGACCTGGACCTGTGCTGCGCCGGATGGCCAGCGCGCGACCTGCACGACATCGGCAGCATCGGACGACCTGATCTTCGAGGAGCTCGGACTGACGATCGTTGTCGTCGACCCGGGATCCGAAACAAACTTCGTGACCGGTGACATCGTGACGGCCACGGTAGCCGCTCAGACCGGTACGCCGCTTGTCCCGTACGCGGTCGCTGGGACGAACGGAGCACAGGTTCCGCGCGCGGTCCTCTGCTACCCGATCACCGTCACCTCTGGCGGTTCTGTTGCGGCCGACGCGCTCGTCAAGGGTGTGGTCCGCAAGGATCGACTCATCATCGATGCCGACGGAACCGGAGCCAACGTGACCGACGCCGTCATGGATCTGCTGGCCAGCACCGGCATCACGGTGTTGCTCAACACCGACGTGTCGGTTCTCGACAACGGAGCCACCTGATCCCACGCACACTGAACCAGGACCCGGCGGCTGTTGACCAGTAGCCACGCCGGGTCCATCCATCAACACTCGAGGGTCGCAAGCCTGACCAGCGCGGATAGCGCTGGGCCGCGGCGGTGCGTCCTCCAGCTCAGCAAAGACGCACCGACACCGACAGGAGAAATATCGAAATGTCTGACACCAGCACGATCCGGCTGATGAAGTACTATCAGCAGCAAATCGGTCGCCCCAGGTTCCTCTCGAGCCTGTTTCGATCGCCGCCCGAGAACTTCCACTCGACCGAAGAGGTAGAGATCGACGTAAGGCGGCAGGGTCGAAACGTAGCGATCCCCGTCGTGGATCTACGGTCTGGTCCGCGGCACATGAGCCGAGACAAGACGGTGAACAAGAAGTTCAAGCCGGCGGTCTACAAGTACGAGTCCAACGTAGCGGCGGCGGATCTGATCAAGCGCGCTCCGGGCGTCGACCCGTACACGGATCCCGACTTCGCCGCGAACGCTACCCGAGAGGCCTTCGGTGCCATTCGAGAGCTGGAGGACATGTTCCGGGACGCGATCGAACTCATGGCCTCACAGATCATGCAGACCGGCACGCTAGCCATAACGGATGACGCCGGGTCAGCGGTCTACTCCCTGGACTTCCAGCCCAAGGATGCGACCGGAACGCTCGGCAGCGGAGATCTGATCGTCACGACCGGCACGACATGGGCGGCAGACGGGTCGACCGGAGATCCGCTCGGGGACCTCGACACGCTCGCGAACAACATGGCCGCGTGCGGCTACGACGCGACGGACCTGGCGTTCGGCGCGACCGCTCTGCATCGGTTCCTGAAGAACGCAACCGTGCTGCAGCGCTTCAACCTCATCAATGCGAACTTCGGTCAGCTCAACCCGCAGGGCGCCCCTCCCGGTGGAGGAGCAAGCCCGGTGGGACGCATGGTGATCGGGTCGCGCATGTTCCGTTTGTGGGCGTACGACGCGACCTACAAGCACCCGCAGACCGGGACCATTACTCGGTTCCTGCACAACGAGAAGGTCGTCATGTGGGCGGACAGCGCCCCGCGCGATCTAAGTTGGGGAGCGATCCCCATGTTCGAAGCCGCGCGCGACTCCCGGGTCGCGTCGTTCCTTCCGTCGAGAATGTCGTTCGCGTCGGCTGGAATCGACCTGCATATCGGCGGGTACTTCACGCAGGACGCTCAGAACCTTGTCATCACCGTGGGGTGCCGTCCGCTGACCATTCCGACCGCGATCGACGGGCACGCCTGCCTAGATATCACGACCTGATGCTGATGGCGCGGAAGCGCTTCAAGAAGCCCCGGGGGCTCGCGAGGGTCCCTGGGGCACCCGACCAACCAGACACCGAAAGGCACGCTATGTCCAAGGGTGAGAGAGAGCGCCAGGGCGATGATTCGTCTGGGCGCGAGGCGGAGATTCGTCGACGAGCGGAAGCGGAAACGCTCCGCCACCTGAACGAGGACGTAAATCCGTACGACGGGAGCCCGCTCCGATTTCCTTTCCAGGTGGCTCCGCGTAAGCGGCTGCGGAGCAGGATCGGGGAGCTCAGTCCGGGTGCTCAAGTCACGGCCGAGCTCGTTGGTGGGACCGAAGAGCTGCGGGCTCTGATCGACCGAGGCGTCGTTCTACGGGCCCCGGTCGCGGCGTAGGCGATGGGACTTCGCGAGCAGGCGGCTCTGGACGCCAGGGCCATCGTCGAAGATCTCGACGGGTTCGGGTGGCCAATCACGGTGACAAGCCCGGCCGGCGTCGCGGTTGCGATGACAGGCCTGTCTCAGGACATCTCGCAGGCGATCTCGGCCCACCCGCTGCGGACGAGATCGTTCCTCCGCGGGCCCCGTACACGAGGCGCGTCCCATCGGGCGACCACACCGGCGTGGACGTGACGTCGCCGGTCACCCTGCCGAGCTCGGTCGTGCTGCCGGAGGCGACGTCGAGGACGCTCAACCTCCGGTCCTCGAGGATCGCGAGCCGCGCGCCCGAAGGCGACCATGACCACAGCGGGAACTGGCTGCTCGGCGTCGTCTGCCGAGGCTCCTGCCCGGGACCCACGACCCACAGCCCCGCGTCGTCATAGTAGGCGACCCATCGGCGGTCGGCC
>Ga0209322_10002189_pt1 | contig 11226 bp, 20 predicted proteins | sample Rifsed19ft1_FD_184013 | JGI IMG/M metagenome (GOLD analysis project Ga0209322, IMG submission 184013) | Soil microbial communities from Rifle, Colorado, USA - sediment 19ft 1 (version 2) | ecosystem: Environmental > Terrestrial > Deep subsurface > Rock core/Sediment | place: Rifle, Colorado...
GGCGGCGGGAGCCGCCATGAACGAGAATAACGCGAAGAGACTTCGCGCCGGAGTTGTCGGCCGGTACTAAGATGCTTCGAAGTTGGATCATGCTTTTTTGATACTAATTATTTTCCAGGATTTGCGGCGGCTTAACGGTCGAGTCGATTCGATGACCACCTGGTCACCCGCTTTGGCGCCCAGAGTGTTGTCGGCCAGGAAGGTCTTGGACCACTTGGTTCGCTTGAGATACAAGGGGTGGGTCTTCAGACGGGTGACTGTGACGCTTACCGAGCCGGTCATTTTATCACTTTTGATGACGCCGGTTAGATGTTTTTTCATAGTGTTATTTAGCTTGTTTAGTTAGTAACTGGGCAATCTGTTTTTTCAGCGCTTTGTGGGCGTTGGTATTTTTTTCCTGATGGGCTTTGATGGCCAGCTTGGTTTCCAGGAGCTTGGTCTTCAAAGCGGACAGTGATAGGTGGTCGTCTTTTTTCTTGGCCATATTCTTTAGTGTTTTTCGATAAATTTGGTCAAAACGGATAGTTTGTGGGCGGCGAGGCGGAAGGCTTCTTTGGCGGTTTCCGGACTAACTCCGGAAAGCTCAAAAAGGACCGTGCCCGGACGAATGACGGCGACGTAGCCCGCGATATCAGCCTTACCCGAGCCCATACGGGCGCCGGCGGCTTTTTTGGTGATCGGTTTGTGGGGGAAGACCCGCAGGTAAACCCGGCCGATGCGCTTGGTATGGTGGGTGATGGTGCGGCGAGCCGATTCGATTTGAGCGGCGGAGACCCAGCCACACTCGAGAGCCTTGAGGCCATACTCGCCAAAGGCGATGGTGCTACCTCTGACGGCAGTTCCAGTCATGGTGCCCCGGAATTCTTTTCTATATTTTCGTCTGGCGGGTTGTAACATTTTATTTAAGTTAGGCGATGACCTCACCGGTATAAATCCAAATCTTGATACCGACGTAGCCGGAACGGGTCAGGGCCGGGCGTTCGCAGTAATCAATATTGGCACGGAGGGTTTGGGTCGGGATCTGGCCCTGTTTGTATTTTTCGCGGCGGCTAATTTCGGCACCATTGATACGGCCAGCGAGGGTGATTTTGATGCCTTTGGCGCCGGCGGCCATGACTTTCTCGATCGCCTGATTGACGGCCCGGCGGGTAGGATAACGGTGCTCCAACTGGTTGGCCAGTCTTTCGGCAACAAGAGCGGCGGAAATTTCCGGCTGAGCCACTTCAATTGGGTGAAGATTGATCTTCACCAGATTGATTTTTGCTCTTGGGGCGCGCTCACCGAGGATGAGGACGGTCAGCTCTCTTTTCAACTGGTCCAAACCGGAGCCGCCGCGGCCGATGACGACACCGGGCCGGCTGACGTGAACGTAAATATCAATGGTATTGATTGAGCGTTTGATTTCAACCTTGGTCAAACCAGCCAGGGTGAGTCGGTGTTGCAAAAATTGCCTGATCTTGTGCTCCTCGAGGACATTTTTGGCGTAGTCTTTGAAAGAGGTGTACCAAACCGATTTGGTCGGGAAGATGACGCCTGTACGAAAGCCGGTGGGGTTAATTTTCTGACCCATGTTATTTGGTTTTTGATTTAACTGCTGATTTTTTGGTCTCGACCGACCGGAGATTGATGGTCAGATGAGAAGCCGTGCGCTCGAAGGGTTTGTAGCGACTGCGGCCGCCCATCAGGCCCCGCTTTAGGACGCGGCCTTTGGTAGCAAAGGCAGTTTCGACAATTAAAGTCTGCGGATTGAGCTTGAGGTTGTTGGTAGCATTACCAATCGCTTGTTTCAAAACCTTGGCCACCGGGAGACTGGCGCGTTTGAAAGTAAACTGCAATTTCTCCAGAGCGCGCTCGGCGGGCAGACCAACGATGGTCTTGGCGACGAGATTCACCTTGCGGGGCGAATTGGTCAGATGGGATGCTTTGGCGGTAATTAACATGATTTAGGATTTAAGATTTATGAATTATGATTTTTCTTTTTTTATTTATATAGATTGCCACGCGAGTACGCTCGCAATGACGAGGGGTTTAGGTTTTGGTTAAGACGCGTTTGGTCATCTTGCCGTGGCCATGGAAAGTGCGGGTCGGGGAAAATTCACCCAAGCGGTGACCGACCATGTTCTCGCTGACAAAAACCTCTTTGAAGATCTTGCCGTTATGGACCAAAAAGGTTACCCCGACGAATTCGGGAGGGATCTGGCTGGCCCGAGCCCAAGTTTTGATGGGTTCTTTTTTGGCAGCGGTTTTTTGTTTTTCGACCTTTTGGATCAACTTTTCGTCGACGTAGGGTCCTTTTTTGCTACTTCTGGACATAGTTTAGCGGGCAGTACCTTTAATAATGCGCTGGTCACTGTATTTGTGCGGCTTACGAGTCTTTTTGCCCAGGGTGCGCTTGCCCCAAGGAGATTTCGGCGATTTCATACCGATACCGGAGCGACCCTCGCCACCACCGTGAGGGTGGCTTCGAGGATTTTGGGCGACTCCCCTGACCTGCGGACGCCGACCCAGGTGACGGGAGCGGCCGGCTTTGCCCAGATTTTCTTCTTTGTGGTGTTCGTTACCGAGAGCGCCGATGGTCGCTTTGGCATTGCCGTCGAGGAAACGAAGCTGGCCTGAAGGGAGCTTGACGATGACTTTGTCACCATCTTTACTTTGAATGAAGGCTGAGGCCCCCGCACTTCTGATCATTTGGGCACCCTTGCCCGGGGTAAGTTCAAGGTTGTGGAGCGGAGTACCGATGGGGAGGTGCTTCAGTAAATAGGCATTACCGGGTTGGATCTGTACGGCGGCTTTGGATGAAGCAATCACCTGGTCACCGGCTTTGAGCCCGGCAGGAGCAAGGATATAGTTTTTGACACCATTGGGATAGACTAAAAGAGCAATATCGGTGGTCCGATTGGGATCGTACTCGATGGCGGCGACACGGGCGGGCTGATCTTCCAGGCTGCGCTTCCAGTCGATAGCGCGGAGGAAACGTTTTTCCCGGCCGCCTTGGCCACGAACGGTTATTTTACCAGAAAAGTTCCTGCCTGACGATTTTTTGTTGATAGTTAGGAGTGATTTCATGGTTTTTTAGGTATTAAAGAGGGCTATTTTTTGACCTCCCTTAAGCCTGACGATGGCCTTTTTGAAGCCCGGGGTGGTGGTATATTTGCCGGTCTTGGCCGAGCGAACCGATTGGCTTTTGGCGCGCAGCGTATTAACGGAAACGACAACGACGCCGTAGAGCTTTTTGATTTCGTTTTTGACTTCGGTCTTGGTCGCGCGTTTGTCCACCTTGAAGGTGAAACGGTCGAGGGCGGTGGCGGCGTAGCTTTTTTCGGTAAAGACTGGTTTTAAAATCATCTGGTTTTGGCTTTTAGTAAAGGTAAAAGACGGGCGATGATGGCCGTGGCGGCGGCGGGGGTAAGGGCGAGATATTTATTTTGGGCCACCTGGTAGGCGTTGAGGCGATTGGCTTCGACGGCGGTGACGTTACTTAGGTTTTTGACGGAAGAAATAAGAGCGGCACCTTCCTGGTGATGGACCAAGAGAGTGCCCTCTTGGGGAAGGAGTGACTTAATGGTCTTAACTTTGGGGGTGGTGACTTCGGGAAGGATGATTAATTCCAGCAGCTTGTCTTTGGCGTAAAGAGAGAGGATGCCGGCCAGGGCCGCGGCTTTCATCTTCCGGTTGACCTGGAGATTGGCTGGTTGGACGCCGGTGGGACCATGGGCGACACCGCCGCCGACAAAGATTGGCGCCATCCGGCTGCCGTGGCGGGCATTACCGGTGCCTTTTTGTTTGTAGGTCTTCCTGGTCGTTTTGGTCAGTTCACCCCTGGTTTTGACCTTGCTGGTGTCCTGATGGGCATTATCGCGGTAAACGTGGAGGACTTGGGTGAGCAGAGAGGGCTTGACTTCATAGGCGAAAACACGGGGATCGAGTCCCTCGGGGATACTCGGGATCTTCGCTTCGCTTCGAACGACTGGTCTTCTGGTTGAAACCTTCTTTGCAGTTGGTGTTTTGATCGATCTGGTGGCCATGTTAAGCTTTGACTTCGGCTAACCTGGTAACTTTGACGGTGACAAAAGAAGCGGTGGCCCCGGGAACAGTGCCTTTGAGTTTGAGAATCCGGGTGGCGGGGTCGAAGGAGATGACCTTAAGATTTTTGGTGCTGACGGTGACGCCACCCATACGGCCGGGCATTTTTTTACCGGGGAGAATTCGACCGGGAGTGGTGCCGCGACCGATAGAGCCAGGGGCGCGTTCACGGTCGGATTGACCGTGGGTCCGGGGTCCGCCGGCAAAGCCCCAACGCTTGACGACGCCGGCAAAACCTTTGCCTTTGGATTTGGCAGAAACGGTGACTTCCGAATTCGGGGTGATCAGGGTTTCAATGGCGAGCGGGCCTGCGGCTAGTTCGGCGGTGGTTTGCCTGATCTCTTTGATCCTTTGGGGGGTAAAATCCAGGTTTTTACTCTTCAGAAGACCCAAGAGGGATTTTTTGGTGGTCATTTTCTTGGCACGGCCCAAGGCGACGATTAAAGCGCGATAACCGTCTCGGTCGTCCATTTTCTCACCAATAACCTGATGCTCGGGGACGAGGAGAGAAGTCACGGGCACGCGGAAACCGGCCAGAAATTCCTGGCTCATGCGTTGTTTGATAGCGTAGATTTGGTTTAGCATTGTAGTTTTGTTTGTTTAGCATTGGGCGGTGCTATTTGTCATTGCGAACGAAGTGAAGCAATCTATTTAGATAGATCGCCACGGTCGCCTCAGGCGACCTCGCGATGACGGTATGGATTGGTCACATTTTAATTTCGATACCGACCCCGGCGGGCAGGTCGAGGTGCTGGAGCGAGTCGATCGTTTTGTTAGTCGGCGAGACGATGTCGATGAGCCGCTTGTGGGTTAGAATTTTAAAGTGTTCGCGGGCATCCTTGTCGGTGTGGGGACTGATGGTAACGACAATGGACTTTTTCTTGGTTGGCAGAGGCACGGGGCCGACCACCTGCGCACCCGCAGCCAGAGCGGTGCGAATAATTTTATTCGCGGCTTCGTCGATGACCCGATGGTCAAACGATTTGAGCTTGATGCGGATGCGTGGTTGGGTCGCCATACGTTCCTTTATTCAAGAATTTCAATAACAGAACCAGCGCCGACGGTCTGGCCGCCTTCGCGGATAGCGAAGCGAAGACCTTTGTCCAGGGCGATCGGGGTGATCAATTCGACGGTGATTTTGGCGTTGTCACCGGGCATGATCATCTCGACACCCTCGGGGAGCTTCAGCTCACCGGTAACGTCGGTGGTGCGGAAGTAGAACTGAGGTTTGTAACCGCTGAAGATGGGCGTGTGACGGCCACCCTCATCTTTACCCAAGACGTAGATCTCAGCGCTAAACTTCTGGTGAGGCTTAACACTGCCCGGCTTGGCCAAAACCTGACCGCGGAGGACGTCGTCCTTTTCGATACCGCGAAGAAGGATGCCGGCGTTATCACCCGCTTGACCCTGGTCAAGACTCTGGTGGAACATCTCGACGCCGGTGACGACACTCTTTTTGGTGTCTTTGATACCGACGATCTCGATTTCAGCGCCGACCTTGACGACACCGGTTTCAATACGGCCGGTGACGACGGTGCCGCGACCTTTGATACTAAAGACGTCTTCAACGGGCATGAGGAAGGGTTTGTCGAGGTCACGGACGGGGGTAGGAATCCACTCATCGACGGTGTCCATGAGCTTCATGATGCCTTCTTGGGCTTCTTTGTCACCCTCGAGAGCTTTGAGAGCAGAAACACGGATGATCGGGGTGTTTTCCTCGAACTGGTATTTCTTCAAAAGTTCTTTGATCTCCATCTCGACGAGATCGAGAAGCTCGGGGTCGGTCACGGCGTCAACCTTGTTTAGAGCGACGACCAAACGGGGGACGTTCACCTGGTGGGCCAGGAGAAGGTGTTCCTTGGTTTGGGGCATGGGGCCATCGGTGGCCGCGACCACCAAAATAGCTCCGTCCATCTGGGCGGCGCCGGTGATCATGTTCTTGATGTAGTCCTTGTGGCCCGGACAGTCGATGTGGGCGTAGTGGCGCTTAGCAGTCTCGTAAGGAACGTGGCTGATCTGGATGGTGACGCCACGAGCCTTCTCTTCGGGAGAAGCGTCGATCTGGTCAAAAGCCAGCGCAGTAGCTAAGCCTTTGGCGGCGAGGGTATTGGTAATAGCCGCGGTAAGAGTAGTTTTACCGTGGTCAACATGGCCAATGGTACCAATGTTGAGATGTGGTTTGGTGCGGTCGAATGCCATTTTCTTTTTTTAATTACTAACTTATAATTACTATTACTTGGTTGGTTGATTAACCTTTAAGAGCTTCGCCGCCAGACTGTCGGGAAGGATTTCGTAATGGCTAGGCTCCATGTAGTAACTGGCGCGACCCGCGGTCAGCGAGCGGATGACAGTGGCGTAGGATCCCATTTCCGAAAGCGGTGTGGCCGCGATAACAACGCGAGCATTCCCCCTCTGTATCGTACCCTGAATTTGGGCACGACGGCTACTGATATCCCCAATTATATCACCTAGGTAGTCTTCAGGGGTAGTTACCTCGACCTTCATGATCGGTTCGAGGACGACGGGTTTGGCTTTCTTGACGGCATCCTGGACGGCCATCGAGCCGGCAATTTTGAAGGCCATCTCGGATGAGTCGACTTCGTGGAACGAGCCGTCAACGACGTCGACTTCGATATCGACGACCGGGAAGCCGGCGATGACGCCGTTAGCCAGGGCTTCACGAACGCCTTTTTCAATCGGGGTGATGAATTCCTTCGGAATAACACCACCGACGATCTTGTTGTTGAAGACATAGCCTTCGCCCCGGACTTTCGGGCGGACGATAAGGACACAGTGACCGTATTGACCGCGGCCGCCGGACTGACGGATGTATTTACCTTCGGCCTCGACTTCGCGGGTGATGGTCTCACGATAGGCGACCTGGGGGGCGCCGGTATTGGCGTCAACCTTGAACTCACGGCGGAGACGCTCGACCAGGACCTCGAGGTGGAGCTCGCCCATGCCGGAGATGACGGTTTGGCCGGTTTCGTGGTCAGTCCTGATCTGGAAGGTCGGGTCTTCGTCGGAAAGTTTATTGAGAGCCAAGCCCAGTTTTTCCTGATCGGCTTTGGTTTTGGGTTCAATCGCCAGAGAGATGACCGGCTCGGGAAAGGTAATGGATTCGAGAACGATGGCGTTGGTTTCTTCGCAGAGGGTATCACCGGTTTTGGTGGCCTTGAGGCCAATAACGGCGACGATTTCGCCGGCAGAGGCCGAGTCAATTTCTTCGCGGTCGTTACTGTGCATAAGCAGGATGCGGCCAACGCGCTCGCGTTCGCGCTTGCCGGGATTGTAGATGAATGAGCCTTGTTTGAGGGTGCCGGAGTAGACGCGGACGAAGGTGAGACGGCCGACGTGAGCATCGGCCTGGATCTTAAAGGCCAGACCGGCGAAAGGCGCGTTGACCTCCGGCTGCCTGATTTCCGGCTCGTTGGTGTCGGGGTTAACCCCGGTAACGGCACCACGGTCGAGCGGAGAGGGAAGGAAATCGACGACGGCGTCAAGCAGGGGCTGGACGCCTTTGTTGCGCAAGCTGGAGCCGGGAAAAACGGGAACGATGGCGTTGGTGCAGGTAGCCTGACGTAAAGCGGCCTTAAGGTCAGAAATTTCAATTTCTTTGCCGTCGAGGAAGTTGGCGATGAGCTGATCATCGGTCTCGGCGATGGCCTCGACCAGTTTGGCCCGGGCGGCTTCAACCTCGTCTTGCATGTCGGCGGGGACGTCCTCGACGACGTATTTGGCGCCGGTTTCGTCACCTTGCCAAATGATGGCTTTTCTTTCAAGAAGAAGAACAATGCCTTTGAAGGTATTTTCGACGCCAATCGGAAGGGCCATGACGGCGGTTTTGGCGCCCAGTTTTTGGTTCACCTCTTTGATGGTGTTGTGAAAGTCAGCTCCCAAAACGTCCATCTTGTTGACGAAAGCAATGCGGGGAACTTTGTATTTGTCGGCCTGGCGCCAGACGGTCTCGGTTTGAGACTGGACTCCTGAGCCGGCATCGAGAACGATGATGCCGCCATCGAGAACGCGGAGGGAGCGTTCGACCTCGGCGGTGAAGTCGACGTGGCCGGGGGTGTCAATGATGTTAACGCGATGTTCGTCCTGGTAGAGGGTGTTTGCCAAAACCGGGGTCCAGAAAGTGGTGATGGCGGCGGAAACAATGGTGATGCCCCGTTCACGCTCCTGGTCCATCCAGTCCATGACGGTGCTGCCTTCGTCGATATCGCCGATCTTGTAGGTCTGACCGGTGTAGAAAAGAATCCGTTCGGAGGTGGTGGTCTTGCCGGCGTCGATATGGGCAATGATACCAATGTTCCTGACTCGGTTTAAGGGTACTTTTTTCTGGTTAGCGCTGGCGGCCATAAAAATATAGTCGTTATTTTCACAACGAGGCTAATTTTAACATAACGGCCATAAAAAAACCACCCCGTTGGCGGGGTGGTGTGCGCGAAAGCGCGCCCTAGTTTCTAACGGCGTGCAGTTTGGTCTTTCATCAGATCCAGCCCAACAGCGCCTAGCGCAGCAAGCACAATGGAACCCAGAAGAATCAGGGTAAAGAACACACCAATCCAGCCGAGTGGACTCAAATTCCAGCCGCCCGTGATGCCCAGCCCCATAATCATGCCCCGGGCCGCTTCGTGCAAGCTGGCCATGATGAAAAGGGCAAACACGACGATACTGAGAATCATAGCCGTTAACTTGTTGGCGTTTTTCATTTCAAACCTCCAGTTTTTCGAAAAAATGGTTTCAGGGGCGCTTATTCGAGCGCCAGTTGGACCCGAGGAGCCGGGGCCAATTGGCACTCGACGAGGGAGGAGGAGTTGGTGTCAAGGTGCGTCTTATAACTTACGGGGCGAATTATAACATAGTTGACAAATGGGGTTTTAATGATAGTATTGACGCTAGTATGAGTACTAGTAATAACACTATTTCTATTTCTGAGCTTAGGCAGGACGCAACCAACCTGATCAATTTGGCAATTAGCGGGCAAAACCCCCTGATTGTGATGCAGAGGTCCAAACCGAAGGCGGTTTTGGTCGACTACCTGTATTTTCAAGCTTTGGAAGAGGCGATTATGGATCTTTCTGATAGTCAGGAAGCGGAAAGGGCCAAACTGGAACCAACAGAATCGTTTGATAAATTCTTTGAGAAAAGATTTGGCACGAAGGTTAAATGAGACTAACCATTACGAAGAAGGCCGAGAAAGAACTGGATAAACTTCCGAATTCAGTGGCCAAAAATATTTCCGAAAAAATACTCCTGCTTTCAAAAAATCCGTTTCCGACTAATTCCAAAAAACTTTCTGGTCAGGATAACTACCGTTTGCGTGTCGGATCCTACCGGGTGATTTATTCGCTAGACCCGAAAGCAGTGACGGTCACGATTCTAAGAGTCGCTGATAAAAAAACAGTTTATCGTTGATGAAAAAACCACCCCGCTTAGCGGGGTGGTGTGCGCGAGGCCGCGCCTTACTTCAGCGGCTTGCCACAGTTCCAGCAGAAGCGCGCACCAGGTGGTGCATCGAGTCCGCAGGAGGGACAGGTTTGGGAAGCGGGCGGTACGGCCCTTTGGGCCAGCCACACCACGCCCAACATCAACAGAGCGAGAAGGGCGATGGGGATCAGCGACATGAAGAACCCGCCGATCGTGCCGAATGGGCCGAAACCCCAACCCATCATGCCCGGTCCCATCATACCCCAGCCCCAGCCACCGCCGAGTATGTTTGCCACGACACCGACGGCAAGCAAGGCAACGATGACAATAACCGCGATTGACGACCAGTTTTTGTTCATTTATCCTCCAATCTCTAAAGGTGCATCCGGCGGGGTAAGTTGTAACACAACGGCGATAAAAAAACCACCCCGTTTGACGGGGTGGTTACGACCCTTATCTCCTCGGGATGCCGATGAAGCCGTCGCGAAATTCATATACGGCCTTCATAGTCTTGTCGAGGTTAAAAGTGACAACCCCGACGAGGATGCCGACGAAGAGTGCGGCGATGCCGACGATGAGCCATTTGCGCTTTTTGTTCACAAAAGCCTCCTTGTTAAGGTAGGCGTATCTTACGGCAAAAACAGGGAAAGGTCAAGTTATAGGGTTAGCGCGCAATACGTCAAGAGGTCGGACCTCTTGATGACTTAAATTTGATAAAAAAACTCCGCGTCTTGCGACACGGAGTTGAACCTAAAGCGGCTGCCTATTTTCGGCGGCCAGAAATGAGCCAGAGAACGACGATGGCAACGACGATGGCGATAAAGATAGCCACCGGGTTGCCAACCTGAACCCCGGCGATGATGCCTGAGCCCCAGACGACAATTGCCGACCAATTGGAAACAACCCAACCGATCGCCAGAATCGCCGGGAGAGCGAGGCAGACGACGACAATGAGGGCCACGAGGATCAGGATCAGGGCGTATTCAATCAGCCCTTGGCCTTTTTCGCCGTTTCGACGAGTAGACATTTTTGTCTCCTTTTGAGATTTGAGATGTGCAAGGCTGAGTTTATTCAGCAATGTGGAGAATATTACCACATAATATGGTGAATGTCGATACTATAAGGTAGTTGGGAGGAGGTTTTAGTTACCAACAAAAATGGGAGAAGGCTTTATCCCTCGGGAATACTCGGGACTGGCTTTACCAACGAAAGTGGGAGAAAGCCTTGTTCGCGTCGGCCATACGATGGGTGTCGAGCTTTTTCTTGATGGCGTTACCGATTTCAGCGTGGGCGTCGACGATTTCGGCGGCGAGTTTGGCGGCGAAAGTGTGGTAGGAACTGTTACTTCTGGCGCGAGCGGCTTCGATAATCCAGCGGATGGCGAGGGTCTGTTTGCGCTCGTTTCGGACCGGAGTTGGGACCTGGTAGCTGGCGCCACCGACACGGCGGGAGCGGACCTCCATCTGGGGTTTAAGATTTTCCAAAGCTTGCCCGAGATAGGTCAGTTCGTCGGTCTTGGTTTGTTCTTTAATTAATGAAAGTGCCCCGTAAACCTCCCGAGCGGCAACAGTTTTCTTGCCCTCCAGCATGACGGCATTGATCAATTTCGCGACAATACCCGAGTTGTATTTGGAATCGGGGACGACGGTTCTGACGTAGTTTTTTTTGGCTCTCATATTTTATTTTACTTTGGCGGCTTTGGCGAGGCGA
>Ga0209322_10002190_pt1 | contig 11215 bp, 9 predicted proteins | sample Rifsed19ft1_FD_184013 | JGI IMG/M metagenome (GOLD analysis project Ga0209322, IMG submission 184013) | Soil microbial communities from Rifle, Colorado, USA - sediment 19ft 1 (version 2) | ecosystem: Environmental > Terrestrial > Deep subsurface > Rock core/Sediment | place: Rifle, Colorado...
GGATAAAGGCGATATCTTAATAGCCTTCGTATACAAGATGAGGGCAGTAATTTCCAGCGGGAGTAAAATGATTACTACAATAAAAAAATTTATGTCTAACCTGGGAATTTCTATAAAGGGAAGGAGTAACAGCAGGAAAGGCGCTGCAAACCCGACATGCACCCAGGCAACGAGGTACTCGTTACTCTTAACGAGTGATTTCTTGGAGAGCGCATCGGCCGAAGCTGAAAAAAAGGCGCAAAGTAAAGACAGGAGGAACCAATTCACAATGAACCATTAGAAAATATCAACAAATTTATTATCAATTACAATTTATACCCGATTTTGCGGAGGAACTGCTTGCGGTTCTGGACGTCCTTTTCAGTCTCGACACCCTTTGGACGATACCCATCAATAACGCCCATTATGCCCCTGCCCTGTTCAGTTTCTGCCACAATGACCTGCACGGGATTTGCCGTTGCACAAAAAACAGAACATACTTCTGGACAAGTCTTGATGGAGTTCAACACGTTCACAGGAAACGCCTCTTTGATAAGGATAACAAACGTATGTCCCGCTGCGATGTTAGCGGCATTCCGAATAGCAATTTCTTTGAGAGCGCTGTCGTTCCCTTCAGCCCTGACAAGACATGGACCTGACGCCTCACAAAAGGCAACACCGAATTTAATGCCCGGTACGGCATTGACCATGACCTCATATAAATCTTCAGCCGTTTTGATAAAATGGGTCTGGCCAATGATAATATTGGCGCCTTCGGGTATTTCTAAGGCAACGGTCTTAATTTCCATCGTGTTTTATTTATAATAATTCAGCCACGAATTTATACGAATAGGCACGAATAAAAAAATATAAGTTAAATTAGAATTCGTTTTAATTCGCGTCCATTCGTGTCCAATTATGTTTATTTCAGCTCTATAACGTTAACCTTTCCAAAGCTGTCAAGCGGTTTGTCAAATTTATCTTTATCGCCAACTACAAGGATCTTGATCTCGTCCGGATGCAAATATTTCCTGGCAACCTGCTGAATGTCTTCATGGGTAACGGCCTGCACATTACCCAGATAGGTTTCGAGATAGTTCAAAGGCAGTTCTTCGTATTCAATATCGACCTTTTGCCCTACAATACTTGCGCTGGTCGTAAACCGAAAGACAAATTGGTTCATGAAGGTTTCTTTTGCCTGCGTTAGCTCCTCTTTATCAATCGGTGACTTACGAATTTTTTCAAGTTCCTCAAGCGCAATAGAGATGGCGCGGCTGGTCGACTCTAACTTGGTCTGGCACGATACAAAGAACACACCAATATCTCTCGAAGTTTGAAAAGCACTGTAAGCAGAATAGGCAAGTCCCTCATCCGAACGGATCCTGCCGGGAATCCGTGCCGTAAAGCTGCCACCGCCCAGGATAAAATTCATAATCATGACGGGAAAATAATCGGGACTCTTTCGGTGAATTCCCAGATGTCCCATGATTACATTCGCCTGATTGATATCTTTATACGCGTAAAACACAGCCTTTTCAAAGCGGCTATCGACCTTGGGTACTTCAGGAAATTGAATTCCCTCTTTCTTCCAACCTGCAAATACCGTATTCAGTTTCTTGATAATCTCGTCCTTGTTGAAATCGCCTGAAATACCAAGGATAATATTATTGGGATGGAAATACTTTTTGTGGAAAGCGACCATATCATCCCTGGTAATCTTCTCAATAGATTCCAATGTCCCTTCAACCTTTCTGCTGTAAGGGTGTTTGCTGTCATACATAATCTTGCGAAATTCCCTGTGTGCAATTTGTGTGGGGTTGTCATTCTCGCGACGAATGGATTCAACAACCTCATCCTTCCGCATTCTTATCTTGTCTTCCGGAAAGGCGGGGTTCATAAGCACATCCGCAAATATTTTCAGGCTTTTGTCAATGTCTTTCTTGAGCGCGGATAAGTTTGCACTGCCGGATTCACGATCAATGGCGGTTTCCACAGATACCGCCATGAATTCGAGTTCCTCGTTCATCTTATCGGAGGGCATGGATACTGTACCACCGCTTCTCATTACAAACCCAGTCAAACTTGCCAGTCCAGCCTTTTCTTGAGGTTCATAAATTGCGCCAGTTCTGATACGGGCTGTAATATTAAATATGGGCAAATCGTGGTCTTCCAAAAGATACAAAATCATACCATTCTCTAATACAGCCCTATCCACTTTCGGAGGGACAAAATTGAGGGACTTGAATTTGAAACCCGAAACGATTTTTGCCCCTTCTGATTCTGGTTTCCCAACCGAAGGAGCTACAACGCGTTCGTGTCCCTCCTGGGATTGTGCGTAAAGACCGGAGGAATAGGTAAGAGAAAGTACGTATGCCATGAATACAACAGGAAATACAAAATATTTATGCATGTTCACATTAAAATCTCCAAAGGTTCAGATTTTTAAATTATTCCGTTTAAGTCCCCCTTAACAAAGGGGGATTCAGGGGGTTGTGTTTTTTCTTGGCTATTTTACAACCCCCTCTCCCCCTTTTCTAAGGGGGATTAATTTAAACACAATTCGAAATTAATAGGTGGCTGTCGCTTTTCCCGGCTTATTATTGTCTTCCTTCGCTTCTTTCGTCTTATTGTTATTTTCTTTTTTTACCAGTATAGCCACCGTGCGATTGTTCTTCGTTAAATATTTCTTTGCTACTCGCATTACGTCATCAGCGGTTACCTGCGCTATCTTATCCATGAAGGTATTAATGTACCGCCAATCGGAAAGAACCTCAAAATGTCCTATTTCATTCGCAAGCCCAGCTGCTGAATTCAGGTCTCGAATAAAATCCGCTTCCAATTGATTTTTGATCTTCTGCAATTCCCAATCAGACGGCGGGGTGTTTTTTAGTTTTTCAATTTCTCCATAAAGGGCAGACTCTACTTCTGCAACCGTATGCGGCGCACGAGGCGCCGCAATAAAAGTAAAAGTATCGGGATATTTTCCGATTTGGTCATAGGCATGCGCCATGACGGCAATTCGCTTTTCTTCAATCAGAGATTTATACAACCGAGAAGTCCGTCCATCCGAAAAAAGCGAACTTAGCACGTCCAACGCATACAGGTCTGGATGCCCAATTCCTGGGATATGATATGAGATAGCAATATAGGGATTCGACTCAAATTCGACCTCTACGCGCCGTTCCCCTTTCTGTTCGGGTTCTACGGTCTTCACACGAGGAGGCGCTGACTGGTCTGGAATATCGACAAAGTACTGTTCAACGAGTTTTATCATGTCGGCAGGATTAAAATCCCCCACTGCTACGATTACAGCATTGTTGGGGGCATAGTACTTCTTGAAATATTCTGCGGTTTCAGCCTTGGTAATATTCTGCACGTCTGACCGCCACCCAATGGTTGGCCAACGATACGGGTGGGCAATAAAGGTTACCGCATTCAACTGTTCAATCAACAAACCAAATGGGCTGTTTTCCGTTCTGAGCCGCCTTTCTTCCATAACGACATCCCGTTCAGAATAAAATTCCCTGAGTACAAGATTCTTCATCCTGTCAGATTCTATAAATGCCCACAGTTCCAATTTGTTTACCGGAAGGTCACAAAAATAGTACGTGCCGTCAGCAGCAGTTGCTGCATTAAGGCCGGAACCCCCATGCCGTAAATATAACGAAAAGGCTTCATCTTTCACTACCAAATCCCTGAGTTTTTTTCTCGCTTCTTCCAATTCCTTTTCAAGTGATGCAATTTTTTTCTTATCGGCGGCGTCTCCCCTATATTTCTCTGCGGAGATTTTCATGACCAGTTCGTCTTCCTTATCGAGCAAAGGTTTTTCTGCATTGTAATCCCTTGTACCAAATATCTTTGTCCCCTTGAACATCATGTGTTCAAAGAGGTGGGAAACTCCTGTAATTCCCGGTCGTTCATCCACCGACCCCACTTTATAATTCACCCGAAGACACACAATAGGCACATCGTGCTTTTCCAGCATAAGTAATTTTAAACCGTTTTTGAGCACGTACTCCTTTACGTCGAGCTTCAGGGGATCGGCAAAAATGCCACTCGTAAGGAACACAAAGGACGTTATGAGAGAAAGAATTGATATCGTTGTCTTTTTTTTCATTTTCAGCATACTCCTCATGGTTTTAATGAATGAACAATCTGTATAGTTTAGAATTCTAAAACGAAAGTGTATACGTTTGCAATGTAAATTTTCCAAATTTCTTTCCCAATCTTCATGAAAATATACTCGTCTTTCTGGAACTAAGGCAATAGAAAACTTGTTCTTAACCCAAGAACGGTAATGCAAGAAATGACTCTTGCATTATAAGGAGAACTCATGGTAATATCTAAAAACAAATTAATTTCTTTGATTTGTTCCATATATTAAATCAGAGCGCTCAATCATCTTTCGAAAATATAATATAGCCGAAGAATATCAATTACTAAAAATACTTAACATTAAGATATTATTTTGTTAAAAGGGGTGTCTTTAAGTATATACGAGGAGCCGGTCATTATGAAAAAAAGGAGTCTTTTAGGTTTAACCGCAACAATATCTGTTTTTTTTATCTGGGCAGGATACTCAGTCCATGCCAGGGAATTGAAACACGACGTTACTGCAGCAAAACAGTTAGAGATTATCAGAAAAAACTTAAGCAGTCTTACAGAAATGAAGTCTGCCGATGCAAAGAAATACTATAACGAGGCACTGAATGATCTGAATACTTTGATCGGAAAGTACGACGGAACAGAAGAGGCGCTGGAAGCAAAATTTTTCATGGGTGCTGCGCATAATGAGATGCACAATTTTGATGAGGCAATCAAATGCTTTGATACTGTGCTGAGTCAGGGAGATGTAAATCAAAATTTTAAGGCACGCACATTATATTTTAAGGCAAAGGCTCTTTTAGCAAAAGGAGACGTAGCAACTGCAAAAGAGGTTGTTTCTGAATTGCGGCTGATTGAGCCCAGGGCAGCCGATGCCTTTGGCAGTGAATTGAGTGGGACACTACGAATAGGCGCGGAAGCACCAACATTTAATGTAACAGACGTTGATGGGAAACCGATCGATCTTTCAAAATATAAAGGAAATGTCATTATCATCAATTTCTGGGCTACATGGTGTGACCCTTGTATACAAGAATTTCCCAATGTAAAACAAATGTACACTAAATTCAAAGGGAAAGGGGTTCAGTTCATTGGCGTAAGCCTGGATGATGACATTGAGGATTTACGCGGTTTTGTAAAGCAGTTTGAGGTTGAATGGCCGCAGATTTTTGATGCGAAACGCTGGCAGGGTTCAATTCCAAGCTTATACCATATACGGGCTATACCCACCATGGTTTTACTGGATCGGGAAAATAAGGTACGCTACATAGGGGGTGATACAGAGAATGTTACCCGAATTGTTACGACACTCCTCTCTGAATCAAAAGATATGCCATTATTCCGGTAATACTGGGCAAGATCGGTATAAGCCTTAAGGAAAACCCTCGATACCTAACTGTTTGCTGAACTGTATTACCAGCAACAAAAGACCAAAGACAATAATAGCAATTATTAAAACCCAGTCTTTTTTCTTTTTTTTACCAGCAATAGCGGGTTCTTCTCTAGGGGCAACGGTTTTCTCTTCCATTGCCTCTTTCATTTCAACGCCAGCCCGTACCGTGGCTACTGCGGCAGGTTTTACTTCCGGACTCTTTGCCTTTTCCACCGTCGGTGATGTCATTTTTTGAGGTTTCTTAGTCTCAATCTTTGACCTTTCAGCCGGTGGAGCTTGTGTCTTTTGTTGCGGCTTGACTTCTGGTTTTGTCTGCGAGGCCGACTTCCCCTGATCAGCGGTTTGAGGGGTTAAAAACTCACCGCAAAAACGACACTTAATCGCTTCGTCCTTGATTTCTTCTGTACAATAAGGACACTTTTTCATAACTTATTCCCCTTTGGTTTTAAAAAATATATACAAAAAGAGGCAACGATACCCAACCAGATTTGCACAATTACAATGTAGTACAAGAAGCCCTTAATCAGTTTACCAACATACGTCCTCTGCAATTCCGTCACAGCGCCACTCTTTTTTTGAGGGCTCCGAAACAAGGTCGAACCCATTTTTTTAAATGGCTTAAAAAGATTTTTATAGGCAGGATCTTTTTTATCCACCTTTATATATGGCGACTTGTATTCTTCGAGCTTCGTGACAGATTTCATTTCCTGAGGTGGTTTGGGAGGTTCAACCTGTTTTGGTTCAACCGGCCTCGCTACAACAGGAGGCGCTGGCGCAACAACAGGCGGTCTGTATTCTTCCTTCATGGGAGGCGCTACTGGTTTTACTACGATTGATTTTCCCAGCCCGGTTTCTACTTCCGATGGTCTGGTTTCAGCAACTTTCGTCTCTGGAACAGTTTTTTCGGGAGGTCGTGTCTCTGGGGGCCGATAAGGTTCAACCTTTGTTTCTGCAGGTTTGGTCTCCGCAACCCGTTCTTCTCGTTGTGGGGGTGGCGAGACAGGTTTTGCCACCTGGGAAGAATCCCCACCCATAGTCTGCATACGTTCCTCAATCAATTTTTTGTATTTTAAAAGTTCCTCCTCGGCCCTGTCGTTCATCCCTAGTTTTTTGTATGCCAGCCACAGTCTTTGATATGCCTCGACATATTCCGGTTTAATCTTGGTGACCTTCGTAAATTCCTTAACAGCATCATCAAACATGTTCTGTCTGAAGTAGATACTTCCCATGCCAAAATGCGTTTCAGCATGATCCGGATTAATCTCTACGACTTTTTTCAAAATTTCCAGAGATTGATCTATTTTGCCCAGTTTGTACAAATTATATGCGTCGAGGTACAATTTATTCGCTTCATCATCTCGGTCTGCAAACAGGATTGGCATGTGTAACATGCCAACGAGGATAAAGATGAAAAATGCTACAAGATTTTTTCCCATCAGAAAATACATTAATTCTCCCTAAATCGCTATTTGAACTTGTCTATGAATTCCTTTGTGACTTTAAGGTATTCTTTTATTACATTAGCATTATAGATAAGTCCCCTATAGTATCCCGCAATATGCAAAGTATCGTAGAGATGCTCAAGCTTTTTCGCAAGCTTGCCGTTGTATGCACGATAATATTTCTGCAATGCACTCCGGTATCCATCAACTGATTTCGGCAGATATTTTCTGCTCAATCCTTTTTTCAGTAATGCTTCATTGATCGCTTCTAATATTGCCAAATAAGCCGTGCCAAATGCTTCTCGCACAGGTTTAATATCTGCATAATCATCATCTTCTATTTGAATACGAGCGAGTATTTCTTTTGCGTTTTGTAAATACCTTAAAGATTCTTTCATATTTCTTCCTCTTCGTTCACATACTCTTTAATATTAACATTTTGCGCTAGCCATGCACAATAAATTTTACCGGCTCCCTTTGAGTTTTTCGTAAGAATTCAAGGCGCTTTTAGCCTCCTCTTCCATGCCCTTCTTCTTATAAATCAGATACATTTCCTGATAGATATTAATCAGATCGGGCTTCATGTTCAATGCCGTTTTCAGTTCTGAAAGCGCCTCGTCGAGCATGTCTTTTTTATTGTAAATCATCCCCAGGGCAGCGTGGGCCTCTGCAATGCGCTGGTTCTTGCTCAAGGTGTCTTTCAAGATGGCAATAGCGTCATCCAGTTTACCTTGTTGTACATATTCTCCCACCGTTTGGAAATAAGCCTTGGCGCGGTGTAGACGTTTTAAGTATATAAAAAAACTTATGGAGGCCAAAAACACCACACAGGTAGCGCCGATAAGCAACATGAGTAATTGTTTTTTCATTGGTCTTTCTTTGTTGGATTTAAAATCCGTTTATCAGTTTTTAATTTTTAGTTCTTAGTTCTTAGCTCTAATCTTATTTATACAATCCGTATGCCTAATTCTTTCAACTGTTGCGCATCGACTTCTGATGGCGCATCTGTCATGAGACATGTAGCTTTTTGTGTTTTGGGAAATGCGATTACCTCGCGAATATCGTCAAGCTGCAATAATAATGTAACCATGCGGTCTACCCCAAGCGCAATCCCTCCATGAGGAGGAGCTCCATACTTCAGCGCATCAAGCAAGAACCCAAATTTTTTGTATGCATTCTCATCGTCTATACCGAGCAGCCGAAAAACCCTCTTTTGCACCTCAGGATTGTGAATACGAATACTTCCACCGCCTAGTTCCACGCCGTTGAGCACCAGGTCGTATGCGCGCGCCTTCACCTCCAACGGCCTTTCTTCCATAAACGAAAAGTCATCGGGATGGGGAGAAGTAAATGGGTGATGGAGCGCCTCATAACGTTTCAACTCCTCGTTATAATCAAAGAGCGGGAAATCCACAACCCACGAAAAATTAAATGCACTGATATCAATGAGTTTGTTTTTATGCCCTAAATGCAGCCGTAATTGTGCGAGCGACTGGGACACCACCTTTGGTTTATCGGCAACAAAAAGGAGCAAATCTCCTTTTTTCGCATCCATACACTGTTGTATTTTTTGCTGGACCTCGATCGGAAAGAATTTTGCTATCGAAGAGGTCAAACCAGTTTCTTCTACTTTGAACCATGCAAGTCCCTTTGCCCCGAATTGGCCAACAAACGCTGTTAAATCATCAATATCTTTTCTTGAATAATTACCGCATCCGGCGGCATTGATTCCGCGCACCTGCCCACCCGATTTAATGGTGTCTAAAAACACCTTGAAATCCGATTTCTGGACGATATCGGATACGTCTTTTATCTTCATGCCAAAACGCAGGTCGGGGGCATCACAGCCGTAAGAAGTCATGGCCTCTTTATAAGAAATACTGGGAAACGGGGTAACAACCTTTTTCCCAAGAACCTTATCAAAAATTGTGGCCATGAGTCCCTCAATGACCTGGATAATATCACTTTCGTCTACGAAAGACATCTCCATATCCATTTGTGTAAACTCAGGCTGCCGCTGCGCCCGGAGGTCTTCGTCGCGAAAACAACGTACAATTTGAAAGTAGCGATCATAGCCCGCTACCATAAGGATTTGCTTGAAAAGCTGAGGTGATTGGGGCAATGCATAGAACTTTCCGAGATTGACCCTGCTGGGCACTAAGTAATCTCTTGCACCTTCAGGCGTACTCTTTGTCAATACAGGTGTTTCAATATCGACGAAATCCAAACGGTCGAGATATTCACGTATTGTTTGACATATCTTATGTCGGAAGATCAATCGCTTTTGCACTATGGGACGTCGCAGGTCGAGGTAACGATGCTTCAGGCGTAATTCCAACGCTACCTTACTCTCATCCATAACCTCAAATGGCGGAGTTTCTGATTTATTTAATATCTCTACGGTATCAGAATATACCTCTATCTCCCCTGTGTCCAGGGCTGAATTTACTGTGCCTGGAGGCCTGGCAGAAACTATTCCTCGTACGGACACAACGTATTCGTGTCGTAATTGGCCGGCAATTTTAAAAAAATCTTCTCCTTTATCAGGACTGAAGACCACCTGGGTAATGCCATATCGGTCCCGCAAATCGATGAAGATTAAACCACCATGATCACGGACACTGCTTACCCAGCCAAACAGGGCTACAGTTGATTTCAGATCTTTCAACCGCAACTGACCACAGGTATGTGTTCGTTTCAATTTAGACATATTTATTTAGTATTATCCTGTAAAATTTTTATGTAAGTTTCTACAAATTATTCCGTTTAAGTCCCCCTTAACAAAGGGGGGACTTCGTCGTGATCTCAGTCGAACGATTCAGGGGGTTGTGTTTTTTCTGGGCTATCCCCGTTTTCACGAGGACAAGTTTACAACCCCCTCGCCCCCTTTTCTAAGGGGGATTTCTTTAAGTCCACCTAGTTTTTCTATGGGGAATTCTCTATGGCATACATCGTATAACCCGCTTAATTAAAATGAAAATCCCTATACAATTTTATTTCGGCTCTTCTGCTTAGCTCTGGGGCGATTGTCTATTCAGGAACCACTTGGTGGCTTCACTTTGTTTGAGTGAGATTTCTTCGCTTGTTTCCATTATCTTGATCTTAACATCGCCGCGGGCTAATTCGTCGGGACCCAGCACAATCACGTATTTTACCCCCAATTTGTTCGCCGTGCGCATCTGCGCCTTGGGACTTCTGCCTTCGTAATCAAAATCTGCAGAAATGTTGGATCTCCTCAAAAGATTAAGCAATGAGAAACATTGTTTTCTTGTTTCTTCACCGATAGAAACAATATACACCGCGGGAGAAGGGCCACAAACCTCCTGGTTAATGAGTTTGTTCTTTTTTGCTGTAACATTTTCAAGGGCGAGTATCGTCGCCTCCATACCGATGGCAAAACCCACCGAACCAATAGAAGGTCCTCCAATATCGGAAATCAGATTGTCATATCGCCCGCCTGCGCAGATGGCGTCACGAGCGCCCAGAGAAGAGTGGGTGATTTCATAAACGGTCTTGGTGTAATAGTCCAGCCCCCGAACGAGATGGGCATCGACAATATATGGAATACCGATTTCCAGAAGGGCTTCCCTCACGGTCTTCGCATGAGTTTGACATTCTCCGCATAAATAGTCATTAATCGAAGGCATGTGGTGACTGATCGTTTTGCATTTCTCGTTTTTGCAATCCAGGATACGAAAGACGTTTCGGTTGAGCCGCGACTGACATAGTTCACAGAGTGCCTTCTCATGTTCACAGAGTTTTTCCTTGAGGATACTTCTAAAAACCGGCCTGCATTTTTCACAGCCAATGGAGTTAATCTTGACCGTATACCCCTTAAGGCCTATGCGGTCGAATATCTGGGTAGCCACACTGATAGTTTCCACGTCCAACAACGGGTCGCTGGCACCCACCGCTTCTAACCCCATCTGGTGAAATTGCCGAAGCCTTCCCGCCTGTGGCCGTTCCTTCCTGAATTGCGGACCTATGTAATAAAACTTTTGGAATTTTTTGGTCTTATGCAATTCATACTCCAGGTAGGCGCGCATCACAGGGGCTGTGCTTTCAGGACGCAGGGTTATACTGGAATCCTCGCTATCAGCAAAGGTGTACATCTCCTTTTCGACAATGTCAGTAGCCTCTCCAATAGTCCTGACGAACAAACGAGTGTCTTCGAAAATAGGAGTGCGAATTTCATAGTATCCGCAGAGTTCGAACTCCTGTCGACCAGCCTCCTCAAGCTTTCTCCATAAAGCCCATTTTTCCGGTAATACGTCTTCTGTGCCCCTGGGCGCTTTAA
>Ga0209322_10002192_pt1 | contig 11212 bp, 12 predicted proteins | sample Rifsed19ft1_FD_184013 | JGI IMG/M metagenome (GOLD analysis project Ga0209322, IMG submission 184013) | Soil microbial communities from Rifle, Colorado, USA - sediment 19ft 1 (version 2) | ecosystem: Environmental > Terrestrial > Deep subsurface > Rock core/Sediment | place: Rifle, Colorado...
GAACCAGTTCAAGGGAAGCACAACCAGCACTACCAGCCCACAAGATATTAACAAAGCGCCAACCTTGTTGTAGTACACGGCATAATGCTTGAGCAGCAACCGGAGATGCAGGAGCAGCCCAAGTAGCGGCAGCATAGTTACCACTAGTAGGAGTAGCATCAGCATGACGTGGACGATTACCACAACCTACAACAGTCACATCAAATACTTCTACTGGAGTAACTAATTGCTCAGTTACCTTGCCTACAAAGTAAACAATGTCACCAGAAGCGATATGATTAAAAGCATTTTGCATTGTAGAAAAAGCAGTCTTTGGGGACTTACCATTTCCGTTACCACCATAAGCAGTATCTACAAACCATGCACGACCCTTTGTTGGGGTCGAAAAAATCTTATTAGTTAAAAGTGAATTACCAACAGGCATCCCACCATATTGAAACAAACCATCAGCTACAGTTGTCATTCTTAATTCTCCTTGTATCTCTTCTCGGTAGGAGTAAACCAGCAGCTTGACTAGAGCCTTGAAGAGACTGTTAAAAGATTAGCTACCTAATGGAAGCCTCTCTTAGTCTTTTTAAAACCTGCAATGCGTTTCTTACGAAAGCCAACAACGCGCCGCTTTTTAAATTGTGGCATTCTAGCCATAGTTAAGTTTTACCTAACACTAATACTTTTTTTGTTTCTTTTTAGTTTTTGAAACAGGAGAACCCCGTTTCTTTTTTTGTAATCCACCAGCCATATTAAATCTCCTCTAATATTCTTATATCTGATTCTGATTTATTAATAGTATTAGCAGAAACATAACCAAGAGAATCTTTACCAATTTTTCCAAGTATCTTTAATTCTTTTAACCTATAATAAAAGTTTTCCTGGGTTTGATAATCATCAGATGTCATATTACGCCAATGTTTTTTTGTGGTGCTTTGAAATAAAATTGCAGCTTCAGCTTGGTCTTTCTTTACCCGTAAAAATGGGAGAAGTTCTTCAAGAAGATGTGCTGCTTTTCTTCCTGAGATTTGCCATTTATAGGTATTACTTCTGTTTTCTTTTTTGGTTGGGGCATCCATTGTTGCTCCTTCTCCTGTAATTTTCATACATTCGAAAGCCATAATTCTATCAGTACTCTGTACAGACATCCTTAAAATATAATTAAACATTCTATCTCTATCTTTACGAGACTGCTTCATTACAAAGATACTTCCCTCACCATCAATAATACCAGCTAGCCAAGCTAAATCTACAATATTTTTACTCTTCATTTCATTATATCCTCTACTCTAGTTCAAGGTAATTACTATTGTTTGGAGTGACTATCCCCCAGTGCTACCGAACACGGCACGCGGGTCTGTCCAGCCAAAAGCATAACGCTCATAGCCAACAGCCAATGCATTCTTGGTACTGAAGTCATTGTCTTGTGAGAATGAAACTGCCTCACGTTGCCAGAACTTCATACCATTAGGACAATTGGTACGGATAAACCATGCATTAGCATCGGTGAAATAATGATTCATCTTAATGCCCATTGGCAACGCATTTGTCGCCTTGATAACATTAATATCATTGTTTGCAGTACCAGTTTGATATACAGAACCTAAAATACGATTTGCATTAAACCAATTGGCAGTTGCAATATGAAGTGACTTAGGCATCAAATTAATCATCAATCCTTGGTCATCAACAGCATTCGTAATTTGGATAATTAAATCCTCAAGCGAAGCTTCTGACAAATCAGCATCAACTGCCAACTTATTAGACCAAGTACCACCTGAAGTATTTGGATGTGCAGTACTTAACAGAGCAACTCCATCACCCCCAAGATAAGAAGCATTGGTAGCACGATTGTAAACATTCGCACCAACACGTTCCTTGGTTTGATTGAAGCCACGTGCCAATGATGGCGCACGACTAGCTGCCACTTGCATATACATATCATCTTTCAGCTCTTCGTGAGTTACTGCATAACCCAAGGCATAAGCCACAGGAGTATAGCGAGTAATGAACCCTTGAACTTCAGAGGTATACTGAATACCAGCACCTTGTGCCTTGACAGGAACAAGACCAAAACCTACATTTTGTACATCTTCTGCATAATTTAAGGTTTGTGGATTATAATCATCAAATAAATCAACATACTCTTTTTGATGGTCATTATATTCCTTACCCCAGATTGCAGTTACACCAGGCCAAAGGAACTTGGGATGGTTACTTGTTGCGATTACACCAGCCATTTTATTTCTCCTTATAGACCTGTGAAGTTAGTACCAGTTGCAACACCAAACTCATGACTATTAAAACGACATAGCATACGAGCATAAGCACCAAATGTATTATCTTGGTATTGGGCAAGCCCCAATAGTTGAATTGGTAAAGTGTTAGTAGTAGCTACAGTTGCACTGGAAAGTACCACATTTGACAATGGTGCCGTTTGAGACAATGTACCTTGGGAAATATCATAGGTAACATCTGAACCAGTATTGCTGCAAATACCACAATTATAACGCGCTTTTGCCTGAGTGAAATTGGTTGCAGTTGTACCAGCACTAGCTTCAAAAACTAGATTCGGGTCATCTGCTACAAGTACATACTTTACTACGGTACGAGTACCATCAGGAATATAAAGTTGAGACAAATCAAGATTTGACCCAACTAGAGAGAGACCAGCTTCTACAGGTAGAACACCAACAACAACGCCCAATGCTACAAAGTTAGAGGCGTTAGCCACTGGAATCTTTTTAACATATAGAACACCATTATCATCAGAACTACCAGCCGACATCACAACATCACCGATAGCATAACTAGCAGTGGTATCAGATGTTGGAACTGCATACTTATTAGCAGCACCATTGTAAGGTGCGCCGCTAAGGTAGCGAACTGGGCTTAGACCGTTTATACGGGCTGTATTAGCCATTTTATTTAAATCCTTTTTAGTTGCCCGTTAAATTTTTGAAACTTAACAGGTAGTTAAGATGGATTATAAGATATGCCACCTTTAGGTACATATCGTCCATCATTTGCTTCACGATTAATATTTCCACCTTGGATAGCTTCGTCAATCTTATCTACTTGACCCTGCATTAATTCAACATCTTCCAGATGCAATTCCATTGGAATCTTCATCAGATAGATATTTAGCTTAGAACCATCCTTATTGGAACCACCTAGTATATTTACTCTATTCTCATCATTACTTTCACGATTCACTTCCTCTGGAATCACGAAAGAATAACCTCCCTCTTGGGCTTTTGCAATTCGACCAGGTTCATCATTTACCCAACGGTAATGATATGCTGGGTCTAAATTATCTACATCTAATTTACTACGAGCAATTCCAAATGGAATTCTTTTATCCCGCAATGGTTTTACTTTTGTTTTTACTTGTTCTTTTGTCATTTTATTATTCCCTTTTAGATTAAAGATTATCCCAGTCAATTTGACTAACATATTGTTCTTGTGTCATAAGACCCTGTTTAACAAATTTATCGCATTGAATTTTACCTTCTTGCGGCAAATCATTATAAGTTTTCTTTTTCTTGCTTGTTACTGGAGGTCTACCATCTGAACTATTTCCAGTTTTACTTTCTTTTCTAGCAGGATTTTCAAACTTATCTGGAAAAGCTTCCTTTACTTTTTCTGTAACTAAATCTAGAAATTTACGTCCCCTTAAATCCTGGTCTTCTAGTTGTGCAATAGCACCAAACTCTACAGAAGCACGGGCTAATTCCTGGTCTGTGATGTACCATTGATTATCTTTTAACCAACCATAAAATTCACTATCGTTTTCCTTGGGAGTTTTATTTTCAGTTGCAGGTTTTGTAGCAGCAGCCTCTTTAACTTGTTCAATCTTGTCTTCAAGTTCAAGTACTTTCTCACCATCCCCCTGCTCAATTGCAATAACTTTTTCTTTTCTGAGTTCATCAATTACAGTTTTCTTTGCCTGCACCATAGATGCATTATGAAACTCACGAAACTCATTTAAAGTTTCACGCATTTCCTGAACATCGTGGTCACGCTGTTGTAATGTCTTTTGAATTTTTTCCAAATCCTTGCGTAGGAAACCATTAATTTCTTTACCTCGCTGGAGGAAAGTTGCAGCATCACGCCATTGTTCAGGGTCTCCTTTAAAGTCATCTTGCGGAACCCAGCCAAATTGCTTTGCTTCAGTTTCTTGTGCAACTACTTCTTGTGATACTTCAATTTCTATACTCTCTTTTTCTTCCATTTTAATACACCTTTTTCTTTTTATAGTCATGGTCTAATACTGCTACGACATCATTATCTTTAATAAGACGATACTCTAGTCCATCCATACCAGTCCTTACCATACCAGCATAAGCTGCCATGATAATCCTGTCTCCGATTTTACATCTTGGATTTGGCTCATCGTTATAAGCATAAGAACTTATTTCTATAACCACACCATCAGTCTGTTTAAGTTGGTGCCTATCATTTACTTCATTGGGTATTACTATACCACTAACTGTCATCTCTTCTAGTTGGTCTGGTAAAACTAAAACTGTCAAGCCAACTGGAGTAATCCCTGAAAAATTATTCTTCTCTTGTGTCATACTCTTTACTCTCCTCTATATCTTCTACAGTAGCCTTTAGTAAATTTCTTAGAACATGGACTTGTCCCAAAGCTCCTGCATTTCTCTGTAGTGTTTCTTCTCCCCTTTCTCCCACATAGGCAGAATTTTCCCACCCATCAGTTACTTCTTTCTTGAGTATTTCCAGAAAGTTAAACCACTCCTTTGTTACTGGAAGATTTTTCCATTCCGTCCATTCCGCTTGATTTAATATCATTTACTAGTTTCCTTTTCTCGTTTTCCATTCCAACCATATCTTTCAAGACAGCCAGCATCTTGATAAGACCTTCCTCTTTTTGCTTCATCAAGGCAACAGATGATTGTATTGCAGCTATTTGGTGCCCTGTTTCCACACCCTCTGCTTGTGCATAATTTAATGCAGCACGACTTTCTTTTTCTACTATCTCAGCTTGTAAGTACTCAATTTCCTGCATAAGGTCAAACATTTTTATTTGTAAATTACTTTGTAATTCAAGTTTCTTAAACTCAAGTTTCATTGTTTCAATTATAATGTCTTTATCTGGTGCGGGAGCAGGAAGTGCATTTTCTCCTGCTGGGTCTGGTAATACAGCCTCGATATCTGAAATTTTTAGTGCTTTAAGTGCTAATTTTTCTACTACATATTTATTATAAAGTCCAGGATTTACTTCTGAAAAGCCCTTCAACATAAGTGCTTGTTGTACCTTTTGCTCATCTGAAACCATATTGGGGTCAGCAGCAGGAACAATCTCTTTTCCGTCAGTGTGAAAATCATCACGATTAATTACTGCTTCTCCCCTATCTGACAAAGAAAAGTATTTAGTTGTATCGTTTAGATAAATACTATTAAGTTTGTAAAGTTTTCTAAACTCTTCTTTTAAAGCACGATAAGTACGTTTATAGACTGCACTAAATACTCGCTGCCCCTCTTGAAGCATATTACGAGATGTTTCTGCTGGTGTGTTTTGACCAGTGCTTACTCCTACTTGTGGGTCAGTCGCCATACCAACTCTTTCACCATAATCTATCAGCAAACCTAATAACTGGAATAGTACCTGACTTGGCTCTCTAACAGGAAGGGGAAATACACCCTTTCGTAAATCATCTCCACTTGCGTCAACACGCTTCCATTCGAAGGGTTTAAAACTATTGTCTCCAGAACGGAATTTAACACCACGTCCAAGAAAACCACCAGCAGTATTTGAAAGAGTACCTGCGTCTACTAGTTGATTAATAATAGTATTAATTGACTCATTAAGTGGGCCTAATAGCACACCAAAACCAAGGTCGTAAATGCCCCCATCTGGTGAGGGAATAAAGGAGAATTTGGTAAAAAAGTTATCTGCCTTAATATAGGAGATTTCTTTTTTACTATTTTTAGTAATAGATGGTGTAGAAAATCTTGCAACTATACGAAGAACTTGTTTAGTATCTTTACGAACTGTTACAATATAAGGTTCTTCATAGTCATCATCATCTAAATCCAACCATCTGTGCTGTTCCAAAACTTCATAAGGTGCAGACGAATCTTCTATTGGAGCAGTAATACCTTGTGCTTCATCTTTTGCGCTGTTTAATGGGGAGGAAGCAACTAGTTCTGGCGGAACTTCTTGTTCTGTTTCACAATAAAGCCCACTTCGTTGTTTTTGTACCAAATCATTTGAAGAAAGATACAATATTTGTGTAATTCTACTTGCTTCATTCAAAGATTTAGCAAAATAGGGAATATAAAGGTCTTTAGCTAAAACATGCTCAGAAACATTGTGTCCTAAAGCAGTATCAAAATAGGATTTCTTAAACGCACAGCCAACAATAGCTTGTGAAATAAGAACTTTATCCATATTTTCTTCCCAGCATTCGTCTTCCTCAAGTACTTGGAAAGACATATAAGAAGAAACCCTGTCTGCTCGTGCCTGTTTGGCATCATCTTTATCAAAACCAAATACCCTAGCCTTAACTATATTAACATCAGGTATCAGAGCAGGATATGCTCGTGCTTGGTATTGCAAAGCAGCAATAGTAACAAGTGGAAACTTTACATTAGAAGCACCTGCCCATGGAGAAGATTTCTCTTCCATCACCTGAAGAGCTAATTTCATTGCTTCTGCTGTACGTTCTTCCCATTCCGAACGTGAGTTTTGGTCGGTTTGCCAATCATCAAAAACTTTGTTTCCAATCGTTTGTATCTCTTCTTTGGAAAGAAGTTTTGCTATATTGGGACTTTTTACAATTTCAGTAATCTTGAGTTTTGGTTCAAACTCGTAAGATTCCTCTTCTTCGTTTTCGATTTCTTCAGACATCAATACCCCGTTGTTTTGCTACGGCCAGTTAGTGTTATTTCTTCGTTAATCATGCTTTGATATTCTTCTTCATTTTCTTCTTCTTTTGTGGGAGCTTCAATAATCTTGTCAAGAATTAATCCTATCCACGCTAACGCGTCAACTTGGTCATCATGCCTATCTCTTGGAAATCTTGCCATTTCATCTTCAAGATTAGGATACCACATTTTATCTTTATCAAATCTAATACCACCAGCTCTCATTCTAGCTTGAAGAGACCTCGCCCTATATGCTTTATCTTTTATCGGCGTAACTGGATATAGATTTATGTATCCCCTGCGCTGCATTTCTTTTTGGAGGAATGGGCCTATAGCTTTTTGAATAGCACCACTTTCAACCACAAATAATTCAGGATGATAACGTTTATGAACAGAGAACATCTCTTCAATAATTTCATTAGCATCCCACCTTCCTCTCCTAATATCTACTACAAGTAAAGCACCGTCTGAATTTACACCAACTGTTGCTATGACTGTATAGTCAGAACGTTCTGCTGTAGAAATTGCAAAGTCAATCGCGGAATAATAATCTAACCTTGAATTTCTATCCTCATCTGTAACGGAAATAAAATCATCTCTTTTAAAGTAAGCAGTAGATTCGTCAATTGGATAATTTAAAATCTCACGACTATAAACATCAAGAAGGCCCTTTTCAAGAAAATCCTGACGCATTCTTTTTAATTCAGAAGCGGGTTTATGCTCTGTCCAAAGAACCCTGCTAAAATCTGAATTGTGTGCTCTGTATTTAACAGCAACCCACATTGGATTTCTAGCAACGGAATAATCTTTTAGTTCTTCACAAATTGTAGTCTTAAGATTTAAATCCGGCATCAGATTTTCAAGAAGACTATCCATATGTAGAATAGTTCCTACTACAATTATCTTTCCTCCCCTAGCAAGAGAAGGTTTGAGAGCACCATAAAACCACCTTTTAAATTTTTCTCTGCGGTCTTTACTATTTACTTGCTCGTCACCTTCAAGGTCATCACAAACAATTAAACCTGGACGTTTATTTTCCCACTTGATTCCTCGAAGTCTTTGTTCAGCTCCTTTTGCCATAATACGAAACTTGTATCCATCGTCCATTTCCACGATAATATCAGTTTCAGCCATTTTGGTAAACTGTTTTACCCCAAACAAAGAAATAATATCTTCATTCTCAATTAATTCTTGTTTAATATCTCCAAGAAATAAAGTAGATTGACTTTCTGTGTCTGAAACTATCAAGACAAATTGATGTTGTCTGAATAATACTGCTGCAAGAACAAAGGATAAAGTAATTGCTGTTGATTTTGCGTGTTCCCTGGGAGCAGCTATTGCTATCTGTTTATCTTCACTACAACATAAATCCCACCATTCTTCATGGCATTTTGGGGAGACTACAGGTCTATCAAACTTTCTTTGCAAGCAGGATTGTACGAATCCTTTAATGGTCTGTGAGTCTAGTGCCATTACTTCTTTTTCTTTTTCTGGTCTTTGTATGAAATAAATAGATTTAATACTATTCTTTGAATAGAATATGCTTCAAGTTCTTTACTTGGAGAATCCTCATTCATGTCTTCTTTAATAGTTTGCCAAATATGGATGGCTTCGTGAACCAGAATAGAATATATCTGCTCCAGACTTTGCCCTTTAGTATCTCCTAAACAAACTACAGCAGCAGTGTCTTTATCTTTTGTAAAAAAATGTACTGTAGCATTTGCTTTATCATTTAATAAAAATTCTACATGCTCTTCTACTTTTAATTGTTTCAGAGTTTTCTTGAAATCTTTTTCATCAAGACATAAACCATAATATATCGGAGAAACTATAAGTGCTCTATCCATCCACTCCATTATCTATTTTTCCTTACTCAATATTGGTATATCTAATCAGCAAACATTTCATCAACTGTCAAGACTTTTTCTTCTTCTTCCGACTCTTCCCTGCTTTGCTCATTGCTATCGCTATTGCTTGCTTCTGTGGTTTCCCACTGTGCATCTCTTTCCTGATATTCGATGATATTACTTTCTTCGATTTGCCCGACTTGAGTGGCATCTTGTACTACCTCTTTAGCTAAAGTAAATTGTTTAAATTGCAGGGCAAGTTTATTAAGGCGTTCATCTTGACTTATCTTTTCTATTCTTGCTGTAGGTTGCCCACGAAGAAGTTGTCTTTTATCAACTGTGATTGCAGTTACTATTGCTAAGTCTTTAGCATTGACTGGTTTACGAATAAGCTTGTCTAGTTTAGGATTATAAATCCAATCACCTTCATCAAGTCTTTCATTGACAGCTTCTACTGCTTTGTTGACTAACTTAGTAAGTTTTGTATCGAGTTCTTCATCTTCTTCCACATGGATACGAGTAAGGATTTCATTCCACCACTCAGTACACTTCCAGGAACGGATTGTGCCTTCTGGTATTCCAGACAACTCAGCCACCCTACGACTATTCCCGCTAACAGCAAAGATACATACAGCATTCATTTTCTCCTTGTCAGTAAAATGATTACGTTTTCCCCGTACTTTTCCCTTGATTGCTTGTGATTTGCGTCTAGCTTGTATTGTAGTGGGTCTTCCTCCCTTATTCACAAGAATAGATTTATCTACAATTATCTTATCTTCCACTCGCTACTTTCCTTTTCTATTTTGGAGCACATATTTATACTCTTCATACTAATATTATACCATACTTTTTATAGCATGTCAAGCTATTTCTAAATTTATTTTAAAGAGGCATGTCTGTTTTTAAAAAAGCAACAAATGTTTTCTTTAAAGAAGCAGGATAAATATATTTTAGCACAGCATGGAACTTTTTAAAGAAGCTATTGTCTAATTAATTTAATTATTAATTATATAATAATAATAAATATAATAATCTTTTAGAGATTATTATATTTTATATAATAAGTAATTATATAATTATATATATAATATTATTATATCATAATAAAAATACTTTGTCAAGTATTTTCTATAAAATAATTATATCTTTCTATATTGCTAAGCATATGTAAAGAATATATTACTTTTCTTCGCATATTACAGAGGATACTCCCATAAGGATAGCTATCTTGTGTGTGAGGGGTCGAATTTACCCCGAACATTTTATTTAATTCAACTTTTATAAAATATATTTTTAAAATGGTGCCTTTTGTTTTTATATAACTATAGTTTAATGCTCTCACACTAATTATTAAAAAAGTAAATTTCCCCCCCCCCTTAACTCCTGCTATCTCCCGTCATCTTCTGCTATCATCCACTATCTTCTTCTAATTAGTTAGCTCTTTTATTATAACTAATTGTGGTCTGTCCCCTATTTAATTGGGATTATTGGCTGTATATAACCACATACATTATAATCAATCACTTACCCAGTATATACCATACAGTATAGTATACTTATAACAACACACGCAAGTCATATAGAAAGACTATCATTACACACTACCTGATAGATATAATTGTGTGGACTAAACTGTTTATATTATGTTATATTATATATTAGCAGTCAGACTCAAGCTGCTTACTCTTTAACAAATAGGAGGAAGAAATGAAAAGCTTACTTACGTTTAATATGGAACAGTCTTTCAAAGACGGTAAAGACGAGTGGCACTCAATACCTCACGCACAAGCTTATTCAAACCTATCAGGCTACTACATTGATATGAGCTTAATAGTTGATGCGCTTGATAGAGGTGAAGTAATTAATACCTCTTTTGCTTATTACCGCAAAGCTAAATAGGAGTTTATTTAACATAATGTATATCGTAGGGGCGATTTAAACCAAGTCACCAATACCCCAGTATCAGGCGCACCCCATTTAACATAACACATACGAGCAGTCGAACTGCGAGAGTTCTCCTGTAAGTTAGAGTGACTACTATCACTTCTAGCCCGCGCCAGTGCTAGAGTTTTCACAGAGACTAAAAATAGTTGAACTTTCTGTTGACAATATGTTCAGAGCCTATATACTAGGTCTTGTAGTACCAACATGACCGTTACAGGAAGATTTTAAGGAGTGATGACATGAGCGAACAATTACACACTAGAGAACCTTGGCATTTATATCACGAGAATAAGGTTATCGAAATTCATGACGGTACAAGCGATGCAAAAAGCTCTATCGTCTTCTGGACTGGTTTTGATGCTGGCGACAAATCTTATGAAGAAAAGTTGGCCAACGCTCACCGTATCGTTGCCTGTGTTAATGCTTGTGCTGGCATACCTACTGAACAGCTTGAAACCAGCCATCGCAATTCAGCGGTAACGCGGCTTGTCGAAAACAATATTGAGCTTCTAGAGGCAGCAAAGAAATAACAGAAAACC
>Ga0209322_10002195_pt1 | contig 11195 bp, 29 predicted proteins | sample Rifsed19ft1_FD_184013 | JGI IMG/M metagenome (GOLD analysis project Ga0209322, IMG submission 184013) | Soil microbial communities from Rifle, Colorado, USA - sediment 19ft 1 (version 2) | ecosystem: Environmental > Terrestrial > Deep subsurface > Rock core/Sediment | place: Rifle, Colorado...
TTTTCAACCTTGTTTAAACCTATGTCTAAAACCCCTTTTTTCTTTAAAGACTTTGTAATTTTATAGACTGCCTGAATAGAACAATTACGACGCTGTGCTATCTGCTTGATAGTTAAGAACTCTTCAGTAATCAAATGCAGAACCTCTTTCTCTGTATTTGTTAATTGTGGGTTTAATATGGGGAACTTTAAACTATGTTTTTCAACCTTTTCTTCTAAATCTCTTGGCATACCTCCTTTCCTGGATTGACTATCATCTTGGCCTTTCAAGATATTCATCTCTCATATTCTTGACTTCCCTTTTGTATTTGATTAAATCAACTTTGAACTCTTCTTGATAATCCTCAATCGTGGACTCAATCAGGTCTAAATCTTCAAGTGTTTTTACATTCTTTAATAATAATTCTAATGTTCTATTGCAGCATTCAAGTTCTGTGATTGTCATATAAACAAAGGTGTTTCCTCTTCTCTTTTAATTCTTTGAATCTGATAAAAAGGCATTCCCTCATGACCATCTTTAAAATTATACATGGATTCTTTTTTTCTTGAAAGTTTGTATAATAAATAAATCCCTGTTCCGATAAGGATTGCTCCAGAGAACTTTAATATCTTTTCAAGGTTCATTTTGTATTATTTCTCTTTTTAGTTCTTCTATTGTATCTTTTATGAAATTAATTAATCTCAAAAAATATTTCTTCTTGCCTTGCTGATTTGAAGTATTTATCCAGTCTATAATATCATTCAAAAGAACAATTTCTTTCTCCAAAATCCTCTGGCGTTCTGCTTTTTGTCCTTTTTCATAACCTAATTTATATCTTGTATTGGGAGTAGTATGTGACGGATGCAAAGAATTCCCTTTTATCCATCCTTTAATATATTGATTTTTCAATTTATCTTCACATTTCTGCTTCGTCAGGGCGATTGCTTTTTTAATAGCACCTGCAACCTCTCCATCTAATACCCAAAACATATTTTTGGAAACCTCTTTCAAAATCTCGTCGTCACCCCGAAGGGTGTCAGGGGAATGTTTGACCATTTCCACTTGCTCATTATTAGAGCTGTGCATATTTACACCAGCCTGACTTTGAATATTCGTGTCCGCAGTTTTGTCCCTTCTTCTAACGCTTCGTACGTGAACCGCCTCTGCGTCACCGATAGGTTTTGTCTGCGGACTTTGATTTTTTGGGGGTTTCATTTTAAGTTAAAATCCATTTTATTAATAAAGTTAAACCGCCAATTAACATAAAAATATCAACCATGTCATAATAAGTAAAGATAAATCTATGATGGTGTTCTATAATCTTAACTTCAACAGGGGTTTTTGGTTTCATTTTATCTTCTCCTTTCGGGGGTTTTCTTCTAATGATTGGGAAGCGGGGAATTTTTTCCCCGACTTCTCAAAACTGCCTGGTGTTGTTACAAACTCAACACCATCTACCATCTCGACATCACACTTATTGCAGATGAACTTTGCTATTCTCATCGCACCCAATTCCTTGTTCAGGACATCTGCAAGTTCTCTTCTCCAACCAAAGGGAAGTCTGTTTAATGCGGGGTCTGTCTGTTCTTTTTTCCCGCATTGGAAACATTCCAATTCAGTTGCGTAGGCAATCTCAAGATTGTTGTATGTTTTATTTACCATCGTCTTGTTACCTCCACATATATAAAAGCACCAAAGTTAAAATAATTTTTTTGATGATTTCCCGTTGAGAATTCAAAAAACGATTTATAAAGACTTGAAAAATCCCTTGTTAAAAAATCGACAGGTTTAAAAATCAAACTTGTATTTTCCATCATTTCACCTCCTGTTTTTTCTGCTCAAACTTCTTGCAGGGGCAACCTAAATGCTCGCAAGTTCTCCATCTCCATTTAACTCCGTCTTCCGTAGTTCTATGTTTTAACCTTACATGCCCGCAGGTCTGACAGGTTTGTGTTTTCATTTTATCTTCTCCTTTCGGGGCTGTTCTTCTGTTGATTGTGAAGCAGGAACTTCTACCTGCTCACTTGGAAGCTCTCTTTGACAAGCGCTTAAAAACAAAAACAGGTCATTGAAGTGACCTATAAAATCTCCAACCTTGCTTTTTGGCATAGCCTTCATTATTTCATCAAGCGCTTCTGAACAACTCTTAGCTTCCTCTTTGCTAAGTTTTCCTTGTGTCATTATTTATCTCCTGTCTTTTTAGGACTATAAATGGGCTGAAACTTCTTGCAGGGGCAATTCATGCATCTTCCCATTTTAGCCCCATTTCTAAAAATCATATGGTCTTCCCTTCTATGCCCGCAGGTGCAGATTTGGGATGTCATTTTTTGTATTTCTGCTCGTTCAGTTTTATCCAAAGATAAATGATTAAAGCAATTACTATAAGAACTATTGCTCCTGCTCCGATATATCCTATCCATTTTAAGATGACTGGAAAATAATCTCTTATCTGAATTTCTCTTAATAATATATAAACTTGGGCTATTCCTGATAAACCAAGAACTATTTCTAAGAATGCTTCAAATTTCTTTTTTAATGTAAATTTAGTTAGACTAATCCCTTTAGGTTTCTCTGAGCTATCAAGCCAGAAAAGCAATTCTACAATAACAATAATTACTAAAATTACAGATAATATTTCTGTGATTCCAGATATAAACGGGAATGCTTCAGAAAAATTAATTATTATAAATACAAGTCCAAATACAAGTCCAAATACAAGTCCAGATGCAAGTCCAAATGCAAGTCCAAATACAAGTCCAGATGCAAGTCCAAATGCAAGTCCAAATACAAGTCCAAATACAAGTCCAAATGCAAGTCCAAATACAAGTCCAGATGCAAGTCCAAATGCAAGTCCAAATACAAGTCCAGATGCAAGTCCAGATGCAATTTCTTCTTTATGTTCTTGGTAAAAATTAGTATTGGTTATCATGGTAGCACCTCGCAGTTTATTGATTCAAACAACTTCTCAAAATGAACTTTCTGTTCAGAATAATCAAAATAATTATCATAAGTAGAATTAAAGGTTTTCCAACCTTCCATTCCATAACATCTATAATTAATATTAAAAGAAATACACTGCTCTTTCAGGGCGAGGTTTTCTTGTTTCAAATCTCCAACTTTCCAAGCTTGAATAAATAATAATATTAATAAAAACCCACCTATAAAAAAAGGTATCCAATCAACTTTCTTTTCTCTTTCAACTTCGGTGAGGGTTTGTTTTCTTTGTTTTGTCATAAAGTATCAGACCTCCCTAAAACACTTCCAAGAGCATAAGTCCAAGATAATATTCCTGCTACTGGTTCATTTATAAGGAATAGAAAGATACCTATTGGAATAAACATCCATGACTTCTCTACATTTGGAAAATATTTCTGATATTCTTTCATTGCATTTATTTGTTTTCGGCTTGGTTTTTTGTTTGTCATTGTATTTCTCCCCTTGCCCTTTCTTCAGCTTCTTCCCAGTTTGATTGAATCCACATTTTTATCGGGGAACCTATAACTATTAAAATAAGCAAAGAAATTATTATAGCAGCAAGACCAACTACTCCAATTAACCAAATATTTGTTGTATAACATTTTTCTACTATTGAACAATCATAAAGTGCTATTCCTTGGGGATAAAGATATAAAATAAAATTACCCAACACATAAATTGACATGGTGATTGCTATGAATATTCCGACCACTATTAAAATTTCTTTTGTTTTTTGTTGCCAAAAGTATCTTCTTGTTAAATGTTGTATTCTTTCTTGCTCGTTCATTTGAATATTACCCAGCCGAAGCTGGGGTCAATCCCTCATTTATTTGAGAGTGTTCTTCCTCGCTTCTCCAATCATGTTCGTGCATCAGTTTTCCGTCGACAAAAATCTTGCTTTGCCTAAAATTATCCTTGGAAAATTCAGACACATTCCATATTACTTTTTCTATGTCTTCCTGACAAGATGTTTCAATTTCTATTTTCATTGTTCCAATTCCTTATTTTGATTTTAAAATCATTTAATTCCATTGCCTTGATTTCTCTTTCCCAGAATACAAAAACTCTAAATCCTTTGGTTCTTAATTCTTGACATCTAACAGAATCTATTGGATTTCCATAAGGAATTTTATGCCAGTAATCTCCAAAACATTCTATAATTGTGGGTCTTTCTATACCTTCTTGACTTGGAATAAGAATATCACATTGATAGCCATGTTCAATATTTTTTATATATTGGTGTGTATAAAATTCTATTCCTAATTGTTTAAGGAAGTTTTGGATTTTTATTTCTGGTTTTGTATCTTTGATTGGAAAGATTTGATTTGTCCTTGCCATTTTTATCTTTCTTATTGTTTCCTCTGAATTCTTCTTTCCAATTCTTATTTTTCTTAAGTTTTCTCTATGTTCCTTTGAAAATTCTCTTCCTTTCAAAGATTTACTTAAATTTTGTTTATGTTTTATAGACAACTTTTTATCAATTTTTAGAAGTCTCATTATATCCTTTGTTTCTTTTGAATGATGTTTTCCATAAAAAGGATGGTTTTTCCCCTTTACATTTTTGTGGTTTTCCTTTATTTTTCTTTTAGATTCTTCGGAATGCTTCTTACCATAAAAAGGATTATTCTTACCAAATCTATGCACTCCAAACATGGGATTGTTATATCCTTTTTTAAATACCATTTATTATTTATTATAATTTAATATTTTTAAGTAAAGATATAAAGCCAACCAATGAGAGCAGTATGGTTTTTCTCCCTTTAACATTTTAGTCTGAAAATATTGACAACTACATTCAAAATCATTTAACTCTTTATTCCAAATAATTCTATAAGTAACATGATTTCTTGGAAGTGGTCTACAAATAAATTTATGATGGGATGGTTCTTTCCATACATCAAAAGGGTCGTATTTTCCCCCAGATTTATCATATTCTATCAATTTTAATTTAACAAACATTCTTGCTTTGTTTCTTATTGTGTTTGCTCCATCAAATCCTTCTAATCTTTTGAAGTGTTCTGACCAATAAATTACATTCTTGTAATTCAGTTCTTTTGGCTTTTGTTCTTTGATTATCTGAATGGCTGGCTTTTCAATTATCATTAGACACTTTCCTCAATTCTTCCCAGCTTATTTTAGATAATTCTTCTTGTGGGATTGTGAATAAACTATTAGTGTCGGGAACGGTCTGGGGTCGAAATGCTCTCGTTACTTTACCCCCAGACAGAGAGAGCTCTTTTTCGTCCCGACTATTAACTTCATCTATTATTTCTTGTGCTGTTTGTTTCATTTTTTCCATGTGATTTCCTTCAAAAAAACAAAAAAGGGAAAAACAATTTTAGGATTTTATCTTTTGGATTTCTACTCTTGGTAAGTCTTCTCCTTCAATTTCAATCAGATACAAATGTTGTGGTTCTGGATTATTTGTGTCTCCTGTCCAACATTCCGCAAGCAAAACTATTGTTCCATTCCAATTTTTATTCTGAACTACTTTAATCCAGTTCTTATGAATGCTTTTACAAATAGGACACTTTACATTATCCATCAAAAATCCTTCCTTAGATGGTCTGTATTTGTATCTTATTCTTTTCATTTTGTGGCCTCTAAGACTGTTTTGAGTTTACCAAGTTTCTTCATATAATACTCAATTATAGAAACAACCGTATCCAAATCCAAATTAACAGTTGTAGACAGATAACCAAAATTTGTTAAATCTGAATCACGAACATCTCCTGAAATGTAAAGTTTACCATTCTCAAATTCATTTTGGTCGAGATCCACAGCCCAAATAAGATTAGGAAAATCCATAGAAGAACCATCCCCACTATTTGCTTTGTTTTCTTCTAAGCCTTTTTTCTTTCTCTCTTCAAATCCTTGTGTTTCTAAACTAAGATGTATATCTTCACTCATTTTCTTGCTATTTCGGGGACTTTTATCACATACATATCCTTCTCTTGGGTTACTTCATATCTTCCAACTGGAATTAAACTACAAATCTGTTTGGCCGTTATCCTTGTGAGTTTATCTTGGTTTTCTATATACAAAACCTTAAAACCAGTTACTTGATTCTTAGTTGGTTTGAAACCAATTTTGTTCTCTTCTCTATCAAGATATACTTCTACATATCCTTTCTTAAGAAAATCAACTTTCATGTTCAATCCAAAAGTTATAGATGTTTTTGCAAAAGATATTTCATTATCTCTAATTCTCAAATTATGTGTTCCTTTTTGATATATTTCAAATACCATTTTTTATGCCTCCTTTCAATTCTATTTGTATCCGCCGAGTTCCGCTTCCGCAGAAAAATTGCAGATTATGATTTATCATCTCAACTTTTGAGAAATAAGTTTCTGTGCCTCTTTCTTTGTTATATTATTTGAATATTTTATCTTAAGAGAAGTCATCAAGTTCTTTTGAGACTGAGTGGCAGGGGAACTGGGTTTCGAAAATCGAGGTAAGTCTGCATGGTCAAAATTTTTCCCCTGCCTATTATTTTCTATCTGTTCAGAATTATAGATACGAACTGCGGTATCCCAGAGGGTCTCATCATTCACTTTTGCTTTCACCTCTGTTCTTACTAATCTTAAATCCTCAATGATTTTAACCAGCTTTTGTTTTTCCATGCATCTCCATCAGCTTTTTGTGTAATTTGGATTTCTTATGATTGATTAAATTTGTTTCAGCATGAAGAATAGAATTTCCCTTAATCTTTAAGCTACATTCACAGATTACAAATGACTTTTTCATAATTAATAGAAGCCCTTACCCCTTATAAATAGTTGTTTTCCTTAAGAGTAACAACACACACCTTGATTTCCTATGGAAAATGTCCTTTGGAGAAGTAAGAGGGAATCCGTGCCTCAAGATATATGAGGAGTTTTAACCCTCTTTTTTTCAATAATATGATTCATTCAATATTTATTTAGATTGTGAAATCAAAGTCTTTATTTTCTTTCTTTTTAGATTTAGCTTGAACTTCTTTTTCCAAGTCTCTTAATTGCTTGATTAAAGTCCCACCCATGCTTATGGTAATCGCTGGGGCAATAAACCCTGCTGTAGTTTCTCCTGCATCAATCAAACCCTCTGAATCAAAGGCTTCGCCCATGATGCCTAATCCAATGCTTGTTCCTGCTATTCCCAAGGGCAAGGCTAATAGATTTTTCATGGGCATTTGATAAATCCATGTTTATTTGAATTCTCTTTCACTTTCTTAGCCATCTCTTTTCCCCCAGCTGCTTTCTCTAATTTTTCTGATACTTCATTCACTTTTTCCATCTCATGTTTTTTCATAACAATCTCCAGGATTCTTTTCCTGATGGTGATTTGGCTACTGCGAATTTCCTTTTTCCTTTTATGACGATTTGATAATTTTCGCTCTCAAAGGCTTTTTTTGTGATTAAATCAAAGAATCTTAAAGGTTTCATATTCCGAATGCCTTCCAAGTTTCGCTTCCTTCTTCATCGGGTGTTCCTGCGAATGGAAGCATCTTTTTAGAACCAAAGAATTTATCTCCATGACCAAATAACTGGCCTAACATATCCTGCTCTCTTGAAATCTGTTGTTGAATTGGTCTTAAAGATATTTTAGGAATTGGTGCTGCACGACTTGCTTTTTGGTAGGCCTTTAATGCCTTTGTTCTTGATCTCAATTGTTCTGTTTCTTTTTTCAATCCGTTATTTTCTATTGGAACATATTCCTTTTTTTTAGGAACTAAGAATTTGTATTCACCCCTTGAATCGCTTGTAGAATCAGGCATTTTATACCTCCTAATAGGCAACTTCGCCCTCTCCACCAGAAGTTCCAGTGCCTTTTCCGAAAGCCATGAAAAGTAGTGCAAGAATTACTCCAGCTATACCCACAATTACAAGAATATTAAACCAATTGCCATACTCTAAAAGTCCTGTGGCGGCCTGGTCTGGAAGACTCCAATCTGCTCTGGATGTATTAAAAGTTGTGTAACTACACGATGAGTTAGAATAATAAGTTACTGTTGAATTCTGAAGGGTTATCTGTCCATTCAAATCACTAATTGTGGCTGTGTAATTTCCTGATGGAATAGAAACATTGTATCCTCCTGGAAGATTGCCTATATCTGCACCAGTCTGATTATAAGAACCCCAACAAGAATCCACAGACTTTCCCCAAGTATTTGCTAAGGTATCTGTTGTTTGATTAATGAAAGTTGTTTCATTATTTGTTGTGACTTCATCCAGATCCGTTAACCTTGCATCCCTGACTCCAACAAGAATAATTGCACCCATTGAAACGACTATACCCAACACGATTATCCCTATGGCTAACCCTGTTAAGTCTATCGCTTTATTATTTAATATTGTTTCCATTGTTCAGACTATGAACTTACTAAATAAGTAAAAGTAAAAAATAGATTTAGTAAGTTGTGACCCCAGTTCCGCCACCTCTGCCGAATGCCATGAATATCAATGACAATACGACAGCAGCTACTCCAACGATTACTAAAATATCGAACCAGTTTCCGTATTCAAGAAGACCAGTTGCGGCACTATTAGCAAGGTTGTATGCGGCATCATTTGCTGTGTTGGTATCCCTGACATTCAAAAGGATTGTAGCCCCAATTGAAACAACGATACCAAGAACAACGATGCCTATAGCAAGGCCTGTTAGATCAACTGCAGAATTTTTTAACTGTAGTTTTTCCATGTTCTCTCTTTTTATTTAATGTGGACGCAAGAAATAGCCGAGACGCTAATACTATTCCCTGCGTCTCTTATTAATTGATAAGAAAAAGTGCTTATAAATCGGTGTCACCAGCTCGTCACAGAATTATCTTCTTAGAATTAATCTACCTTTGTTCAACCCTGTCTTCTCAACTTCAAATTCAAATATCTTCTGCCCCTTATATTGGCCTGCAAGAATCTGACTTGCTATTGTATCGGCTACAATTAATTCTGTTAAATTATACTCTTTTTTTATTTTCTCTGCAAATGCTTTTCCTATATTTCCAAATATGTCAACCAAACTTGGATGAACTCTGACTTGAATTGTTTTTCCCATTAGTAAGAACTGCTGTCGGCCATTGCTCCAATTCCACCGATTATTGTTAATACTATGAAACTTATCGGGAAAATCAGATTTACATTCCCCAGCATTGCCAGATATGTTGAGAATACAAAACATGCCAGGCTACTGACTAATAATGCTCTCCTCGCTGTGAAGGGTAATAAAACTAAAAAGGCAAATAACCAGATAAACAAAAGCCATCCTCCTGAATACCAGTAATCAAGAACGAAGTTAGGATAATTAAAGAAGAAATCTGCGACTCCATCTACTGAACTTCCATTGCTATAATTTGTAGGATATTCGTAAAAAGCCATTATGTTCTTGGTTCTCCTTTTAAATTAGCTAATACTAAGAATACAACTACTGCTGTGATTCCCATTACGAACAATGTTTTCTGATATTGCGGAATAAAGTCAAGAGGGACAAGTATCGAACTTAAAATATCGAATGGAGTTGATAAGAAATTAAGTAATAACAACAATGTTGAACCCAATACCTTGAATCCATTAAGTGCTACATTAAAAAAGTCATCTGCTTCTTTGATGTTTTTTGAGGCATCTGTTATATCGTCTATGTTTGTTTCTAAATCTTCCTGATTCTCTAATAAGTTAGTATAAGAATCATTGTATTTATCGTCTATAGTTACATTAGCCTCGTCTAATTTTGTTGAAAAGAACTGGAACATTGTTATGAAAATGAATATTATTGCGATCATTGCTATGACTAAGGTAGTCATTGTTAGTTGGCTTTTTCTTATCTTTTTAAAATCCATATCATTATCCCCCCTAATATTAATATCCCGAAGTAAGTCATATAATCAATTGTTGCGAATCCCAGAGCAGATGCCCCGAAGATTCCCAAGATTATCCCTATGATTCCTAAGACAGGCGTGACTAAGAATAGAGCAAAGACCAATCCACCGAATAATATTGCATAAGCTGTTGCATCTTCCAGTCCTAATTCTTCAAATATTTCTTCTGCAAAACTTCCTCCGATTGTTGTTGTTATCCAATCGACTAAATCAAGAGAGCCTGTTGCATAAAAAGAAGCTATATATGTTCCGTTTCCTTGGTTGTTTATGTTGCAGAATAGTGTGGCTGAACTTGAGGCTTCACAAGTCAAACAGATCTGGGTATCGTTCTGTGCTGTTCTTCTTGTGACCCTCAGACAGGCCTCGTCTACTGCTCCAGAAGGTTTTGTGTAAGTCAATACAAAATTGCCCGTCAGGTTATTGTAAACAAGGCTATACTGGAAATCCCTAAACTTTTCAAATGAAAAAGTAATGTCACCTATTATATCAAATATCTGCGGAGTTTCTGCTATTTTATATGGCTGTGTTGATTTGACTGTTTCTCCATCTATTATAATAATAAATTTGTATAAAGTATCATACCAATTAAGATAAACAACATCTTCTCCATCAAAGTTTGTTTCGGCCATGGCAACTGTAAAATAAGTGTTTGTTCCCACATCAAATAACTGAATTTGAATCAATGCATCCTCTATTGGTTGTTGGGCTTCTTCCCTCACTTTGATTACTGTTACCGTGGCTTTGGAATCATTTAATAAAAATAATTCTATATCTTGTGTCGTATTAGACAATGTGGCATTTTTTAAGTAATAAAAGTTAGGCGAATAAAGATTTGCATCATAGTTTATTATGCTTGTTGTTATAAAAGAGGTTGTATAATTAGATGTGCAAAAGTCAAAAGTGGTTTTATTTTCATTTACATCCTCATAGCTTGTATTTCTTGTTACACTGCCTTCACCTGTAGATACAAACCAACTCCATGCTGATTTGAATGTTGCATTAACTTCAGGGAATGGATTCTCTGCTGATTTCGTGGTAAAATTTATTAAAGGGGTTGGATAAGTTGCATTGCATAATTCAAAATATGTCCTGTTTACTATCTGATTATTTGTTGAAGTATTCTGTTGTGTCAGAGTTCCATCATCTAATGTAACATCAAACTGCCAGAAAAATGATTTGTTTACTGAGTATCCTGATTCTTGTAATGGAATGTCTATTGAATTATTTGAAATGTATATTCCACTTGTGGGATTGCTTATATTCGCTGTGTAATCTGAACCATTATACCATAATTTTCCTGAGACTGCTGAAACTGATGGATTTGCACTTACATTTATTGTAAATATTTGTCCTGATGTCTCTAATACATTCCCTGTATAATTAACTGAAT
>Ga0209322_10002199_pt1 | contig 11191 bp, 8 predicted proteins | sample Rifsed19ft1_FD_184013 | JGI IMG/M metagenome (GOLD analysis project Ga0209322, IMG submission 184013) | Soil microbial communities from Rifle, Colorado, USA - sediment 19ft 1 (version 2) | ecosystem: Environmental > Terrestrial > Deep subsurface > Rock core/Sediment | place: Rifle, Colorado...
TGGACTGGCGTACCGGTGATGCAAATGGCCCAGGCCGAATCCGAGCGCCTGCTGCACATGGAAGACGAACTGCGCCAACACATTATCGGCCAGGAAGAAGCCGTCGAGACCATCTCCAAGGCCGTGCGGCGCGCCCGTTCCGGCTTGAAAGATCCACGCCGGCCTATCGGCTCCTTCGTTTTCCTCGGACCGACTGGCGTAGGCAAGACTGAACTGACCAAAGCTCTGGCGCGTTTCCTGTTTGGCAGCGAAGACGCCCTGATACAGCTCGATATGTCGGAATTTATGGAACGCCACACGGTCAGCCGTTTGGTTGGAGCGCCTCCCGGCTATGTTGGTTACGAAGAAGCCGGTCAGTTGACCGAAGCTATTCGCCGCCGCCCGTATTCGATCGTCGTTTTCGACGAGATCGAAAAGGCCCATCCCGAAGCCCATAATATGCTGCTGCAGATTATGGAAGAGGGTCACCTGAGCGACGCACGCGGCCACAAAGTGGACTTCCGCAACACCATCATTGTGATGACCTCCAATATCGGCGCCGACGTGATCAAACGTCAGACCGGGTTTGGCTTCCAGCACAAGGTGGATGAAGCCGCTGAAGAGAAGACCGCTTACGATGAGATGCGCAAGAAGTTGATCGAGTCGCTGAAGCGTGTTTTCCGGCCGGAGTTCATCAACCGTCTGGATTCGGTGATTGTCTTCCGCGCTTTGAACCGCGAGGATATCCAATTGATCGTTTCGTTGGAACTCGACAAGGTGGCTCAACGCTTGAAAGAGAACAATATCACCCTCACTGCCACGCCGGCTGCAATCGATCAACTGGCTGCTGACGGCTACGATCCAGACATGGGCGCGCGACCGCTGCGTCGCGTCATCCAGCAAAAGATCGAGGACCGTCTTTCGGACATGCTGCTTGCCAGCCAATTTGCCGATGGCGACACCGTCGAGGTGGTGGTCAACGAAGATAAGGAAATCGCCCTGCGCAAGTTGGACAGCTCCGGCGAGCCCGAATTAACTCCTGAAGCCGCAGCCTAATCTTGTAATTCCGTAAGGGCGAGACAAAAACAACTCGCCCAGCGATTAAAAGACCAGATAGCCTCGCCCGCATAATCCGGGGCGGGGCTATTTTTTCCCTCTCTACACCCATAGGCAAGTCGCTCATTAATAAAGATCTGGCACGATCCGACCGTGAGGTCGAAAGCATCCCGGCAGCCTCGCCCGACCAGACCCGGGAAGGTTCACAGGATATGGGTCGTCCCACACTAACGTTCTGCCTTACAATTCACGTTCCCAATCCTCCCCCAACCGAAAATCGGAACGGGAGATCTTTTTTCCCTCTATGATCTCGTGAACTGCACATCCCTCGAGAGGCTGTGCACTTTGTGGTGATATTTTTCTTTTTTTTTACGACAAATATTCGCGTAAATGCCGGCTGCGAGTGGGGTGGCGCAGCTTGCGCAGCGCCTTGGCCTCAATCTGGCGAATGCGCTCGCGGGTCACATTGAAATACCTACTGACCTCTTCCAGAGTGTGATCCTTGCCGTCAATCAAGCCGAAGCGCAGTTCCAATACCTGCCGCTCGCGTTCTGATAGCGCCCCCAGCGCCGACTGCACCTGCTCGCGCAGCATTTCCCGCGCCGCCGCGTCCATCGGCTCCAGCGCCTCGTCATCTTCGATAAAGTCGCCCAGCTGGCTGCTTTCCTCGTCCCCCACTGGACGCTCCAGCGACACTGGCTCTTCCGCGGACTGCAAAATACGCTGCACTTTGGCAGTTGCCCAGGTCCAGCGGCGTTGTACCTCGGCGTCGAGCGATGTTTCGTTATTGATCGAATCTTTGATCGCACGAACATCTTCGGCCGTCAGGATGTCCGATTCCAGCGCCAGTTCCTCGAGCGACGGCTCGCGCCCCAGCGTTTGCACCAGCGTGCGCTGCACCCGCAGCAGGCGGGTGATGGCTTCGAATAAATGTACCGGAATGCGAATGGTGCGGGCTTGCTCGGCAATGTAACGGCTGATCGACTGACGTATCCACCAGGTGGCGTAGGTGCTGAATTTAAAGCCGCGCGTCGGGTCAAACTTGGAGACGGCGCGCAGTAAACCCAGGTTGCCTTCCTGGATCAGGTCAAGGAACGAGATGCCGCGGCCAAGATAGCGTTTGGCAATACTCACCACCAGGCGCAAGTTGGCGCGAATCAGCGTTTGGTTGGCTTCCTCAGCCCGCCAATGGATGGTATCCAGCTCATGAGCCAGGTCCTCCCGGCTGATGGCATCCTGATAGAACTCGATGGCTGGCAGGTCCTCGCCCTTTTGAATGATCGCATTTAACTTGCCCGCCAGGTTGACCGGCAGCAGGTACAGCCCCAGGTAGAGTGTGAAAGCATTCCTTACCAGGGTGTCCCAGAGCGTGTCCTTGCCCCACATACCGTTATCGAGGAAGGAACGCAAATAAGATGGATCATCCGTTTGCCAGCTCTGCCGCAGGGATTGGGCTTCCAGCAAAATTAACGATAAATCCGGGATTACGGTCCCGCTGTGTTCAAAATTCCGGGAATCCTGCTTCAGGCGTTCCCAGCCGGTATTTAAATTCTCGAAAACTGAAGTAAACAGTGCCTCATTGCGCTCTTCACCCTTGAGTTTGGGGTCCAGGTGTTTTTTAAGCGTCTCGATCAACCGGTCAGCTTCAATCCGTGCAGCCAGGCGGAATTCACTTTCAGCGTCCAGCAGATTGATCTGCCCAATTTCCTTCAGGTATAGGCGTACCGGGTCCTCTGAAAGTTCAACCGCCAGGTTGGGATCTTCCAGAATCTCAAGCGGATCCTCCATAGGGATCTCGCCTTCAGACCATTCTTCCACGGCTGGCTGGATGTTGGTATCTTCCAACTCATCCTTGACCATTCCATCGTCCGAATTGTCGCTGTCGGCGTCGTCGGAGGAAGCACTTCGCCCCGTATCCGTGCGGCGCTTACGGTTGGTTTCTGCCGGTTTTTTTTCCGTGCGGCGGGCAGTCTGTCGGGGCTGACTGGGCTGTTGAGCGGATGGCTTTTTGGTTTGAGGCATAGTTAATAAATATACCATAATCCTATTCAAATCTTCCTAATCAAACCTGAATGGTCTGGACAAGGCTGATTCCAGCCGGCTGCGTGCCTGAATGTATTGCGGAAGCAGTTCCTGATAGGGCATTAAGGTCACTTCCCCCTGCTGTTGTAAATCTTCCTGCATAAAGCGCATCTGACGAATGCCTTCGTTCACCCGCAGCAGGCGCAAATTCATCAAGGTTCGCAGCAAATCTTCCAGACGGGCGGCAATATTGGGCTCTCCCCGCGGCAGCGGCTCCAGCAGGTCGTGCTGTAAGTCGCTGAGTGCTTCCGGTACATGCTGCAGCAGGTGGGTTTGCGGCTCCAGGTGATCCTGTTCCAGGGCTTCGAGCACGAATCGTGCCAGCAATTGATAATCGGTGCTCTCAAAGTCCTGCGGGCTGAAGCGGCTCAGACCCGCCCCCTGCAGGGCCCGGTCCAGCGAGTAGATGTTTTCCGGCTGGCGCAGGAGCAGCCGCAGGAAGTGGCCTTCCATGCGGCGTCCCAGCGATTCCCGGGCAGTTTCCGGCGCTGCAGGTGGAGCTGACGTGCCTTGAGCCGGGTTCATGCGGCGCCGCGGACGCTGCAACGGAGCGGAACCACCCTGCAGTGCGCGTTCATCCACCTTGAGCATGCGCGCCAGGCGCTGCCGGTAGGCGTCCCGCTCGACAGAATTGGGCACATCGGCGATCAATGGCAGCACCTGGGCTGCGATCTCGCTCTTGACCTTGGCGTCGTCCAGATTATGCCCGGCGGCCAGGGATTCCATCACATGCACCACGATCGGTTTGGCGTCCTCGATGATCTTTTTCCAGGCTTCCGGGTCATGCAGCACCACATCGTCCGGGTCCAGCCCTTCCGGTATAGTGGTGACGCGCACGTCCGCTTCCAGGCGGGCCTCGTGACGCAGCAAGCCGCGCGCATCAAAAGCCAGTTCATCGCTGTGATCCAGCGCCTGGCGCGCCACCTCCAGCCCGCGCAGGGTGGCCTTTTCACCGGCGGCATCGGCATCCAATGCCAGCACAACGCGGCGCGAGAAGCGCTTGACCAGCCGCAGTTGATCTTCCGTCAGCGCGGTACCCATGGGGGATACGCTGTTGGCAAAACCAGCCTGGTGCAGCGCAATCACATCCAGGTAGCCTTCGACGATCACCACCTGGTCTTGCGCTCGAATGGGTTTGCGCGCCAGGTGCAGCCCGTACAACAGTCGGCCTTTGTCGAATAGCGGGGTCTGCGGCGAGTTGAGGAATTTGGGCACGTCGTCTGGCCGCAGAATGCGTGCACCAAAACCGCTCATGCGCGCAGTGCCGTCGCGAATAGGGAACATGATGCGGTGACGGAAACGGTCATATTTTCGGCCGGAGTCTTCGCGTTCAGTCAGCATCCCGGCTTCCAGCATTTCCTGGGGGGTGTAGCCTTTGCCGGCGAAATAAGTCGCGGCTGCGTCCCAGGCGTCGGGAGCGTACCCCAGCTCGAATTTCTCCATGGTCTCCGGCAGAATCCCGCGCTGATTAAGGTACTGCTGGGCTTGTTTTCCAGCCGGCGTTTGCAGCAGCTGGTGACGGTAAAACAGCACCGCTTCTTCCATCAAGTTGCGCAGGCGTTCGTTCTCTTTATCCTCAACCTCGCGCTCAGGCGTCTGCGGCTGCAACTCTACCCCGGCTTTCTGCGCCAAAAAACGCAGCGTTTCCGGGAAATCCCAACCCTCTTTTTTCATCACAAAGCGGAATACGTCGCCGCCCTCATTACACTGCCCAAAGCAACGCCAGGTTCCGGAATCGGGGAAGACCACGAAAGCCGGCGTGCGCGTATTGGTATGGAACGGGCAAAAACCCGTGTAACTTTTGCCGGCGCGGCGCAGCTTCACGGTCTCGGACACCAGATCAACGATATCAATTCGGGCTTTAATCTCGTCGGTTACCGACATATTTAGATCCTCCCTTGGATTCTACTCGGGAATCCCAACGCGGGCAGCGCAGAATGACAGCCATTCTAAGAAAATCCTATGAAACTGTAAGTAGTAATAAATTGTTTTTTATCTATAATAAAGTTGTATTATTTATTGCATTCTTTTGTTTTTTGCCCAATTTTTTGGGCCGGGGAGATCGACGAAAGGAGGTTAAGATGTTGTTACCTATCCGTGCGTTCAAAGGACAGGGATTGGTCGAGTATGCATTAATCCTGGTTATGGTCGCCCTGGTTGTTATTGTCGCGATGGCGATATTCGGCAGCCGCCTGGGTGAGACCTACAGCAATATCGTCCAGCATATTTAACCACAGGCAAGTCTTTTTTTCGGAAGTCATTTTCTATCATTCGTACAACAAAGAACGGCGGATTTTTCCGCCGTTCTTCTTATTTAGAAACACCTTCGGTTAGAACCCTTCCAGCTTCGACAGGTCAACTGTTCCGTCTGTCAGCCGCGCCACGCGCTGCAGCAGTCCTAACCGGTTGGCGCGCACCGCTGGCTCATCCGCCATCACCAGAACGGCTTCGAAGAAGTGGTTGATAACCGGAATCATGGGGGTGAAGATTCTAAAGAATTCATCAACCGAAGCCGGGTTGCGCCGCTCCGTTTCCGCCATCAGCACAGCCTGCAGCAACTTCTTTTCGGCTTCATCCACAAACGCCGCCGGCTCAATTTTGAATTCCTGCTTCTGATCTCGGGTGATGCGCACGCAGCGGGCGTAGGCTGGCAGGATGGTGTCCCATTCCGGATGGTTCACCCAACTGCTCAGCTGCTTGACCGCTCTCGCAGCCAGCGCAGGGTTGGCGCCTTGCTCAGCCAGCACCGCCGATACCACATCGTAGCGGTAACCTTGTTCCAGCAATAAATTCGACAGCCGTCCCGTGATGAAGTCCAGGCAGGCTGCCTGGCTCTCCGGGCTGGCAGGGATCGGTAGTCCTTCAGCAGCGGCTTGCAGGCCAGCGCGCAGGTCGAAGTTCAACTCCCAGGTCATCAGGTTCTGCACCAGTCCCAGCGCCGCCCGGCGTTGGGCAAACGGATCCTTGGTACCGGTGGGCGCCAGTCCGGCAGCGAATAGCCCGGCCAGTGTATCCAGACGGTCCGCCATGCCAACCAGCAGCCCAGGTGGCGTTGCTGGCGCCTTGTCACCGGCTGTGCGCGGCAGGTAGGCTTCGAAAATGGCGTTAGCCACCGCCTCGCTTTCACCGGAATGGCGAGCGTAATGACGCCCGATACTCCCCTGCAAAGCAGTCATCTCGATTACCATCTGGGTGACCAGGTCGGCTTTGCACAGGCTGGCGGCGCGCCGCACAGTGGCGATGTCAGCGGCATCCAGCTGCACCATGGGAATCAGCTGCTCGACCAGTTTTTCGATGCGGCGGGTCTTGTCCAGCATTGAGCCAAGCTTCACCTGGAAGGTCAATGTGCCCAGGCGCGGCAGAAAATCCTCCAGCCTGGACTTAATATCCTCTCGTATAAAGAAGGCGGCGTCTGCAAATCTGGCGCGCACCACCTGCTCATTGCCGTCCGCCACCACATCCAAATCCTGATCGTCGCCGTTGCGCACCACGATGAAATACGGCAGCAGCGTCCCATCCGCTTTGTATACCGGGAAGTAGCGCTGGTATTTCTGCATCACCGAGACCAGCACTTCGGCTGGCAGCTTGAGATGCTCGGCGTCAAAGGAGCCGCGCAGAGCCGTCGGCGCCTCCACCAGGTTGGTGACTTCTTCCAGCAGTCCGGCATCCAGCTGCTGCGGGTCGCCGCCGCTTTCAGAGATCAATCCGCGCACCTGCTCGGCAATCACCGCGCTGCGTGAGTCCGAATCCAGCAGAATGCCCTGCGATTCGAGAAATTTGAAATAGGTATCCAGGCTGGTGATCGCGAAAGTTTCCGGAGCCTGAAAGCGCAAACCGCGCGTGTCGCGCCCTGCGGTCAGGTCGGCGTAGCTGAACGGCACAACTTCTGTGCCAAATAGGGCTGTCAGCCAGCGAATGGGGCGCGAGAAGGATACCCCGCTGGCATTCCAGCGCATGGCCTTATCAAAGCGGATGCCGGCGATCAGACCAGGCAGTGCCTCGGCCAACACAGCTGGCGTGGAGCGGCCAGCCTCAAAGACCCTGGCCACTACGTAGGAACCGCCATCCACCTCGGCTACCTGCAGTTGCGCCGGATCGATTCCCTTGCTGCGGGCAAAGCCCTGAGCCGCCTGGGTGAGTTGACCCATTGCATCGTAGGCGCGTGCAGCCGGCGGTCCCTTGACCAGCGATTCGCGGTCCGGTTGGCTGCCAGCCAGCTGGCGCACCCATACTGCCAGGCGGCGCGGCGTGCCTTGAACGGTTACCGAGCCGTGTGTCAGGCGCAGGTCATCAAGCAGAGTCGGAACGCCCTGTTTCAATTGCTCCAGCGCGCTGGTCAAATCGCCAGCCGGCAATTCTTCGGTGCCGATTTCCAGGAAGAAGTCCTGCGGCTGGCTGCCAACGGTTGGTGTCGCTGCCGCGGCAACCGGAACTCGCCCGACAGGTGTAGAACCATCCGTCTCGGTCAGCCAGGGGTATTCCAGCTGGGTGCGCTGCTCCAGGTAGGCTTCGGCCACTCGGCGCGACAGATCCCGCATGCGCGCAAAGAAAGCGGCCCGTTCGGTGACGCCGATGGCGCCGCGTGTATCCAGAATATTGAAGGTGTGCGACATTTTCAGCACGTAATCGTGCGCCGGCAGCACCAGGTGATGCTCCAGTGCCGCCTCCGCCTCAGCCTTGTACAGATCGTACAGCTGGCGCGTGCGTCCCACGTCGGCAACCTCGAAATAATACTTGCTGTGCTCCTGCTCGCCCTGCAGCTGCACATCGCCGTAGCTGCGTTCCGGCGACCAGGTCAGGTCGCGGAAGTTGCGCACCCTTTGCAGCGTCATGGCGATGCGTTCCAGCCCGTAGGTGATCTCCACCGAAACCGGGTCCAGTTGAATCCCGCCCGCCATCTGGAAATAGGTGAACTGCGTGATCTCCTGCCCGTCCAGCCACACTTCCCAGCCCAGTCCCCAGGCGCCCAGCGCGGGGCTTTCCCAGTTATCTTCCACAAAGCGGATGTCGTGCTGGCGCGGGTCGATGCCCAGCGCCTCCAGCGAGCGCAAGTAGATCTCCTGCGGGTTGCCCGGGTCCGGTTTCAGGATCACCTGGAACTGAGTGTGCTGCACCAGGCGGTTGGGGTTCTCGCCGTAGCGCCCGTCATCCGGTCGCACCGAGGGTTCAACGTAGCCAACATGCCAGGGTTCCGGACCGAGTACGCGCAGGTAAGTAGCCGGGTTGTAGGTGCCAGCGCCTACCTGGGTGTAGTACGGCTGCCAGATCAGGCAGCCCTGCTCCGCCCAAAAGCGCTGCAGCGTCATGATGATGGTTTGGAAATCGAGCGGTTGGTTCATTCGGGCTCCGGACGGGGAAATTTTAGGCGAAAATCTGCCTTCCGATTATACCAGCCGTGGACACCTTGTTGGGCGCGTACCGATCTCGTACACATCGATTCCAGAAGCAAGGTGCGTACCGTTTTCGCGGTTTGTGCGTCCCCCACGGTTGTTGTGTCCCCTCGTGGGATGTGGGGTGTACGCACCGTATATTATTTAATTCCTAATTCCCGGCACGCCTCGTCCGTCCACGGATGAAATACCGCCAGCTTCTCACGCTGTTCCCATAAGGACTTTAAATACACCCGGCAGCCTTCGTCCAGCGACCGTTCCAGCGCTTCCCTTAGGTCCGGGTGCCAGGGAGCATCGTAAGGCTCGTCCCAGGCCAGCTTGTCGGCGATGAAGACCACTTTGTCCAGCGCGCTCGCCCCGGCTTTGAGCGTGGTGTGGCAGCCAACCGCTGAAAGCACGCCCGCATCCCGCACCTGAAACACCTCGCGCGCCAGTACCACCGATAGTTTTTGATGCACAATTTTTGGCCAGACCCGCTCCACCTCCAGCACCCCCACTCCCAACGCTTCCGCGGCTGCCAGGCGCTGATCGTCCGGCCACACCGCGCTGACGTCGTGCAGCCAGCCGCCGGCTTCAGCCGCCAATGGATCCACGCCAAACTTCTCCGCCAGTTTGCGCGCTGCCATAGCCACATTCGCGCAGTGCGCCGCCGCCCGCGGGCACTCATTGTGCAGTAAAAAGGCTGGCACATCCTCTGCCAGCCATCCGCCGGGGGTAAATCCGGCTCGCAATTCCATCAGCGTGGGTTGATACGCCAGCTGAACACTCATTCGCTATCCCCATCCATAATGTAGTCTTCCAGGTAATCCATATCCACCCCATACTCCGAGATCGCCCGCCCCAACATCGACGCGCCGGCTTTGTGCGCTCCTTTCGGGTCGCCGCTGACCAACGGGTGCCAATCCGGCAGGTCCTGCCCCAGTGCCACGCGGCGGTAGGCGCAGGTTTCTGGCAGCCAGGTGAATTCCAGAATATTCTCTGGTGTTATTTTCAGGCAGGTATCGACCAGTTTCGACCGCTGCTCATATTTAGTGCAGCGGCAGGTTTTGAGGTTCAACAGTCGGCAGGCCACATGGGTGACGTACACCTCATGCGTATCGTCGTCCTCGATCTTGTGCAGGCAACACCAACCGCAGCTATCGCACAGCGATTCCCACTCTTCGTGGGTCATCTCTGTCATTGATTTGTTTTTCCAGAAAGGGGTCACCCCCCGATTATAGCGGATTAACGCCGGCGTCGGCGCCTGCGGGTCAGAAGGGCAAATAACAATAGAAAGGTTGCCAGCGGCCAAACCCCAGCCAGATCGCCCGGGCCGCCGGGACCGGTGCGCGCCACCGTGCGGCGAATACGCACCAGCATGTAATCCGCCGTCTCGGCTGCCAACTGCTCATCGGTCATAACTTTGATCGGAACGCCAAAAATCGGCGCGGCTGCCCCGCTGGAGATCAACACCTGCCGCAAGATCGGCAGACGCAGCTTGGGGTCCAGCACTTCTTCAGCCAGCCCGGCCCACCAGCCGTTCGGCATCCAGACTTCCACCTGCGGATTGGTGATGATATTTTTATACCAGTCGGCGGCGCTGCCAAAGCCGGCGGTGCAATAAATCTCGCCATTGACCTCGGCATAATTGAGCGGAGTTTGCAGGCGTTTACCTGTGTTGCGGCCATAGTGATTGAGCACCATGATCCGCCCGCCCACCTCCGGCCAGGCATTGATATACGGCCCCAACCCCAGCCGCCACATAAACATCATGAAATAATTGAAAAGTTTGAAGTACTTTCGAGTTTCCAGAGTTACTTCGCTCATTTCCGGTCCTCCTTGGCAAGCTCCTCTTTAGTTTTATTGTACATGATTTTCCGGCCTTTCACGCCTTGCGATTGGTATAATTACGCCCATGACACTGACCCTTGCCGAAGTCGAACACATCGCACAGCTGGCTCGTCTGAAACTGACGCCCGCCGAAAAAGAACTCTACCGCGCCCAGCTCTCCGCAATTCTGGAGTATGCTGCCCGCTTGCAAAAATTGGATACCAGTGGCATCCCGCCCACCGCCAGTGTGCTGCCGCCGCGCAGCGTGCTGCGTGAAGACGAACCACGGCCTGGCCTGCCGGTAAAAGATGTGCTGCAAAACGCTTCGCAGACAGAAGAAAATCAATTCCGCGTACCACCGGTGCTGGAGTAGACAGAATGACAGACCTGCACCTGCTCACCGCCAGCGAGGCGCTCGAGGCGCTTAACCTCGGCAAGATTTCCAGCATGGAGTTGACGCGCGCCTGTTTGAAGCAAATCGACGCGCTCGAACCTGGGCTGCATACTTTTATCACCCGCACCACCGAACAGGCTCTCAGCCAGGCATTGGCAGCTGATTCCATGCGCGCCGCCGCCCGCCAGAGTGGCACTCCCGTCCCGCCGCTGCTTGGTCTTCCGCTGGCAGTGAAGGATATACTGGCGCTGTCCGGCGTACGCTGCACCTGCGGCTCGAAAATCCTGGAACATTTCGTACCGCCCTATACTGCCACCAGCGTGCAGCGTCTATTGGACGCGGGCGTGGTGGTGCTTGGCAAGACCAACACCGACGAATACGCCATGGGCTCGTCGACTGAAAACTCGGCATATGGGCGCACTTATAACCCGTGGGATATTATGCGCGTGCCCGGCGGGTCCAGCGGCGGCAGCGCGGCGGC
>Ga0209322_10002201_pt1 | contig 11185 bp, 12 predicted proteins | sample Rifsed19ft1_FD_184013 | JGI IMG/M metagenome (GOLD analysis project Ga0209322, IMG submission 184013) | Soil microbial communities from Rifle, Colorado, USA - sediment 19ft 1 (version 2) | ecosystem: Environmental > Terrestrial > Deep subsurface > Rock core/Sediment | place: Rifle, Colorado...
CCCCCCGGCCACCGCGGCAAAGGGCACCTGCACCACTTCGCTGATGAGCAGGTAGGTGACGAGCACCAGCAGCACGCCGGCCAGGGCGCTCATCATCCGCCAGCCGAAGGCGCGGTCGCCGAAGAGGCGGATGCCCAGGGCGATGATGAGTTTGGAGAGCGGCGGGTGGGTGATCTCCTCCGTGATCTCCTGGCGCGCCAGATACTGGTTGGCCGCCTTGGCGTAGTAGATCTCGTCGAAGATCATGCGGGAGGGGAACTCCAGCCGGGCGACGCGCAGGGCCCCCGCGAAGATCAGCAGGACGCTCAGCAGCAGAAACGTGCGCACTACAGGTTCAGCCGCTACTCCCTTCGGCCTGCCCGTCCCACAGTTCGACGCCGCCCCGCGCCATCCGGTCCCAGACCGCACGCACTCCAGCGTGTTCGCTCTCAGAGAGGACGTGCGCCTCGACGCCGCGGAGGTGCAGCGTCCGCTTCACCAGTGCAAAGGCGTCGGCGCGCGGCGGGTCGGCATAGACGACCAGCACATCCAGATCACTGAACGCCGTGTGGTCGCCTCGGGCGTATGAGCCGAAGAGAACCACCCGCCGCAGCGGGAGCCGAGCATGCAAGTGCGGCAGCCGCTCGCGCAGCAATGCGATCGCCTCGGCGCGGCTATGGCGCGGCGAGAAGACCCTGACAGAACCCCAGGATTTGCTCGGCATAACCGACCAGGCGCTCCGCCTCCGCGCGCGTGTACCGCCGCCGCGGCGATCCCGAAGGATGGGCGTTCGGGTACCGACTGAGAATGTACGCCTTGTCCAGTTCCAGGCCTATGTCCCGCAGATTGCTGGGTACCGCCGAGTGAGCCCCGAGCGCGTCGAGCAGGTCAGCGACGGAGTGCCCCCAGGCCTCCTCCCCCTTCCGCTGCAGGACAGCCTTGACCGCCTTCTCCGCCGCCTGCTGCGCGGAAAAGCAGGCCCAGTCGAAAAATCCTCCCGCCAGATCGTTGCGGGCGTGGTCTAAATCACCTTGAGCCTGATCCAACCAGTCGGCGCTCCGTTCCACGGATCAAGCATGGCGTTTTCCGTCTGCCCGGTCAAATCTGCGGGCGTCCTGCAGCAGCGCCGTCATCCGCTTTGCGGCGGCGACCGCATCGGGAGTGCTCCCATTTGGACCGAACACGGACGTCTCCAGCAGCGCGGTGAGACTCTCGATCTCCGGCCGGTCCACCACGGCGTTCGCCCGGCGGGCAAACTCGCGCGGGGTTTCGCCCGGGGCCCGGCGCAGCCCGCGCCGTGCCAGCAGGCGCAGCAGCGCGGCGTAGGACTCCAGCACCGGATCGACCGGCGGCACCCTCGCGGGGAACCGCCCCGCACGCCGCAGGAGCAGCAGCGCCGCGCCCAGGCTTCCCGCGATCACCATCCAGGGGAGCGTCTTTCCCGCGGCGGGCAGGAGGCTGATTACCCACGCCGGCGGGGTGACCGCGGCCAGGCGGGCGCTGAAGTAGCGGGCGAACCCCTCCCACCCCCAGCGCGGCACGGCGGGATCGCCGAGCGCCGCCGGGTCGGGGAAACTCGGCGTGGGCTCGAATTCAACCCACCCCACGCCGGGGAAGAAGACCTCCACCCAGGCGTGCGCGTCGCTGTTGCGCACCTCCAGCAGGCCCGTCAGCGGGTGCACGGTGCCGGGAGTGTAGCCGGTGACCAAGCGGGCGGGAATGCCGGCCGCGCGCAGCAGCACGGCCATCGCACTGGCGAACTGCTCACAATAGCCGCGCCGCTCCGCAAACAGGAAGTAATCCACGGCATCGCCGGGGCGGCGCTGCGGACCGATGGTCAGGTCGTAGCGGTACTGCGTCCACAGGTACCGGTTCACCACGCGTACCGCGTCGTAGGGGGTGGCGGCGTCCCCGGTGAGCTGCCGCGCCAGCACGGCGACGCGGGGCGGCAGGCTCGGCGGCAATTGCAGGTAGCGCTCCAGGATGAAGCCCGGATAGGCCGTCCCCGCCCGCTGCAGTTGCTCCGGCGTGGGATCGAGTGGCCGCGAGACCACAGTGTAGATCATCCCGCGGTCGAGGGTGAAGGGCAGGCGCACGTTGGTGTAGCGGTCCACGTAGACGTGGTCTCCCGGCAGGTAAATCTGCTCGGCCCGGGGGACGGCGAAGGCGACGTTGGGCTGATCCTGCTGGATGTAGAAGGTCTGCACCAGGCGCCGGGCGCGGCCGCGGTAGGCGTAAACGTCATCGCGGCCGTGTACCAGCTCGATCGGCGGCACCGCGGCGGTATGCAGCCGGACGCGGTGGTCGTCGATGCGCCAGCCGGTGCCGGTGTAGACATCGAAGACCAGACCCCGCCAGTTGCGCCGCTCCGTCGTGCGGACGCGCATCACGACCCGGTCGTTGAGCCGGCCGCGCACGCGCAGGTCGACGTTGGGACCGAACCCAAAGTACCCGTTGGGGTTGAAGACCTGTGTCCCGTCGCCGCCCTGCGGGTAGGCGGGGTTGATGATGCCGCCCTGCAGCCGCTCCCCGATGGAGATGGTGGGCGTGAACGGCAGGGTGGTGATAAAGAGCCCAGAGAGGCGCGGCGTGAACAGGAAGACCAGCCCGGCGACCGCCAGCAGCGCGCCGAGCAGCGCGGCGGCGATCGGCACCGCCTCCCCCCGCTGCAGGGCGGGCCGCGGAGGCGCCGCCGGCGCCGGGTCGCTCGCCGCAGAACCGCCCCCGGCCGCCGCGGCCATGCCCGCTTCCGCGGTATTGTAGACCAGGGTGACACACGCCGCCAGCGCATAGGGCAGGAAGAACGCGCCGAAGGCCATGTCCACGGTGAAGGCCGCCGCCACCGCCATCAGGACCACCGAGGTGAGCACGCTGAAGAGCAGGTCGCGGCGGCGCGGCAGGTCGAAGCTGTGCAGCGTCTGCAGCCACAACAGGAAGATCGTCAGCGGGATGCTGGTGTGATACGGGTCCTGAGAGAGCGCCTGCAGGAAGACCCACGCCGCCCAGAGACACCCGGCGGTGAGGAGCAGCTTCACCCAGGTGTTGTTGCGGCGCCGCCGGATCCAGGAGAAGAGGAAGCCGAGCGCCACCAGACCGGCGATGCTGAAGCGCAGCGCGCCGAAGTCCTCGTGCGCGGTGATGGCGAAGACGCTGACCAGCACCGTGAGCGCGGTCCAGACCCGCAGCGCCGGCGACCCCTCGTCCCCGCCGCGGCGGATGCGGGTCAGGAAGCGGCGCATCGCACCGCTCCGTCGCGGTCATACTCCCAAGCGGTCGCCGACCCCGCGGGTGCCACCAGGACGACCGGCAGGCGCAGCGACCCGGGCCTGCTGGAGACAACGACCGGCACGGTCTCCCGCAGGTGGGCGTTCAGCCGGCCCAGAGCCTGGGAGAGCGGCGGGCCGTCGGCGCGCAGCCGCGCCAGCGCGTCCCAGAGCTGTTCCCAGTCCCCGCGGACGGTAGCGGGGCCGTCCGCCCCACACCAGAGCAACGTCACCTGCCAGCCGCGCTGCAGCGCCGTCCAGGCGATCGAGGCGGCCGCCCGCGCCGCCGCGTCCAGGTCGGCCGGAGGCTGACCCCGCTCCGCGTCCACGACGAGGGCGAGGATGGGCGCGGCCGGTTCCTCGAACTCCTTGACGAGCAACCGGCGGTGCCGCGCCGAGGAGCGCCAGTGAATGTGGCGCGCCGGATCGCCCGGCAGGTACTCCCGGATGCCGAAGAGCTCGTACCCTCGGCGGTGCTGCGGCACCTCCGCACCGCCGTTGTCGGAGACGCCCACGGGGAGGTCATTCACCACCTGGTAGCGGGGGCGCACGACCACCTCGGCGCGCGCCGGCAGCCGCCGCTCCGCCTGGAACATGCCGATCAGTCCGGGGGAGATCAGGCGGATCTCGCCGAGTGCGTACACCCCGCGCGCGGGCGCGGCCAGGCGCACGGGGGATTGCCGCTTCGTCCCGCGCTCGACCACCGGCAGGAATGTCTCCCCCCGCTGTCCGCCCACTACCGCGGCCAGGCGGACGAACCGCAGGGTGCGGCTGCTCTGGACCAGCACCGGGATGGCGACCATTCCCCCCTCCACGGTGGGCGGGACCGGGCCCACCTCGACGCGGAGGTGCCGCACGCCGCGCAGCGCAGTGACGCCGCCGACCAGGAGCAGCGCGACCAGGAAGGCCACGAGGAAGAAAAGCCACCCCGCCATCAGGTTGGTGGCCAGCAGGAAGAGGAACCCCGCCAGCACCAGGCAGGCCAGACCCTCAGGCGTGGGTCTCAGGGACGGTGTTCGCAATCCTGACGCTCCTCCGGAATCGCCTCTCTCGCTGACGATTATGCCCACGTGGGGCAGATCTTCGCCGGGAAGGGAGTTCGAACGCGGGCCGGAGGTCCGGTCCCGCCAATTTGACCGACCACCGGGGGCACCCTACACTGACCTTACGCTCAGGGATTCTGGCCGGGGCGGGGGGAGGTCCTGCATGGTTCGGGACAAGCTTGTACTCACCTACCAGGACTACCTGCAGATGCCGGACGACCGGAATCGGCGGGAAATTCTGAGCGGGGATCTGTACGTGACCCCGGCTCCCACCCCCATCCACCAGCGTGCTGTGGTCAATCTCATCACACTTCTGCAGGGCTATCTCGCCCGGCACAAGGTGGGCAAGCTCTATGCTTCCCCGGTGGACGTCGTCCTGAGCCAGGTCGACGTGGTCCAACCCGACCTGGTGTTCGTGAGCAACGATCGCCTGCACCTTGTCACCGAGATGAGCATCCAGGGCGCTCCCGACCTCGTAGTCGAAATCCTCTCTCCGTCGACGGCCCGGCTGGACAGGGGCCGCAAGATGGACGCCTACGCCCGGTTTGGAGTCCGGGAGTACTGGATCGCAGACACGGACGCCCGCACGCTTGAGATCTACCGATTGGAAGGCCAGAATCTTCGCTTGACCTCGACCTCCGAGGCCACCGCACTCAGTTCAGCAGTCTTCCCCGACCTGACCTTCGACCTCCAGAGCCTCTGGGACTGACGCTCTCGTAGCCCGTCCGCTACCCCGGACTGGGTCAGGGACGCAGCCAGATCACGCTGTCCGCGAGGTCCACGGCAGGGGGCTTTCGGAGAAGGCGTTCGAGCGCGCGGATCTCCGCTCCACGCTCCCCCTGTGGAATGGTCCTGGTGTGCACCAGGATGATCCCCGCGTGGGATCGTTCCTGCGCCAGCCATTCCGCATGCAGCAGCACGAAGTCCCGGACATTGCGGGTGACGAGCGCACGGCTCTCGGCTGCCGCGAACTCCAGCAGTTCAGCGTCGGAAGCCTGGTAGACCTCGGGCCCGAGATCGACAGCCGCCATGACGTCGTGCCCCCGTTCCCTGAGCGTCCGCGCGACGGCCGGATCGAAGTGCGCGTCGAGCAGCAGGCGCATTCAGCGGCCGGTCGGACCCGAAACCGCCACTTCACGGCTCCACTCTTCGGGGGCGCGCTCCTGTTCTCGCAAGACCGCGTCGATCTCCTCCCGGTGATTAGACCAGTAAGCCAGCGCCGTGCGCAACTGTCGGCGGCTGAGTTGGGGAAGATGCCGCAGAACAGCATCCTCGCTACGTCCGTGGGCCCGATGAACCGTCACGATCTCCCAGACATCCAACCCCGTGCCGGCGATGTGGGCACGCAGTCCAGCAGGCCCTTCGACGAAGGTCATCCCCGGGTAGCGCAGCATGTCCAGCCCCAGCCGGATGAGTTCAGCAATCGTGTCACTGCGCGATCGACGCGCACGAGCGGCGCGCCTCTGCACGGCTTCGAGGACCCCTCTTTCCAGCCGAGTCGTAACCGGGGTAGACATGGCCACCGCCTTTATTGTATCGTTTGTACACATAGTACACAAACGCATGCAGAACGGCAAGACCCGATGTGGACGCCGGCCAGTCAGGCGCGGGCGCGGGGGCTCGGAACCTCAGGGGGAGCCGGCACCTCTTCCAGCAGGATCCGGATGATGCCGGCGGCGGGCCCGGCCTCTGGCCGCACGAGCATGCGGTGCGCCAGCACGGGGACGGCCAGCGCTTTGATGTCGTCCGGCAGCACGAAGGTTCGGCCGGCCATCGCCGCCCGTGCCTGGGCCGCCCGCAGCAGCGCGATGCCGGCACGCGGACTGCACCCCAGGAGCACGCCGGGCGCGGTGCGGGTATTGGCGACGATCTGCAGGGCGTAGCGCCGCACCGCCTCGCTGACGAAGACCGCGCGGACCTCCCGCGCCAGCGTCACCACTGCCTCCGGGGTGAAGACCGGGGCGAGGTCGTCGATGGGGTGGCGCGCGACGTGGGAGCCGAGCATCTGCAATTCGTCCTCGAACCCGGGGTAGCCCAGCGAGGTGGCGAGCATGAAGCGGTCGAGTTGCCCCTCCGGCAGCGGGTAGATGCCGTGGTGCTCCGCGGGGTTGAGGGTGGCCAGCAGGAAGAACGGCGCCGGCAGCAGGTGGGTGCGGCCGTCCACCGTCACCTGCCCCTCGTCGAGCGGCTCCAGAAAGGCGGCCTGCGTGCGTGGCGTCGCCCGGTTGATCTCGTCCACCAGTACCACGTTGGCGAAGATGGGACCGGGGATGAAACGCAGCTCCAGCGAGCGCTGGTCTACGACCGAACTACCGGTGATGTCCTGCGGCAGCAGGTCGGGGGTGCACTGGATGCGCGCCGCCTCCCCGCCGATGGAGCGGGCGAGCGCCCGGGCGAGCATCGTCTTGCCCACGCCCGGCACGTCCTGCAGCAGGACGTGCCCGCCCGCGAGCAGCACCGTTACCACCAGTTCGATCGGCTCGCGCTTGCCCACGATGACGCGCTCGACGTTGACGACGAGTTGCGCGGCATCCGCGGCGACAGTCACTGGCTCTCACCCGCCCGCGTTGCGTAGAGAAACACCCAGACCCGTCCGAAATCCGTCACGTTCTGGCGACGATACGCGCGCTCCAGGGCACCCAACAAAAGCTCCACCGTCCCCGGAGGCGTTGGACCGGTGAGCACGAACCACACCCTCGGCGCCCCTTTGACGGAAGCCACCACCGGCGGTACGCGGTTGGCCAGCCATTCTGTGGACAGCCCTGGGGTAGCAGGAGGCACAATCGTGACCGCATTGACCGCGGCCCCGGGGAAATAATAGCTGAACGCAATCCGCGCCGGCACCGGGTAGAACACCAGGGCATCGTCCGACCGCCAGTTCTCCTGCACAAGGCGCGCGGCCCCCGCCCAATTGAAGGGCACATACCGGGTGTCGGCAAGAGAGAATCTTAGGGCTAGCAGGTTTAGCGTTACGACCAGTCCCACCGCTACGCCGAGGAGCCAAGCCGACGCCCTCCCGCGCGCCGCAACACGGGAAAGTCCCAGGGCCAGCATGATGGCAAAGAACGGCATCAGGAAGGACGTCGTCCGCGGGCGGGCATAGTACACACCCGTCAACACCGATCCGACCGTCAGCACGAGCAGCGGCACCAGCCACGACAGCAGCACAAGGACCCCTTGCGACCGGTATCGCCCTGTCAGGGCACCGACGGCGGCCAGGGCCACGAACGGCGCCAGAAGGAAGAGTTGGAGCCACCGCCAGTTTGGGACGATGTGATAACCACCCAGCCCCAGGAAGTAGCCGCCCACGGTGTGCAGCGCCACGATGGTCACGGGCACCGCGAAGGGCATCCGGCCCCATGTCGTCCCTATGGTGCCAGGACCGCTAGTTGCCGCCTGCTGGTGCGCCGCCGCCGGCCACCAGGGCGCGTACGCCAGGAAGGCGCCGCCAATCGCCAGGAGAAAGTTCCGCCGCACAGCCCGATCCGATCGCGCATAAGCGAGCACATACGCCCCGTGGGCCAGAATCATGAAGAAGGCAAAGTAGTGAGCGTAAAGGCTCACGGCGAGAGAGAGCCCGTAGGCCATCCACCACCCCCGACCTTGGGGCTGATGTATTGCCCGCAGCAGGAAGTAGGTATTCCCGGTCACGAGCAGCATCAGCAGAGGATACATCCGCGCTTCGACACTCGCCTGGATGGCCAGTGCCGAGCCAGCCACCAGGATCCCTGCGGCAAAGGCGACCGCTCGTCCGCCGATGGATCGGGCCAGCAGATAGGTCGGCACGACCGCCAGACTGCCGAGGAGGACGGACAACGAACGGATTGCCGCCGGGCTGCGGTCAAACACCAGCCAGAGCTTCAGGAGCAGGTAGTACAAAGGCGGATGGGAATCGATGCTGGCAATGGTCTGCCAGGCTTGGGACCAGGATAACCGTGCGACCTCGACGCTGAAAGCTTCCTCGAAGATGACGCTGCGCGCTTCCAGGAACAGGACGCGCAACAGCACGGCGGCGGCGACCAGAACCAACAGACCTAGGCTGTCTGCGAGAACACGTTCTGGAACCCGAAGGCGCGCGGCGAACCTGCTTCCCGTGCGTTCCAACGAGGTTAGCGTCGCCGCACTCTGTTCCATGGCCCGGCTCACTAGTGTGCACCTTTGCGCCAGGTCCAGAGGTTGTGGATCAGGTAGTTGAACATCCCGCCAACGCCGATGGCGACTAGGTTGGCCAGGAGCAGAAAGACCCCCACCCCGTCGGTCAGCATGACCAGAATTGCGAGGGAGATGAGGTTGCCGACCGCAGTTGTACTATAGTAGCGGAACAACCGCCTCACCTTTTGCCGCAGGGTACGGGAACGTCTGTCGCGCCACGTAAAGATATCGTTGAGAAGGAAGTTCGTGAAGGTCGCGGTCGCCCCGGCTATGGCTCCACTCCAAAGAGTTTGGAGTCCCAGAACGCGGCTGGCTAGCCACAAGATCGCGCTGCTGAGGCCAACCCCGCTGGCGCCGACAAGGAAGAAGCGTGCTGGACGCGTGTCGAGACGCACAGGCAGCGCGGAGAACCGGCGCATCGTGGCTCCCAGAAACGCGTTCATCGCACCGTTGCGGAACATGATTCCAACCTAACCAACCCTTTCCAGGTCTACCGGGACCCGGGGCTGAGCCGACCTGTCCTCAAAGTAAAACAGATCCCCACCAATCGCGCGGCAGGCGTAGGAATGGTATCCCGGGTTGAGCGCTGTTACCAGCGAACCGGGATACGGGAAGAAATGCAGGTGCAGGTCAAACGTGTAGCGATAGGGTCGCTGCCTGGGCACGACGATGATCAACCTCTGTCTGGCTACCCGCCGGAGTTCGCACACCGCGCCGCACAGATCGAGAACATGCTCCAGGGTATGAGCGCAGACGACTGTGTCGAACTGCCCATCGGGAAAAGGCAGGCGCAGGATGTTCCCAGCCACGAAGCGGACCTGGGGGATCTGCTCCAGCAACCTGGGATCGAGCACGATGTCCAGCGCCGTTACATCGTGACGATCCCCCATCCGCTGCGCCAAGTACCCGCGGCCGCATCCCACCTCCAGCGCAGTGCGTCCGGACAAATGGGCCAAAATCGCCTCCACGCACCCCGCGTTCAGATCGGTCTCGCGTTGCGGCACCACGTCCTGCACCTCCCGATACAACCGCACGGTGGTCATCTCGGACATCCGCGCTGCCTGTTCTTTGAAGTCGATGAACAACCGCGCCTTCTGCCCGAAGAACAACCGCAACGGAACGCTCATCACCCATTTCTGATCCCGCAGGATCGGCGGGAGCAATTCATCGAATAAGAAATGAACGCGTGTCGTCAGATCCCGCGATAATCGACGCCAGACCACTATTCTCCTCCTCCACGCTACCGGGTTCCGCTGCAGGCCCCTTCCTCTCCTCCCCACGGCCCACAGAGCGCAAGCGCCAGCGATGGCGTGCGTTAACCGCGGACAGGGTCGCGGGACTCTCGGCGGGTAGACGCCGTCGGATGCTCGTCAAATCCCAGCCGTTCCCGCACGATATAGAAAGGTCGGCCGCGGACCTCCTCAAGCACGCGCCAGACATATTCCCCTAAGATGCCGCCCATAACAGCCTGCAGGCCCCCCATGCCAGCCACCGCTAGAACAGCCGGAAGCCACAGCGCCGTGGACGGCGACAGACGCAGCGGCACCACGAGCAACGTGAGCGCCAGCAGAACGCTCAAGCCGACCAGCGTCAGACCCAGATAGAGCATGGCCCGGAAAGGGAAGTATGAGGAACCAACAATCATGTCGAAGGCAATCTTAGACAGTCGGGGCAGATTCCCCCACTTCGAGGCGCCGTGGCGGCGCCTTTCCCGCGCATACGGGATGGTGACCTGTGTGAAACCCAGGCTCATGATGAGTGCCTGTGTGAATCGATTGCGCTCTGTCAGGGAGTTGAAGACGTCGGCAACACGACGATCCAGCAGACAGATGTCCACGCCGAGGATCGGGTAGTCCGGCACCCCGATGCGGCGGAGGATTCGGTAGAAGATCGACGCCGCTATCCGGCGCGGCCAAGGATCATCACGGAGGGCGCGTACCGCCCAGACCACGTCCGCTCCCTCTTCCCATGCACGCACCAGCCGGGGGATAAGTTCCGGGGGGTCCTGGAGGTCGGATGTTATCCATAACACGGCATCGCCTGATGCGGCCTGCACACCAGCGGCTACCGCACTCCAGGAACCGAAGTTCCGGGAGAGCCGAAGGACCTTTACCGCGGGATCCCGCTCCCGGAGCGAGCGGAGGAGAGCGAAGGATGCGTCCAGGCTGCCGTCGTCCACGAAAATCACCTCCAGCGCGTAGCCGGACAGCTGACTACGGACGAGACCCAGACGCGCGTAGAAGGGCCGGAGGCTCTCCTGTTCATTGTAGACAAGGACAACGATCGAGAGGCACCTCTTCCTGTCCGGCTCCAGACTCGCAGGACGGCCCGCTTCCGGGAGAGCGATGGGGGGAAGGGTCATCGCATGCCGGGCTCCTTCAGCCGACGGTCTACTCCGCGGATGACGCGCGCTGGATTGCCCGCCACGATGGTGTATGGCGGCACATCCCGTGTCACCACGCTTGCTGCCCCCACGATCGCCCCCTCGCCAATGGTCACATCACAAAGGATCACGGCGCCGCTGCCGATCGCGGCGCCGCGCCGCACCACAGTGGGCCGCACCGTCCAGTCGGCTTCCGTCTGCAGTTCGCCGCGCGCGTTGACCGCCCGGGGATAGCGGTCGTTAATGAAGACCACGTGATGGCCGATGAACACCTCGTCTTCGATAGTTACGCCTTCGCAGATGAAGGCGTGGCTGGAGATCTTGCAGTTCCGCCCGATCTTCGCCCCCTTCTGGATCTCGACGAA
>Ga0209322_10002224_pt1 | contig 11127 bp, 15 predicted proteins | sample Rifsed19ft1_FD_184013 | JGI IMG/M metagenome (GOLD analysis project Ga0209322, IMG submission 184013) | Soil microbial communities from Rifle, Colorado, USA - sediment 19ft 1 (version 2) | ecosystem: Environmental > Terrestrial > Deep subsurface > Rock core/Sediment | place: Rifle, Colorado...
AATCTTTGTTCCATACGATCCCTCACTTCTTATGTCTTATAATTTAATGGTATAGGAATTTTCACCTGAAAATCCTTTTTTCACACAAAGGCACGAAGAGCACTAAGAAGATGATAGAAAGTAGAAAAATTTCTAGCTACCTTCTATCTTTGTGGTCTTTGTGTGAATATTTTCATTCCCCTTTGTGAGCCACAAGATCATGAATGTTTCATTTTATTTATTTTGATATTAATCCAAAAAGCCGTTGGCCTTCATCCAATCGTCATTATACATCTTGCTGAGGTATCTGCTGCCAGAATCCGGAAGGATGACTACAATATTTTTGTTTTCTTTCATTTCACTGGCAATCTTAATGGCTGCCCATACGGCGCTGCCGCTCGATCCTCCCGCAAAGAGACCCTCCTCTCTTGCCAGTCTCCTTGCTATCAGAAACGACTCTTTATCATGTACCTGAACGATGTCGTCAATGAGATTAAAATCGACGGCCTTTACCAGGTAATCTTCTCCAATTCCCTCTACCTTGTAAACGTGTGGTTTTATGAGCTTCCCGGTTTTGAAATAATCATAAAAAACTGAGCCTTCCGGGTCAACTGCAATTATCTTTATTTCAGGGTTCTGTTCCTTGAGATATTTCCCAGCCCCGCTCAGTGTGCCGCCAGTGCCAATTCCGGCAACAAAATAATCAACGTTTCCACGTGTCTGTTTCCATATCTCAGGTCCGGTGGTGTAATAGTGAGAGTCAATATTCCTGGGATTATTGTACTGGTCTGGATAATATGAATTTGGAGTTTCTCTGGCTATTCTTTTGGCGACGCTGTAATAACTTTCCGGAGAATCTGGAGGGACGTCCGTGGGTGTTACGACAACTTCCGCCCCAAAAGCCCTCATCAGGTTCTTTTTTTCGTCGCTCATTTTATCAGGCATGGTGATTATGCACTTGTAGCCCTTTACTGCGGCAATCATGGCAAGGGCGGCGCCGGTATTGCCCGATGAATTTTCTACTATGGTACCACCGGGTTTTAAAATCCCTTTCCTTTCTGCATCCTCAATGATGAACAAGGCCATCCTGTCTTTTACACTACCGGCAGGGTTGAGGAATTCCAGCTTGGCGAAGATGTTTGGCTTTATGTCACGCGTGATCTTATTCAATCTTACCAGAGGCGTCCAGCCGATGGTTTTCAGAATATCGGGGTTGATACTCCCAAATTTCTCTATCAGGGCGCTGATATCCGCGTTGGTAATGGACATGATGTTACCTTTTGAAAGCTACTCTGGATAAAAGAGCGTAGGGGTTGAAGATTTTCAACCCCTACCTTGAAACATTGAAATCCCTAAACCTTAAATTTGTTTGCCTATGGAAAATGCCCTGCCAAGGTACTTGCCAATCCCATAATAGGCGCGGATTTCTGGTGCATATAAGAAGGGGCGCATTTTTTCTATATCGATTGTTCCGCCTTCTCCGAGCACCGAATCTTCAACTTTGACGTCTAAAATCTCACCGATAAACTGGGTATGCAGTCCTATTTCGACCGTATGGGTTAATTTACATTCCAGAACGAGGGGGAATTCCTTGATATAAGGGGCATCCACGAGGTCGCTCTTTACAGCAGTGAGTTTTGTTGCAGAAAACTTGTCTTCTTTACCTCCTGATACAATCCCGAAGTGATCGGCTTCCTTTACATAGGTCTCAGAGGGGATGTTTATTGTGAATGCCTTCCGTTCCACAATATTTCCGTACGTATAGGTTGCCTTCCTGAGAGAAATCGCAACACTTGGCGGATTGGAGCAGCAAAGCCCTCCCCACGCAACGTTCATCGCATTTGGCTTTCCAGCCTTGTCGTAAGTGGCCACGATAAAAACGGGGGTTGGATATACGATGGTTTTTGCGCCCAAAGATTTTTTCATCATTGTCCTCCGGTATTTTCAGTAATTTTATTTGTTGTGCTTTAATGCCTTCAGTTGTTCTGCAAGCAATTTCAAATGTTTTTTCTCTTCATTTGTCAATTGTTCAAATGCCTTCTTACCCGCTTCATATTTCGTATTTTTTGCGGCCTCGGTATAATAAAGAATAGAATCCTTCTCTGCCTGAATGCCGATTTTCAATGCGTCGATATCTGTCGTTATTTCCGCGGCAAGCCTTCTGGCTGCCCCTTTTTCCGTAAAGATACCCGTATCGACCAAATATTTTAGATACAAATCCACAGTGTAGTCCTCGCAACCTTGCACGGGACTTATCGGAGAGTTTAATTCACGATAGACCTGTTGAAAACGGGCTAGATGTTCCTTCTCGTAAGAGGCGAGTTTTGAAAATAATTCTTTTATCTTGTGGTCTTTAGCATTATTCATGAGGGTTGTATAGAATTCTAATCCCTCTTCCTCAACAATTATAGCGATCCTCAGCGCTTCTGCATCGTCAAAATTTTCATATTTCATACAGTGTTATTCTCCTCCCCTTGCCAAATCAAAACGAAGATATTTTAAATTTACGATTTTGGATTTGAAATTTAAATTTGTAACCATTTTAGCTTTTCGTAAGCATACTTATTTATTTTTCTGGTTTCACACTTTTTTGCCTTACATCAAAAATAGTTTGTGGTCCATGCGGATATATACCCTGACTTACCATTCCCATCATATTGTGGTCATGGGCTATGCTGATACCCGGTCCGTAATTGCACGACAGGCATCCCCTCTGAGAAGAAAAATCCGGGATCTTATACAAAATGTCATATCTCTCACCCGACCCAATAAGCAAGGTGTCTTTTTCGTATGGATAGCTTAACTTTCTTCCATCCGTACCAATTATCAATCCATGATATCCATGTGGATGCCATGCGTAGATATGATTATATCCTACTGCCATTAATCTAATCAAAACAGTCTCTCCTTCGTATGCAACGATCCTTGTCTTAGGGTCGTTAATTGTTGACAATGGATTAGTCAAATTATCCATAAATATTCTACCGTTGAGCATAAAATAATTCGACTTCCAATCTAACCCACGTCGTATATTCCCTTCCGTCCTGAGCATCTCCATATATTCGCTATCAACTTCACTCATAAGAAGGGTATATTCTCTGTCAAACTTATATCCATAGATTTCATTGGGGGTTTTTTCAATAATTAACGGAAAATACAGGCCGGACATGAGATGGTTAGTCGTATCAACATGACAATGCCCCATATATGACCCTTCAAGGTCGTCTGGTATTGTTAAGAAATATCGGAATTTTTCCCCTGGGAAAACTGGAGAATACGGTAAGCTCGGCACTCCATCAACAGCGGGTATTAGATCTAACCCATGGAAATGAATGGTATGAGCAACGTGATTAACACCCGAATGTTTCTCTGTCTCATACCATCCTGCGTTGTGCAAAACGATAACATAATTCTTGCCTGAAGTAAGACGGATCTCGTCCCCCGGCACTTTTATTGGCAGTAATTTAGTATTCCTCTCTTCTTTTGTTTTTATTTCTCCGACGTCAGAAAAGTCCTTTGCATGGATGTAGCCCCAAAAATAAATTAATTCTCCATCGGCCATTTCCTGATAACCATCTGTCACATAAAGATGAAGCTCCTTTTCTACTTTATTTTTATTACTTAACTCAGAAAATCCCTCTTCTAGTTTTTTATCTCCGGGTATTACTACTTCCTCAGGATAAACCGCAACTGTAACGGTAAATAAAAATATCATTGGGAAAAAAAGCAATGAATACTTTTTTTGCATAAACATCGCAATAAATTTAAAAAAATTCTTTTTGCCGGAAGCCATAGGTTTTTTCTCAATAAGTTTATAATGTTTACCGGTTATTGAGGTTAATCAGCAAAAAATCTTTATCACTTTCTGTGTTTCAGTGGTTCTCATAAAATTTATGGATACAAGCCTCGTACCTGGATTGCGTCTGCGACTTTTTTCACGGCTAATATCATGGCTGAGGTGCGTAAGGTTACCTTCTTTTCATGAGAAAGTTGAAAGACCTCTTCGTAAGACCGATCCAGAATATTTTTGAGCTTTGCATTTACCTCATGCTCGCACCAGAAATAACACTGTACATCCTGTACCCACTCGAAATAGGAGACAATCACTCCGCCTGCATTCGCCAGAATATCGGGGACGACGGGTATTTTGCGTTCGGTCAGTATTTGATCTGCTTCCAGTGTTGTAGGCCCGTTAGCACCCTCGACAATTATCTTTGCTTTTATCTTATCTGCATTCCTCCTGGTAATCTGATTACCCAGCGCTGCAGGGACAAGCACGTCACACGGGAGTTCCAGCAGGGCTTCATTCGTTATTCTTTCAGCATGAGGAAAATTATCGAACGAGCCGCGTGCTTTATAATGTTTCATGAGGGCAGTATGGTTTAGTCCTTTTGGATTATAGACTCCTCCCTTCGAGCTACTCACGGCGACGACCTTACAGCCCATTTCGCTGAGCAATTTTCCCACAGTCGATCCCACGTTACCATAACCCTGAATCGCCACTTTGAGACCCTTAAAATTCATTTTCTTCGATTTGATGGCGTTGGCGATGGTAAAGGTAATACCAAGACCGGTTGCATCTGTTCGTCCCAGAGAGCCGCCGATATTAACGGGTTTGCCCGTCACAATTCCCGGAGTACAATAACCATTATTCATGCTGTAAGTATCCATCATCCATGCCATGATCTGCTCATTCGTATTCACGTCAGGGGCGGGGACGTCCTTTTCGATACCAATGATAGGCATAATTGCGTATGTATATCGGCGCGTAAGTCTTTCAAGTTCGCCTTTTGAAAGTACCTTGGGATTGCAGATGATGCCGCCTTTTGCGCCCCCAAATGGTACGCCCACAAGAGAGCACTTCCACGTCATTTCCATTGCCAGCGCCTTTAAATCGTCGAGGGTAAGTTCGGGGTGATACCGTACACCGCCTTTATAAGGGCCTCGTGCCGAGTTGTGCTGTGCGCGAAATCCGTTGAAAACCCTCAGAGAGCCGTTATCCATCCGCACAGGAATGGAAACGGTTAGTATGCGATCGAAATTCCTGAGAAGTTGATGGATGTCCTCGGAAAGCAGCATGATCTTTGATACATTATCGAGCTGCATTAACGCCGTTTGCCATGCGCTATTTGCTGATATCTTTTCAGGCACTTAAACCTCCTAATCCGAACAAGTCGGAAGAGTCCTTGAATGGGAATTTGCGATTTTAGACTTCGTCGTGAGCTCAGTCGAACGATTTACGATTTGGGATTTAATAAAATTGTAAATCGTAAATCGTAAATCGTAAATTTTTGATAAAAGGGTCAAAATATTTTTTTATAAGAAACTATGATGAAATAACATTGATCTTAAATCTTTACACAAGTAGGCAACGGAGGAGGAGAATCCTGCTTTACCTGAAAATGATCCTGCCCTATGTACCCTTAGTATCGGAGTAATCAGCAGTCCATTTTTCCATCTGTGTGTTTTCAAGGTTATAGATGTTCATCAAAGTTAATGGAGGAAAGTAGATATTCATGGTGACCAGATTCTCGTTGTGAGCATTCGACACACGATGGATGGTTGTGATATTTATGTAAGACAGTTCGCTCGTACGAAACCTGCGGGTAAAGGTAGGTGCGATCATACCCGTGGGCAGTTTATTGAAGAGTTCCTCTGTCATCGTACCCTCTCGCATGATTGTAATCCCTATAGAGCCACCATGGTCGTGCATTGGCGTAATCTGGCCTTTCTTGAAGCACAGGACCGTAACCTCGCACTTGCTGCTGACATGCACGATATTCCTCTTATAATCCGTGTCTGAAAAGCTGATATATTTATCTATCAGTAGTTGTCTTCCATCCATCTCCAGGATGCTTTTTTTTAGTTCATCCACAGACGGTTTGTCTGGTAAAGATTCCAGGCGATTAATAAATGATCTTAAAAGGACATTCATATATCAAAAGTCCCTCGGTAAAGTTGTAAAGGTAAGAGGTGCGTTGTCATATTTTATCTGAACCAGTTCGCCAGTCAATGCCTTCATGAATTCAATGAGGTCTGCGGCCTCCTGACCGGTTAAATTCAGGCCGTGGATGAGGGAACTCTTATTTTCGCTACGTCCGCCGCCTCCGTTATAGAATTGTACCACCTCAAACAATGTGGGAAAAAATCCATTGTGCATATATGGCCCTGTTTCCGTTATATTTCGCAGGGTGGACGTCTTGAAAGCGCCCTTGTCAGTTTCCACTTTTGTTACATTGTAGCGTCCCAGGTCTTCTTTTAGCGGGCCATCCGCCGGCACTCCAATATTGTGAAATTTATTGTCAGTAAAATTGGGGCCGTTATGACATTTGATGCATTCTGCCTTATTGTTAAACAGATTCATGCCTCTTTTTGCCGATTCGCTCATGGCATGTTCATCTCCCAGCGTATATTTGTCAAAGGGGGAATTTGCAAATACAATCGTTCGCTCGAAGGCAGCAATGGCCTTGGCTATTCCGTCAGCGGTTACGCCAGTCCCAAAAACCTCCTTGAATGCCTTGACATAGCCGGGAATGCCGCTTAATTTTTTCACAACATTATCCAGAGTTTCAAACATCTCGTTAGGGTTCTGGATGGGGCCGAGCGCCTGCTCCTCAAGTGTTGCAGCGCGCCCATCCCAGAACTGGAGTTCGTTATAGGCGCTGTTTATTATTGTGGGGGAATTTCTACCGCCTTCTTTAGAGGCAGGGCCGCCAAGCATCCTGGGCAGACCATCGGTAAAACCCAAGACCGGATTGTGGCATGTAGCACAGCTAATCCAGTTATTTCCTGAGAGACGCGGGTCGAAATAGAGTTTCCTGCCCAGTTCTACCTTTGCGGCAGTTTGCGGATTATTTGCAGGAACTGTTACCGGTGGTAGAGGACCGACGGGAGGAAATGATATAGAATCACCACCTTGAACCCCTTGCATCGTCAAAAACAGAAAAAGGATACAGCCTAAAACAGATTTTGCGATATTTGATATTTTCATACTAACAAACCTCCGTTATAAATTTATATTTCAGTCTCTGAACGTGGAAATTATATAATGCGCCGCATTTAAGGCAACCGTCAAATAAACGGCAATCAAGGTGATCATGCCGTAAATCGGTAGGCTTTCATAAAACTTTTTATAGACCCTCACTATGCATATTTTAACAACTATCGTGAAAAAGATAGCAATCCCCATATAGGCGTGGATGGCATCCTCTGCAGACAAGGAAGTAGTTATTCTGGTAAACTTTTGAAACATTATTACACAAATAAATAGATAGAGTACGAAAAAAATATACCCACATATACGATGCGCCCATCTGAAGTATTCCTGGCGCGCTGTATTATTTCGACCCAGCGAGATAAGAATATGCGTAACGGCAATAACACCGATAACGAGTAAACTAAATGCCAATATACAATTCGTACGATGACTCATTACATTTTTCCTCGAAACTATTTTAATAGACTTTTGATATCAAAATCTGTTTCCAAAATTTTATCTTTAAACCTGCGGACATCCACCTTCTTTTCCATGATTTGACCAATCTCATGCGCATCATTCGTATCACCCAGGAAAATTGTGCCAATGATTCCTCCAGCCTGGATAAAAAGCTTTTTATGGATACTCTTATCAAGGTTTTTCACCTTGACCTGCTCAACGGTTTTATCCTCTACCAGCATGTCACCCATGGAAGTGAGCTGAATACCAGCAACCTTCAGGCTTGTGGATGAGACCGTGCCTGCATACGATTCATTTCCACCAGCCATATTGATACCCGCAATTATTCCTTGTCTTTGCGCAGTAGGCCAGATACCATATATCCTTTCATTATGCTCTGCCACATCCCCGTCTGCGTAAATGTTAGGAATGTTCGTTTCCATACGGTCATTTACTATGATGCCTTTGTTGGCCGAAATGCCCGCTGCCTGGGCTAATAAGATATTGAGTTTAATACCTGCAGAAACCAGGATAAAATTTATTTAAGCGCCAATTTCATTATCTTTATCGACCAAAACTAATACCTATTGATTCAGCTGTTTTTACCAAGCCCTCTTCCGTCGGTACTTTTTTTTGCCCTTTGGCAACTTCATTCAAGGAGACAGATTCAATCCTTTGGCCCTTTAAACAGACCATTTCGCCGAAACGCTTATTGGCGATCAAATCAACTGCCGCAACGCCAAAACGGGTTGAGAGGATACGGTCAAAGGCAGAGGGGGAGCCCCCTCTCTGTAAATGCCCGAGGACGATGACACGCACCTCCATCTCAGTACACTTACCGATATCAGCCCCGACTTTGTTTCCGATACCACCAAGACGTGCTGCACTCCCGCCAGCATCTGGGGCGCACAGTATCGACACCTCACCTCCTATTGGTTTTGCTCCCTCGGATACGACCACTATACTTGCATTGTTGCCACTTTTTTTACGGTTATTAATCTTCTGGCATACTTTACCTATATCAAAAGGGATTTCAGGGATGAGGATCACGTCAGCGCCTCCGCCGATTCCCGTTTCCAGCGCTATCCAGCCTACGTAACGACCCATTACCTCAACGACCATGACACGGTGATGGCTTTCCGCCGTGGTGTGCAGTCGATCCAGCGCCTCTGTGGCTGTTTCCACGGCGGTGTTAAATCCAAAAGTAACATCCGTTGCCAGGATATCGTTGTCGATAGTCTTTGGAACGCCAACAACCGGACAACCCATTTTGAATAATTCATATGCAATATTGAGTGAACCGTCTCCTCCGATAACAACCAGTGCATCAAGACCCAGCGACTGAACGTTTTTGATTACATCTTTAGAGACATCCCTCACTTCGGGCTTGCCGTTTATAGTGACCTTATATTCAAAGGGATTCGCTCTGTTGGATGTGCCTAAAATCGTACCCCCGATGGGAAGTATTCCACGAGTATTCCAAAGTGTTAAGCTACGAGTTTTATTGGGTAAAACAAGGCCGTCAAATCCGTCCTCGATTCCAATTACTTCGCAGTCATGTTTTACCACAGCCGATTTTACAACTCCACGGATAACTGCATTCAGCCCGGGGCAATCGCCTCCGCCTGTCAATACACCGATTTTTTTCATGACGTAACGGCATCCTTTCTTAACGTTTGCGGTGTTAAAAGACAAACCGTCTCTTATCTCCATCCGCTTTCTGGAAGAGATAAAGAGACGGTTAAAGGATCAAAATTACCGTGTGTTTTTAATAAGGATGTTACTCCCTCTTTTTAGGGGCCAATTTTCTCACGTATTTGGCTAATGCCTGTATCTCTTCTGGTTTTAACTTCTCACGCCATCGGGGCATTTTGTTCTTGCCGTTAGTAATAGAATTTAAAATCTCCTCGTCTTTTTTTGAGGCTTGCCATTTGGCATCCGCAAGATTCGGGGCTTTCAATTCATGACCCCTTTTGGTGCCCTTGCCATCGTCACCGTGACAGGTAGAACAGTGATATTCAAATAATTTTTTTGGATTAATTTCCCCACCTTCCTGTCCGTATGCTGGAGAGAAGCCGGCATACAAACCTATCGTGGCAAAAAACGATATCACAAAAATGAAGGGGGTTTCCACATTACCCATAATCCACTATTTCTCTGCAAAAACATGATGCTGAATGTGAAACTATTTCTTCAAGAAACTCCTGACGACAGGAACCAGCGCCTTAACCTCATCAGGGGTTAGTGTTTCTTTAAACGGCGTCATTTTTTCGGGTGTGCCATCGGTGATTTGCCTGATAATCTGTTCGTCGGTTGTCTTCTCCTGCCAGGCCGCATCAGAAAGATCAGCAGATTCCAGTGCAGCTCCAATATCTGTAGGTTTACCATATGCGTCGTGGCAGGTTTCACAATGGGTCGCATACAATTTCCTGGCGTCAATATCTGCCCTGGTAATGTGAGTGCCTGAAAAAAAGGTAACCATACCGGCAACAACTGCAACCGATGTAACCGCAAAGATTCCTGTCTTAAACATATTTTCTCCTCCTTATAAAAAATTTATAGAGATTTGTGATAAGATACTGAATTTATTTCTTCCCGAAACTCCTGATGACAGGCACCAACGCCTTAATCTCGTCAGGGGTTAGTTCTTCTTTAAACGGCTTCATTTTTTCTGGTGTGCCATCATTGATTTGCCGGATAATCTGTTCGTCGGTTGTCTTCGCCTGCCAGCCCGCATCAGTAAAATCACGAGCTCCCAGTGCAGCCCCAAGATCTGTAGGTTTACCTTCTGGGCCGTGGCAGCAGCCTCCACAATGGGTCATATACAAATTCCTTGCGTCAGTATCTGCCCTGGAAACGTTAGTGCCTGAAAAAAAGGTAACCATACCGGCAACAACTGCAACCGATGTAACCGCAAAGATCCCTGTCTTAAACATATTTTCTCTTCCTTAATCCACTATTTCTCCGCAAAAACATGATGCTGAATGTGAATTCATTTCTTCCCGAAACTCCTGACGACAGGAACCAGCGCCTTAACCTCGTCAGGGGTTAGTTTTTCTTTAAAAGGCATCATTTTTTCTGGTGTGCCATCGTTGATTTGCTTGATGATTTGCTCATCAGTTGCCTTCGCCTGCCAGGCCGCATCGGTAAAATCACGCGCTTCCAGTCCTATCCCAAGGTCTGTTGGTTTACCATCTTCGCCATGACAGGTTTTACAATGGGTCATATATAATTTCTTGGCGTCGATATCTGCTGCTTTTGAAATGGGGATGCCTGGGGAAAAGGTAACCATACCAGTAATAACTGCAATTAATGCAGCCGCAAAAATTCCCATTTTATACATATTCTCCTCTCCTCCTTATTTAAAATTTATATATTAATAACAATGTTCAGGAAAAGTAAAAATTTGGATATTATTTCTCATAGGCAAGGACGCGAATAACGCCCATCGTGCCACCATCGATACAGGTGGTACTATCAGAAACAGAAACGACCTTCTTTATTTTGTTTGTCTCTAAAAATTCATTCACCTCCTTATCCAATGACATAAGTTCATTATGGACGTGGAATATCTTAAGAGGCGAAGTAAAGGTTTTTACTTTTACCATAAATAGCTCCTTTGGATAAACAAAAATATTAAATATTATTTAGTAACATTCACCTCTTTAGTTGCTTCCCATATACCATGTAGATTACAACGGCTAAATGCCCGC